>Ga0208629_101271_pt1 | contig 10647 bp, 4 predicted proteins | sample LakWasMet19_HOW5_2_FD_183865 | JGI IMG/M metagenome (GOLD analysis project Ga0208629, IMG submission 183865) | Freshwater sediment methanotrophic microbial communities from Lake Washington under simulated oxygen tension - Sediment Metagenome... | ecosystem: Environmental > Aquatic > Freshwater >...
CGAAGCGACCGCACCGCCACCAGCCGTCCAAGCACGAGGTGAGGCGCTGGCACCGCCGCTTCCGGCGCCTGCTGCGGCGGGGCGGCCTGGAGCAGGCGGCGGCGTCGGTGGTGCAGGATCTACACGCCGTGCTGCTGCAGCTGCACGCGCAGGCTGAGCTGGCTGCAGCGCAGCCGCAACAGCCGCAGCCGCAGCGCCCGCTCGGTGCACCCGACGCACCTGAGGCGGGCAAGCCTGAGGCGGGCGCAGGGGCTGCGGGACCCCCAGGGGCGCAGCACGCTCTCGCCGCCCCCGCTCCCGTCGACGACGCGGCGGCGCAGCTGCTGTCGCGCTGCCTCGCGCTGCAGGCCCCCCTGCTGGGGCTGCTGCAGGAGCGGGCTGACGCTGGCGCCTACGCCGCCTCGCCCTTCTGCTGGAGCCGCGGCCCCGCCCGATCCCTGGAGGCCCTGCACCTGTCCGCCCCTGCGAGGGCGCTCATCGCAGCGCAGCAGGCGGCAGCGCAGGAGGCGGCTGCGAGCCTGGACAGCGCAGGCGGGCGCAGCAGCGGCGTGGCTGTGGCGGCGAGATCTCCGGTGCCGCCGCCGCCCCCGCCGCCACTGCCCGCCCCAGCCGCCGGTGCCTCCGCCTTCGCAGTGCCACCGTCGCTGCAGCAGCAGCAGCAGACTGTCGCACCGGCTGCCGCGGAACGCCGTCCGAGCCGCCGCGGAAGCACCGTCAGCGGCGCCTCCGGCGCCACCGCAGCCGCAGCAGTGGCCTCGGAGGCAGAGGCCGCTGCGCTGGACTCGGCCCTTGAGCGGGAGCTGCAGGGCGAGCTGCTGGTGGAGGCGCGGGAGCGCGAGCAGTCGCAGCGGCAGCGTCGGTCTGGACGTCGTGGGTCGCGAGGAGGGCGAGGAGGGCAGGCGAGGGCTGCAAGGGGTGCCAGTGCGACTCACCCCGGGGAGGGCAGCGACGCCGCATTGCGCCGCGCTGCAGGAGCCGCAGGTGCGAGCCTGCCCGGCCACGACAGCGCACACATCGAGGCCTCCGCTGCAGCGCTGATGGCGGAGGCTGAAGTGTCTCCGCTGGAGCCGCCGGTGGCGCCCTCTGAGGACAGTGGACTCGGCTCTGACGGCGAGGGAACGCCCTCGGCTGCGGGCAAGCTGGCGGTGGCGGCGCTGCACGAGGTGGAGCAGGACGCGGAGGGGGCGGCAGCTGGGGGAAGTGGCAACGACGAGGACGAGAACGAGGAGGGCGAGGAAGAGGGCGAGGCTGCGCAGCGTACTCCTGCTGAGGGTAGTGGAGGGGTCGAAGCTGCAGAGGCTTCGCCTGGCAATCTCGCGGCACCACAACAATCAGCTGGTGCCCGCGAACCTGTGGCGTCGCCTGCACCCCTGTCTTCCGCGGCTGCTGTTGCTGCCCCAGCAGGCGGTGCCGCAAGCGCTACAGCAGGCGCGCTCCTCTCGCCGCCGCACGATGCTGCGCTGCTGCTGCGGCAGGTGCCACCCCACCTGCTGTCGCGCTACCCCTGGCTGGCCTATGCGATTCGGCGCATGCCAGCCGCCGCGCTGGCGGAGCCGCCTGCCTTCCCCGGCGCTGGCCCGCCCTCTGCGTCCCGCTACACGCCGGCCCGCCACCCCCTGCTGGCACAAGCCCTCTCCCCCGCTGGCGCGCCCGTCCCGCGCCCGCTGCGCGCCCCGCGCCGCGGCCTGCGCATCCTCGCCATGGACGGCGGCGGCATCCGCGGGCTGCTGGAGGTGGAGGTGCTGCGCCGTATCGAGCTGGAGCTGGGGCGCCCCATCGCAGAGTGCTTCGACCTCATCGCGGGCACGAGCACGGGCGGCATGATCACGGTGGCGCTGTGCGCGCGCAAGAGCCTGGACGAGATCGCGGCGCACTACGAGACGATCCGCACCGCCTTCCAGGGGCAGAGCGCCCTCTTCGCTGAGGTCAAGCGCTTCACGGTGGGGGCGAGCCACAACACGGCGGCTGCGGAGGCGGTGCTGCAGAGCTTCTTTCGCAAGGAGGCGGGGCGGGGGGCGGCGCCTGGGCCGAGCGCTGGCGGGGGCGTTGAAGCAGGGGCCGGGGCAGCCCCGGCGTCGCTGCACGGTGGCGAGGGTGGCGCCGCAGGAGCTGCTGCGTCGACAGGCGCTGCTGCTGGTGTGCCAGGTGCCCCTCCGCCTGCAACTGCAGGTGTAATCGACGCCAGCACCGCCGCCGGCGGCGCCTCCGCCTCCGCATCGGCAGCCGCTGCTGCAGCCGCTGCAGCCGCTGCAGCAGCCGCTGCTGAGGGCAACCTCCACATGAGCGACCTGCCGCCCTCGCCTAAGTGCTTCGTGGTGGCTGCTTCCCTCTCCGTGACCCCTCCGCTGCCCTACCTGTTCCGCAGCTACGAGCTGACGGCTCCCGCCCGCGCCTTCTGCGAGTTCGTGGGCACCTCCAACGTGTTCTGCCACGAGGCGGTGCGTGCCACCACCGCAGCGCCCACCTTTTACAGTCCCGCACAGCTGTACGGCGGCGCGTACTGCGACGGCGCCATTCTTGCCAACAGTCCCGTGCTGGTGGCCCTCTGCGAGGCGGGCATGCTGTGGCCGGGCGCGCACATTGACTGCGTGGTCTCCATCGGAACGGGCACGCTGACCCCCAAGCCGCAGGCCCCCAACGGCGTGCTGCACTGGGTGAAGACCATGTGCGAGCTGGCGATGAGCGGGGGGATGCCCAACAAGATCGCGGGCTCGCTCGTCGGCGCGGATCGCTTCTTCCGCTTCGACGCCCCCGGGTGCGGCGACTGGGACCTTGTGGAGATGCGGCTCCCCGAGCTGGCGCGCATGCTGGAGGAGGGGCGGCGCTACGTGGCTCGGCGCGCAGCGGACGGGGACTTCGCGCGCCTGCGAGCGGCGATGGGGATCGGGCCAGGCTTCCCAGCGCCTGAGGAGGGGCCCGAGGCCTCCCCGTACGCGCAGGCGGCCGTGACAGGCGCGAGGGAGGCAGCCGGGGGCGGCAGCGTTGCCGCTACGGGGCGGCCGAAGGTGCGTGTGGAGGGGCTGCCAGGGGGGCACGCAGCCGAGCGGGATGGGGGCGACGCCGCAGCACACGCACACGAGGCCCACGCAGCAGCAGCAAGCGAGCAGCCGGCTGCGGCGCCTGCCCACGAGCATGCGCACACGCGCCACGGCGGGCTGCCTGCCGCCCTCTTTGCCCGCGGCATGATCATGTAGCATGGCATGTTGTACAGGCCTTAATCTCACGCATCGAGCAGGTACAGCTGCGTTAGTGTGATGGCCGCACTGGCGGTTGGGGAGTCAAATTAGCGATGTTGATTTCAGAATTACACATCGTGATCGTGCCATGGCGCCCGCTTTTCACGAGCATTCGTGATGACCCCAAGCTCGAGGCCGAGGCAGCGCGGCGTACCGGCGCATGCATGCGTGCACGTACGCGTCCCAATCGAGACCCAGCTGCAGTACCTGTGCATGTCGTCTGATGTGTAGACTTTCGAACACCCGTAACGAGCACACTGTAGTCTAGCTAGTGTTCGCTATATATCTTCAAAGGTCAAGGTAGCTAGTGCTTTGCCACAGTGATCGTGAGTAGCTGCGTGCTCGACGGCTTGGAGCCTGACGACAGCTGAACATCCATCAGATTCATGAAAATTTAACCTGACGGTTCGGGCGACAGCGTCAGCGCAACCGCCGCGCATGTCGAGATTATCGACGAGATCTATTCTAACGGAGCAGCTGCGAGGGCAGCGCTCACGGCCGCGTGCGCCTCCCTCCACGCTGCGATGAGAGCGCGAAAGACGGCGGACGGCGGCTTGCCCCGGCACGCCTTGCTGTCCTCGGCGGGCGGGTCGCGGTTTTGCCACGGCTGCAGATGGGCGTGTTGTCGAGAAGCGCAAAGGCGAAACCGCAGAGAGTCAAACAAGAGGCAGGCAGGTGTTACCTTCACGTGCGGGCGAGGCAGGGAATGGGGTTCTCCCAGTTCGAGCCCTGCCCGTTATGTGCACCGACGAGCGGCAAACGTGACCCCTGCGTCCCCGCCGGCACCCGCAGCGCACGCCCAGCGCAGGCACACACCTTGAAGCGGGAGCGCCCGCAGGAGCTGAAGTCGAAGGTGCTGCATAGGGTGAGGTCGTCGTACCGGGCCGCCGTCTCCGCGACGCACAGGTAGTTCAGGGGCAGCACCCACCGGTGGCGATGGAGGGCACGGGAAGGCACACTCCCCGTCCCGTCGTCGCGCGTGTTGTTTGCAGTGCTGAGGGGGCTACTTTCTTGTGCGCCGGCGGTGATGCTCACGACTTCCGACCCCGTCTCGCGAGTACTCGACCCAGCGGCGGGCTGCGGCCCTGGGTCTGCGCTCTGACCGCCGCCAAAGTAAAAGTTGAGGAACGAAGTTTCCACCACCTGCCAGGCGTTGTGCGCGGCCAGGTGGTCGTACAGCATGCTGCGCCACGCCCGCAGCGAGGGACGGATCACCATGAGACCCACGTTGAAGGTGCCACTCGAGAGCCTGCAGGCGAGGGGTGAAGCAATCGGAGGGAGGGGGTAGGCAAGCGGGGTGGTGGCAGCAAGGCAACGCGTCCCGTGCGCAGGTGGCTTCAAGAACGAGCCATGTGTGTGGATTGTGCCGCACACACCGGCGAACAGTCGGCAGCGCACAGCTGCCGACGGAAGCAGGCACCGTGGCCGCATGCATGCTTGCATGCTTGCGAGGCGCGCACTCACTCGTGCTGCTCCACCGCAGCGCCCGCCACGCCGACGAACTCCGCCTCTCGGGGCTCATGCTGGCTTGGGGTAGCGGTGCCTGCGTCGGCTCCTGCGGCGTGCTTTCGCAGCAGCTGCTCGTAGGCGCCAGCGGCGCAGAGCGGCAGATCAAACAGGTGCGTGAGCGGCGATTGAACCATCATATCTGCATCTAGGAAGACCAGGCAGTCGTAGCCGCCGCGCCCTGGCTCGCTGCCACGACGGCTGCTGTCCGCGTGCCCAGGCCTCACCGCAGCTGTGCCGCCGACTGAGGCCGCTGCCTCTGCTGTGGAGACGTGTTGCTGCCCTGCATCGGAAACCGCAAGCGCGCTGCCCCTCGCGAGTGCCCACGCGTGAAGCTTCATCCACACGCCTGCGTCCAGCCCGATGGCTGCCACGCCCGCCTTCATGCCCGCCAGCCTCGGCACAAACACCAGGCGGATGCGCAGGCGCTGGTCGTCCCTCGGGCTGGAGGGGTGGGCAGCAGTCCCTGCAGGAGCGCCCGACGTTGGCTCGGCTGCCGACCCGCGCCCCTCGCCGCGACCCTCCGCTGCAGCTCGCACAGTCTCGCGCGCCACAGCTGCCAGTGCAGCGGCCCTTGGCCCTCCCCGCTCGAGGAGACTGCCCAGGTCTCGCAGGCGCTGCAGCAGAGCTTCCGACACCAGCGGCTCGCACCCCTTCGCTGGCGCGTCGTACGACAGCGCGTCAAGCGTGGACCGCCATCCGCGGGACTGCCACTCTGCGGAGGCTGCTCCGCACTGGCACCCGACGAGCACGAGCAGCGTGAGCGGCTCTTGGGCGGCCGCTGCTGTGGATGCCTCGTCTGCTGGGGCAGCATGCGCCGCCGCAAGCGACGCGGCCAGCACCAGCACGCCTGGTGCGTAGTCGTCAGAGTAGAGGAGGGTCACGAATGCGTGGCGGCGCTGCCTCACAGGCGGCTGCTGACGATGCAGCAAGCGAGGTGCCGTCTCCACTGCACTGCGAGCGCTGGATTGCGCTCCAGCGCTCCCAGGCGGGGGCATCAGAGTTATCGACGGGGGCTTGCCGCTGGCTCCGCCGCCCCCGTTCAACATCAAGGTGTGCCGGCCTACAGGGCGACCAGCATCAGTTGATTTCTGCTGCGGTATCTCCCTAGTCATGCCAAACAGTGAGGCGACACCGCGCAGCCACGTCCGCGAGGCAGCGGCCAGCTGATGCACCTGAAACCCGAGGCGCAGGGAGCCGCCAGACAGCAGCATGTCGCGGGCGACAGCCTGCAGGCGCGGCGACAGACTGCGCCATTCCGCGCTTGTCGACACCGCAGCGCTGCCAGGGAGCAGTAGTGAGGGTGGTGCCGCTACATTACCGGCGGCGGAAGGGGATGACGGCGTTGTGCCGGTGGAGGCTCCTCCACTGCCGTCCAGCTGCCTCGCTGCCTGCGCCTGAGCCAGCGTCGTCACCTCAGCCGACAGCGCCTCCGCTGCAGCCCGACACGCGCCCAGCTGCGCCTGCGCCTCCGCCTCCGCCGGCGGGCTGGGCGGGGACATGAGAAGGAAGGTGCGGTGCACGGCTGGGAAGCACGCCGGATGCCCGGACACGCGGCCCGGCGTTTCCTCGGCGGCGCCTGCGCCTGCGTCTGCGTGCAGCAGCGCCCTCGCCAGCGGCGAGCGGTCTGCCCACTCCTGCTGCGTCGTTGACCCCGCAGTAGCAGCGCCCCCGCCCCGTGCCAGCGCCCCCTGCGGCGCCTCCTGCGCCAGGCCGACCACCGACAGCACGCCCCTCGGGAAGCGCCCCTGCTCGTACTGCAGCAGCATGACCCTCATGCTGTCGCCCTGCGGCGTGCAGGCGGGGGCGCGGGGGGGCACCAGCGCCCGCAGCGCCGGGGGCGGGGGCGGGCCGCAGCAGCCAGCCTCCGCCCCGCTGTCCGCAGAGTCGCCAGCGGGACTGTGCGCGGGCGTTTTGCCGTTTGCAGCGCGGGCGGCGCGGCAGCAGCGCTCTGCGGCTCCCTCCAGCATGCGACGCGCGAAGCCGAGCGCTGCCTCGCAGGCGGCCGAGCCGTGCGGCGGCACCCCGCCCCTGCCCGCCGCAGCGGCTGCGGCGTCGGCTTCACTCCGGCTCACGCACCCGACGGCTGACTGATGCGCTTCCGACCCGTGTGCCGCTGCTGCGTCGGGCTGGCCGCCCGGGCCGCTGCTATTGGCATGCCCTGGCCACCGGTAATCCACCGGGCCCTCCGCGGCCAGCTTCGCCCGCACGCAGTCTCGCACGAGGGTTTGCAGGTGGTGCATGGCTTGCACATCCAGCCAGGCCGGCTGCAGCGCCCACGGCGGCAAGTTGAGCTCGTACGCAGCCGCAACGCAGGCGACGCCGTGGATTTGAGCCACGTCGTCGTCCAGGAGCCGGCGCCGAGGATCCGTTCCAGACAAGAGCCACCCCATTTTCATGTCCAACGTGCAGCATCCTCGATATAAGAAGTCGCCCTCCCTCGGGTTCGTCGCATCCAACACCCACGGCCCGGCGGCCTGCGGCGTCGGATTCCGACCGATTACTTTGGCGGACGGCCCGTGTGGAAGGGAGAGGAGCACAATGGCCAAGAAACAACGCGTATCTGCACTTCGTGAGGTCTTGACACGCTGCATTGTGCTGCTGGCCCACTCTGGAGGAGGAGGAGGCGACTTGTTGATTTCACGGCATGGTGATCAGCTCGTTATCACAGGCAATAGTATTCCGATGAATTGAAGAGATTCTGCAGCAGCAATGCTGTCCAGTTGCGCAAAAGCGGCTGCGATTCGCCGCCTGCGAATTTGCCGTTTGAGCGTTTGTCGCATCCAAACCGCCACTTGAAAGCTCTCGATCGCACCGAAGTCGTCGGCAACAACGGATGGCGTCGCTCAGTCGCTCAGATCGCACGTTGAAACAGCAGTCAAGGCGGCAAGGCGACACCAGCCCGCGAGACAACACGCAAGGACACGCAAAACAGCCCGAACACCAGCGAAAACTATCTCCGAGGAGTCCAGGTCACGCAGTCCGCCCGGCTCAGGGAGAAAACTTCCGAAAAAGGGCAGGCACGCTAATGCCGCGGCAGCAAGGGGAATTAGACAGCCGCCGGCATCACTCGCGGCGGAAAGGGCTGTGGGCGCTACAGGTCAGACGTCGCTGCAGTGCAGCGATCTGCACCACACGCCATCACCCGCCCTTGGTGAGCAGCATCTTGAACTCGTTGTAATCAATCTCTCCGCTTCCGTCGGTGTCCTGCAACACCGCGGTGGCAAAGCGGTGGCGGCGAACGGGACAGCTGGATTCCAACGGCTGCCAGCGCCAGCCCAATCGCGCGGGTGTGTTAGGCAGGGAACTTACCAGCGTGTCTATCAAGTCCTCAATGTCAATGGTGAGCCCGAAGTCGTTCTTGATGATCTTGATCAGGTTGTCGCGCTGCACGTGGCCCGTGCGGTCGGGGTTGCCGCCGCACGCGACGAAGGCGTCCACCATGTCGCTCTCATCGTCAAACTTGGAGGCGCGCTCCTTCTGCTTCTCGATCACCTTCAGGAACTCCCCGAAGTCTATTGTGCCACTCATGTTCTCGTCGACTTCGCTGATCATCTGGAACAGCTCCTCCTCGGTCGGCTTCTGGCCCATAGCTGCACGAACCCGCAAACGCAAGAACACCTGGCATGAACTCCTGAGCCGCAGAACCCCAGCCGAACCAGCCGTGAGTACATGCTGCGCATACTGGACTCGCCTTCGAGCACCTGGCGGAGCTCCCACACGTCAATGGTGCCCGACCGATCTTTGTCAAAGGACATGACTGCAACAACCACTTGCACAGAGCAGCAGCTTCGGCCAAAGGTCATACGGGGCCCGCTAAGCGCGGCAAAGGCCAGCACAGCTGTTGCGTAGGTGACGTACAGGCATCGCGGCACCCGTCAATCTCCTCCTGGGTGAGCGGCATTCTGGAAGTGCTGCCTCGGTGCGAGGGAAACGGTCAGCGATGAGCAGCACGTTCAAGGGAAGGTCGCGGCAGCGAAAAAGAAGAAAATCCACCAGGAGTTTGTGGTGGCAGGCTTGGTTTCTTCACGTTTCAACCAATTGAGCCGCCGACTGAAAATCACGACAGTCGTTGTCAACACTCGACGTCCGTCTGCGCGCGAGTAGAAGAAGCGGTCCCACCGCCACGAGTGTGCGCTGCTCGGGTGAGCTGGGTGATCGGAGTCAATATTTAGACTCTGCCTTGCAGACTCGCTGCTCAAGATGTCGAAAGCGAGTCGACAGCCATCGCGACGCTGGCAAACACGATGCAGGCTGACATGCGGGAGTGTGACCTTGCGCCCATTCCATCCGCATTGTGATTTCACGACTGCAGGACACGCCAGGAGAGCGTAACAAGCGCATTGTGCTGGAGCTGCTGAAACTTCCAGAGAATCAGTTTTGTGCAGACTGCGGCGCGAAAGGTGCGGACTCCGCGCCCGCTGGAACAGCTCTCCCTTCCGCTGCTGTCCCACGCGACAGTGCTGCACTCACCCATGTTTGCTCGCATGTCACACTCGTGGCCGCTTTTGATTTCTGCAGGTCCTCGCTGGGCGTCCGCCACCCTCGGGACGTTCGTCTGCATCCGGTGTAGCGGCATCCACCGCAACCTGGGTGTGCACATCTCCTTCGTGCGCTCCGTCAGCCTCGACGAATGGCAGGACAAGCACGTTAAGGTGCGTGCTGACGCGCGAGCTGCGCGGCGACGCACCACCGTCACGGGGCTGTTGCGATCGTTGCTGAAGTGAGATGTCCGTGTGACGCAACGACCAGCTAGTGAAACCGCATGCTGTGCGGACGCGCTGAAGCCGGCCCTCCGCACCGCGCAGGTTGCCACCGACCCTGGAGCGCGCTAACTGTGGGAAGGCTGGGTCGTGCGTGCTTCTCCTCTGTGCGTCCCTGGGTGCTTTCAAGTCTTCCACTGCTGCTCGCCTTGCCCTCCGCATGGCCCCGGTCCCCTCCTTACCCCCGTGCCCTGCAGACGATGGTGCGCTGGGGCAACAAGGCGGCGAACGAGTACTGGGAGGCGACCGTGCCTGACGAGTACTACATCCCCGACGAGAACGACGGCACGGCGACGGTGGAGCGCTGGATCCGCGAGAAGTACGAGAAGCGGCGCTTCGCGGCGAAGGCCGTCCCCGCCTGCGCCACCGCGGACGTGGACCTCACGCTGCCGCTGCACGTGCTGGTGGGCGGCGCGGCGCGCGGGGAGCGCAAGGGGGGCGCCCCCGGGGGCAAGAAGCTAGCTGCCCCGCCCGGGTCGGCGGGCGTGGCGGCGCCCAAGCCCGCTGTCGCCGCGCCGGCAGCAGCTGCAGCCCGGCCTGCAGCGGCAGCGCCTGCCCCCGCCCCCGCCCCTGCGGCGGCGGACCCCTTTGACCTGCTGGGCTTCGATTCGGTCCCCACCAAACCCGCTGTGCCCGCCGCTGCTGCAGCAGGCCCCCGCGCTGCTGCACCCGCTGCAGCTGCGTCGCACCACGCGTCGCCTGCGGAGGACCTGGAGGCCGCCTTCGCGGCCTTCGGGGTGGCGTCCACGGCCTCGGGCGCGGCGGGCGCCGCGGGGCCCGCTGCGGGCGGCGCCAAGGCCTCCGCCTCCTCCGCCGTCGACTCCTTGATGGGGCTCTACGCCGCGCCGCCGCAGACGCAGCAGCAGCAGCAGTACCCGGGCTTCGGCGGCGGCGCGCCGGGCCCGCACGGGCACGGCATGTCCGCAGGCGGAGGCGGCGGATTCAGCAGCGTGTCGGCCGCCTTCGGTCCGGGGCCGCAGGCGCAGCCCGCAGCAGCGGCAGCAGGCGGCTTCGGTCCGTACGGCGCGGCGGCGATGCCGCAGCAGCAGGGCGCCGCTGCCTACGGGGGCTTCCCGGGGGCGGCGCCGGGGCCGGCTGGGCCCTACGGCTACGCGGGTGCACCCGGTGGCGGCGGCGGTTAT
>Ga0208629_101272_pt1 | contig 10639 bp, 4 predicted proteins | sample LakWasMet19_HOW5_2_FD_183865 | JGI IMG/M metagenome (GOLD analysis project Ga0208629, IMG submission 183865) | Freshwater sediment methanotrophic microbial communities from Lake Washington under simulated oxygen tension - Sediment Metagenome... | ecosystem: Environmental > Aquatic > Freshwater >...
GGCGTGGTGGCCGCGTGGCTCGCCCACGATAGCATCCTGCCGGTGTGGCTCTCTCAGCGCTCAGTCGGCAGCTATGCGGCTCACGCGGCCATGTGGTCGCTGACCGCAGCGTTCTTTCCCGTCAACACCGGGTGGAGGAGCGCTGTTGGCGACTACCGGTACGAGCAGCACTGGTTGCACTCCCTCTTCTTTGGGTTTCTTAGCGTCGGGTCTGTCCTGTCTGGCGTCGTCTGGGCCTGGATCATCCTGTGCGCAGTGTACCGGTGGGGTGTCTTTGCGCCAAGCAGCTTGTGGGGCCGGGCCGTCGCGGGTGAGCCCGCCGCGCAACCCGGCGCAACGGCGCAGCTCCCCGCAGCAGAGGCGCGCGGCGATGCAGGGGTGACGCCCGTTGACGATCAGTCGGAGGTGCTGAAATCCGACGGCCTTCGCCAACGAAAGCACGCGCCGGTGACCACCGGGCGCGTCAACCCACCGGCAGCAACAGTCGCTGCCAAGGTGATTCCAGACAAGGCATCGGCCGGTGCTGCGCCAGCGTCATCGATCTGGGGCTTCAACCTCGCGGCCGTGCTGTCCTGCGCCCCGCTGAAGCTGGCGGCCGACCTGTCGTACTGGAGCTACCTGCTGCATGTGTGCATTTACGTCAAGCTGTATAGCGACCCACACCTGCTGTATCCTCCCTCCGGTACGGACTATGCGCCTGCGTGCCTCTTCGGTGACCACACGCTGGCGAATGGCACGGTCGTGCCTGCGGTGCCGCGCATTGCAAACAGCAACGTCACCTACGTGCTATCCCCCGACCCTACCGGACAAGGCGTGCCTCATATGCAGCGACTGCTCGCTGGATGGGTGCGGCTACGCGAGGTCGCGCTGCCGTCAGGGTCGCCGATCACGCTGCCGCAGTTTTGGCTCGTGACCATAATCGGGGCACTGATCACCTACGCGGCCTGCTACGTGCTGATGCACTACGTGGAGACGCCGCTGCGCAACGTGCTGCTCGGGCGGTGGAAGCGCCAGGTGACGGCGGTGTCCTGGTGGTACAGCCTTGCGGTGATGGTCATCGGTGTGCTTGCGCACGTGGGGATGATGTCAGCAATCGTAGTGTGGCTGCAACCGGAGCATGACGCGTCTTGGGCCACGCCTGCAGGAGCTGGCAACAACTCGAGTGTCGACCCCATCAGCAAGCCAGGACGCGGGGTGCCTGCGCCGTGCATGTAATGCGGCGGTGGCACTCACTCCTGCACGCGACATGATCAGTCGAGACGTCTGCTGTGGGTGGCGCTCCTCGAGGGCTGTATGCTTCACCACGAGGAGAGTGTTGGAAGTCTTCGGGTGTCGACGCCAGTGAGGCCTGAGCGACGGTTGCACACTGCCCGCTGTAGGCGTAGTCCTGCGCGGACATCGATTCAGCCGACCGCAGTCCCGAGAGGGCGTCGAGCTGCATGCTGCGCAGTGATGGGAAAAAGCGCCTTCAATCTGCAAGCTGAGCATTGATCTCAAGTGAATGAGCCAGACAGCGTATCGGCAATGCGTAATTCTGCTTATTGCGTCGAAATCAGATCCGGATGTTCATGTCAGTAAGCTACCCCTTAAGTCTAAAAATATGTTGGCTTGCAAATTCGAGCAGCTACGGTACCGATTTCATTGAACATGCAGCTGATGAAACGCACAGGCCTGACATGTCTATATCGGCTATCACAAAGCTACAGCTTGCCGGCTGCAGCTTGCGCTATCAATTCGGCGGCTGCGACACCAGCCGGCGTGGCTTCCCAGGCAGTCTGCACCTCTTCATCCTTTGACCGCGTATCTTCTCGCACGACACTGGTGTCTGTGGCGGCAGCCCCTTCGCCTGTCGCAACTTTCTCCGCCTCCAACGCCTTCCTCACCGCTCGCGAGTGCAGCCGTTCGATGGCGCAGCCGTAACCGCGCAAGCTCCGTACCAGTACCGCCACTTCAGCACGCAGCTGCTCATCAGTCATAACAGCGACATCCGCGGGGATGCGGGGCGTGGCTGCAGGTGCGTCACTGTCGGAGCCGCTGCCTGCATCACCAGTCCTCCGTTCAACATCAGCATCCGCCCCACCGCTCCCGCGGCGACCCGAGCCCCGAGCGCTGCCAATAAGGCTGTCTTTCAGTCCGTCGACCACGTCCGCGTGGCGCGCAAATGCGCCCTTGAGGGCCGGCAGCGAGTCCATGATAGCGCTGGTCAGGTCCCCATGCACAAGCTGCTGCGACAGCTTGCGCGCGTTCGCTTCAACCGCCTCGCGTGCTTGACGCCTGGCCCGCTTTCGGGCGCGCCGTGCCGCCACTCGCTTGGCAGCAGCTGCCGTTTTCTCAGCCGCCGCCTGTGCCCTTGCCGCCGCTTCTGCCGCGGCTTTGGCCTCCGCGGCACGGGTTGCAATTCGCGCCCGGGCCGGGTGTCCGTCGATCCGCAGCAGCGCCGCTTCGGCATCCGCAGGCGCTACACAGCCACCGAAAGAGCCCTCCATGCCATCCTCGCCTGCATCCTGCCCCTCGTCGTCGCTGTCACCGGTGTCGCTGCCGTCTGCAGTGGCGCCCAGGGATTCATACAGACCCTCTGCGACCGTCCCGAGCCGCCGGGAGGCGCCGGCAGCACTGTGGCCAGGGCGGGACGTCGGACGTCGAGCCGACAGCACCGTCTGATTGAAGGCGGTTTCAGCTGGCATGACAACCACAATGCGGTCTGGCTCATCGTCATTCAGCACCACCTGGTGCTGCCCCTTCGCCGCGCTGCCGAGCGGCGCGGTGCCGGAGGCGGCTGCGCCACTCGCGTTGCTTGCTGATAGCTGCCCGCTGATAGGGGATGCTGCTGCGCCAGGGATGCATGCTGGAGTGGCGGGACCGGTGCTGCCGAGAGACCCCGTGTTGAGCGCCGGAATGGCAGTGCCACTAACAGACCCGCGCCTACCGCCACTGATCGCACCGGATGCAAGACTGTCAGCGCTAGTCACAGACGGTACGGCCTTAACCGGTGCGGGCACGACAGCGCGTGGCGGGGCGGCAGCACTGTCACCGCCCTCATCAGAGCTAAATTCAGAGTCGGAATCGAACGTGCTGCTGTCGTCGCCACCCAGAAGGCTGCTGCCGCGGCTGCCGACGCTGTCCTCATCCCCGTGCGAACGGGCGGAGGCGTCTGAAACTGAAGAAGCAGCGCTTCCCGCGCCCTCCTCTGCCCCTTCGCCGGCGTTTTGCCCGCCCCCGCCGCCCTCAGTGCTGTCGCTGCCTGAGCGGCCCCCGCGTCGACGCGTGAGCATGCTGACAATGTCGCGGCTGCTGGTGACCCGCCGAGACAGGCCGCCAGTCATGGCACGGGAGCCGTATGCCAGCTTTGCGGCGGCTGCCTCCTCGTCCTCCTCCTCATCGTCGGGGCCCGTTGCAGTGCCGCCAGCGACTGCGCTCGAGGCGCCCTTGTCAGACCGCGCCGCTGCCCTTGCGCCGCGTGCGAGGGCCCCGTTGGGCGAGAACGCCCGCTCAATGGCCGCCGCAGCGGCTGCAGCAGGCGACTTCAGATCATCTGCGAGTGCCTGCGCTCGCGTCGTGAAGCGGCGCTTAGGGCCCGCGGCGCCGCTGGCAGCGCTTGTCAACAATGGTGCAGGCGTTGCATCCGCTGATAGCCCAGAACCCGCGTAAAAGCCAGTGGAGGCTGCATCCTCGGCGGAGGCAGCGCGCGCGCGAGCCGCTGCCTCTTGAGCGGCCGCGGTTGGGCCCCGGATGCGTGCCGTAAGCTTTGCCTGGAGGGCAGTCTCCTCAACAGGCGTTCGCTCGTAGCGCGGCGTCGGCGGCCGTTCCCGCGCGGACTTCATCCCTCCACTGCCAACAAGACTGCCCCGGGCACGACCACGGCCCGTTGAGCCGTCCCTGCTCGGCAGCAGCGCACCATCGGGCGCCACAGATGACACGCTGCCTGCGCTCGCAAGCCGCCCGCGCGAGGTCTGCCGCGAGGGCGCATCTGTCTCGGGGCCTGGTAGCCTTCCGGTTCCACCGGCAGCCGCAGACGCCCCGCGAGCGGTCGATACACTGCCGTGCCTGACCTCATATACATGGGCCCCGGATGCAGGGCCGCCGCTGGCGCCAAAATGAAGCGGCGGCACGTGCAGCCCCTCCCCGCCGTGGCTGGCTGTGTATTCCTCGCCGCTGACGCCTGCCGCTGCAGAGGCAGAGTGCGAAGCAGACCGGGTGCCAGTAGCCGTGTACCCCGCAGGGCCTGCCGTGCCACCGCTCCGCGTAGGGGAGTCGCTGAAGCCCCAAGACGGCGCGTCGCTGTCAGTCGCCAGCTCTCCCTCCTCCGACACCGAGCGAAGGAGCTTCAGCTGCCCGAACGCGCCCGCTGCGACTCCTAGCCGCCCCCCTGCCGCGGCAGAGCGAGGGTTTGAGAGCAGAGAGGCTGCAGCCGGGCCCAGGAGGTGAACTCCTTCCAGCGCCAGCTCCGAGGGAGGCACGGGCAGGTCAAGGAAGTCTTCAACGTCCGCAAGGAACCGGCGCAGCGTCGCGGCAGACGCTACCATATCGGTAAGCTGCTGATGCTCCCTCTGCACCTGCTGCTCCACAGCTGCGACCTCAGCCGCCAGCGCGTCCGACTGCCTGCGCCATTGCGTCAGCACTGACCCCATCTCCGCGTGCGCCCCGCCCAGCAGCAGCGCCTGCTCCCACGACAGCGACCGCAGCGTTTCAGCGACGTCGCACGTGGAGGGCCGGCTACGCAGCATGCGAAGCAGCTCGTGCAAGCCGATGGTGTGCAGCGTCCGCAGGCGGTCGACTTGCCGCTGCATGGCGTCGTGGGTCGCTTCGGGCTCGGCGGCGTCTTCGGCGGGCGGCGCTGGCACCGGACTTTGCCTGCCTGCCGACGGCGCCAGCTGCGTGCCTCTCGCTTTGGCACCTCCTGGCTCCGCGTTGGTCGTCGCGAGATCCTTCGTCTTCGACCGAACTGCCGCTGTAGATTGCGTGAGCCACGAAAACAGCAGCGCGAAGTCATGCCGTTCGGCTGCAGCGCCGGGCGGTGGGGGCCACACGCGCATGCGCCACGTCTTCAACGCAGCGTCGTAACGACAATGAGTGCGTGCTCCAGCACCGGTGAGAGGGACGCCGCTGGCAGCAACCGGCACGGGCTTCTCCACCCATTTCCAAGCCTCTTCTGGAAGTAGTGTGTCTGCGACGGCGACGGAAGTGCTCGTTGCCGCAACGTTATCCAAGAAGACACCAAGGCCGTGCGAGGGGTGACCTGCACCTTGCCCAACGGCATCTGCACCAATGATGCTTCCTCCGCTCGCGGCAACTGTGGTCGATTGCGCAGCCATGTCAGCGTTGCGAGCGTGCAGGCGTCACTGTATGGTCACTCTCTTCCGGTCATGTTCGCAGGTCAGCCCCGAGTTTCGCGACAGGGCCCCGCGTGCTCAATTATTCATTGTTTTCACGAAAACCACAGCATCAATACTCATGTACTCTTGCGTAGGCTTGCGAGGGCGGCCTGATTAGCCTGCGCGACAAGCGAACACACGATTCGGCGATTGGAGCTTTTGTCAGGCGCACGAAGCAGTTTGAGGTCAACCTCGTGACATTCAGGGTTGCTGATGCGTGCTAGGATCCACTCTTTATGCAGTTAGCGCAGCAGCAAATCCCTGGTCTCTAGAACTCACGGAGTAGCTGTCAGCCCACCGTGCGACCCCGAAGATCGCGAGCGCTGACCACCGTGCACTGCACGTGCCGCGTTACGACTGCAAGGGCACAACGAACTCCTCGAGCGCCTGATGCGGAATTCAGTGTTCCCATCAATCCACATGTTGACATGTGAGGCTAGTTGTATCTCAGCGAGAGCGGTGTCCCGCCGGTCCGAACCCAACAACTGCAGTGCCCGTACATTCAGGCTACTGGCAGCCAACCGACGATGTTTCGAAATCCAGCAACAACATTAACGAAGTCAGTGTACACCAGCGAACCAAGCATGCCGAGTGTGATTCCAATTGCAACAGGAGACCCTTGTTCGGGTGAACAGCGGTAGAACCGTGTTGTGGAAAAAAGCGCTCAGTATGCAGCGACGTCCAACCCACCCAGGCCCTCCTCCCTCGCGAAAGCAGCAGCCGCGGTACCACTCGGCAGCGACCGCCCCTCTTTCAGCAGTCTCCCGCGGGAATCCTGCTCGACAGCGCCACGCCAGTCGGCGCCGCAGCAGTCATCCGCAGGATTGCCGTGCTGATCAGACGGGTGTGCCGTTGGCTCCACGGTCGGTGAGGCAGGCTGCGTGCCGCGCCCGCCCGTAGCTTCGCATGCCAAGGCGGAGGCGAGGCCCGAAAAGCCGCGGCCGTGGTTGAACGATGCGCACGGGCTGTAGTGCTGGAACACACCCTCGCCAGACGCCCACGCGCCGCCGTCTGAATCGGCACCGGTACTCTGCGCAGCGTGCGGCGCGCTGGCGGCAGCGGGGGGCTGCTCGCCGCTGAACCAGGGTCTCACCTGCTGCTGCGACAGCGTCGCTCCCGGTGCCACAGGCCTGCTGTGGACAGGTTCGGATGAGTCTCCAGCGGGGAGGAGCGCCCAAACGCTGTCGTTGTGCTCTTGGCCAGAGTACGACTCCACGCCGTCGCCCAAAGCGTCGCCTGGCCCGTCTGCGTCAGTGTCTGTCGCGGCGTGAACCACTGTGTCGTGCGGCTGCGAGCTCCCAGCGCGGCGGCTGGAGGCAGCAGCCGCAATACGCGTGCATTGGCCGTGTCGGCAAGCCCCTCCAGCCGCGGGCGCGAGTCGCTTGCCGGGCTCAGCATGCGGTGAAACGGACGAGGCTGGCGAGCTGTCGCCACCGCTCCCGCGGCCCTCTGCAATGCAGCCCGCTGCATCCACAGCGCTGGAGCTCTCAGCAGTCTCATAGTCAGCGTGCAGCTCTCGCTCGCTCCGCGGGTGCTTCGCTGGCGGTTGTGTGCTAAATGCCCACGCCGCCGGTGTAGTACGACGTTTGAAGCCGGCGTACTGTTGCATCGCCCACTCACACGCCCCCGCACCCGCCCCGGCAGCCTGGCACCAGCGCGCGCTGCCGCCTGGGGCCCCGTCAGCGCGTGAGTCCGCCGCATCGGCCAGCGGCCACTGCTGGCGGTTTCCGGCGCCGTCGGCCATCGCGTGCAGTGGTACCCCGAAGACGCTGGGCAGCGAGAAGAATGAGAGCAGCGAAGACGCCCCGACACCCAGCAGGGCCGCCGGTGACAGCGAGGAGGAGAGGGAGCACAGGTAGAGCAGCAGGGCCAGCATCGGCAGCAGCTGCAGCCAGCCGCCGCGAGCCCCAGCCGCTGGGTTATGCGCGTCTCCTGCTGCCCCGAGGCTGGACACTCCACCGGATGCCTTCGGGCTCTGGCCAGCGGCGCTCGACGCGGCCGTTGGCGTTAGCGCGCCCGACGAAGCGGCAGCAGCGCGACGTGGCGACAGCACCGCGGCGAAGCCGTGCGCCGTCTGTATGGAGAATACCGAGCTCAGGCCGTGCGTGTAGGCGCACTGAAGCGCGATGCGCCAGCTGCGGCAGCACGAGCCGCCGGCACGACGTGAGGCACCAGCGCCGCTGCCGGAGCCGCCTCTGCGCGCAGCAGCGCCGGGATCGGCCAACTCCAGCGACGGCTCCCGCTGCATGTCCCGCAAGGCATCCAGGACGTCCGCTGCGCTGGGCTGGTGCTCGCGTGGTGCTGGGGTGGTGTTCGTGTGCTGGTTTGTCGCGGCGACGGCTGTAGGTGCCGACGCCATGATACTTCCACCTGACTCACCCACGGGTGCCGCACTGTCCACTCCACTCCCCGCAGTAGCAACAGCAGCAGCAGCAGCAACTGGCGGCGGCTTGGCCTGGACCTGGTCGCCCGTCTTGCCGAAGCGCCGCTCGCGCTGCGCGTACGCTGCCAACGCCTCCAGCAGGTGCCGGTCGGAGAAGTCAGGCCACAGCACGGGCGTCACGTGCAGCTCCGTGTACGCGATCTGCCACAGCAGGAAGTTGCTCACGCGCAGCTCCCCCGAGGTGCGGATCAGCAGGTCGGGATCAGGCACATCCGGGTGCGGGAGGTAGCGCCGAAAGGTCGCCGGCGTGAGGGACGCGGGGTCAAGGTGACCCGCCATCGCATCGCGACAGGCGGCTGCCACAGCGGACGCAATCTCCTCCCGCCCGCCGTAGGACAGGCAGAGGACCAGCGTCAGCCCGGTGTTGCCGGCGCTGATATCAATGAGCCGCTGCAGACCGTTCCGTGCCATCGCCGGCAGGCGGGCCATCTCTCCGTTCACCAGCAGCCGCACCCCGTTGGCGATGAGCTCCTGACAGTCCGTGTGCACAAAGTCGATGAGCAGGGCCATCAGGGCTCGCACCTCATCGCGCGGCCGGTCCCAGTTCTGCGCCGAGAAGGCGTAGAGGGTGAGAAACGGGACGCCCAGACGCCGGCAGGAGCGGATGATTCGGTGGATGGATTCAACGCCCGCCGCGTGGCCCTCAGAGCGCGACAGGCCGCGGCCCTTAGCCCACCGGCCGTTTCCGTCCATCACCACCGCGATGTGGCGCGGCAGCTGCTCGGGGCGCAGCAAGATCGGGGTGGGCTGGGACGGAGGCTGCTGCGACGCGGGAGGCTGCTGCGACGCCGGTTGCTGCTGAGCGCGCAGCTGCTCGGAGGCCGTGGCTGTTGCCGAAATTGTGCCGGAAGCGGCGGAGACAGCAGCTGGGGCAGAAGACGCAGACGTATCGCCCCCGGCGGCCGCCGCACCACGGCTCGAGCAAGGCAAGACAGACGCGCAGCTTTCGCTTGCAGCCACGCCCGCAGCCGAGGCAACAAGAGAGCGAGGGTTCACAGGCGACGCATCGGCGACCACTGACAACAGGGACGAGCTGGGTTCGAGAGCAGCCATGGCAGCGATTGCAGGCGGGGCCGCCCGCTGCAAGAATGCGATGGCGGCGGTGGCGTGCTCGGGAGTGCCCGGTGCGTGCTCGCAGCTGAAGCGGAGGCCAGCCGATGGATTCAGGCCCTCCCAGACAGCGCCCTTGTTGGCGGGCTCCAGAATGAACAGCGCCACCTCGGGCTGCTGATACCCGCAGCCACCTGCATCGCTGCCAGCAGTCCCAGCTGCCAGCGCTGAACCTGTGCCAGCGCAGGCAAGCGATTCCACCTGTTTGGCAACGATTTTGCAACTGGCAGAGCCCAGTCCTGTAATCTGAACATCTCGGCCCGGCGAGAACACATCCCTGAAGCCCCCGCCGCACATTGGGTCATCCGCGTGCACTGCCAGCTGGATCGAAGGGTGCGCTGCTACCCCGTTGGCACGACAATGCCCGCCAGACGTGCGCTGAGGCCACGCGTGGGCTGCATCTCGCACTGGCGCGCCTTCAGCGCTCGACGCATCAAGCTCGCCTCGCAATGCAACAGATTCCGTTGGTGCAGGTGTCGCCCGTGACGGCGGCGACAGCGGTAGTGGCAGCGGAATTCCCAGCACTAGCATGTGTCCGTCATTCACGAGGTTCGCGACATACACCCGCTCAACCTGCAGCCTCAAGAATTGGTGCTGCAGACTGCGCTGCCCCAGACATGCTGGCGCAGCGGTGGTGTGCGGGGATGCTGCGGTCGAGAGCTCAGACGTGCGAGCCTCTGCGCCGGGAGCGCTGAAGCTGCCGTGCAGCACCCGCAAGCGGCGCACGCTGCCGTCGCTGCAGACACGGATGCCAGGAGCTGACACCCCACACGTGCGCGCGCCGGCCGTGCTGTCGTCCGCAATCGTCCAGTCGTCAGTGCAACCTCTTGTGCCCGACGCTGCGGGCGGCCAGTATGCGAGGGACAGCCGCTCGGCCACGCCGCCAGGAGCAGGCCCAGCAGGCTCGGCGCCCTGCTTGACGTCATCGGTCGCTCTCAATGCGTGGGCACAGGCGCGGCGGACGGTCACACGCTCCAGCTGCACCATTCGCATGACGGGCTCAAGGCGGCTGCTCTCGCCGCTAATGCGGGCCATCGGGACATCCCCAGCTGTGGCTGCACGATCGGACTGTCCGGGCGCCCCCGCCAATAGATCGGCCGCTTTGGTTGAGCGGGCGGCTGCGGGCGTAAAGCTTTCGCTGCGGAACGGCAAGGCGAGGTCGAACCGACGGTCTTCCCAAGATATCGAGACATCTGCCGCGCTGACAGCGCCTTGCACGGACGCGTCAACAACCCAAGTATCACGCAGTGTTATCCTGCAGACTGCTGCTCCGCCGCGAACTACAACGCCAGCGTCAACAGCACACTCGACAGAGGGCTCCGATCGGACATCGCTCAAACATGGAGATTCCTGGCACTGCAACAGGGAGGCGAGCCGAGACAACCGCTGATGCTCGGCTTGAGAGAGGATCGACGCCCCCTTGTCGTGCACAGCGGCGGCCGAGGTCGAGTGTTCGAGCGCAAGGGTAAGCGAGGAATCAATTCCCGCGCTTGTGCCACTCGAACGTCCCGCAGAACCATTGAGAAGCAAGGAGCACAGGCGCTGCATTCCCCTTCCTTCGCGTGCAAGCGAGTTGGAATCGGCTGTCGCCAGAAAATGTCGAGCTTAAAGACGCCCAATACCCAGATAGTGTCGCCTACGGGCAATAGTGAAGCGTTCCCCACTGATCGGGCGGCCATGCATTGGAAGGGAAGCCGCGAATTCACACACGTCG
>Ga0208629_101273_pt1 | contig 10638 bp, 3 predicted proteins | sample LakWasMet19_HOW5_2_FD_183865 | JGI IMG/M metagenome (GOLD analysis project Ga0208629, IMG submission 183865) | Freshwater sediment methanotrophic microbial communities from Lake Washington under simulated oxygen tension - Sediment Metagenome... | ecosystem: Environmental > Aquatic > Freshwater >...
AGCTGGGCGTGCTGCTCCAGGGATCGGGCAAGGTCCAGGTCTGCAGCCGTGCGCGAGAGCGCTGCCGCCGCGGCCTCCTGCGCGGCCGCCGCCGTCGCAGCCTGCGCCGCGGCGTCCGCCTGCGCCGCCTTCAGGGCCTCGCCCAGGCCGCGCTCGCGCCCCTCCGCTGCCTGCAGGCTCGCCGCAAGCGCGGCCGCCTCCGCGGCAGCCCGCGCTGCGGCCTGCCTGCTGGCCGTGGCGTCGCCTGACACGGCAGCGACCTCAGACCGCAGGCGCTCCAGCGCTGCGGAGAGGTCCGCCTCCCGCGCCGCGCTGGTCTCCCGCGCCACGCCGAGGGCACGGGAGACGTCGTCGCTGCCGGCGCGCACGGCAGCCAGGGCACCCTCAGCCGCCGCGAGCTGGCCAGCCAGCCCCTGCGCCTTCGCCTCAGCCGCGGCAGCGAGGCTGCGCGCCCCGCGCTCCGCCGCGCCCAGGGCCGCCGCCTGCTCCATCGCGGCCGCCTCCGACGCCGCCAGCGCTTGCGACAGCGCGCCCACGCGGGCTTGCAGCGTGGTGACCGCCGCGTCAGCCTCCCCGCGCGCGGAGAGCGCACCCTCCAGCGCGCCCTGCCGCTCCGCCAGCCCCGCCCGCGCGGAGACCAACTGGCCTGCGAGATCCTCCCTCTCGCGGGCAGCCGCCTCCAGCTGCCGCCGCAGCCCCGCGGCCTCCTCACAGCCCGCCTCGATGCGGCTCGCAGCGTCCGCCGCCGCCGCCGCAGCCTCCGTGCTCACCGCCGCCTGCGCCTCCTGCATGGCCGCCAGCAGCCCCGCGAGGCGGCCCATCTCGCCGCCGAGCTCGCCCTTGACGGCGTCCAGCCCCGCCTGCAGCTGCGCCGCCTCGCGCGCTGCTGCCTCTCGCTCCGCCTCCACGCACCGCCGCGCCTCGCGCTCGCTCGACAGCGCCGCCTGCGAGACGGACAGCGCGTCAGAGAGCGTGGACACGCGCGCGGACGACTCGACCGCCTGCGCGGAGAGCGCCGCCACGTCACCAGCGCGCTCGCTCGCGGCGCGGCGACTCTCCTCAGCCTGCGCGAGCGCCGCAGCCAGCTGGCTGCGCAGCGCCGCCGCCTCGCCGTCCGCCGCGGCGAGCGCTGCCGTCTCCCGCGCAGCCAGCGAGGCCTCCCGCTCCCGCAGGCGGCCCTCCCGCTGCTCCGCGTCCGCTGCCGCAGCGGCGGACGCGCGCTCCTCCGCTGCCCGCGCCGCCTCGAAAGCAGCGCGCGCGGCGTCCAGCTGTACCTGGCCTGCCTCCAGCTGCTCCCGCAGGCTTGCGAGGCGGCGGCCCTCCGCCTCAGAGGCCGCCCCAGCGGCCTGCACCTCTGCCTGCGCAGCCTGCAGCGCAGCGCGCGCTGCCTCGAGCGCGGCCTGTTTGTCGCGCAGCCCCTGCTCCGCTGCCGCCAGCTCACCAGCGCGCACCTCGGTGGCGTGCTGCTGAGCCGCCGCCGCGTCTCCCTCGCGCTGCACCGCAGCGGCCCGCTCCTCAGCGGCAGCCAGCACCGCGGCCGCCCGCGCCCCCACCGCGTCCGCGTCTGCTGCGGCCTGCGCCCGAATGCCCTGCGCGCTGTCCTGGGCAGCCGCAGCGGCGGCGGAGGCCCGCGCCTGCGCGTTTGCGGCTGTCGCGACGGCGTCTGCGTGGGCGCGCTCGACGATACCAGCCGCCGCCTGCGCTGCAGCGGCCTCGACTGCTCGGGCGCCCGCGGCAGCCTCCTCCCGGAGGGTCGCGGCGTCAGACGCAGCTCGCTCGCCCTGCGCCCGCGCGGCAGCGGCGGCGGTAGCGCGCAGCGCGGCCGCGTCTGCCTCCCCCGCCTCCCGCATGCGCTGCGCCTCGTCCGTCGCCTCCGCAAGCAGGCGCCGGACCTCCGCGCCAGCATCCGCGCGCAGACGCGCCGCCTCGCTCTGGCTGTCCGCCTGCCGCGCCGCAGCCTGCGCCGCGGCCTCTGCGAGCACCCCCTGGGATCGGGCGGCGGCGTCCGCTGCCGCAGCGGAGGCCGCGGCGCGGGTCTCCTCCGCGTGCGCCTGCGCCGATTGCAGCAGCGCCAGCGCCTCTGCGCGCGCCCGCTCGGTGTCCGCCGCAGCGGCAGCCTGCGCCGCCTCGGCGGCTGCAGCCATGTGAGACGCGGCGGCCTCGGCGGCCTCCACGGTCCCCTCCCGCTCTGTGACTGCCGCCTCACGCAGGGACAGCGCACGCGCCGCGGCCTGCGAGGCAGCGGCGTGCTCCTCCCGCGCCGCAGCGAGGGCTGCCGCGCCCGCCGCCACGTCCCGCCGCGCCTGCTCCGCCTCCACGCGCCCGATCTCTGCGCCCACCTGCTGCGTCAGCAGGGCGGCTCGCTCCGCCTCCAGGCGCCGCTGCTCGCCGGCCGCCTGTGCGGCCAGCGCCTCCGCCGCACTGCGCAGGCCGGCGTGCCCGGCGGCAGCAGCTGCGTGAGCCGCGTCCGCTGCGGCCCGCTGCGCCTGCACAAGCCGCGTCGCCTCGCGGTGCAGGAAGGCGGCGAAGGCAGCCAGGCGGCGACGCAAGGTCGCTTCCCGCCGCCCCAGCGCCACCTCCCGCGCCTCAAGGGCCTGCTCCTGCGCTGCGAGGCGGACGCGCTTGTACACGCCCACGCCTCCGCCCCCCGCGTTGGTGGTGGAGGACGCGAGGGCGAATGCAGAGGTGGCGGAGGAGGCAGAGGCCGCGGAGGGGCTCTGCAGGGGTGCCGGCGCCCGGGCGCTCGCAGGCCGGTAGGAGGAGGCGAATGGGGAGAAGCTGTAGGCTGGGTGCTGCTGCTGCTGCTGCTGCTGCAGTGGCCGCAGACCGGATGCGTCCGCGACATCGGCAGCGTCGCTAGTGATGCCAGCGGCAGCATCAGGCAGATACAGCAGTCGGTCTGCGGCCTCAGCCGTAGCCGCCCCTTCGCTGCTAGAGGCAGGCGATGCGCCCTCCTCGTCGTGGCCTCGCCTCACTCCCCGCAGCAGCAGCGCCCGCTCTGAGTCTTCAGCCTCGGAGCGCCGCAGGTGGGCCGCGAAGTGGGCTGCAAAGCTGCCGTCCGCGAGGGAGCCGAGCAGCGCCAGCCCCGCCCGCACGAGCTTGGCTCCCGCAGGCGCAGCAGCGTCGACGCCAGGCTTGCCCTCACCGCCATCTGAACCGCCATCGACATCCGCAGGCGCCGCAGCCGCAGCTGCTGCTGCTGAGTGCAAGCCGAGAGCTTCCCAGAGGAGTCGCGAGGCAGCGTCCGCGCCCTCGGCGCCCTCGGAGGCTGAGGGCACGATGTCGCCATCCGCTGCCGCCTCCGTCCCCGACGCGTGCTCGGCAGCAGCGCGGTCGCCGCCGTCAGAGTGGCGGCCGAAAGAGGGCGTAGCAGCAGCGCTGTCTCCGTAGCGGCGCCCTTGCCGCCCCCGCGGCGGCGGCGGGAGCGACGGGGGAAACGCTGCAACCGAGGCTTCGAGCGCGCCGGCGTCGCCTGCCGCGGCCGCGGCCGCAGCGGTGGACAGCGAGGTCATGTCTATCCGTCCCTCCAGCAGGGCGTCGACGAGCTGTCCGGGCAGCATGGTAGCGAGGGCGGAGGCTAGGGAGAGCGGGGAGAACGCAGGTGCGACAGCGGCGCTGCTGCGTGCTGCGGCGTCGGCGCCAAACATCGCCGCAGGAGCGGCGAAGGAGCCAGCTGAGGGAAGCAGCTCATCCCAGCCGGCCCGCGGCGACGTTGCAAGCGGGGCGGCGGCAGCAGCAGCAGCAGCGCCGGTCTGCAGCCGCGCACTCGCGGGGCGGGTCGACCCCCGCGACGTGCGCCCGACCGAGGCGGCGGAGGAGGAGGATGCAGCGCGGGTGGAGCCGATGGAGCGGCGTGCAGAGAGGCCAGGGCTGCCGCCGGGGCTACGGCCGCGGCTGGTGGACAGCCCGAGTCCTGGCCCGGTGGCGGCTGCGGTGCTGGCGTCCCCTCCCCGCAGGGAGCGCTCCCAGGTGCGGATGGAGGACTGCAGCGGCACGACGTACCCAGCACGCAGCGCCGCCTCGTCCTCCGCAGCATCGCGCTCCCACTGGCCCTGCTGCTGCTCCGAATGCTGCTGCGGGCGCTGCTGCGAGAGGCTGCCGGCGAGGTGGTCGTCCTCGGCGCCCAGGCTCGGCAACGAAGCCAGGATTGCCCGCAGCTCCGCAGCCGCGGCGTCACGGGCTGACGAGGGCGGCACGCCGCCTGCGTCGCCAGACCCCTGCTCCCACTCGCTGCGCTGCGTCGCCAGCTGGCTCGCCGCAGCCGGCGCCCCGCGCACCAGCGCCTCCGTCAGCGCCCGCACGCTGCGGCGCAGGGCCGCCTCCCGCCCCTGCAGGGATTCGACGCGGTCCACGAGCGAGGTGAGCGACGCCTCTCGGGATCGCACCTCTGCTTCCCGGTGCGCCACCGCCGCCTCGCGCGCGCGCACCGCCTTCACGGCTGCAGACAGCAGCGCCTGCCGCCGCGACAGCAGCGCGAGTGACGCTCTGTCGCGCGCCACAGCCAGCGCGGAGGCAGCGGGGCCTGCCGGTGAGCTGAAGTGTGCACGTTGCGATGGCCCAGCTGCAGCAGCGAGATCTCCAGCGGCCGCCGCATCAGCTGCGGCTGGGTGCGAGTGGTGCCGTGGCGTGCGAGGGGCATGCAGGGCGGCGGCATCGATTCCGCCTATGCGGGCCAAGTCCGCCTCCTCGGCGGCCGCCGCATGCGAGCCCAGGGAGCCCTCGACACCGTCTGCATCATTACCCAGCAGGGCCGTCAGCGCCCCAGCCGACGCCGTCGACGCTGCCGACGGGGACTGGAGGGAGCGCAACAGGGCGTGGGGCACAGGGGAGCCTGGGGGGAAGGGGTACGGGCCCCCCAGCGCGCCTGCGCCGTTCTGCGCCCCCACGGGCGGAGAGGGCAGGCGCAGTGCGTGGACGCCGCCCTTGCTGCCCACAGCCGCGCTGCCGCTGTGGCCCTGCGTGAGCATCAGCAGCGCTTCGCCGCCGTCGCCATCGAGCCCGAGGCCTGCGGTCAGCGTGCGCGCGAGGGAGTACAAGTGCGCCTGCAGCGGGGAGGGGAGCAGGGGAGAGTGGAGCACACAAGTGAAGTAGGTAGTAATGAGGAAGGTCGCTGAACTGAGTGGATGCGTCCTTGGAGCGAGTAAAAGTCACCGCACATCGACGTGGGCGGTGAACGAGAGGCGCTGTGGCCAGCTGCACAGCAAGCTGCCCGCGTTGCCTCATTTCACCGCTTCGATCGAGTGCTCGATGGATGCTCCGTGTTTCAGACACGCTAGGACTAGGCGAGCACCTCGCAGCGCAGCAGCAAACCACTGCGTACCGCTCGGCATCATCCAGAGCGGGAAGCATGCGGGAAGTTCAGCGCTGGCTCATGCGCCTGAAGACAACACAGGAGCCTCGCCCTCGCGCCCGTCTCAACGCACCTCCGCCTCTGCGACCGCCGCCGCCTTCTCCTCCTCGAAGCGCCCCCACTCCCCGCGCAGCTGCGCCTCCTTGCCCTCCATCTTGGCGACCTGCCGCTCCAGGCGCGCGCGCGCCTCTGTCAGCTCGCCCACCTTGCCTTCGTACTCGGAGCGCAGACGGGCGCGCTCACGCTCCAGCGACGTATGCGCCGCTTCCACCTCGCCCGCGCGAGACTCAAGCAGCCGACGGATGGCGTCCAACTCCGCCATGCGCCGGCGGTGCGCCTGGGCCATGTGTTCTCGCTCCTCCAGCAACGCAACACGAGTGCGCTCCGCACTCCCGTCGGCAGCCGCCACGCCACCGCTGGTGGTAGCCCCGGCACACGCAGAAGTCGAAGTCGAAATGCTGCGAACGGGACCAGCAACACCAATCGCGGTCGTCGAAATAACATTGATGCCCGTGAGATCATGCGAGCTGGTGCCGCCGCTTCGTCCAGATGCCGGGAGACCGTGAGCAGCCGCTGGACCAGCCCCCACAGGTCGTGGAGGAACTCCTGGTCGCGATGACACAGGCTTGGGGTGCCTTCCGGCAGCTTCAGCGCCGTGTGACCCTGACCGCTCGCGCGGTCGCACCGCGTGAGGCTGCATTGTCGTTGAAGATGGGCGCGTTTCGAGGGCGGATCAGCGCACCCTAGCTCCACATTTACGGGCGCCCCCGTCTTTCATGACTTAAGATAACTGTGCAGGCGCGTCGATGGCAACCCGACGAAATGAAGCAGGGCGTCTTCCGAAATTTGAAACACAAAGGAGCACGGAGATGGACAGCTCCCCGACAAACGGTTGTGTTGCGGCTCGTCGAACGAGGCAACAAAGGGCTTAGCGACGTGCTATGCAGACGTGTAGCCTTATGTTTTTCTTGCTTTCGTTTCGTCCCTCAATTTAGCAACCCGCGTGGTCACGCGCCTGTCTCGTTGCGAAACCTCAGACGACGTCGCTGCTGTTCCTCACGTAGCATTTGGATCTCGCTGCTTGCTACGGAGCTCTACTGATAGCTCTCTGCGCGCGTTGGAAAGCTCGCATGAAAGCGTCTCTGGTGACAACGACACTCACACTCACGCTTGCCCCCGAGCAATGCCCCTGATACTCGCCTCAGGCTGCTCCGATGCAAGACTTGTGCGGCTTCGCACCGCTCCCCACTGCGCTCTGGATACGGGCGCCGCTTTGTGTTACCCCTCGCGATCGAGATGTCTCGAGCTGGTCAGGCCACGTGCACCAACTTGAAACTGAGGTGCCTCGGGAGTCGAGCTGCATTCGAAACTGCCATGCCATCTTACTTTCACCACTTGCTGATGGACTTCCATTCACAAGTCATACTGGGCCGGTCGCTAACGCTCGCACATCACTTTCGGCCGTGTGCCACGCAGCAGGGACCCGAACCCGATGTCGACAGCGATGAAGCGACATCAACAGCGCGTAGCACTCAAATTCAAGAGGCGGCGTCGTTCAGGGCCATGCACCAGCACAAGCAGTGGAAAGACACGGGGATTCTAAACTCGCAGACGAATGGAGCTTTGCCTGCAGCCTGCGTGCTGGCCCGAAGCTCCTCAAGCTGTGGCAGCTGAGACAGGCCGATGGAGTCGGAACCAGCACGACAGGCCACAGGCGGCAGTCAGCATGGAGTGGACACAGAAACACGCACAAGGCACTCTCATGGAAAGAGGACGTGACAGGGTTGTATATCCGGAGTGCGGCTGTGTCATCAACGACGTCAGCGTCAGGTGTGAGACAGTGGGGAGCGCTAGCAGCGAGGCACGCAAGGCGATGCAGTATCGCAGACGCACAACTTGCGGAGAGGGAGATGCAGAGACGCCAGGCAGCAGCCACAGCAGCAGACGCGCCGCTCTCGAGGTTTAGGTCGCTGCCGAGCCAGCGCCAACGCCAGCGGGCGTGGCGCTCGCGGACGGATCGCTGCCCGACGCGCAGGTGCGGCCAGTCAGCGCTGCGTCCTGCCCCGACTCGTGGCCGTCCGCCTCCGCCCCCTCGCCGCCCGTCTCGCCGTCTGACCCCTCCACCTCCCGCTCGTGTCCGCCGCGCTGCTGCCGGCGGCCGCGTACGAGTTCAACCACCTCCGCGAGGCCCGCCTCCAGTGAGCTGTACACAGTCACGCCGTGACGGTCCGCCACATTCGCGAGGTACGCGCGGCCGCGGTTCAGGTCGCGCACCTCGTCGGGGTGGAGGCTCTGCAGCGGGATAGGCAGCCACATTAACAGAGAGTGAAAGCGGCAGGTTGATGTGAAGCAAGGGCACGAGATGGGGAGGCAGGCGAGGGCATGTGCCTCGACGTCACAGAAGCAGGAGAGCTGTCAGCAGTGCAGTGGCCCGCAAACGGAGCACAGCGGCGCTTGCTGGCGACTCACGTGTCCGTTCATGACGGCGTCCTTCGGTACGTCCTGCAGCACCAGCACGACCGTCTGGTTGCTGGTGATCAACTCGGCGACTTCGATCATGGAGGCGACGGCGCGCGTTTCGGGCCCGACCACGAAGAACACCACGTCCGCGGCGTCCTTGGCGGCCGCCTCCTCCACCACAAGACCCGGATGCCACTCGTCCACCTGCAGGATCATTCACGACAAGGGGGCGTTTGAGAGAGAGAGGCGATGAGAAGAGCAAGCACAAAAGAGGAAGCACGACTGCATCCTCGGAGCCGAGCCAGTGCTTGCACAACGGGGAGGCAGGCAGTGCAACCCCAGGTGCCCCGCAGCTCGCAGCAGCGGCCCTCACCTGCGGGTTGTAGAACGTGATTCCCGCCTCCGCCAGCGTGGGAATCGCGGTCGTCTTGCGCCACATGGTGGGGTTGCACGCGCCGCCGAGAAACACCTCGTGCTTGGGCCCCGCCGCGGGCGCCACGGACTCCGCGGCGGACAGCACCTCGTCGCTGTCATGCGCGCCCCCGTCGCTCTCCTCCCCGCCCGCCACGCCGATCGCGGCGTCGCCTGCGGTGGAGCCGCCGCACCCGCCGGCGTCTGAGCCTGCGGACTGGGTGTACCCCGCCTCCGAGTCCGCGTCCGTGCACTCGCTGCCGCGGTCAAGGTCGCTGCCGTCGGCCTCCTCCCCGGATCCGTCCATCTCCCCCTCAGACTCGGAGTCGCTGTCTGGGCCACCCAGCCCCGTCACGCTGGAGGCGTCAGCGGCCGCACCTGCGGCAGACGCTGCCCCGTCGGCGTCTTGCTCTGCCGCCGGCCCGGCGCCCAGTGCGGCTGCTGGCGCCCCTGCGCCTGCGCCGTCAGCGGCCCCCTGCCCCTCGGCGCTCGAGGCTGCCCCCGAGCCCTGCGCCGCAGCGGCCTTTGGCGTCCCCGCGGCAGCCGCAGCCTCCGCATGCCGCGCCGCTGCCGCCTCGGCGCCCGCAGCGTTGTGGGCGGTGGCGGCAGCGTCGTACTTGCTGGTGTCGCTGGCCTCAAACGTGAAGCGGGACGAGCGGCGGCCGCCACGAGCGGAGAGGGCGGCTGGCAGCGCTGCGGGCGCGCTGCTAGGCACGCGCCGCCCGTCAGGCAGGGCGCCCGCGTCTGTCTGCGTGCCCTGCTCAGCGGCAGCGGCCTCAGCGTCCTGCAAGCCCGCAGCGGCCTCCTGGAGGCGCACAGGCGCGGGCGGGGGCTGCCCCTTGCCAGCGTGCGGCGGAGGCGGCGGCGGCGCTGCGCTGCCTGCAGCCGGCGTGCTCGCAGTCACGGCAGCCTGCGACGGCCGGCCCTCTTTCGAAGCCAGCAGCACCGCGGCTGACAGCGGCGAGCGGGGCACATGGTGGCCGTACACGGGCGAGGCGGCAGGCAGCGGCGGCAAGCCCACGGAGGCAGCGGGCATCGCGACACCGCCCACGCCCGTGTTGCGGCCCGCACTCTGCAGGCGGCGCAGCGTGTGGTGCCGAAACATGGCGCCGAGGGAGTCCGCCGCCTGCGCGGGCACAGAGGTCGTGAAGCTGGGCTCAGAGCCCGGCCCGGACAGCGGCGCCATCGTGTTCATGGGGCTGATGCGCGCCGGCCCTGCGCTCGCCGCCACCGCCAGCAGGGCGGCGTGCACGGGGGACGCGGGCGCGGAGCACGCGCTGACGTAGGAGCCTGCGGGGGAGGGGGGCATGCGACCCATCCAGTACGTTCCCGCGCTGGTGAGGCCCGCGCTGGGGTCCAGGGCGGACACGGCGCGGCCGCTGCGGCTGTCCCGGCCGCTCGCGGAGGAAGTAGAGCCCGCGTGGTGCGCTGCTGCGCGGAGAACGTCCGACAGCTCGCCGTGCAGCCGCAGGGGCGGCACGCTGGTGGTCGTGGTGGCCGTAGGGCTGCCCCCGCCCCCAGTCACGCTGCGGCCGAAGGGTGCGGCGGGCGGCGCAACGCCTGCAGACAGGAGCTGGTGCTGGTGCTGCTGCTGCAGCTGCACCGCGGTCTCGCCCTCTGTGGGGGTACGCCAAGCGGTCGCAGACTTGGAGGCAGCGGAGGTGGTGGAGGTGCGCTGGCGCCTGGAGGTCCGGCGCTTCCGCCCGCCGCCGCCCGCGCCCGCGGCCCCGCCGCCAGACGCGAATGAGGCAGCAGAGGCCGTGGCAGCACTCGTTGTGCTGTCTGGCAAGGCCCCGATGCCGTCGCCGTCGCCCACGCCCTCCCCGTGCGCAGCGTCCCGCCCGGCCCCGCTGCCGCTGCCGCTGCGGCGCTGCTGGCCCAGCGAGGCACGGCTGGGCCGGTGCCCCGCACGGCTGCCCTTGCGAGCCGCAGCGCCTGTGCCACCCGCACCAGCCGCCGCGCCCGCACCCGCGCCGCCCGCCGCGGCGGCGGAGCGCGCGCTGGGGCTCAGGGACAGGAACGCCGCGTTGATGCGCAGCAGCGTGGTAAGGCGCCGCAGCACGATGTCCCGCTTGCGGGCCCCCGTGGCGGGGCTGTGCGGCGCCCCCGCCCCGCCCTCCGACGCCGTCGCCTCGCCGCCCTCCGCGTAGCTGCGGCGCGCGCTGCGCTGCTGGTTCGCCGCCGCGGACTCCCCGTCGCTCGCGGGCCGCCGGTCCGCGCCCGCTGCTGCGGCGGCGGAGGGGTCGCCAGACGCGTCCCGCGTCTCCAGCGGCCGCAGCGCCGTGCCCGCGCCCATCTTCCGCTTCAGCTCGGGCAGCAGGGCGCTGACGTCGCTGAAGCTGCGGCCGCGCCCGTGCAGCTGCCCCATCTCCAGCGGGGTCACGAGGGCCACGGACGTGCCGCCGGCGCCAGCTGCC
>Ga0208629_101274_pt1 | contig 10635 bp, 9 predicted proteins | sample LakWasMet19_HOW5_2_FD_183865 | JGI IMG/M metagenome (GOLD analysis project Ga0208629, IMG submission 183865) | Freshwater sediment methanotrophic microbial communities from Lake Washington under simulated oxygen tension - Sediment Metagenome... | ecosystem: Environmental > Aquatic > Freshwater >...
CTACGTGACGAAGACGGCACACTGTCGCCGCTTGTTGCCGCCGCCGCGCTCGCGGGCGGGCCGGCCCGCCTGCCGGCGCTGCGTGTGCGTGTAGCGAGCGCTGTGCAGCGAGCGTTGGATTGGTGGGTGCCAGAGGAGCCGCCGCGCACCTACCTGCAGGCGCACCCAGAGCTGCAAACAGCCTACGACGCTGCCAGCAGCGGCGTGACCGAGCACACGAGCCTGCGGGCCTCTGCCGCAGCTGCTCCCGCGGCTGCGGCTGCAGATGCACGGGCTGCGTCTGCCGAAGCTAGCGCTGCGGGTGCGGCGACTCTGTCGGCACAGACTGCCACTGCCGCCGCCCAACCAGCCACACCCTTGCGAGGGCCACCGGCACCGTCTACCATCGCCAGCGCTGGCATCTCAGGCACCTCCTCCGCAACCACCACTGCAACGGACGCCGGTTCAGTTGGCGCCGCCGGCGCCGAGAGTGCAAGGGAAGAGGAGGATGGGCGGGACGACAGCGACGAGTATGATGAGGACGCATGGAATGATGACTATGACGGCAGCGAAGCGGCTGCGGAGGAGACGGACGGAAGTATCGAGGCAGGTGGGGACGACGGGTTGACGAAGTCGGCGATGATTCTCCAGGGGACGACACTCAGGTCGGGTCATCTTCTGCTGCAGGAGCATCGGCCCTCTCCCCCATGATGAAGGCCCTGTTCCAGCCCCCCGGCTCCGTGCCCCTCACCGACCTCATCCCCGGCCTGCCGACCTCGCTGCCTGCCGTGCTCCTCGGCGACGGAGCTGGTGGCGCCACTGCGAGAAGCGATTCGGTTGGCGGCAGCACCACGGGCAGCAGCACTGCTACTGCAGGCAACAGCGGCATCGAACCGGACCCGCAGCTGTCCTCCGACACCTACGGGGACAGCTTGATACACACCAACCGCCTCATCACCACGCGTTTCGGCAAGAAGGCGGGCTACGGCGGGCGCAAGGTGCCCGCGCACATGCCGCACATGCTGGACAGACAGTCCCTCGAGCGCCTGGAGGACGCGTTTCCCGCGCAGTTCGCAGCGACCTCGCGCCACCGCTTCCGCAGCTCGCTGGACGTGCAGTTTGCGTTCGCATACTTTCACTTCGTGCTGGAGGGCGGGCCGCACCTGGGGCTTGACCTGCAGCGCTACTGGCACCGCGAGCTGGACACGGACGGCGACGGCGTGCTGAGCGCCAACGAGTTTCGCACTCTCGCCGCCGTGGCACTGAAGAAATCGCCGACCGAGGCAGAGCTCGCGTCGCTGCGTCAGTGCCTGTCTGTCACGCCGCGCACCTCTGCCGCGCCGCCCGCAGTGTCGCGCACGCCGCGCGGGGACGTCGTGGAGACGCGCTCCGTCATTACCGTGACGCCCGCGCTCACCCTGCGGCGCGTACTCAACTGCAGCGCGGCGCTGGAGGGCCTGCGACAGCACGCACGGAAGCCGGCGCGCGGCCAGGAGATGGGCCTGGACGAGGTGGCGTTTGAAATGATTACGGACGACCACAACAAGACGCTCGCGCAGCTGGACTCGGTGCGCTGGCGCAAGCCCAAGTTCATCTGCGTCAATGACGACATGCAGACGGCGCCGCCGCGCACGCGCGCGCTGTTGCGGGATTTCTACGACAGCCTGTTTCCTCACCCCTCCCAGTTTGAGCTCCCCGCCGACGGCCCGCAGAACCCGTTCGGATATGTGGCGCCCCTGCGGCGCTGGGCTGCGCAGCAGGCGCTGCTGCGGCGTGCGCAGGTGGGCGCGGTGTTGGCGCTGCTGGCTGTCGCCCTGGCGCTGCTGGCGTGCAGCTACGCGGGTGCAGACCCCTGCGATCTCTGCGTCGCGGGGCTCGGCTGCTGCTGCTGCTGCTGCTGCTGCCGTAGCCGGGTACGAAGCCGGGTGGCAGCGGAGCCAACCGGTTCCGGGCGTCTTGGGCATGCGGATGTGCGTGTGGCGGGCGAGGGAAGCCGATCGCAGGCACCTCACGCCAGCGCCGCACACACACCCAGCGCCGCACACACACCCAGCGCGTCGCCGACCCACCTGAAACGCAGGTAGGGTGTGAACGGCACGTTAGAGGCTGCGCTCGCGTCTGAACACGCGGCAAAGCCTGAATTTGCCGCGTTATGTTCCCGCTGCATAGCGCGTGCGCGGTCGGGGAAGAGACAACTTGCAGCCGCCCGCGGGGCCCGCTGTACAGCTGTGACACTTCCCTCTGTCCTCGCTGCCAGAGGCTCTCCTGTCACACTGCCGCTTGTCGTGAGATGTCGCGGCCTACGAATCCCTCCGCGCCCGCACAGGCGTCACCTACGCTGGGTGCTGTCGCGCTGCCGACCTCAACTCACTGCATTGGCGTACTACCGCCAGCTCAGACCACCAGCTGTGTACCGATGCCGCACTACAGCACTACAGCCAGGCGCATGCACACGTCCGCCGCTCGCCCTTGACCAACCTTCCATCCTGCCTCCGACTCGCAGTCGCACGACTCGCACGTTCGCGCTCACTTTGGAAGCTGGTCTGCCTAGCACTGCCGTTGCGCCGTTGCGGTTCTGGGCGACAGCTCGACGCCGCGTGGCTTCTTCACTGTAGCACCGCCGGGGGCCCAGGCTGCTGCACCGGCAGAGCCGGCGAGAGTCTGCCCGCGAACACCATCAGACCGCGAGAGCCTCTGAGAGCTCGATTGTGTCGTGAGGGCTGTCACACATCATGATGATCTCAGTCATGGTGACGGTGAGCCACCGCAGGTCCAAGGCTGAGCCGCTGAGCGTCAGGTTCTCTCAGGCTGCTGCGGGCCGCAGTGCGGGCGCGCCGCCGACACTTCACAGCTTCTGCGCACCGAAAATTGATGAAGCTGTGAGCCTCGTCGTCACGCCGCAACGAGGCATCAAGTCCGAGTCGCCGTCACGGTCGATGATCCGGCCCGTGTCGATCATCACTCATCCAAGTCGGATGCGGCACGGGGCACTTGAATGATTCAGTGATTCGTCCACTAAGAAGTTCATTAGGCTAGTAATAACTCAGTGGCTACACTTGACAATCAAGTCTTGACCTCGGCATCGTGGCGACATAAGCACTGTGATTCGGAGAGGCAACTCGGAGATTCTTGAAGGTGAGGGGTGCCCGAATCCGAGTCAACGCAATCATTTGCCCGCGTCGACCGGTCTCCAAAAAGTATGCGCAGTACTGAGGCTTCGCGACTGGTCACCCACGTCACTACTGACTCAGCGCGACCGAGCTTAACTTCGGGGTGCAGAAGGGTCCACGGTGCTCTCTCGGTGCTGTGACCGCGCATGGAAGATATTTGATACGGGTGTTTCATAAAATCAAGTGAGTTGCACACGTGGCAGACACCCTGCTACCACAAATCAATCGGACTGGCCGCTGTTTGGCCTCGTTGCTCAGCCGGAAGTTACCTGAGGCTCGGCTTGCTGACAACATTGAGGTTCGTTGAAATTCATGGAAGACAACCGCAGAACAATCGCACGATCGTCGTGTGTGCGTCGCTGCTAGCAATTGGAAGGTGGGTATTGTTGATTGTTTGTGCGCCACATCAGGTGCACGGGAATCCTGCTGCAAAGGTCGACGAACCGCGAACCCGATCCCGCACCATCGATCACAGCGAAACACATCGGACCATTGGTTTGAACCCTCGGCGTTGGCAGGATGAGCGGCGCGGGCTGTTTCCACCAGCCTCGTTTCTGTCGTCCGATGGACGGGTCTGCGACAGCGCCGCTGAGAACTGCCAAGCAGAGGGCGGCCTCGACCCTGCCAGCGACCCTGGTCCGACTCTGACGGTCAGGCTCGGCCGCAACGAGTGTTTTGCTCGAGATGGCAGCAACAACACCCAGAGATGACATTGATGACGGCGCACCCGCATCTCCGACCCCCGCCGGCGGCAGCAGCAACACGCTCCGCATCTTCCTCGACATCCTTCGGGGCTCGCCGTCTCACCATCGAATGTTTTGCGGCATTGTAGCCATGCAGCTGCTGCTACAGTTGATAGAGCGCGTTGTTTTGCTGGGATTTGGCATCGACTCGTCTCACGGCGACCCCGATCTCACGCGGCATGCGGTGTGGTTCTTCTCCATCGTGCTCATCACAGCGGCTTTCGCAGCGCTCAACGGTTTGCACGCCGTGCTCACGGTGAACGCTTACGAGCTGCTGGTGTTCTTTTGTACGTCTCTGCTGCTAGCGGTGCGCCTTATCGTGGACTACGTCAATCGCAGCGACGAGTGCGCCGGCGACAGCGCCTCTGTGTGCCTGGGGTTCCTCGTGGTCGCCCTCGCCTTCACGGCAGCGGGCATGGGCCTGACCGTCATCATGTACAGCGACCTGCGCTGGAAGCGGTACAAGGCGATCGGCGCCAACGTGCACATCCGGCGCCTGTTCATGCGCTACGAGCTGTTCTCTGCGCTCAAGTCACTGGACGTCCAGAACTCGGCCATCATGCTCGTGACGGGACTGATCTTCTTCGCGGGACTGGACACGGAGCTGACGAAGCTCGCCTTTGGCCTGAACATCGCCCTTTTCGTCGTGGAGATTGCGTGGGAGCGTCTGGGCAGCGTGGGCGTGCGTATTGAGTCCCGCGGCCGCATGATCGGGTTCTGGGCATTGTCCGTCTTCCTGCCCGCCTTCCTGATCTGGGTGGCGGTCTCCGGCGGGCAGGGCCAGTCGCTCATCGCGCTGGTGTCTTCTTCGCGCAGCATGCTGGCGACCATGGCCATCTTCGCGGCGATCAGCATCCTCAACAGGGCCGTAACGGTGGCGCTCAGTATCGGCCTGTACCGAGACTTTGGCGAGCAGTACCGCGGCCTCCGCCGCCTGCTCGAGGGTCCCGACCGCCTGCGGCGGTTCAACCGCGGGCGGCTGCAGGCGCCGCGCTCCCCGGGAGTGCGACCCGGCGGACGCGGTGCGGGCGAGGGTGCCCCGCCGGCTGAGCACCGCATGGGGTCAGCAGCCTGGCTCCGTGCTCTGTTCACGCCGCAGATCGACCGCACCGGCGCCCGCAGTGCGCAGGAGATCCCCGAGTGGAACCCGGGCCGGGCGTCGGGCGCTGTGCCTCCGAGCGGCGGTGGGACCGCTGGCGAGCGGCTGCAGCTGGGGGCCGATGCCGAGGCGGCTGCGGCGTCCGCTGTCCCCGGCGAGACGGCTGGCGGCGTCGGTGCTGCGGCGTCTGGTGGCAGTGCTATGGCAGGTGCCACGAGTGTTGTGCGGAACCCCTTCGCTGCAGCCGCAGCGCCGACAGCCTCCGCTGGGGCGCCTACGAGCGCAGGAGCCGCTGGTTCGACTGCTTCCGGCCAGGATGCCTCAACGAAGCCGACGCGCCCGTCTCATTCGCAGAGCCACTCGCATCCCCCTGCGCGTGAAGGCTCCGTCGACGGCGTTCAGCTGGAGATGCCTGCGGAGGACGCGACCTATCGTGCGCACAGCGGCAGCAATTACAGCGCGCACGGGGGCGCGCGCGGGAGGGCCAGTAACTCTAGCCCGCGCGCCTCAGGCCACGGCAGCCGGAAAAACGTGCTCGCCTCGCGATACGACGCGGCGGAGGCTTCGTTTGTGGTGGATGACCTGGTGGGCGATGGCGCGTTCTACGGCGACGATGCCGTCGGGCATCGATTCGGCGGCGGCGAGGCGGGATATGCTGGCGGCGAGGCCGGATATACTGACGATGGTACCGGTGATGGCGGCGCAGCAGAGGACGCGAGTGCTTTGTCGTACAACACCACTGGACCGGCGGCGCCCGTGTCGGCGTCCGGGTATGGAAGGCACGGTTACGGCCATGAGAGATAGCAGGGGCCGCCTTCATCGTGCTGCCACGAATGCGCCAGGGGTGTTGTTGTCTCCGAATTCGGACGGATGGGTATGCAGTGGCGAGACACGGGGTGGTATGCCGTGCACGAGCGGCTTGCGATCTGTCTGCGCGATAACGATGCGGGCTGGCGACAAGAAGGCACGGCGCTGGCGCCACAGCGTGCGTCGCTGCATCTGCACGTTCATGCCTGCACCGATCGTCGCGTTGAGGACAGCGTAGTTTGCGTCTTGGAATTTGAATTTGGGCGTGCTTTTTAAGCAACTCTCAGACTGCAAGTGCTCCACTTTCACTCATCCCGACGTATTGGCCTCCCATCCTAATCAGGGCATGCACATGTCATTGTTCACAAACCGTAAATATCCTCAGCTGGCCCAGTCAGTGATCAGTCGCGAAGGTGTACCTATCTGCGCATGGGCCTGATTCGACTTGAGCCGGTCGCGGAGTATCACAGGCCGTACAACCGAAGACGATGAAAAACCTGGATCGGATGCTCTTGATTCGAGAGTGTCGAGTTCCTGTGAGCCCTTCTAACCACGACGACATCGAAGCTCGGAAGGGCACGCTGCGCCAACTTAGCCGAGCCAACAACGCTGCAGAAGGCGAGCCACAATTAGCCAATCAATGCCAAGCAGTGCTTCAACAGGCCTGCGTTCGGCACCACACCGTGACGGTGGTTTGAACGACTGGCCAACGCGCACACGATTACGCACAAAAACCATGTACGAGAAGCTTCCTTTCAAAACTCAGACGGCGTTTCCTCATGGCAGCGCCAACACGACCACCTCAGCACAGTCCTGCCTGCAGCACCGGCAAGGCGGCTGGTTGAGAACAGCAAGCCATCAAACCGTACAGGCAACTAATAGCCTACTGAGTTGTCGAGCGGTGACAAGCAGCGTGGCAGGAATAGCTGAAGAAACGGGCAGGACATCGCAGCCAAGGTGCCCCAGTTCTCTGCGAGCCCGCACGGATTAGCGAGTTGCGCGCCCCGATCTGTTGGGGGAACCCCTGCCCGCGGACATGCGATTGCGGTGCGGGTGGCGAGGCTTCACAGCGGGGGTCCTGCAACAGTCGACGTTGCAACCTGGGATGGCACAGCAGCCTGACAGCATACACAAGTCGACGTTGCAACGCGACCCTGCTGCGGAGGCAGCCTGAGAGCACGGACCGATAAAACTCACGGGTGGGCGGTACATGCCACGCGACACTATGCCGCTCGTCGGTATGTCCGTGGGACGCGCACGGTGGACTTGCAAGCGCAACGGTGCCAGTGGCTGGTAGCAGCCGAGCCCCGCGACAGACCTAGCCGAAGACATGTGTCCGGACGGGGCAGCCTGGGTCCTTGAGCTGGCGAGGAGGCGCGTCTCCCTCGCATCGGTCGCGCACTCTCCGGTGGAGCAGGGGAAGTGGACCGACACAGTTAAGAATGGCTGACCCCATCGCGTCTCCTCAGCACGGCTCCAGCAAGGTGGCCACGGCGCACAAACGCGTCACGGCGAAGCAGCGCAGCGACCTCGTTGACGCCCGCAGTCAGACTTCCTTGCTTCAGCAGTGCGTGTGCCGCGCGCAGCACCTGCGGACACTCCAGCAGGCGCGATACGACAGACATTTGTCCCCATGCGTGCGCCTGACGGATGGCGAAGTTGTCGTTAGCCGCAGGATCGACTCGCGGGTCTTGCAGCAAGCGATTCACAGCAGGCAGATGACCGCCCTGGCACGCAAGAGCAATTGCCAGATTGTTGTCAGCCGCGGGATCGACTCGGGGGTCCTGCAGAAACCTGTCCACAACCGGCACATGTCCGTTCTGGCTGGCCAGACAGATGGCGTAGTTGTCAACAGCGGCAGGGTTGACCCGAGGGTCCTGCAGCAGACGGTCTACAACAAGCAGATGACCTGCTTGCCCGGCCAGGCGAATGGCTGCATCGTTGGCAGCCGCGGAATCGACTCGGGGGTCCTCCAATAACCGAACCACAACCGCCAGATGGCCGTTCCAACAGGCTTCGCGAACCGCGGCGTTGTCAGCAGCAGCAGGATCGACTCGAGGGTCCTGCAGCAGTCGATTCACGACCTCCAGATGGCCTTTCCCGCTTGCTGCGCGAATCGCGGAGTTTTCTGCGGTCGCAGGATTCACCCGGGGATCCTGTAGCAGCCGATCCACTTCAATCAGATGGCCGTCATCACTCGCGAACAGAAGGGCGTTGGCTGCTGTGAACTCCATGATGTCCATCTGCCAGCCTGACAGCCTGTGCTAAGCCTATGACGTGACTGCCAACTTGAAGTGGGCGTCGCCGACCCGCTGGAAATGCAAGTGGACTGCGAGCGGCAGCCAGACCTCGTCATGATCATAATCATGCGCCTTCGACGTAGTACAACCAGGGCATTGGTGACTTGTGTCCTCGAGCTTGAAAACGACGTTCAGCTGGGATCGGGCATCGCGCAAGTTCGACATGCCGCATCAGGAACTCTGCTCAGCACGCAACACCCGAACGAGACGCATGCACCCGCTGCTCGTTGCAGGATGGCCGGGTGGCACGGCCCGGGTGCGCGCTTTTCAGGAAGGACGGTGCATCCGCCGGTCCAAAAATTAGACAGCCTGTGGGAGTTCGCGTCGACCCCAATTCCTGCAGTGCAGCCACAGCAGCTCGCATCGCTCGCGCTTGAGCAGTTGGTGTTGCTTGCATTTGGCGCAAGTGTGACGGGAAACTGGTCCTCCTCGACTGTCGAGGCTCTACGGCTTGCTCCGCGCTGCAAGTTTCGCTGCTGCATGAAATTGGGAGCTCACGTGCGTGCGACACGCGCGGCATAAAATAGCAGCTTCGTCCGCAATACATGCCCATGCTCTGGGATTTCGCCTTCACTGGTTGCGGCAGTCGAATTCCGTTTTCTCGTCCAAAAGATAGAAGGTTCGGTCGCGTGACGGTTCGCGTTTTCATTGGATTTGCGCGGGCCAGCGCGACTGCGGACCACACACAACGCTCACATGAAAGACATGAAGTTGCAAGGAGAGGGGAAGCGCCGCACGCAACGCCCACACTGGCGGGCAGTGCAATCCCGGAGCACGCGGAGCTCCTCAAGGCACCTGCCAGTGGCCAAGGGACGCACGCATTTGGGGCGATGCCGCGATGCCGTGTCGACGCCGTGTCGTGAGCCGCACCCGCATGCCTCGCCTCGCAAGGCCACGGATGCAAGCCCAGGGCAACGACTACAGCGCGGACTCAGCAGCGGACGCGGTTGGAGCCGCTGCTGCGGCAACGGGGGCGGAGACAGACGGCATCGAGGCTGCGACGGGTGCCGCCACGCGGCTAAACGCCCGGCCCGTCGGAATGCGGTGGCTCGCCACCACCCTAAAGCCAGCCGCGTCTCCTTTCGCTGCGGCGCCAGCGGCGGGCACCCTGCCGGCGACAGCAGAGCCCGGCCCGGCACCGAGCTGCCCCGGCGCAGGCGTGCCGGCGCCCTGCACTTGCAGGACCGCCTCGGTCGCGTGCACGGACGCAGAGCGAGCGCGCGCCCGCGCCTTCGTACTGAGGGCAGGGCTGCGGGCGACGGTGGGGGGCCGGCTGGATTTGATGACCCCACCAGCGCCCCCTGCACCGGCGCTGGCACAAGCAGGGGCACACGGAGCGAGTGAAGACGCAGGAGTTGCGCCATCGGCGGTCTCGGCACGCGTTGTGCTCAAATCGGCCGCTCGGGCTGCGTCGGCGACTGCGGCGGGCGCCAGACGAGCGGCGACCGAGGCCGGCCGTGCCGAGGGGGCGCTGGAACTGTGAATCGCCGGCCGCCCTCGCCCGCGGTCACAGGCGGCAGTCGCGGATGCGGCACAGCCTGCGGTGGCATCTGCTGCCGCCGCAGGGGCCGGATCAGCAGAGGCGGTGGAGGAGGGGGCTGCAGAGGACGCTGCAGCAGCGCTGGCCACGACCAGGCGTCGCACTCCCAGCTGTGGCCCCACCGCCGTGGTCGGTGCCTTTCTAGCCGCAGGCGCAACGAGGGCTGCCCCAGGCGCGACGGCAGCTGCTGGCGGTGCCGTCCCGGCGGCAGGGCTCGCATCCGATGCAGCCGAGCTGGCTCCGGCGGCAGTGCCAGCAGCCTGCGCCGAGTAGCCGTGTGCCAGTCGCAGCAGCCTGCTGCCGCCGGCAGCTGCTTTGCGCAAAATGGACAGAGAGACTGGTCTGGGCTTGTCCCCGGCCACAGGGCCGGCCACAACCGCTGACGTGGCAGTCGCGCCAGCCACAGGTGCAGGCGCCGCAGCCGACGCAGTCGCAGCGGCGGAAAGCGCCATTGCTGCTGCAGCACCACAGGCGCCCGTGTCGCCCTTCACCCGGCTTGCGATGGCTGCGGCGTCGGCGGGTTGCGGGGTGGGTGGAATGCGGCCCTGCAGGGACTGACAGAGGGCAAGAGCGCCAGAGTGCTCGGCGACGGTGATGCTGAGGCCAGCTGCAGCCGCAAAACTGTCCACAGGCGCTCGACCCTCCGCTGAGGCTACGACTGCTGCGGCGGCGGCGGCTGCTGCAGCACAGGTACCTGCATCATCGGGCGTCAGCAATGCAGCCTGCGGAGCACCAGCAGCAGCCAATGCAGGCTTGCGCCCCCGCTCCCGCAGGCGCTGCCGCATCGCCTTGCTGCCCGCTGCAGCTGCGCCAGCGGTTGCGGGGGCAGAGCCGCACGCTACAGCGCCGTCCGTGGCGCCAGCGATGCCGACCTCCGCGTGAGTGGCGGCAGGTGCGGCCGCGAGGACAGCAGCGACAGGGCCGGCTGGCAGCGCAGGCGGGGCAGCGCTGTGCAGGTGATGCCACACGGCGGCACGCTCTGCCGTGTGCAGCGTAA
>Ga0208629_101275_pt1 | contig 10634 bp, 10 predicted proteins | sample LakWasMet19_HOW5_2_FD_183865 | JGI IMG/M metagenome (GOLD analysis project Ga0208629, IMG submission 183865) | Freshwater sediment methanotrophic microbial communities from Lake Washington under simulated oxygen tension - Sediment Metagenome... | ecosystem: Environmental > Aquatic > Freshwater >...
CTGCTGCTGCTGCTGCTGCTGCTGCTGCTGCTGCTGCTGCTGCGCTTGGCCCGCGAGTGCGCCGCCGCTCAGGCCACGCAGCGGCGGCACCGGGCTCCTGCTCTGCTGCGTGCGGCCGCCGCTCGCACCAGCAGCAGCAGCAGCAGCAGCAGCAGCAGCGGCGGCAGCTGTCGCCACCGATGCGCCCGCTCGGTGGCGATAGTACTCTGTCAGGCTGCCTGGGACGCCGCCGCCGCCGGCGCCGGGGCTGGCGCTGGGCCCTGCGCGCGCGCTGCCGCGGCTGGCTGGGCGAGACACGGCCCTATCGCCACCAGCACCAACAGCACCAGAACGAGCACCGCCACCGTTGCGGCCTTGCTGCGAGGCAGAGGCGGGGCGGGAGGCGCGGCCGTTGCTGTGCGATCGGGCACTGCCTGGCCGACTATTAGCACGGCTTCCTCGTCTGCTCCCTTCAGGCTGCCTGCTCCCCTGCCTGCCGCTGCTGTGGCCGCTGCCGGGCCGGGGGCTGCCCTCCCGGCTGGAGGGAGCGCTAGCAGCAGCGGCGTCGTCAGCGCCGCGTGTTGGGCTGCTGCCGCCGCCGCTGCTGCTGCCGCTGCCGCTGCGTCTGCGGTGGTGGGTGCGGCGGATGCGGCGTGGGGTAGCAGACCCAGACTTGCCTTCCGTCTCCTGGACGTAGACCAGCTCAGCCCCTGCTGCTGTGGCTTCAGCTGCAGCAGCGCTGGCTGCCCCCGGTGGGGCGCTTCCGGCAGCTCCGTCCCCCGTCTCACTGAGTCTGCCGCGGCCGCCAGGGCTTCCCTGAGCGCTGCCACTAGCGCTACCTCTAGCGCTGCCCCCACCGTCGGTGCCCGCGCCTGCCTCCCAGCCCCCGCCGCCGCTCCCCTGCCGCGGGCTGCCTCGGCTCCGGGACGCCACGGGGCGGGGGGTCCACCGGGGCGGCGCGCTGCGGCCCGCAACCTCCGCTGCGACGCACAGAAACGCCTCCTGCAGCGACGCAGCAGCAGAAGCGGCGTCGGCAGCAGCTGCGGCATCGGCAGCGGCATCGTCATTGGCCCCACCCACGCCTGCGGAATCGACCAAGGCCCTTTCAGCCCTGCTTGCGGTGTCATTAGTTGCAGTGCCACCCACGCCGGCACCTCCACCGAGCATCCGCTGCTGCTGCTGCCGGTACTGGAGCGCTGCGGGGTGCGCGGGGGTGGGGGTCCCGAATACCTCACCCCCCGGCGGGAGCGCGAAGGTGGGCACGAAGCCGGGCGGCTGCCGTCCCGTCGTGCGCGGCCGGGGACTGGCAGCCGCTGCAGCAGCCACTGCTGCGGGCGTCGCGGCGGGCGGCAGGGCGAGCGGCGGCACCCTGGGCGCTGGCGCTGCGTCGGACGCTGCGACGCCGCCACGGGGGCTGGCTGCCGTGCGCTCGACGCTACCTGCGCCCGCTGCTGCTGCCGCACGGTCCGCTGCACGCAGCTGCGGCCGCTGCTGTTGGTGCTGCTGCTGCTGCTGCTGCTGCTGCTGCTGCTGCTGCTGCTGCTGCTGAGGGGGCGGCGAGGGGCGTGCAGTGGGGGCGGGGGCGTCAAACAAGATCGCGCCTGGAATGCTCATCGCCACGCCAGCGTGCTGCTGCTGCCGGGACTGTTGCTGCGGTTGCCCAGCCTCGGAGGACAGGTGGGCATTCGAGGCCTCCGCCCCTTCACTGGCGCCTACCACGCCGCCACCTGCGCTGCTGCCGTCCTGATGGGCGTGCGCGTGAGTGCGCGCGTCGGCGTGGTGCCCCCCTGAGGCGGGTGTGTGCGCGTGTGCGTCGGCATGTGCGTCGGCGTGGTCGGAGTCCCGACCCCGTCCGTGCGTCCCCTGGCCCTGGCTTTGGCGCCTGCCCGGGCCCCAGCCTGCGCTCGAGGACTCACTACTGCTATGCGTCTCAGGATGCGGCTGGGGCGGGGGCGGGGGCTCCTGCAGGCTGAGGTGCTGCGGCTCCTGCAGGCTGAGGTACTGCGGCTCCTGCAGGCTGAGGTACTGCGGCGGCGCATGCGGCGCGCCGTACCGACGGCTCGCCTCTGCGCCCCCCGCCTCAGGCAGCGCAGCGGCGTCTCGCTCCCCAAATCGATCGCCCACCCCAGTACCCGCCCCAGCACCCGCCCCAGCACCTGCCACAGCACCTGCGGCGGCGAAGGCTGTGCCGCCGAGGCCGTACGCAGCCACGGCGGCGGCACGGCTGTCCTCCAGGCGCTGCGCCAGCGCAGCGGACCGGCGCGCGGCGGCCTCTCGCTCTTCAATCGCCTCCGCGCGCCGCTGCACCGCCCGGCTGCCCCGCACCTGGGTCTGCGCGATCGCGAGGGCGAGGCGCTTGAAGGTGTGCGTGAGGTCGCCGCGCACCACGCGAACGAAGCGGAAGTAGTCCAGGCCGCCGCCTCCCGCGGCGACAGCAGCACTGCGGCCGCCACCGCTGGCGTTATTCCAGCCACCGCCGGCGCTTGCAGCAGCAGAGCTGCCGCCGGCAGTAGTGCCAGCAGCAGCAGCTGCAGCATTTGCCTCCGCGTCCGCGGCGGCGTCCGCTGCGGCCGCCTGGTCTGCCAGCGCCGCCGCCACCACGAACGCCTCAAGCGCGTCGCCCTCCGCGACGCAGGGCAGGCCGTGCGCGGCGATGAACCGCGTGGCCTCGCCCGGGCGCAGCCAGCCGTCCATGTTCCCGTCCAGGGCTGCGAAGGCCTGGTAGTACACGACGCCCTCTGAGGCTGCCAGGAGCACTACATCGGGGTCCGCCGCGGGGCTGCCGCGCGCGGCGAAGGAGAGCGGGGACAGCAGGGGGGAGGCGCCTGCGCGCACGCCGCCTGACAGGTCCGGCAGCGTCGCTGGCAGCATTGGTTGAAGCGGTGGCCGGGGTGGCGGGGGTGGCAGCGCGCCGGCCGCTGGCGCCCCCGCGAGCGGCTGAAGAGCGTGCGCCCCTGCAGCCCGCCCGCGTCCCGGGCTGCCGAACGGCTCGCTGAGGACTGATTCGCCAGCCGAGATGACGGAGTGCTGGTCCAACCCCGCCACGTGCTGCAAGTGCTGTGAGTGCGGTGAGTGCTGTGAGGGGTGCGATTGGTGCTGCCAGCGGGCGTCTCCCGTACTGCCGCCGCCGCCGCCGCTCAGCAGCGATTGCAGCGGGCCGCTCCCTGCGGACATTATGCTGTCTGCGACGCTCGCGAGCGGCGAGCGTGCCATCCCAGGGCCGAACGTCAGGCTCCCGCCCAGGCCGTGCGCCTCGCCCTCCAGCAGCGCCGCCTGCGCCCACGCCGGCAACGGATCGGGCTTCCGCGGGCGCAGGGAGCCGGGCAGGCGGACTGGCAGCCGGGGCGACGACGCGAGCGTCTGGGACAGGAACCGCGGGCTGGCGTCGGCTCCGATCTCAATGCTGCCATCGCCGGTGCCAGCGCCCGTGGCTCGGGACGGAAGAAAGCCGCTGCTGCTCGAGCCGCTTGCCGCACCGCCGGCAGTTTCGCTCGCAACCAGCCCGCTGTGGAAGTGTGCCTGCGGGGGCCGCTGGAGGTGGGAGCGTTCTGGGCTGTACGCGACAGCTTGCTGGCCCAGCAACGATATCTCCGCAACAGAGCGTGAGTGGCGCAGCTGCAGCCCATCCCTCTTGTTGAAATAGACCACCGATTCCCCAGAGTCTCGCAAGGCGGCAGGCCGCACGGTGAGGTCGTCTGCGCCCCCACCACGCGAGCTGGCCGTGTTCATCGTCGCTGCCCGAGGGACCATAACGCCCAGGCCTCCCCGCTTCCGCCGCGCAGGTGCTTTCAGCAGTCTCTGCAACTCATCGACCGATGCCGCCCCGGTGAAAGGGAGAGACATTATGCCCGATGCTTGCTGTGATGCGCGCACGCACTGGGCTCATGGACTGCAGTTATCGCCGGCGGGGGGTGCGCTCAACCCTGTCTGCGCCGGTGCTCAATCGCAAAACTCGAACATCGCCACATCGCCACTCAGCCAGGCGCGTGGTAGTAAATGATTTTGAGAAGATATGTCAGGGCAACCACACAGGTCGCCCATTCAGCATCTTTTGCGGTTCCGAACTCATCGTGCAGAATGGCGTTTGAACGTGGGTACGCCGTTCGCGCCGCAATGTACGCTGCCGGCCGGGGACACACTGTATCCGCACGGCGCGCTGTTAGTGCCTAGAGAATGCGCAAGAGGGTTGACGGTTGAGTTTGCGTCATCAACCAGAAGCAGCTGCGAGCTCAACCTTGCGGACGTCTCGGGGGCTCTCAGCCCGGCTCTGCAGCGTTCACAACACACATTGGGGCCCGCGTGATTGCCCCGCCCCACCGGATATGTGCGACTGCAAGGCTTCGATTCTGAAAGAGACGCGTCACAGGGTTCAGCCGTTGATCTCGTGGCCGACTGCTGCTTTCGATGTGTCGGCCGTATCGGCCCCACAAACTCAAGCGTGGGCCACTCTTGTTGACGCCGTGGCAAAGGCTCGGGGCCGGTTAGGGGTGCTCAGGGGAGATGGGTTCCCACGTTCCATCCGCTGCACTACAGAACGAAACGCCCCGTTGTCATTCACACAGCAGACGCTGTTGACGGAAGGTGTGCGGCCGTCTGGGAAGCGTGAGTGGCATCTGGCGGCTCGCTCAACGCGCACGCTCGCCTTCCAAGCGCGGCGGCAGGAATCCAATGTTCGATCTGCAGCTCCAGGCTTGCGACTACGCCCCCAGACCGGTCGTCGAGTCGGAGACATCGCCGGTACACAAGCTCGGGCAACTGCCGTCGCTGCGCTGCATTCCACCTCTGTTATTTTGGAGATAGGGCTGCGGACCCCCGCACGAGTGAGCAGTCCGCAAAGGGTTGCTGCGCCGTTGCCATCACGGTCTTGCCCTGGACTGAAAGATTGCGGCGGCGCAGGGTCATGCCGGCGGGCCAATAGCATGCAGCCGAGCAGCCGCCTGGCTCGGTGCGCACACGCGAACTCGCACGGACTGGTGCGGAGATGGCCTTGCGAGCGCCGGCGTGGTATCGACTACTCCTGTCCGGCAGAGACTGTGCTGGGAGTGGTGCCCACTCTGCGCTGGCGGGGGCTGCGCTGCAGATGTTGCGCCACCCCCCCGGTACCCGTAATGTTTGCAGCTGTAATGTGTTTTGCGGCGGCACCTGCAAGGACAGCAATTAGTTGCCACTTCTGGTGGCTCCAGCAGCGGCACTCGCAGCCGGAGCTCCCCTGCTGCCGGGGCGCTGTTCGCACCATTCGATTCATCGATGGCACGGCGCTCGAGGCTGCCAGTGATGCGGCTACCTTCGCTAGGGTCGTGCGGCGGTGGCAACCCGCCCCCGCGAGCTGCACACCTGCGGGTTCTGCTATCTGCTGCCTGGTCAAAGCAGCGGCGCCCCGCTGCCGTCGTGAACCATGGGAGGTGACGAGGGAGGTGCGCGGTGGGCGGCAGAAGGGGGTCGCGACGCCTGCAGAACAGCACCCCGACGCCGGCAGCAGCTGCGCCCGCGCTTCCGACTCGGAGACTGGTACTCGCGTTGCAAAGCTAGCCGCATTTGTTCTGGCATCACAAGCCGCGGCGTGTCAGGCGTACTCGGAATCGCCTTTGATTTTCTCGACCCTCCGAGTCGCCCAGCAGCAGTTGCCGTTCTCCTAATCCTCCATGGCAGTCTGACATTGACCACTGGTGGCGCGCACGCTGTCGCTGCCGCCTTCCTGCGCATCCAGCCTTTCCCTACTAGTAGGGTGTGTCACCCAACCCCTGTGGCTCCCGCAGAACGCTTTTGACACTTCTTGGTTGCAGCTGCGATGGCGGTCGTGCCGGTTCGTACGAGCCTCAGAAGGCTCACTAGCACTGCAGTCTGGCAGCAGCCTGAGGTCGCGCCATCCGAGCTGGCTCGGAGCTGAGTCCGCATCGGTTTGGTCAGATTCCCCATTACCGGGGTGTTCAGTGAGTGTGTCACATATGTCGTAACCCATTAGCCGCACACTTTGGAACGGCCTTCTTGCGTCTTGACCACTTGAAAAATCGAATCTGCGATTTGTTGAACATCCGATCCGGAGTCCCTGCGTCTGCAGCGCAAATCGGAGTTTGAAATGGGTAGCGCGTTAGGGGGGTGTTTTGCGGTGTGCGTGCATATCCGTCTTTTGAAGCGTCTGTTGCACATCAGAGGTTCGTTTGTTTGCGTGAGCTTCAGTCGATTGTGAGCATCTCGTACCCTGCGGCGCCTTCGGTTTCAGGACTTGGAAATGCAAAAGTTTGGTCGTATGCAGCTGTGGGGTCGCGTGTGTGCGCGTTCAGATAATTGCCCATGTGTACAAGCGTGTATAGGATGCAAGCGGCACGCTCCAGGGGTCTTGTATGCACGTGCAGTTCCGTTTGCATCACTCCGAGTCTCGCTCCAATTTTATTCGTTGTTGCACCCCAGGTTTCGGCAGCAACCTCCACGCGGCAAGATGTCGAGGGCTCGGGAACTCAACCCAAAGCGCGCGGGTCCTTGGGTTTGGGGCTTCAGGGCAGCTATTACCCTGTCGTTCGTGGCTACGATGCTGCCCGTCGCGGCCGCCGGCACGTGTGTCGAGGGCTGCAACTTCGGCTACTGCACCTGCTACACCCCATTTTTCACTTGCGACTCAAAAGGCGGGACCTGCGTCGGGCCTGTCTGCGATGGCGCGTGCACAATGGCGGGGTGGCTCATCGCCTTGATTGTGGTGGGCTGCGTGCTCGTCTGCGCCGGCTCGATCGCGTGCTGTTGCGGGCGCAGCATCCGCGAGTGCCTGTGGGGCGCCCCGGCAAACGTCAACCAGAGCGTAAACATCGTGTCGGAGCGACGGCCCTCCAATTCCGCTCGCAGCGGTGAGGATTGGGGCTCCGGTAGTCGTGCCCGCGTGCAGATGAGCAACGTGCCACGCAAGTCGCCGGAGCCTGTAGGGCTCGCAGGAATGGCTGGAGCCGCTGTCATTTGCAACCCCCTGAAGCAGCCAGCGGTTGCGGCCGCTGATGACAATCCCGGCACGCCACCGCCTGCAGCTGCGGTGCCAGCGCCAGTAGGGCAGTTCTGTGTCTGCTGCGGCCAGCGCGTGCCCGCTGCAGGAGCTCGGTTTTGCCCGCACTGTGGCGCCTCTAGGGCGTAGTCCAAAGCTTGCAGCAGCAACAGCTAGAGGGCTGCCTCTCCAGCTTCATGCTTGCTTTTGACGCTGTCCATATATAGTTCCTGGTAGGTTCTTGCCGCTGAACGGCATTCACTGCCAGTCAGGGATCGTGCTGTAGCCGCTCCCCAGGGTGTATTATGTTGAGGCAGGCAGGCAGCACTGACACAAACTGGCTGTTCCTCGCTGCATGCTTTTGCGACCCAGACCTCAGGCTCTGGCAGTTCAACACTTGTCTCGCTACATGGACTCCGTCGGACGCGGCTGGCTCCGCGACCGCTTGTGATTACATGTCACGGTGGAACACCGTATCGCGTCATCCGTGTGGTCACGAGAACGGGTACTGGCATCGGTGAGCCGTAGTGCCCGAAGCGTCTTGCGACGCATGCATCCGAGATCGAGAGATTCAACCACCCCCGGCCTGTGGGCCACGGGCCGTGTCATTCGCTTGGTAGCAAGTGAGCGACTTCCTGCCACCAGCTGCGCGACTTGGGCAGAAGCACTGCATCGAATCCGCATGTGCACTAAATGCGGGTCAAGTTCAAGTCATAGTATGACAGCCCTGTGCCACTCAGTCACTGCCACTGATGGAAAATCGATCGCAAGTCAGGTCGCAGAACGCCTTGTCGCCGACGGCAAGATCCAGACGGACATGTGCTGACTCAGAGGGCGCAAGGCTGACACGTGTTCGAGCCGAAAGTTGTTCATAAAAAGCCGACTGCGGTCACAGCACAGCAAACACGGAGCACATGGAGCGGGGCCAAGTCGTTATCCACTGAGGTGCTTGGAACGCGATCGCCGGTCTGCGTTATGCAAACAAGTAAAAGTCCCAGGCCTGCTGCAGCGTCGATGCACATTACCAGGTGTCCCCGAGCACGACGGCAACGCAATCGTGCTGGTGACAGCAAGGCGGCCTCCGCAAGCTCTGGAGCAGGCCCACGCCCGCGTTGACGGCTGAAACTACAGCCAAGGAGAGGAGTCCGGTCACAAAAGGGGCCATGCAGCTGTTTGGAGGGCACCGCATGAGCGCAGGATACACAATAGCAGTGTAGCTCAGCCACAGGCCTCCATCAGCTGCTCCGAGGATGCAAAACGAAAGCAAAGTCGTGTGCCGTGCGGGCAGCGGGCGTGCAAAGCGGCATATACCCAGCCAACGCGACATCGGCAGGCCTCGCAAATCTCGTGCGGGCTGGGCTCGTCTCCAGCCGCGCCTCGGGTCACGCGCCAGCACAGCCACGAAATCGGGCAGTCCATCACACGTCAATCTCGGTGGGAGTCGCGCCAACTGCCTCTGTCGAAGCCGGCGGGTGTCCGCCAGTGGCACCTGTGGCAATCTCGAGGGTTTCACTTCGGCCTGAAGCGCTGTCGGTCGGCTCGCAAGCAGGGGCTTCGCCGCCACGCAGCAGCTGCAGATGTAACGTCGCTTCGGTGTTGGAAGGTCCACGAGAGGCACCGTTGCGCATCAACTTCCGCACTCGCAGACCGTTGCGCAGCTGCTTCAGCAGTCGCGACAGTTTGGTGGGAGGTCCCCGGGGGCCGCCGCCGTTCGATCCACCCGCAGCCGCACCGTTCCGCTTACGGCACTTGGCACAGCACTGGGCACATCACTTGATAAGCATGAACGCACATTGCCGCGCAAACGACAAGAATGCAATCCCGTACGCGTGGCCCTCGATGAGTTTTCCACATCTGATGAAGTCAGCATCGGTGCTGTTTTGCACCAGGTATTTCTCAGGGGCGCGAACATTAGCCACGCCGATGGTAATGCAGATCAGCCAGGCGCTGAAGAGGAAGGCGGAGAGACCGAGCGACAAAGTGTGCGACCCAAAGGCATGGTAGCGATGTAGGCGCGCTGCCGATGCCCTGCACCAGGGTTGCTGCCACGTCCAGCCGGGCGATGATTTGCACGGTTTCAGTCTCATACGCGGAGGCGGATTGCACAAGAATACCAATGAGCGCAACTGTGCACACAAAGAGAGTGGCGAGAACCAGTAGCGGCGCGAGCAGCCAGTCGCCAACACAACACAGGATCTTCCGTTTACGAACACACGGACGGCGGGGTGTGCACGCGGCTTTCACCTTGTTCGAGGCAGCCCGTACGAAGGCATACGGGTCGTTCGCGCGCACGTTTGCCGCTTTGTCGAGTTTGGGGAAGTAGTGAAACGCCTCGATCCCCTGTGCGAACAGCGCAAACATGGGCAGCAGCGTCGGGTTTGGTACCTGCTCCATGCGTGCCACCTCCGCAGTCAGACATGCAGCGACGCACAGCACCAAGAAGTACAAAACGTTGGTTCCCATCCTCAAGATATCCCACTCATGACGTGTGCAGCCACGACGTGTGCAGCATGCGCGGTCCGCACAGCACGGGCAGTGAATGTAGAGCGACTGGCACGAGCGGAATCAGCACGACGAGGAAGATGAGCCATGATATCACAAAGCGCGGCTTTGTCAGATGCAGACATGGGTGCTGTGCTGAGACGAGCCAAGGGCTGCTGGTGTTGACATTGGGCAGGAGCGCATGGTGCTGCAGCTCGTCGTACTCATCAAACCCGGGAATCGCACAGTCGGTGAGCAAGCTGCAGAAGCTTGCCACAGTCGCATTCGAGCTCACGACCTTTGATGCAAAGCTCCACGCGCAATTGTTGTAATTGTTGCTGACCCCCGGGGTAACTCTCGTCCAAAACCCTGCGCCGCCGCTCACGCAGCCATCCACGGACTCGAACCCATCGCAGGGGCTCGCGGACCCCGCCGTCATGCTCGCGGTGGCTTGCACGCTCATTCAAAGGCCACATATTGCGGCCATAATCAATGTCGCAAGTGCGCGGGCGCTTCCGCGCGGACGGGGCGGCATGTTGGAAGTCTCGTGGTGTCGTGGCGTGGATGCGCACTCCCAACAGCGGCACGAGGCCAGAGCTGCTTGCAAAATCCAGAAGATCGCAGCCTAACACCACTGGCTGGCGGTGGACTATGCCGCGAGATCTTCTCTGCAAGAATGAAAACCGCGTTGCCAAGCCCAGCTTGGAGCAGACGCACATACGCGACTTTGTATGGGTCAGATCTCGGCCATTTAATCATAATATGTGAAGCATTGCTCATAAAGACGATACTTGCCTTTATTGTGATCACCTGGTTAAGTCAGGGTCAAGTCTTGCGCCGGTGTATTCTTCTCTGCCAAAGATCGCGGCCCACAGGGAGCTGTGCAGCCTGTACTCGCACAGCCCCAGCCGCCTGGACAGAACTGTGACTTCTGTGTGGCTGCGATGGAAGCGATGACTTTGTATTGATAAGCTTGTCGTCGGTTGCTAGAGTTCTCTGCTGTCTCGAAACCCAGTACGCTCACACACGGCAACGACCCAAATGGACTTGAACGCCGAGCTCACTCGCCTTGGCGACGGCACCATCGTCGTCTCAAAACGGGAGGCCTCGCTTAAGGCCGTCAAGCAGCTGCTGCGCGCCAACAACGTCGTTGCTGGCCTCAACGCTGGGGCGTACGAGATTGTGATCTCTGGGTCGCCTGATGCGATCG
>Ga0208629_101276_pt1 | contig 10628 bp, 3 predicted proteins | sample LakWasMet19_HOW5_2_FD_183865 | JGI IMG/M metagenome (GOLD analysis project Ga0208629, IMG submission 183865) | Freshwater sediment methanotrophic microbial communities from Lake Washington under simulated oxygen tension - Sediment Metagenome... | ecosystem: Environmental > Aquatic > Freshwater >...
GGGCGCGGGCGGCCCCAAGCGGTCAGCGGGCTTTGAGATGGCGATGATGCTGCAGGAGCAGCAGCGTGCGCGGCAGGGTCGCCCGCTCAAGGACCGCCCAGAGGGCGGGGCCAGCGTGGGGGCATCGCTTGGCACAGGTGCAGGCGCAGGCGGTCCGTCGCGGTCGCAGGGCCGATCTGCGGCGGCAGATGCAGCCAGTGCTGCAGCGGACAGGGAGGAGCAGCAGGCTACGGCCATCAGCGAGGTGGTAGCGTTTGCGCGATCGCTGGGCTACCACATCCGCAGCGCAGGTGGCTTGCTCATTGGTCCGGAGGCAGGCGTTGCGACGCGGTGAAGCATCGTGGCGTTCACTTATGCGGCGCGGGGTTTCTATTTGAATTGCTGCTGTCAGTTGCAAACCGACCCGTTTTGTGCCTGTTGAAGACACTCAAGGCTGTCGGTCTAGCGAGGAATTGACATGCAGCTGCGCATGCACAGAGGCACATGCGTGTGCGCGCACCCATCCTAATTGCTCTCGCAATCGCGTGGCAATTGGCGCCAAACCGGGCCCGGGTTCTCGAATGGTGATACCTCAACACTCCAGGTCAGCCAAACGTGGGACTCACGCTACCGGCATGCCACGGTTGCGGCGATTCGCCTCATGTTGAGACATCTGAAGCCGAGTCAGTCGAACACGAGTGCCAATTCGGAGAGCTGGAAATATGGTGCCAGATTCGAGCCCGGGCAACTGCACGGCGTCGTGAGGCTCATGTTGATAACCACGCGGTGGCCAAAGAAGCACAGCGCTTCAACCACAGCACGGCAACCCGTTCCACGCATGAGAGTATAAATATCGGCTCAGCGAGTCAGCGCACGGTCCGCAGGCAGTAGCGGAGCTAGGGGCAGCGACAGTCAACGGCCGATGCGCTCCCCGCTGCTACACAGCCACAAACCTTCGAGGGGCGCAAAAACACGCACGCGGGCCCCACGCGCATCAGCGGTCACAGTCAGCCCTATCTGGCAGGGTCGCAAGAACCCACGGCGCAGCTCTCCCAGGCAAAGCGCTGGCGCTCCATGTCTGCAGTCGGCAGCGGGGCGCGCCGTGACGATGATCTGCACTCTGTGGACGCCGGTTGGCGACTGCACTCCCGCGCCGCCTCCCCTGAGGCAGCTCGCTTGTGGGCTGCGGCGACATATGTCAGGCCACCCCGTCCATACGCTGCCTCCCACCAGTCAAAGATGCGGGGGAACTTTGCGCAGAGCTCAGCCGAGGGGTTGATGTTGGGCAGCTTGGGCTTACCGCAGTTGCGCAGCAGCCCCTCCTTGAGCCCTCGGTGGTTGCTGAAGTCGGCGAGCGTGTCTGTCAAGCCAATGGACAGCTGGCCCGGCTCCGCGGGCGTATTCAGCGTCTGGTGCCAGTATGCCGCCGGGTAGAACACCGTTTCCCCCGCGTTAATCTGCAGAGCCGGAGGATGAAGGAGCACGCTCGCACAAGAACCGATGATGAGAGCAGCAGCCACCCGCTGCTGCAACATCTTTGAGCCCCCGACGCTCTCTCTGAGTCTCTCTCTCTCCCCCTTGACGACATCAGCAGCCGCCCAAAGCAGGCGAAGGGTAAGGGCTCACCATGTCCAGGAAGCAGTCCGCCTGCAGCGCCTGCGGGAAGCGGACGTAGTCCGGGTGGAACATGTCGTGGTCGGGGTGCAGGAAGGCCCCCTGGTTGGGGTGGCACAGGTGCCACGTCTTGGTGCCTGCGAGCTGCATCTGGTAGCTGGCGGTGTTGAGCGTGTCCGCGTGGTTGAACATGCCCGCCCCGTCCGTCCCCAGCAGCAGCATGCGCCAGTGGCTCGTGATCTGAGGGGAGGGTAGAGTGGGACGCAAGTATGAATGGGGGTGGGGTGAAGGGATGAAGCAGCGTGCACAGCCATCTGGCGAGCCTGTCAGGACGACAGACTAACAGACAACACAGCCCATACACTCGCACCCCAAGACAGCGCTGTGGCCTCACGCTGCTTCTGCACTCGCCCCTGCCCCCGCAGCGCACGCACGCACGCACCTGGAACTCGTCTCGCTCCGCGTCGCTGTCGAAGGCGGCGCCCAGCCACGCGTCCGTGTTGGCCATGTTGGGCGGCAGCGCCAGCGGGCCCAGCAGCCGCATCAGCGCCTGCCAGTCGCCCCAGCGCATGTTGAAGTGCACGTAGCGCCCTGGGTGCGCTGCGCTGGGGCGAGGGAAGCGGTCTGAGGGCGCCAGCAGCTCGCGCACCGCCTCCGCCAGCGGCACCAGGTATGGGCGCACCTCCTTGTCGTCCATGTTGGCCGGGTAGAAGTCAGCGGTGCGCTCCACGAAGGGCCCGCTGCGCGTGAAGAAGTCGGGCCGCCCCACCGCCGCCAGCGCGCTCGCGTTGCGCACGGCCCCGAGCAGCACGTACGGCCGCTGCCCGCGCGCGAACTCCACGTGCTGCGGCTGCCACAGCTCGGAGGCGTGGATGCGCGGCAGGCGGCGCACGCGGTGCCGGATGCCGCGGCTGGCCAGGAAGGCGTCGTAGGGCAGGTCTACGGGCGAGGAGAAGGCCGACGCTGCCGAGGAGGAGACGGAAGAGTGGGCAGCGGTCGCAGCGCTGCCGCGGTGGGTGTCCTTTGGCGTCGCTCGCGCAGCATGCTCGCCTGCGCCCCCCTCGTCGCTGAGCTCGCTGCCAAAGTCGTCGTCCTCCGTCCCTTCATCTAGCCCCCCGTCTCTCTGCGACTCGACCTCCCCGAGAGCTATCGCCTGCGCCTGGGTCGACGACAGCAGCTGGCCCTCACGCGAGGGCATGCCGTTGTCGCGCATGTACTTGCGGGCGTCCCGCAGGTTGTCGCGCGCATCGGGGTGCGACGGGTGAAGCGCCAGCGCCTCCATGAAGGCAGCCTCCGCCTGCGGCAGCATGCCTAACCGCTGCAAGAGAGTTGCATACACACGGACAGGAATCTTCTCGATGCCGTTCGGGCGTTGCCGATAATCAATAAAGGGGCAACATCACACACAACGCACCAGCTGCGTGACACCCAAGTTGTTGAAGTAATGTGCTTCCCGCGGGGCGAGCCTGCACGAGCAATGGTCGTGATCGCAAGGGCATATCTCAACATGCCGCTCAACGAGCAAGAAGATATCACCAACTGCGTCAGCAAGTGAGCCGCGATCACGATTGTCGCACCTGCAGGCACGCTTGAAGAGCGGCAACGCTTCCCCGAGCTTGCCCTCGTTGGCGAGCTTCATGGCAGCTTGCTGAGCCTCCTGCGCAGGGTGAGCCCCGGTCGCTGCGGTAAATAGCAGCAGGAGCCCGAGGAGGACCACAGTGCATCCGCCGCAACGTTTCCAGCTGCGCATCTTCCAGGCGCTTGTTGTGCGTCAAGACTCGAACAAGACAACAGTTGACGCTGATGCGCCTTGACACCTGCGGCGCAAAGTGAAAAACAGCCGCCGGATTTGTCGAGCAGCAGCGGAATTTAGCCTATAATCCACATCGTCGCGACCAACCGCTTGTGTGTCAGCGAGATTTGTGCGGCGACGAAGGATAAGATCCGTCCGTCTGGCGAAGGTGCGAAAGTCTGTTTCGAACGCATTTCCTCGACAACTGCGGCGGAGGCTGGTTCGCCGACCCCTGCGCAACCACAACGTTTGTGTGTTCTCGACTTGCACGTTCCATTTGATCCCGCCTTGGGCGAGGATCGCGCAATATCAATCCGCTTTTCCGTGGAGCGAAACCTTCACTGCCATTCTGATCTCTCGCGCCGGCCTCGCCCACATGGCGGCCGTGCTCTCCCTGGGCCTGTTTGCGGGCCTCGCCGCGTCTGCGGCGGCTGCGGCCACGAACAAGGGCACCATCTTCTCCATCGCCACCAAGCAGGGTGCGTGTACCCGCGGAATGCCCGCTTCGTGGCCGCTGTTTGCGGCTAAAACCGCAACGTGTGGTTGTCAACGGACGCGACGCGTTGAGGATTCAACTAGGACGCTACTATAGCTTTCACTGCCCCGCCTGCGCTGCCGAGCAGAGGGACCGAACGTGCCGGCTGCAACGTCACTTTCCTCTGCATTTCTTGACCACCCTGGCTGCTTTGTGCTCGCAGGCTCTCTTGGCGGTCGCACTCGCGTGACCGTGAATGGCGCCGGGTTCGGTCGTGGTGACGAGGACGGCTCCACCCAAGTGGTGCGTTGGGCATGTCATTGTTGCTGCCACGCTTTCGGTATCCATCCTGCACCCTCGTCTGCCGGCTCCTCAACACCTCTATTCCTCCTTCTGTTGTGCTCGCGCTGCAGTGGGTGGGCCCGAACGCGTGCGAGATCGAGCCCTACGATTCGGACGACAGCCAGCTTGTGTGCTACACACCGCCCTCCGCGGTGGAGGGCACCGTGAGCATCCAAGTCAGCACCCTCGCGCTCAACACCCGGCACCTCTTCGCTGCGTGCCCCACCAACGACTGCTACTTCCAGTACCGCTGGGACCGCACGCCGCGCGTGGACTACGCGCCGCTCGGCGGACGCACAGGCGGCATCTACCGCGCTTTCGGCACCTTCGTGAGTCAGCTGCTCGTGGTGCTCGGCGAGGCGGAGACCTGAGCTCCCTGCGTGGATTTCCCATCATGCATGCATTCCTCCCGTGCACTCGCACGCGCCATTTGTTCTGCTCTTTGCTCGCCGACAGCTCGTAAATTCTCCGCGCCCTCCGCATCCCTCACCGCATGCCTGCCCGGTCGTTTGTGTCCCCGACTCTCCCTCTGTGCAGTTTTCCGGCACCACCGACCCCTACGAGATCCGCGTGGGTGGCGGCGCGGGGCAGGGCTCCCCCGGCGGCGGCCGCGGCGGCAGCTCGTGCTCCCTGGACGACGACCTGTACACCAACCCCTCCAGCATCCTCATGTCCCCCCCTTACGGCTACGTCAAGTGCCGCCTCGGCGGCCAGATCGAGGCGGGCCGCTACAACATGACGATGCGCGTGGAGGACGCGACGTACGGGTACGGCCAGGCCATCTTCAACCGCCGCGCGCAGCAGGTCGCCCCCGACGGCACGCCCTTCCACTTCACGCAGGTGCCGCACGTGAACGGCGTGAGCGTGGGGTCCTCGGGCCTCGTGGGCGGGCAGGAGGTCACCATCTCCGGCTCCTCCTTCGCCTGGAACCCCGCCAACAACCAGGTGTGGCTCGCGGGCGTGCCCTGCAACGTCACCTCCTCCACCAACGAGGAGATCAAGTGCAAGGTGGGGCCCGCCGCCGCCTCCTCGCCCGCCTCCGCCGTGTCCGGCGTCTCCTTCCCCGGCGGCCGCGGCCTGGTGCACCGCCTGTGGCTCGCCACGACGCAGATGACGGGCGAGATCGCCGCGCCCCCCACGCAGACCTTCGTGAATCAGCACGGCCTCTTCGGGTACTTCGACAACGACTACGACTACTACACGCAGGAGGCGACGGGCTTCTTCGTGCCGCCTGTGACGGCCAACTACACCTTCTACACGCGCGCGGACGACCTGTGCAACGTGTGGCTCTCCACCACCGACTCCCCCGCCAACGCCTCCCTCATCGCCACCACGCCCGGCTACCAGACGGTCTGGTGGGGCACCGCCTCGCAGACCTCCAAGCCGCAGCTGCTGCAGGGCGGCAAGCGGTACTGGTTCCGCGTGCGCCACGCGGACGGAAACGGCGGCGACTTCTTTGAGGTGGGCCTGCGCATCGGCACCGAGGGCAACGCGGACGCCGCGGCGGCGCTGGCCTCTGAGAACCAGCGGCGCATGGAGTCCCTCGCGGAGGTGCAGACCATTTCCACCCGCTCCACCGTGGTGCGCGAGGTGCAGGAGATCACCCTCACGGGCGTCGCCTCCGGCATGTTCACCCTCGACGGCGCCTACCTCAGCGACGGCACCCCGCGCATCCTCTACACGTCCTCCGTCTCCGACGTCGCCTCCGCTGCGGCTGCCGTCACCGGCTGCGGCGGCGTCTCCGCCGTGCGCGCCGCCACCAACAGCACCGTGGACGGCGCGCCGGGCTGGAAGTGGACCGTGACGCTGAGCTGCCCCACGGCCGCGGGCTTCGCGCCCCTGACCGTGCGCTCCCTCACGCTGCAGCCCCTCGCGGGCTTCAGCGTGCGCACGTCCACGCGCCGCGTGCAGGCGGCGAGCACGCCCATCTCCGGCTACTTCTTCCTCACGTACAACGGCACCACGCTGCCGGACGTGCTGCCCTTCGACGCCGGCAGCTGGCGCATCGCCGCCGCGCTGAACGCCGTGCCGGGCGTCTCCGTGTCGGTGGACGGGTACTGGGGCACGCCCGCTGACGGCGCCACCTGGGCCGTCACCTTTAACGCCCCGTACGGCGACATCCCCGCCCTCGAGATCGTGACGGCCACGCAGGCGGACGGGCAGATCCTGCTCGGCAACGCGGTCGCCGTGTCTGTGACGGAGCAGATCAAGGGCAGCGCGGACGTGTTCCTGTGGCCCGCCCCCATGGACTACTTCCAGACGGGCTCCCCGCTGCCCTCCGTCACGGTCATGACCAACGGCGTCCTCGGCGACTGCGACGTGTTTAACTACAACGCCACCGCAGGCATCGCGCCCTGCGTCTTCCGCTACGACGATGCCCTCACGCCCACCGTGAGCGGCGTGTCCCCCTCCACCGTCACCGCGGGCGACACGCTCACCGTGACGGGCACCGGCTTCCTCACCGCCGCCGCAGGCGTGGGCAAGGCCCCCGGCGGCGGCGACCTGTCCGTCTCCGCCCTCAACTGGGTGTACCTCAACGGCTCGCGCTGCAATGTCACGTCCGCGACCGCCACGCAGCTGCAGTGCACGGTGGACCACACGCCCGCGGGCGTGTACGACGTCGCCGTGGAGGTCGGCCAGGGCCGCGGCTACGCCCGTGTCCCCGCTGGTGCCGCTGTCGTGACCTACCCGCTGTCCATCGCCGCCGTGTCCCCTGCCTCCGGCTCCGAGGCGGGCGGCACCCTGCTGTACATCACCGGCACGGGCTTCCGCGGCGTCGGCGATGTGGTTACCGTGGGCGGCTCCCCGTGCACCGTGGTGCCCCGAGCCACCCGCAGCTACAGCAGCTTGGTTTGCCGCACCCCCGCCAAGGGCGCCTCCGCCAGCGCCGCGATTTCCGTGAACGGCGTGGCGCCTGGCTCCACCTTCACCTACGACGCGGTCAAGACCGCGTCTGTGGCGTCCCTTACCCCTGCCGTGCTCTCCACGGCCATCACTGGCATCGTCAACATCACTGTGGCCAGCCTGCCCGCGGGCGCGTCTGTCGCCGTGTTCTTCGGCACCCGCCCCTGCGCCGTGCAGTCCACCTGGGCCTCCGGGGCCAACACCGTGGTCTCCTGCCGCCTCGTGCGCGGCCCTGCGCTGCCCCTGCCGCAGAGCCCCGTCGCCCCCACCGTGGACGTGACCGTGGCGGACGTGAGCTACGGCTACGCGTCTGTCGCGGGCGGCGCTGCGCTCGACACCGCCTTCCGCGTGGACGCGATGAGCACCGCCGCGGGCTCGCTGGAGGGCGGCACCGTCGTCACGTTCACAGGCACGGGCTACTCGCCCCTCGGCTGGCCCAACGAGGTCGTCTTCCAGCACTTTGACTCCTGGGGCTACGAGTGGCGCACCAACTGCCCCGTGACGGGCTGGGCGTCTGACGGGTCCAGCATGACGTGCGTGATGCCCGCCATCCCGCTGTACAAGAAGGGCTCGCCCAAGACCACCAACGCCACCACGCCCCTCTCCGGCCTGTTCTGGGTGAAGGTCAACAACGTGACCGCGCCCTGCGCCGCGGGCCTGAACGCCTGCGCCTTCACCCTCAGCATGGCCAGCACCCCCGTCATCTCCGCGGTCAACACCGTGGCGGACGCCAGCACGCCCTCCGGCTTCGCCCTCGAGTTCGTGACGGCAGCCACCAGCCCCGCCCTGCCCGCCAACAGCAACATCACGCTGGGCCGCTACTTCTGCGCCCCCGTGACGGTCGTGAGCGCCTCCACCGTGCGCTGCGGCCTGCCCGTCGGCACCGCGGACACGTTCGCCTTCTCCGTGCTGTCCCCCGCCATGGGCTACGCGCGCCTGGCGGCCTCCGCGGCCCCCAACTACACTTTCCCCTTCGCAGTGGGCAGCGTCTCCGCCGCCACCGGCTCCACCTACGGCGGCTCCACTATCGTCATCCGCGGCGCGGGCTTCGCTGACGACGTTGCCTCCCGCAACCTGGTGCGCGTGGGCGCCTCCCGCTACGCCGTGGTGCAGAGCGCCAATGCTACCACGATCGTGGCGCTCACGCCCGCGGGCGCGGCCGGCGTCGCGGACATCGCCGTTACCGTGCTGGACACAGACGCGGTGAACCCCATCGCCTCAGCCACCCTGCCCGGCGCCTGGACGTACGTGGCGGGCCCCACCGTCACGTCCGTGACCCCCGCCAGCGGCGTCGTGGGCGCTGTCCTCACCATCCGCGGCTCCGGCTTCGGCAACGCCACCGACCCCGCCACCACCAACGCGGCGGACGGCACGGCCACGTCCGTGTCCATCGGCGGCCGCGCGTGCGCCGTCAACAGCGTCAACAACACCGTGATCGTGTGCACACTGGGCGAGTCCCCCGCGGGCGCGCACCGCGTGCTCGTGTTCGTGGGCCGCCGCGGCCTCGCGGCCACCTCCGCCGGCGCCTTCCTCACCTTCACCGCCCTCCTGCGCATCGACTCCGTGTCGCCCAAGGTGTCCTCCTTCGGCGGCGGCGCGCGCCTGACGGTGCGCGGCGCGGGCTTCGGCGGCGCCTCCGACACCAACAGCATCCTGCTCAGCAACCACCACCCCTGCATGATCAAGAGCGCCACCTACGACACCGTCGTGTGCGAGACCACTGCCATGGTCACGCCGCTGGCGCTGACCACCTGGGATGCGTGGGTGCCTTCCATGCTGATGGGCACCCCCACCGCCTCCGCCGCCGCGGCCGCCTTCGACAGCAACGTCGAGACGCTGACCTACTCCACCTGCACGCTCACCACGGACCTGGGCGCGTACATGGGCGGCGTGGTGACGGGCATCAAGTTCTGGCCGCGCTTCAAGTACTCCGCCTCCATGAAGAACGGCGTCTTCTCCGGCTCCCGCGACGGCGTCACCTGGGTCACCCTGGGCACGGCGGCCACGCCCATGGAGGGCAGCAACGAGCTGCGCCTCCTCAACTACCCCGAGCAGACCAAGGTGGACCTGGGCGCGCAGCCCGTGTACCGCTTCCTGCGCTTCGCCTTCCCGCCCTCCGTGACGGGCTCCTCCTGCACCCTCGCGGACATCCAGTTCCTCGGCATCCCCGTCTCCACCTCCGCGGGCGCCTGCAACGTGAGCGCCACCGTCACCGCGGCCGCGCCCTTCGGCTCCCTCTCCGGCACGGTCGCGGCTGCCTCCGTGATCGCGCCCCAGAGCGAGATGGTGCAGTTCAGCGTGGCCACCACGCCCTACGTCGCCTCCCTGTCCCCCAACAACGGCACCGCCCTCGGCGGCACCCTCGTCACGCTCACCGGCACGGGCTTCCCTGCCAGCAACACGGCCGAGGTGACGGTCACCCTGAACGGCATCGCCTGCGCGGTGCAGACCACCTCCGCCACGGCCGTGACGTGCATCACCGGCGCCCGCTCCACCATCAACGCCCTCTCCGTGGACGTGCGCGTGAGCTCCGCGGCCAGCGGCGGCGCGTACGGCAGCGCCGTGTACGACGGGCAGCAGACGTACTTCCGGTACCTGGACCGCTGGAGCTCCCTCTCGACGTGGAAGTACCAGGAGCCGCCCGTGGACGGCGACACCATCGTGGTGCCCGCGGGCCAGTCCATCCTCGTGGACGTCCCCTCCCCGCTGCTCTTCCTGGTGCTCATCCAGGGCGACCTCATCTTCGACAACCGGGACCTGACCTTCGACGCCAACTACATCCTGATCGACGGCGGCACCTTCCAGGTCGGCATGGAGAGCGCGCCCTTCCTCAACAAGCTCACCATCACCGTGCACGGGGACCGGTACACCTCCATCGAGGTGCCCGAGTGGGGCAGCAAGGCCTTCGCCGCGAGCGATGCGGGCACCTTCTCCTCCGGCAGCACCGGCAACGCGGGCGGCATGACGATGGTGGACACCTCCGGCGCAGCGCACCACTCCGCGATGACCAGCGGGCACGACATGGCGCCCTCCACGCCGCAGGGCCGCGTGTGCGGCGCGGGCATCATCGACCTGCACGGCGCCCCGCGCAAGAGGGTGTGGACGCTGCTGGCCGCCACCGCCGCCGCCGGCAGCGACACGATCACGACCACGGAGGACGTGGACTGGCAGCCCGGGGAGGTGATCGCCGTGCTCGCGCCCGGCAACTTCTACAACTCCGAGGAGAAGGTGGTGAAGGAGGTGCTCGGCCCGCGTTCGCTGCGCGTGACCACGCCCTTCGCCTACGACCACGTGAGCGAGGTCATTCCCGCGGGCGCGTACGGCCACTCCGACATCGACGAGCGCGCAGAGGTCGGCCTGCTGTCCCGCAACGTCAAGGTGCAGGGTGATGAGAACAGCCCGCGCCAGCTCTTCGGCGTGCACGTGGGCGTCTTCCACGCGGGCACGCTGCGCAGCGAGAACATCGAGATCACGCGCGCCGGGCAGGCGGGCCAGCTCGGCCGCTACCCGCAGCACACGCAC
>Ga0208629_101278_pt1 | contig 10600 bp, 1 predicted proteins | sample LakWasMet19_HOW5_2_FD_183865 | JGI IMG/M metagenome (GOLD analysis project Ga0208629, IMG submission 183865) | Freshwater sediment methanotrophic microbial communities from Lake Washington under simulated oxygen tension - Sediment Metagenome... | ecosystem: Environmental > Aquatic > Freshwater >...
GGGGGGGGGGGGCTGACAACAACTCGCTTAGCAACTCGGCAGCATCCACGAATACCCGTCTGCGCAGTGGTGCGCGCACAGCAACGCGCTCCGCAGCAGCGCACGCACCGATGCCGATGGACACCACGCGAATGTCGAACTGATACTTGTTAAGGAAGTAGCCGAATGTGGCCACCGCGATCGCCAGCAGCGCAAAGCCCACGAAGAGCATGCCCGGCGAGTCCGGGCACTTGATGCAGTCGCCCGCGCTCTTGTAGTAGCCCACGTTGCAGTCGGAGCAGCGGTAGTAGGGTGCCTTGGAGCGATACGCCTCCGCGCACCGGTTGCCGCCGTCGCAGGCGTAGGAGGGCAGGCAGCCCACAATGCACACGTCGCGGGTGGGGTTGGCGGAGCGGATGAGGTCCGGGCAGGCGGCTGCCATGCCCGGGTAGGTGGAGTTGAGGTTGAAGAAGCCGGCCTGCGGCACGGGGTAGGTGTGGTACCCGTTGATGTCCACCTCCACGTCCGTGCGCAGCACCTGCCCGCTCGGCAGCGTGATGTTGGCCAGCACAGTGCTGTTGAAGAGCAGGTCCATGGGGAAGCCGTACTGCGGGTGCAGGCCCGCGGGGACGTCAAACATGGCTTCGAACTCGGTGAACCCGTTGCTGCGGTTGAGGAAGCGCGGGCGCTGCCAGCCGAGGCAGGTGCCGCCCTGCGGGCACGGCTCGCACGTCTCGTTGGCGTGGGCGAAGAAGCCGGGCTGGCAGCCGATGAAGAGCGCGCTGGGGGTGCGGGGGGTCGACAGCGCCCACTGCCCCGCCACCTTGAGCTGCAGCGTGGAGTACCCCGCAGGCGCACCCGCGGGGAGGATGAAGGACACGTAGTCCCCGCCCAGCGAGCTGTGCTGCCGGCTCGCGTTGGCTGCGAGCCAGCCCCCCACGAACAGCTCCACCAGCCGCTCCTCCGGCGTGAAGAACTCCTCGTACTTGTTCAGGCCGAAGTTGATGCCGCGGATGCGCAGAGCGATCTGCCCCTCCCCGTTGTCGAGCACGAGGGCGCTGTTGGACTCGTCGGTCACGCTCGTGATGATCGGGGGGTCGTAGCTGTACAGGGATGGCGCCGAGGAGGCGAGCACCTCCCCCGTGAGGGTGGAGACCACCTGCACGCGCACCGTCTTGTTCACGCCCACGCCCGGGGGCAGCGTGAAGATGATTTTGTCCACTCCGTCGGGGTTGTACATGGTGTCATTGTATGACAGCATGTCCATGATGGCGCTGTTATTCAAACACGCCTCGAAGCCGTACGCGGACGCCACGCCCTGCCCGTCGGGAGTGGTGGGCGTGCCCATGCAGAAGGGGCGCATGGTCTCGTTGTTCAGCAGCAGGCGCACGTTCTCCGTGGGGAAGGCGCGCAGGCGCGGCAGCGTGGGCATGCTCAGCAGCGCAGCGACGTACGCGGCCTGGCTGGCGGTGTCGTTGCCCCCGTTGAAGGCCGGCAGCGCCAGGTTGTTGTAAGGGCCTGGGAGGGGCAGCGGGAAGGGAAAGGACAGGTTGTGGCGCGAGTTGTTGAGGAACCAGTTCACGGGGGCCACGGGGAAGCTGTACCCCAGCAGCTGCACGACGCCGCCGCCCTCCGTGGAGATGGGGCCGCTGCGCTGCACGAAAAGCTGGCTCTGCGGGTCGTCGTACCGCAGGTTCACCGCGCGCTCGCCCGCGGTGGCGGGGGGCTGGCCTCCAGGCGCCACCATGATGCTGCGGGTGCCCGCCCCCGCCGGCAGATAGAAGACGACGCGGCTCTGCGACCAGAAGAGCTCTCGCGCCTGCGGCACCTCGCCCTCGCCCAGGTAATCCTCGGCGTTGTTGCAGAAGTAGTAGCCGGAGGGGTCCGCCACCGTCTGCGGCGTGGTCACCACGGCGCAGTTGTCCACTCCGCAATCAGCGCCGCCCAGCAGGCCGCACGCGGCATCATCCGGGCCCGGGCCGAACAGCGCGCCGTCAATGACGACGACGGCGCCGCCCGCGGTGCGCCAGTGGAGCATGTGGTCGGCTGGGGAGAAGCCCGCAGGGGTGATGGAGATGCTGTTGTCAACGCCCGCGGGGATCACGAGGCCGGACCAGTACGCGCTGTTGGCCGTGGCGTTGGCCGGCGTGGCGACGGCAGGGTCCAGCAGCGTGATGCGGCTCATGGTAGGCGCCTGGTAGCTGAAGTTGCCGCCCACGCCGACCTGCCCGCCCACGGACACGCGGGCGGAGAGGCGCCACCCAGTGCCCGGGGGCAGCGCGCAGACGAGGGTGGTGTGCGACACGAGCACGACAGAGGTGCAGGGGAGGCCGCCCACGCGGTAGCGAGACACGAGAGAGACGATCGGGGCGAAGAAGAGGCCCGTGCCGAAGTTCGCGCCCTCCACGGTCAAGAGGAAGGGGCTGCCGTCAGCGTTGCGGCCAGTGGTGGGGCCGAGGGGCGGCGAGATGGAGGTGACGACAGGCGCGCGATAATTGAGGCCCACCACAGTGTTGGTGTCGCTGGTGGACGTGCCTGTGGCCGTGACCTGCATGCTCCAGCCTGCACCCTCGCCCGCGGGCACGGTAAACTCGACCCGGTACCGGAAGGGCTGGGAGGAGATGTACCGCGTCACGACGGCGGTGTTGTTGAGCAGGATGTCCTTGTTGTTGGCGTCCTTGCCGAGCACGCACGCGTCCACGTTGGTGAAGCCGTTGCGCACGATGAGCATGGACGGGCAGTCGCCGAAGTTTGAGCCCTCGAACACCACGCGTGCGTTCTGCGTGGGCACGGTGAGGGCGGTGGCATCTACGCCGTACACGCTCTGCTCCCAGTGCGGGAAGGCGCTCTCCGGGATGGGCACGTAGTAGCCGATGAACAGCACTGCGGGGGACGTGTAGTCCAGCGAGAAGAGGGTGCTGCTGGCGGTGTTGTCCTTCCAGATCTGCACCGCCTGGCCCTTGCCCTGCCCCTTGGGCACCCAACACTCGATCGTGACCTGGCCCTTGCCGCCGCCCGTCACAGGCAGCACCACTTGGCTGAACACCTGCGCTGGGCTCACGATCTGGCCGTTGAGGATGACGGGGCAGCGGGCGTCGTACGGCGGCAAGCCGACGGTGATGTAGAGCTCTGAGAAGGTGTACAGCTCAGAGCCCACCACCCGCAGGATCTGCGGCGCCTCCCCGTTGGCCATCAGCTGCGCGTAGCCCTCGGTGCGGTACCCCTCGGGCGGCTGCCCGTTCAGGCCCGCCACCTGCGGGGACACGCTTGCGAAGGGCACCTGGTTGCTCAGCTGCACGAGGGGCATGCCGCTGTAGGCGTGCGAGACGATGCGCAGTCGCACCGCGCCCGCGTCCATCAGCGAGTACGCCTGCACCATGTTGTGCGTCCAGTTGTAGCTGATGACGTAGCGCTCATCCAGGCAGAAGCCGGCGCCGCACGGGTACTGAAACTGCAGCTTGCGGCCGATAGCGTCGTTCGTGACGTCGGCGCTCGGCCCGAAATTCGTGCCCGAAATCTCGAGCGCACGCAGCTGGCTGCAGTTGCCAGCGAGGCCGCCGAGCTGCGCGATCAAGCCGGTGAAGAGCTGCAGGGCCGCGGAGCACTCGACGTCGTCAATCATGCGGCGCGTGGCGATGAAGTTGATGTAGGGGTCGTCAAACGAATACTGCGCCGCTTGCGGGTTCACCACCTGCGGCGCCTGGGCCTTGATGTCGTCGTCGGAGGGCGGCGTGTTGCGCAGGTACGGCACGATGCGGATCGTGCGGTTGAGACCCAGAGCTTCGGGCAGCTCGAAGGTCACAGAGTAGACGACAGGGGTGCTGGCGGGGCGCCACTGCGGGTCGGTGACCTGGCTCAGCAGTGGAGAGCGCGACTTGAGCGGCAGCCGTGCGATGATCGCCGTGTCGTTGTAGTTGCCAAACGCCACCAGCACGTCCACGCCGGGGTTAAGCAAGCCGAAGCCCGTGCCCGTGACCGTCACCGAGCGCCGGGACGCGTCCAGCTGGGTGGGGCCGTGGGAGGGCGACACGCTCAGGATGATGGGGGGCGCGTAACTGAGTGTCGTGGGCGTGGGGGCGCACGACTGGTCCGCCACTGTCACCACAAACTTCATGTTGGTGCCGATGCCGGGCACGGTCACGATGCGCAGCTGCCCGTGGCTGATCCACGTCCAGTTGCCGATGGTGTACTCGTAGCCCGTGGGGCCGTAGCTCACGTTCTGGATGAGGGGCATCGGGCCAAAGTTTGACCCCGTGATGACCGCGACCTCGCCGCCGTCGGCGGAGGCGACGGTGGAGCCCGCTGGGCCATTCGCGAGTAGGTAGACGCTGTTCACCACGGGGATGTGGAAGTCAGTGACGGGGTCTGTGCTCAGCTGTCCGTCCACAGTCACCTTCCAGATCAGGTCCGTGCCCGCACCAGGCGGCATCATGCAGCGGAGGGCGCGGTGGCGCGTGGTCATCACGCACTCCACTGGGGTGTACGTCCAGCGCCCGGGGATCGCACCGGAGGCGGGGATCATGTTGTCGCTGCTGCGCACGCCCGTCAGGGTGTCGTAATAGTACACGGACACCAGGCGCATGTCGAAGCCGAAGTTTTGGCCGGTGAGCGTCACGTTGTAGTTGGGGCCCGCCCGCGTGTCAGCCTGGAAGGCGCCGGGCCCCGCGAACGAGGCAACCACAGGCGGCGCGTAAGCAGTGCTCATGGTGGATGCCGCGGAGAGCTGATAGCCGACGTTGATGGTCCAGAGCAGCGTCGTGCCCGTGCCCTCAGCAGTCAGGCAGGTGATCTGCGTGTCGGCCACGCTCACGTAGCAGTTCACAGCCGTGTACCCACTCGCGTTCGCCTTGCCGTAGGTCACCCCGGGAATGGGGTTGGGAACCTGACCGATCACACTTAGGGGCCCGAACCCTGTGCCGGCGATGGTGACCACCTGGCCACCCTCTGTGGAGGCGCGCGATGACCCGGAGCCCGCCAGGCCAGTGATCGCTGGCGCCACGTACTTGACCAGGCTCGCTGCAGGCGGTGTGTACAGCGTAGACAGCTGGCCGCAGATGTCGGCGCGGAACTTGAAGCCGCGGCCCACACCAGGCACGGTGCCGCAGTCCATGTCCGTGTGCGGCATGGCGGCTGTCTGGAGGCAGGTGAGCGCAAGGCTGTAGCTGTTGGAGGCATCCGTCATCGTCACGGGCACGCCGTTGGCGCGCAGGGGGCCGAAGTTTTGGCCTCGCAGGTGCAGCGTGTCCCCGCCGAGTGTGCGGAGGGTGGTGAGACTGTAGGCGACGCCCACGGGCACCGCCACACCGGAGATGGAGGCCTGCGGGAAGCTGAGGGTAGACGGGTTGGCACCAAGGTAGGTGGAGTTCTGCCCGCCGATGACCACAGTGACCGGGAGGTTAGTGCCGCAGCCCGGACCCAGGGCGCCAAGGATGGTGTTCTGATTGATGGTGTTGGGCGTGGCAGCGTACGGGACGCTGATGGAAAACTGCCAGTTAGCGCCGACATACACGGCAACAGGGGTGCCTGGCGGCCCAAAATTCGCGCCTGTGATGCTGACATAGAGGTTGGCACCAGACCCCGCCGTGGTGATGGGGCCGGTGATGCTGACGCCATCCACGCGCGGCGGCGCGTAGTAAACGGTGTCCAGCGTAGAGTTCACGGGCAGGTAATCCATCATGACGTGGTAGGCGAGGCCAGCGCCGTAGCCCGCGACAGATCGGCACTCGGCGAGCGTCTTCGACTTGATGATGCAGCCGGTCGCGGTGTACAGGCCCCCGGTGGGCGTGCTGTACGTCATGCTCATGTCCTTGTTGGGGAAGGGGAAGTCGATGCCGATGATGCGGATGATCTCCCCGCCGGCGGTGGACAGGCCGCCGTTGGGCAGCACGAGCTGGGTGAGCACGGGCTTGCTGATGCTGTCGTTGAAGGGCAAGATCACCAGGTTGAGCAGGTTGCTGGCCGTCAAGCCCGTGCCGTCGCTGCAATTGACGCGCCCCGTCCACAGCGAGCGGGCGCGCCGGCCGAAGTAGTCGATGAAGCTGCCGGGCACGAAATTGAAGCCCGGGGGGTACGCAGTGGGTGTGTCGCCACTGAGGATGACTGCGCCCCCACTGGTCACGCTCACGACGTCGTTGAACTGCTGGCCGTTCACGTTCCCGTTGATGGGCTGCGCGAGCGTGTACGTCAGCGTGGACCAGGCAGGCGGGTTCACAGTGCCGTCCGTGTGGTTGGCGGCGTCCATGTCCACGCACGCGATGTTTGCGATGTATCGGTTGCGGACCGCCACATTCTCATACACCTCCACGTACTGCACAGCCAGCAGCGGCGCCTGGTTGATGTCGATGACGGACACGGTGATGCGCCCCGAGCCCGCCAGGCCGGTGCCGTCGGTGGTGGCGATGTCCACTTGCAGCACCCACTCGGGCTGGAAGGCAAAGTTCAGGCCCACCGGGCAGACACTCGCGTCCACGTTCGCGGGGCAGTTCCGCGCGGCGCAGCTGACGGAGAGCAGGCCGGACACCGGGTCCAGCACGAACTGGCCGTTCGTGTTGCCGCCAGAAATGGCGTACGACAGAGGGTAGCTGTCCGGGTTGCTCACAGGAAGCGAGTAGTTCCATGCCGCGGGGCCACACATACCCTCGGTAGCGGACACGAAGACGTCGTCCATGGCGGGCGGGTCGGGGATGTTGATCAGGTTGATCGTCACGTTGTAGTAGACCGCTGAGATCGTCTGAGTGTCCGGCCACGCCATGATGGTGAGGGTGAAGACGGGTGCCCGGTGGAAGTCCAGCTGCGCGGGGTCGTTCACGCGCACCGCGCCAGAGCAGCCCGCCACGGAGAAGGCAAACGTGCCGTTGACGGGAGGCGGGTACTGCGCCGTCAGGGCGTAGCTGATCGTCTGCTCGATGTTGGCGGGGTTTGCGAGGACGGCTCCGAGGTAGGTGAGGTTGGCAGAGCGCTCCAGCACGGAGGTGTTCCACGGCACCGCGGTGGGCGGCTGGCTCTTGCAGATGAGGAACGAATTGTTGTACTGCTTCACGTTGTCGTTACACGTGTAAGTGGTGTTGCCCATCACGTCGTAGCCCGGCTTGCACGCGTACTGGATCTTCATTCCCTCGTACATGTAGCGCGCGGTGTTGCCGAGGTCGCACTCCACGTCAATGCGGAAGTTGTCGAAGGAGGCAGCGGAGTTGCGCCCGATGAAAAGCCCGCCGGGGCCGTAGTTAGGGCTGTACACGCTGTCCACCACGGTCATGATGTTTTGGCCGTTGAACCCCACAGTCAGCAGCTTCTGCTTCGCCGCGATGGAAACGTTGTACCACACGCCAGGCACCAGAGTGTAGTTGAAGACAGCGCCCAGCTCCGTGCGCTTGCCTGACAGAATGCGCACGAGCGTGATGTTGCTGGTGGTGAACTCGGCACGGTAATGATTGTTGTTGTCGATCACGCGTGTGGCCACGCCCGCGACGCTCCTGCCATCGTCCAGCCGGAGCTCCGCGGTGGCGCGAGTCTCCAGGTTGTTATTGGCAGGGGCGTAAATGCTCCAGCGGTAGGGATGCGGCGCGAGTATGTTCTCGTCTGAGCGCACGCGCGTGCACGTGTCAGGCGCGTTAGTGCGGGCGACCATCATGGAGGCCACCGTGTCCCAGTGCCAGATTACGTTGCGCTCAAACACAGGGATGGTGGGCCATGTGACGTACTTGGCGGCGCCCCACGGCTCGAAGCCGTAGTCAAACGTGTCCTCGATGTAGCGCCGCTGGCAGGAGAGCGTGTACAGCGGGGCGAGCACGTCGTAGCACATGCGCTTGCAGACGAGCGGCGGCGCATTCCAGTAGCCGTTGGTGCAGACGTGGTACCGCGGCGCGCCCAAAAAGTAATTGTAGCCGTTCCCTTGACAATCTTGATAGCAGTCCGCCCACACTGGCCCGTACCGGCACTGCGCCTGGTTGTTGCCGTTGAGGGCTGGGTAGCCGACGGCGAGGCCCGGCGACGTGATGTCGAGAGGGCAGTAGTTGCTCTCAATGTAGTCACGATACCAGTTGGAGATGGCCACGCGCGTGGCGACGTCGTGCGCCTCGCGGTAGATCATGATTCCGTACACGTCGCCGTAGTAGGCGGTCGCTGCGTTGCCTGTGATGGCGGAGGTGGGCTGCCCGCCGATGCGGAAGTTCAGGTCCTCGGAGATCGGGGGCTCGGCGGCCATGGCGCCCGTGAGGGGATCGGGCGCGTAGGTGACGGACACCTTGTTGGTGAAGACGCTGGTGTTGGGGTAGTACGGGAAGTTTGGGTCCTGGTACACGCCGGGGTTGCCGCCCGTGCAGGTGGGCTCATTGCACGCCTTCAGGGAGTAGGACTGGCCGAGGCTGCCTGCGCTGCGCGGGCTGGAGGCGTTACGCGCCACCACCGCGACGAGCGGCGTGCTGAACTGGTACCCCCACGTCGGCTGGATCACGTTGCGGACCTGCGCGCCCGCCACCGTGTTGTTGTCATCGTGCACCTTGAGGGAGAGGAAGCCCGTCATGGTGTCTGTCGCGATGGAGTTGCACGCCAGCACCCAGCCCTTGGAGTAGTCCAGGTTGCTCGCCATGCTGCCGCGGCCCATGTAGATCTGCGTCGCCGTGTCTCTGTTGCGGGCGATCCAATACATAGTCATGTCGCCCTGAATGCCGAAGTCCACGCCGTCGCCGTCGCCCGTCATGAACTGGCCGCTGCTGCGCTTGAAGGTGACGTAGCCGGGCGTGATGAAGTCGCCGCCGTACCCCGTGGAGCGCACGGATGTGGGCGGCGTGTTCGCGCTCATGCGGGAGGAGAGGGTGTGCCCGCGCCCGGAGGCGTCCGGCCAGGTGGCCACCTTGGACGCTGCGGGCATCCACTTGGAGTCGAGGAACAGGTTCAGGTACTGCGCGCGCGGCGGCAGGCGGCGCGCCCAGAAGTACACCCCCGGCAGGGGCGCGGAGGGTGGGCTGTCCAGCGCGCCGTTGCTCGCTGTCACGGTGACGGTGTAGGGGAAGTTAGCGGAGAGACCCTCGAGGGAGGCGTACGTCTGATTTCCCGGCACCACCACGTTGCGCGCAGTCACGTTGAAGGTGCGCATGCACACGTCCGCGGCGCCGTACACGTCTTTGGGCTGCCCCGCGGGCACGGTGACGGCGAGGCGGAAGCTTGAGAAGCGCGCCACGCCCATGTCCGCAGCGCTGCCGTTGCCTGCCGTCTTGCCGATCACGCCGAACCACAGCGCGCCGGGGCTGGAGGAGTCCAGCAGGGCGTTGGGCACATCCACGCGCTGCACCGTAGACCAGGGCGCGGTGTCGCCCATGGCCTTGGCCGCCACGGTGAAGGGGGCGCCCTGCAGGTTGCGCTGCAGGTACAGCGAGACGCCGCCAGCGGACCAGGTGGCGCCGTTGTGGTCAAATGCGAGCGGCGCCGTAGAGCCGCCGTACCCGTCGCCGCGGATGGACACAGAGCTGCACCAGACACGGGAAGGCGGCGAGGAGGAAAGGGGGTGGGGGGTCACAGTGATGTGTGGAGGGGGCTGGAGAAGCAGTACTCAAGCAGCTGCGAGCCCAGCGCGGGCGTGATCTCTCTTGGACCAGGCTCTTTCAAACGGGCACGTGCCCAGCTCCGGCTGATGCTTCTGACTCACCCGCCAGACCGCACGACGCTCCAAGTGAACAGGGGCAGGTTGGTCGCGGCGTTGAAGATAACAATACCACACGCCGCCTCTGTTGCTGTCGTTGGTGCTTGTGAGCAGTCCACGTCCACCGAAATGAACGAGATGGAGGTGGTGCCGCCAACGCCGCTGTCTGGGATACGGCGGTACGCGAGAGGCGCCGTGCCCCGGGCGGAGTATCGGTCAGAGCTCGCTTTACCCGAAAAGTGCAACTCCAGCGCATTGTTGTTGACGTTGATTGAATTCATGGGGCTGCCCACATCCATCACAAAGTCAGCTGTGTCGTTGGCTGTTGCAAACGTGTGCGTGTAGTCCAGCGGTGCGACTTGCACGTTGTACGACGCCACGGTGTAGGCCGGCGCTGTCCAGTTCACCTGAACCGCGCCATTAACCCAATAGTACGAGGTCGCGTCAGTGCGGATTCCCACGCCTGTCGGTGCGGCAGGCAACTGGGCAGAAACGGCGGCTACAGCGCACGCGATCGTGAGCCCTTTGCCCCACTTCATTTCGCGAGCCGAGTGACAGCGGCGAGGCACGCGACCGCTCTTTCCCCCGAAAGCGTACGCAAAGCACGGGCCCGCCACCGGCCACGACACTACCGGGCAACAGCGCCCGGGTTTGCGGTGGGGTGAGATGCAGCACTGGTAGCCAGACGCGAAACCGCGCGCGAAGCACCCGCGGCCAGCTAAGGGCGATTATTTCTCAAGGCCAAGGAAAGCGCCCAGAGAAGAGTCAGTGTCGTGAAAGGCGAGCGCTGGCGCGACCGTCAGCGCTGGCACATCGATATCGTCACCCAGAACGGACGCTGGACACCAGGAAATTTACAACATAAAATGTCCGTGGCATTGTCACAGTGTTAAAAACGTCTGGGTGTGCCTCACCACAGTTACGAGTCTTGACGAAGATCGACTTTCGTGCGATTTGCGCTGAATCCTTCGAGCCACAAGTCGA
>Ga0208629_101279_pt1 | contig 10596 bp, 4 predicted proteins | sample LakWasMet19_HOW5_2_FD_183865 | JGI IMG/M metagenome (GOLD analysis project Ga0208629, IMG submission 183865) | Freshwater sediment methanotrophic microbial communities from Lake Washington under simulated oxygen tension - Sediment Metagenome... | ecosystem: Environmental > Aquatic > Freshwater >...
GTCGCGCCAGCGCCTTGCCCGGGCAGTGCTGCAGAGGGGGTGTGGCTGAGCCCCACGCCCGCGCCGCTGGCACCGCTGGCGCCCCCAACGCCCGCAGCGCGGTCCGCAGCCGCGGCAGCGGCGACGCTGCCGTTCAGGATGGCTGGGATGTACTCCTGCCCGAAGGTGGTGGGGTCCACCTGCGCCCCCACACCCAACCGCTGCCCCTCGCCACCACGCCCGCCCGCAGCCGCAGCGCGCGCCCACTGTGCTGCGAGGGCGAGGCCGGGCGCGGGCTTGCGCGGCGCAGCGACCACGTCCACGATCGCGCAGCGCTGCACGAGGCGACGGACAGAGTCGAAGCCGAAGTGCCCGCCCAACCCGCCGGCGCTCTCCGGGGCGAAGGCGGGCACGTTGGTCAGCAAGTGCGCCGCCAGCCCCTGCGTCTCGGAATAGGTCATGTCATTGTTAACGCCGCGCGCGCACGCGTCCGCCTCACCGCTGCTGCTGCCGCTGCCGTCGCCTCCTGCCTGCGTCACCGCGTACAGGCGGCGGATGGCGGCGTTGGTGCGCGCCTCGCGCTCGGAGGGCCTCATGCCAAACCCCGTGTCCAGGAAGTACGCGTGCTCTGCGTTCGAGGCGCCGGTACTGCCTGCTGCGCCGCCTGACGCGCCGGCTGGCGCGGCTGCAGCGTCGCCGTCGGCGTGAGTCGCGAACCCGCTGCCGCCGGGGGCGCCGCCAGTGGCGATGTCAACCAGCGTCGCCCCACGGCCCCGCGCTGACCCATCGCCGCTGCCGTGGCCGCCTGCCGCTGAGCCGGCGGTGGAGCCGGAGTGGTGCGAGGGCTGCGGCGGCCTGAACACGTCGAACTCGTCGAGCACCTCCTCCCCGATGATCTCCTCGGTCACGTCCTCCAGCGTAATCACGCCTGCCACCCGGTACACAGGGTCGCCCGGCCCGCTGGCGTCCACGCTGCGCACGATCGCAAAGTGCTGGCGCGTGGCGCCGAAGACGCGCAGCACCTCGTCGAGCGTGTCCTCGTCCTCCACGCTGTTCACGTGCTGCCGCCCGAAGAAGTGGACCACCGTGATGACGGGCGTGCGCGTGCGCGGCTCAATGAGCATCAAGTCTTTGGCGAAGAGCAGGCCCACGATCTGCGTCCGCGCATCGTCCCACACGGGGATGCGCGAGTACCCCGCCCGGTATATCGACGCGACGAGGCGGTAGTCCAGCCTGTCGCTCGCCTTGACGCTGAACAGGCGGTCCCCCGGGGTCATCACCTCGCGCACCCGCTTCTCGCTGCAGAGGGGGCGGGGGAGCAGAGGGGAAGGCAGGAAAGGGGCGGTGGTGCAGCAGGGCAATCATGATCGTTTGCCTGTACAATTCTATGCCGCATATGTCCGCCCTCTGAGCGTGAGGGATCGGTCATTTTGGCATCAGAAATCACAATCCACCGCTGCACACCGCGCCCGCGTCGACACGAAGGCACCCACACCCCAGCCTCTTTGTCCGTGGTCCCCGCCAGCTCGCACAGCGGCCTCACCGGAACGCGATGGCGCCGCTCATGATCGCCGCCTCCTTGGCGTTCAGCCGGTTCGTCTGCACGTGCATCTTCAGCAGCGAGTGGAACTCCTGCCGGCTGTAGAACGTCCCGATCTCCTCTCCCAGCGCGTAGTCGAGGGCCATGGCGATGGGCTTGGACAGCGGCCACGTGAGCACCAGGAATACCTTGACGATGGGGATGAACCACGAGCCGATGCGCAGCGCGTGCCGCGCGCAGAGCGCCTGCGGGAAGATCTCTCCGAGCAGCACGATGAGCAGGGTGCTGCTGATGAAGCCCACGAGGCCGCTCGTGAGGTCCGCCATCAGAATAGACATGAGCGAATTCACTGCCACGTTGCCGAGCAGGAGCGTGCACAGCAGCAGGTTCCCGTTCTGGCGCACGGGCAAGATGATGAGGGCGGCCTTCCGCTCGCGTGCGGAACCGGACGCCGCCACGATCTTCAACTGGTTGGTGTCGAGACCAAGCACGCCCAGCGTCAAACCAGAGAAGAGTGCCGACAGCGACAGGAGCACAACGCAGCCGAGCAGCCGAAGGGCGAGCTCCCAGCCCGGCATTTCTATCGTTTCGCCACAGGACGACGCTGAGCCCTCCAGGTGGCGGCCGAACCCGGCTGTCCCGGTGAGGGCTAGCAGCTGACTGTTCATGTCGCCCACTTGAAAGAATGCAAGGGACAGGGAGCAGCAAGCGTCGCTCGCAACGTTTTGCAGTCGAAGTCTGCCCTATTTGTGCATCGTTGATGCCGCCGAAGCACACTGCAGCGATGACTTGACAGCGCCGTTGAGGCCGACTCTACCAAAGTGCTTCCAGCTACGCGGTATCGGCAGAGATCTGCGAATTCAACCATCGCATCACGAATGCGGAGGCTTCAACAGCCTCATCAGGCAACCGGCCCCAAAAACCGAATTTGCGAGCTCGATGGCCCCCGGTTTTCTTCACAGTAAGGCGAGATCGCTGCGCGACATGTGCTGCAACAACCCCACATTCACGCCAGGAGAGTATTCTTGAGCGGGAGCGCTCCAGCAGCGAAACAGCTGGCCAGCGAGGCCGTTGTGCTCGACACCGATATGGCGGCAGTGGCAATTACCGCCGCCGACCTCGCGGCCCGGCACGCGAGGGACATCAACTGCTTGGCAGACGCAGACAGGAATAAGCGGAGGCGAGCCATTCAGACGCTGAACGCGGCTCTGTTTGATGGCGCAGCAGCACCAGACTCCGGGGTGGCTTCCCAGCTCGTGGCGGAGACGATCGCCGGCCCTCTCGTCACAGCCCTCTCAGACTCGTCGGAGGGCAACCGAGAGAGCGCCATCGCCTTTTTCAGTCGTGCTCTGCACAATGACGCCTCGAAGGCGCTGCACGCGCGATTGTTCCCGCTGCTGCTTGCCGCGATCGTCTCCCGCGTAGGCCGGGCGCCCTTTGCGGAGGAGGCGGAGGAGCTGCGGCTGCAGCAGTGCCAGCTGCTGAACCAGCTGCTGGCCGCGCCCAGCTGCGTGGCGCTGGTGCACGTGCAGATGCGTGAGGTGGTGGACCTCCTGCGCTGCATCACAGGGGACGCCTTCCCCGCGGTCAAGACGGAGGCGAGCACGGCCGCGCTGCACCTCGTGAGTGCAGCCGCGGCGGGCCCCGCCCCGCTGGACATGAGCTTTTACGTGGGCCCGCTGGTGGCCGCGTTCACGCCCGCGCTGAGCCACCAGCGCGCGCCCGTGCGCCTCGGCGCGCTGGAGGCGATCGACGCCCTGCTGCCGCTGGGCGGCGAGGGGCTGGAGCGCCTGCTGGCCGAGACGCTGCTGCCCGTGCTGCGCCAGCACACGCGCTTCGACCGCACGCCGAGCGTGCGGCGGCAGCTGGGGGCGTCCCTCGCGCACTGGCTGCAGGCGCTGCCCTGGCGCGCCCTCGGCCCGAAGCTGGAGGGAGCTGTGCTCGCGCTCTCGCTGGGCCTCGTGGCCGACGAGGCGCCGGAGGTGGGCGCGCTGTCGTTCAGCTGCCTGGCGGACGCTGCCGAGGCGGTCGAGGCCGCTGGCGGTGCGGGCACGCCCGCGCCTGGTGCCGGGGCCGGCGCGCCTGCAGTAGCGGCCGACGTGCTGGCTGCAGCCGACGCCGCGAGTGTGGATGACGTGGCTGCCCTGAGCATGGTGGGTGGGGACGTGGGCGGCGCCGCCCCTGGCCCTGCATCTACCGGCGGCGCTGGGTCTGGCAGCAGCGGCAGTGCCATGCATGTGGATGCTGCTGCCGTCCCCACGGACGCCGCTGCGTCTGCGGCGGTTGACACGTACCTGCCCGGCGGCGGCGGGCGCGCGCCGCGGCCCCTCGTGCGCTACATGGCTGGCGGCCGCCTGTCCAGCGCGCTCCCCGTGCTGCTGGAGGAGCTCAAGGACTGGACGGGCAGAGCGCGCGTGTTCGCTGCGGGCGGCCTGCGGACCCTCCTCGCCGTCTGCGAGGCGGGCGTGGGGCCGCACCTGAGCGCCGTCATTGCCGCGCTCTGCGCCGGCAGCCGCGACGAGGAGGCGGACGTCCGGCGGTTTCTGGAGCAGGCGGGGTCTCTCATTGGCGCCTTTGTGCCGGCTGAGGAGCAGCTCGCAGTGCTGCTGCCGCAGTTGCGCGGGGAGGTGCCGGGGCTTAACAACCCGCAGCACTACACCGCCGCCCTGCGCGTGTTCGCGGCCGCTGTGGCGTCCATGTGCACCGCCAGCCTCCTCCCTCACATGCCCCTGCTCGTGTATGCCCTGGGGCGGCCTGGCCTGGTCGAGGAGGAGGCGCCCGGGCTGCGGAAGGCGCTCGCCTCAGCCGCCGCCGCGCTGGTCAGCTCCCTGCTCCGCGGCACGGGCGCGCTCCTGGCGTCCCCTCCCTCCGCGGGCCCGTGGGTGGGCAGCCACACGGTAGGGGCGGCGGGCGGGCCTGCAGCGGGATCGGGCGGCCTCGGCGTCGTGCTGGAGGGGTCGGCAGCCCTGCAGCAGATGGCGGGCAGGGGCGGCAAGCCGCCGCGCCTGGCGCGCGCGCTCTCGCGGGCCATGGTAATGGAGGCTGACGATGCCGCCGGGCCCTACCCTCACCTTGACTCAGAGCTGTACACAGAGCCGCCCTCTGGCGCGTCTGCGCCGGCGTTCTCTGCGGCAGCGGCTGCAGGAGGAGGAGGATGCGGCGCAGGCGACGTCGCGGGGTCGGGTGGGTCGCACGCTGCGCCCTCCGCAGTGGTGGTGGCCTGCCTCTCCGACCCCGCAGTGCGCGAGCCGCTGCTGCGCCTCCTTCTCTTCCTGCACGAGGCGGGGTCGACGGACGAGGTGGCTGCCGTCTCGACGCAGTGCGCGCGCGCAGTGTCTGCCGCGCTGCGCTGCGCGCACAGCGTCGACGTCTTTGCGCTGGACTGCCAGCGCCTGCTGGCGGACCTGCTGTCTGACTGTCCGTCCTGGGGCAAGGGCGCCTACCACCGGCGCCTCTTCGACACCCTGCTGCGCGTGGCGCGGCCGGCGCTCGCGGGGCGCAGCTGGCACGAGTGCGTCGCCAACGTGGAGGCGTGCGTGGACGCCTTCGGGGTGTCCCTGGCCCCGCACCGGGACGCGGACCTGCGGGTCGTCTCCCTCGCGCTGCTCGACGCCTTCATAATCGGGGCGGCAGACCCCGAGGCGGACGCCACGCAGCGCCGGGGGGCCCAGCGCCGCAACCGGGCTGCGAGCGCGAGTGCGGCGAGCCTGTCCGGCGCGCCCGCTGCGGGGGAGCCGTTCTCGCCGGACAGAGACGACCTCTCCGCAGGGCGCGGCGTGGGCGCCGGCACGCTGCGTGTGGCCGCGGGTAGCCACGCGGGCGCTGGCGCTGGCGGTGCGGATGATGCCGCCGCGCCCTCTGCGGCGTCGGCGTTGCCTGCAGGCTTCAGTCGGATGGACGTCGCCCCGTCACGCTTCATGACGGCAGGGCAAACTGCAGCTGCCGGGCGTGCCATGGCGCTGGACTTGGCAGAGGACAGCGGTAGCAGCGGCAGCGGCGGCGGTGCTGCGGGCGTCGGCAGCGGCGCTGGGGGTGTCCCGGGGCCCCACGCCGTGACTGACTCCTACGTCGACGCTGCGCTGGCGGCCGCTGCCGGCAGGCTCGTGCAGGAGGCCCTGCTGCCCAACATCGTGTGGCGGCTGGGCGGCGTGGCCAGCACCATCCGCAAGGTGTCCGTCGCGTGCCTGTACTCCCTCGCGCGCCGCGGGCTGCTGCGGCCCGCAGCCCTCTCCGCTGTGCGTGGCGAGCTGCTGCCCGTGCTGCAGGGTGCGCTGTCAGACGATGACGCGGGCACACGGATGCTGGCGACGCAGGCCATGGCGTGCCTCCTGCGCCTGCAGGCGGGCCGGCTGGACGGCGACGCTGTCCGCGCCCTGTACGTTGAGCTGCTCAAGCGGCTGGACGACTCCAGCGACGCGGTGCGTGTCGCTGCCTGCGACTGCCTGCGGGACCTCACAGCCGCCGTGCCCGATCCCGGAGAGGTGCGCGGCGGCCCGGTGGAGCACACCGTCGATGCCCTGCTGGTGCACTGCGACGACGCGGACCCACGCGTGCAGGCGGCGGCGTATGATGCAGTGCTGGCGTGGAGTTACCTGCAGCCCGCCTACGCCCGCAAGCAGGCGCTGGCGGCACGCGACAAGCACCGCAACCCGTCACGAGCCAACCAGCTGGTGGCGGCGATGGACGCGTTCCAGGCCACCGCGTAGGCGCCGGCGCTGCGCATATGTGAGGAGACCGCCAGGTGCAGCACGCCGGTGTTCCGGCTTGGGCGAAGCTGCTGCTGCGACGCAGAACTGCAGCTGCTGGCGGCCGGGCCCGGAACACGTCTACCCAGCTTGAAGGCTCTATTATGCCAGCTCGTTTGGGCAAGGAGATGCCATCCGCTCCGCGAAAGCATGGTACGCTGGTTGCCACATGCACGGGCATCGACGTTCACGTTAACCAAAGTGGTTCGACGGAACGTGGGCGGATACCATGTCGGCCACAATCAGATCTAGAGCGACTTCGATAACGTTGCTTGATCTCGAGATCGATTCAGAACCTTGCTGACGCCACTCAATGTTGATTAATGGAATGGATTCCCTTGCGGATCCGAAGGGTCTGAATGTACACAGACCCGAGCACATCGACCAGTGTCTGGTGTTTTGATGCTGCAACGAAAGGTCGAGGGGGCACCCATGTGGCATGCATGGCCGGAACTGAGCGCCAGCAGGCGAATGGAGAGGTTGTAACCGCTGCGGCGTGCGCGCATGCGCATGCACGCCCGCGCTCTTCGTGGGGCGGAATCCGATCCCGCTTTCAACTCGCGCAACAGATCCAGCCCTCCAGTGATATCGCTTCAAGATGCCTTGTACGTAAATGTACCTAGCGCGCGGAGCACTTCTACGCAAACAAGCGGACGGCCGCTTGTGGCTCACTACATCGGGTAAGAGAAGGCGTCAGCGCCTCCATCGCCTCGGTGACAGCCGGGCAGCAGAAGACTCGTGGGGGAGTCGCGGGACAAGCGGTGCCTCCTCAGCGGCGCGGAGGGCCGCCCCCGCCGCCGGCACCGCCACCAGGCATCGGGCCGCCGTACTGCGGGCCCATCGGCGGGGCGTAGGCCCCCATCGGCATCGGCCGCGGCTGCATGAGGGGAAACCCCGGGCGCGGGCCGCTCGGGCCGCCATGCACCAGCTGCATGCCCGGCGGCAGCGGCTGCATGAGCATCGGCCGGCCCCCGAGGCTCGCCCCCGGCATGTGTCCGTGCATCATCATGGGGGGCATCGAGGCGGCGGGGTGCATGCGGCCGACGGCCTCAGCGGGCACCGGCATCGGACCGTGCGGCCCCATGACCATGACCATCAGGCCGCTGCCGCCAGCGCCCCCTGGGCCCCCTGGACGGCCCTGCAGCATGTGGACGGGACTCCCGAATGGACTCCCGAACATGTGCGGACCGCCTGTGTGCGGGCCCACGGAGCCCGCATCTGCCAGCGAGCCGGGCCCAGACGTCCGGCCCGCACCGGACTGCCCGCTGGCGGGCCGCTGCGAGAGGGGGAGCGGGCGACTCGACGCGCTGCTGCTGCTGCTGCCCGCGGCGGCAGACTGCCCGCCGCGCGACACCGCCGCGCTGCTCGCTGCGCTCTTGGCGGGCGAGAGCGGCACCCGGTCGCGCGGGGCTGAGACGCCGTCGGACGCGTCGCCAGCGGACAGACCGATGGCGTGCTCCGTCACGCGCCGACCCGGCCGGCCCACACCGCCTGTCTGCGCGGCCTCGGAGGAGCCAGCGCCAGCGGCGGCACCCTCGACGCCTGCGGAAGCGTACCCTGGGGCGGCGGTGCCCCTCGGTGCGCTGCTCGCAGGTGACAGGGCGCCTGCGGGCAGCGAGAGCCCGCTGCTGTGCGATGCGCCGTGCGGCAGCCGCTGCGGGGCCGGCACATCAGCTACAGCAGCGGCAGCAGCAGCGTCTCCGGCCTCAGCAGGCGGCACACGCCGCCCAACCCGTGGCGGGGGCGGCGGAGGCGCGGCGGCGCCTGCCTCTCGTTGCTGCTGCGGCTGCTGCAGTGGCGGCGACAGATCCCCCTCTGTGTCTCTGTACGCCGCAGGGTCGCGGCTGCCGCCATCCCGGCGTCCGTTCCGGGCACCCTGCCCTCGTCCAGCGGCGCCCGCCCCATCGCCCTCGTTCCTCAAGCTTCCGTCTCCGCCGCCGCTGCGCTGCTGCTGCTGCAGCTGGAACTGCGAGGAGTGGCTCATCGGGGTGCCCGCGGCGCCGCCCGGGCTCAGGGCGGAGCCGAGGGCGTTGCCCGCCTGTGAGCGGCCTGACGCAGCACCCGACGGGGCGGAGGAGGCAGGCGTGTCCCCAGCAGCGGGAGCGCGAATGCGCTGGCCGGGGGCGCCTGGCGGGCGCGCCTGCCCTGCCCCTCCACCTCCACCTCCACCTGCTGCAGCAGCACCTGCGGCGGCGGCGTCGAACGCGCTCCCAGGCGTCATGCCAGCGCCGGCGTCGCACACGTCGTCAGGCGCCCCGCTGCTTGCGTGGCTGGCCGCGTCCGCCGCTGCGGCGCGCGGCAGCAGCTGCGGCGCGTGCATGTACTGCAGGTGGGCTGCCTGCGCTGGGTCCGTCGGGGGCAGGCCTCCCATGGCCTGCAGCCACGCGCGCGCGTCAGCGGACTGCAGCGAGTCACTCGCGTAGGCGGGGCCTCTGTAGGGGCCGGGCTGCTGCTGCATCCCCAGTCGCATGCCCGCAGCGAGGGGGTCCAGCCCCGGCCACTGTCCCATCCCCTGCTGCTGCTGCAGCAGCATCTGCTGCTGCTGCTCCCTCAGCCGCCGCTGCCGCAGCCCAGGCCGGTCGCCCCATCGGTCCACCCCTCCGCGGACCCCCGCGTCCCCTCCTTCTCCCTCGCCCCCTCCGGGCCCGCGCCGCCGCCATGGCTCGTCCCCGCGTCTGCCGTCGGCGGCCGCGCCGGCGCTGCGGGTGTCGCTGCCGCCGTCATCGTCGCTGCCACCGGCGCCTGCATCGTCGTCGTAGTGCTGCTGCTGCCCGCGCCGCGCTGCCGCGGCGGCCGCCGCTGCGGCGGTCGCAAGCTGACGCCGCCTCGGGTCAAGGTGCGGGCCTGCGGCGTGGGCGCCGTCTGTCTCTTCGTCTGAGCCCTCGCCCGCTGGCGCCGCAGCTGCGGCGGCGCCGTCAGCCGGCCGCGCGCGCTGGCTGGCCTTGCAGCACAGCAGGCAGCGCGGGCACGCCAGCAGGCGGGACGGCCCTGTCGCGGGCCCGGCCGCAGCCGCACCGGCGCCACCTGTCGCGACGGCAGCCAGCGAGTGCCCGTGGCCGCTGCCACCACCACCTGCGCCGCTGCCCGCACTTGACGCGGCAACGGGGTCGCTGGAGCGGCGTCCTCGTGTCCACCAGTCCCCGCAGCAGCCCGCCAGCGGCCCCGCGTGCGGCGCCACGTGCCGCCTGCACCAGCGGCAGCCCCGCAGCAGCGGGCGACCCAGGAAGATGACGAACAGCGCCACCACCAGCAGGCCGTTCCACATGTGCGCGAGGACGGACGAGCCCAGGCGCGCCATGTTCTCGCGCAGGCTGTCGTTCTCCAGCTCGCGCAGCCGCCCCTCCAGCTCCTTCAGCTTGCGCCGCAGCTCCTCCGCGCGCCCCTCCGCCCGCAGCAGCACGGCCTTGCGCACGCGCGCCTCCTGCGCGCGCAGCTCCTCGGCCCGCTTTCGCGCCCCCTCCGCCTCCACGCCCCGCAGCCACGCGTCCATGCCCTCCCGCCACGAGGGCAGCAGGCTCGTCTCCACGCTCGACACGCGGCCCTCAGCGGCGGCGCAGCGCGCTGCGACGCGCGCCGCCGACTCTGCCAGCGCCGCCTGCAGCGCCTGCACCTCGCCCTGCTGCGAGCGCAGCGTGGCCAGCAGCAGGCGCTCGGCGGGCTCCATCGACGCCTCCGCCTCCTCAGCGGAGACCCCCGGTGCGGGCGCGAGCCGCTCGCTGCCCGGGGCAGTCGAGCGCTCGCCCTTGCGCGGGGAGGCAGCGCTGGAGGCTTTGGAGCTGCCTGCATCTGCAGCAGCGGCAGAGCGGGAGGCAGCAACGTTGCGACGGCTTGAGGAGGCCAGGGACGCAGCGGAGGCACTGCGGGGCGGGCTGCTGCTGGCTCTGCCTTCAGGACGCGCGCCGCTGCCGTTCCTGCTGCCGCTGCTGCTGGTGGTTCGCCCTGCGCGCGAGAGGCCCTGCGCTGAGGATGCACGGATACCAGCGCTGCCGCTGCCGGCCCTGTCGCTAGTGTAGGTGCCAGCCCTGTCCGTTCTATCGTCACCTGCTGCTCGGTTCAGCGCGCGGTCGCCTCGTGGAGAGTCGGCACGACCTCGGGTGCCGTCGCGCCCGCTGCCAGTGCTGGACTGGTCGCTGGCGTGTCCACTGCTGCTGCTGCTGTCGCTTCCGGCGTGATGCTCTCGATTGTCGCTCCCGCGGTGGCCGCTGGCCCCGCGGCGCCCGTGACTGCTGTCACCGCGCTGCCCACCGCCGCGGCTGGCCGCACGGTCGTCTGCTTCGCTGCCATCAGAGGCAGCCTCGTGTAGGGTTGGCAGCGTGGCGCGCCGCAGGCCCG
>Ga0208629_101280_pt1 | contig 10585 bp, 5 predicted proteins | sample LakWasMet19_HOW5_2_FD_183865 | JGI IMG/M metagenome (GOLD analysis project Ga0208629, IMG submission 183865) | Freshwater sediment methanotrophic microbial communities from Lake Washington under simulated oxygen tension - Sediment Metagenome... | ecosystem: Environmental > Aquatic > Freshwater >...
AAGTGAGGTGTACTAGAAGCAGTGCACATTCAATCGGGCAGAATGCATACGCTCGTACGCAAGCCTGGCACCGGCAGTTCGCGTTCGTCTCAATTTTTTTGTACGGCGCCGCCGGTCGGAGTCGGACTGCTGGTAGCGAAGCAAACTCAGACGAACCCGCTGCACTCTGCGAAGCAGCTCATCCGTGGCGGCGGCGAAGGCTCGAGCCCGCACGCTCAGCAAATTGCTCCAAGCGCGAACGGCAACTGGGGGCAGACTCGCAGCCGTCGCACCAAATGGTGGCAGAGCCGTCGCAATATTGCAATCACTTCCGCTGCAGCGGTTATGGTCCTCGTCATCGTGGCGGCGGCGATCCTGATCGTGCGGCTCTCCAATGCCGCCTCCAATGCCGCCTCCACTGCCGCTGCTGGCGGCACGTCCGACCCGTCCTACGCTATCGGAGATAACAAGACTGTCGCAGACAACAACACGACGTACGCCCAGTACTCCCCCTCTCCCTCCCCCGCTGTCGTCGTCAACAACAGCTCTGCCTCCAACGCTACTGCCAACAACACGTCCACGCCGTCCGGGCCCTTCACGCCGGTCACGCCGGTCGTCCCCGCCCTCGCTGTCGGAGATCCTCCCATGACGGTGCCGAGCGGCTTGACCATGGAACTCGGCATGGGCACTGTGACCACGTCGACTCAGCCGCAGCTGCTCGCCCTGTGGACCTCGCCGCCGGTGGGAGGGCAGCCTACGGGCATCGCGGTCGCGCGATCTTACGGCGACGGCACGTGGGAGGCGACCGCGGCGGGGCGTGCGATGGTGCAAAACTGCCGCAACGACACGGGACGCTGCTTGCTGCAGATTTTCGGAGAGGGCAACCTCACGCTGGCGGCCGTTCGCATCGAAGCTCCGCCTACTGCAGACCAGGCCGCCGCCCGGCTGCTGCTGCAGGGGACGTTCGGCCCTACGCTGGCCACCATCGCCGAGGCCAAGGCACTGGGCCCCAAGGCGTGGCTGCTAGCGCAGGCTGCGAAGCCTGCTACTCTTCATCGCGCCTACTTCCGTGCGCGCGCCGGCGCCAAGGCACCAGTGACGAGCAACGCCGGGCAAGCCTTCGGGCCCTGCGATGGCGGCTCCCGGTGGCGCTCTTTCGCGTTCCAGTCGCTGGACATCGGTCAGCCTCTCAGCGTGACGTTCAGCGGCGCCAATTTCTCCGGCACGGCGACACTGGCGGTGAGCGGCGTGACTCGTACTGAGATCGCCGCTTCGCTGCTGCCGTCACTGCTCAAACTTAACTCTACTGCATCGATCACCATCTGCACTGTGGCTGAGCTGGGCGGCGTGGGCGGCACCGTCGCGCTGGCGAGCAACTGGTCGCTGTGCATGACGCCGCAGGCCACGCTGCGCAATCCACCGGTATCGTTCGCTGCCAGCCCTGCCAGGCTCGTGAGCGCAGGCGGCACTGCAGCGCTGGTGGAGCTGACGCCGCCGCGCGCTGGCGTTCGGCTGATGGCGGCCGCTCCCTCTGGCTGCCTGGATGCCCTGGGCAGCGTCGCTGGCGTGCCGAACGTCACTGCGTTCGCTCGTGGCGACGACGGCGTCCTCTACGTGTACGATCCACGCCTGGCCCTGCTGGAAAACACCGTGCAGGCGCCAGTGGCGGTGGCGCTGCGCTTGGGCCCTCAGATGACCTGTCCCAACGTGCCCAAGACGTTCCTCAACGAGGCTGGCTGCGTTGCGAGCGTCGCGGGCGCCTGCAGCGCCGATCAGTTCTCCTCTGCGCTATTCAGGCTCGACTCGGCGGCGCTGCGGGCCTGGTACACGCTGGAAGGCCGTCTGGTATACATGGTCAGTGGGCTGCGTCTCGACGATGAGCCTGACCCATGCACTGGAGTGCTCTCGCGCTGGATGCGATCCGCTGGCGCCTGCTCTGCACCCACTGCGCTGTCCGCCAGCACTAACTCCACCATCTATACGCGTCTGCGCGACTCTGCGGTTTCCGGCGAAATTATTCACGATATGACGGTCGGCTGCCCCTTGGCTGCGGCGAACAAGGGCGCCTCGCTCACGGTCACGGAGCTTGATGGCACGCTCGCTTGCTGGCGGCACGTGCATCCAGACGAGGCGAACGTCTACGACTTCACTGGCTGGAGTCGGTTGGGGGCGCACCCTGGCAACTCTTTCGCCCAGGCAAACGGCCTGCCGAACCCCATCGCCAACTTCGGCGACCAGGGCGGGACTGTGCTGTTCTATCCTGCCATGCACGACATGGCGCGCTGGACGGCCAACAAGAAGCAGTTCCCACGGCTCGGCCGCTTCGGCGAGACTGTCGACTTCGCGGCGCTGCCGACGGAGGTGCAGGGAGCCAAGGTCGCGGCTCGTTTCGGCGCTGCGTCCACCGGTGCCCCGAAAGGCGGCGTGGTGGACGTGTGCGGCTCTCCCGGCGAGTCGATGGTGTCCCCGGCGCTGGGCTCCCGCTACGTGCTGCAACAATTCAAAGTGGACGATGGATCATCGGCTACCCCCGGCGCTGACCATCCCTTCGACTCTTACTCCTTCAAGCAGAGCGTGTTCGCAGGCGTCGTCCTGACGGCCCCTGACCAGCTGCGCCAGCGGATCGCGTGGGCGCTCTCCCAGATCCTGGTCGTGACGAACAACCAGGTGGACGACCCTCGCACGACGGAGTTCTTCCTGGCCTATTACGACATATTCGTGCGCAACGCCTTTGGGACGTACGGCGACGTGCTGCGCGAGGTCTCGTACAGCCCTGCGATGGGCGAGATGCTCAGCTACGTCAACGGCCAGTCGCTCTCCTACAGCAAGCGCTGGCTCGGGCTGGAGCTCTTCCCTGACGAGAACTACGCGCGCGAGCTGATGCAGCTTTTCACCATCGGCCTCTACGAGCTCGAGTCGGACGGCACGCGCCGAGCGGACGGGGCGCAGACGTACAGCAATGACGACATCACGACCTTCGCTCGCGCATGGACGGGCTTTGTGCTGCAAGCGCGGCGCGGCAACGTCGAGTCGACGAGCGGATTTCAGTCCAGCAACAAGATTGATCCGATGCGCATCCTCGGCGATCGGCGCGACCCATTCCCCAAGCGCAATCTCCGTTCCGGCTACATTGGCGACGGCCTGCCACTGTGCTCCGAGCTCGGCTCGCGGCCCTTCCTCAAGAAGGGCGCTCGCTGGAGTCTTCTCGGAGCTAGCCCGCTTCCGCTGCTGCAGGCAGACCCTTCCAGCTTCGCGACCACCACCGTGCTTCGGCTCTCGCTCAACGCCAGCTCATCTGCGCTTTATCGCGAGCTATGTCGTGCTGGGCCCGATGGCGTGACCTGCTCTTACCCCAGCATCGTGGAGCTGCCTCAGGCCCTGCCGTGCGACGGCGGCGAGTGTGTCGTCGACCAGCCACGCGTCGTGCGCCTCTCGCGCGTCCCTGATCCGTGCGCTGCTCAGCTGCCAGGCTACGTTTACGAGCGGCCGAGCAACATGAGCCTCGGGGACGTGTGCCGCGAGCCAATGAGCAAGGCGTGGGCCTGCCCTCCTGGCTGCTCGATGAATAGCCCGTCCAACACGACCTGCGTCATGCAGGTCGGCAGCGGCGCCATTAGCACGACGACTCTGTGCCGCATCAACGACGACGCACCGCCTGCCATTTACTACGAATACGTGCGTCAGCCGTGCGTGCAGCTCTCGTTCTTTGCAGGCGGGCGTCGCGTCGCACTGTCCAACGGCAGGGAGGCCGTGTGCGCCGACCCACTCCTTCCCCTGGCCGGCGAGGCGTGCTGCCAGCGGCCGAGCGTTGCCGCGACACAACAGTGCGAATTTTTCGGCGAGCGCATGACGCTAGACACTGCCGCTAAGCGCTGTCGCACTCACTGGCCCGCCGCACAGAACCGCACCCAGTGCGAGTGGACCTCTGTCACGGCGCGCTGCCCTGAGCCCGGCCTCTACCAATTCTTCTGGAGCGCTACGGGCTGCCAGGTGCTCGCCAAGCTGGGCACTGATGGCCGCATCGCCATCGTGCACGACGCCAACACGACGTACACGCGGGAGCTTGTTAGCGCGACGAATCAGAACTGGTTTTTCGTCAACTGGGGCGATAACAGCACGCACCTCACTCAAGCGCAGCACTGCCAGGGCTGCCGGGCGCTCTCCAACGGCGAGTGCTTGTGCTTGGCGCAGGTGTCTGAGACGCAGGTGTTTGACGCCGTGCCCACGGTCTCTGAAGCTCTGAAGCGGCTGACGCTCGGTGCCGTCATGCCTGACAATGCGGCGGCGGGGCAGCAGATCACTGGCGCTGACGGCGTCGTCGCCTACACCGGCCCTGATGGCATCATCAACAAGCAGACCGTCTTCAAGCTACCCAGCGCCGGCGGCTGGTTCCGTAACGCCCGATCTGACGTGGTTCTGCCCTCCGGAGCCTCCTTCCGCAACCCGCCCATGTTCCTAGGTACCGTCGACAGCGACGCCCGTGACGCGCACCACGAGACGAGGGCTGTGCTGGACTTTTTCCTCCACCACCCCAACACCGCTCCGTTTCTGGCCATCCGGCTCATCCAGCGCCTCGTCACCTCCAACCCGTCGCCCCGCTACGTCGCGAGTGTGGCGACGGCGTTCCGCACTGGGCGCTACGACGACGTCGGCTCCGGGCGCTACGGCTGCCTGCTCGCCACGGTGGCCGCTGTGCTGCTGGACCGCGAGGCTCGTGACCCCAGTGTGGATGCTGATCCTGGTGCGGGCGTGCTGCGCGAGCCGCTGCTCAAGGTGCTCCACGCGCTGCGCGCTCTGGAGTGGGTACCGCATCCCGCAAAGGAGATCGAGTGGGTTGAGCTCAGCGCATCGATCGGCCAGCAGCCGCACAGGGCCCCCAGCGTCTTCTCGTTCTTCAAGCCGGAGTCTCTGCTGCCGGGCACGACTCTCACGTCGCCAGAGGCCGAAATTCTGACGCCTCCACTCATGATCCGCCTCATCAATGGCCTCATGTCACTCGGCAAGGTGTCGGCCCTCACTGACTGCTACGCCGGCCTCGCAGCGACCCGCAACTCGACTGGATCGAGCCTCTGCTCACGACAGCTCAGCGGTATTGAGAGCCCAGCTGCCAGCGCCGCGGGCATCCTGGCTTACCGGCCTCCGGTGAATGCCACGGCCACCGCCGTCGTTGACCAGCTCGCCCTGCTGCTGACCGGCGGCAAGCTTGCCAATATGACGCGCGCGATCCTGGAGAGCGAGTACTCCGCTGCAGGCGGCGGCTGGAAGGGCCTGCAGGTGGTGGAGCAACTCTTCTTTACGGCGCCTGAATTCCACGCCTTCGGTCTGCAGCGCGCACACCCCGAGAAGCGCGGCGTGCGCGCCATTCCGAAGCGCCGCAACAACGCCGCGAAGCCGTACAAGGCAGTCGTATACATTTTCTTGAATGGAGGCGCGGACAGCTTCAGTTTGCTGGTGCCGCATTCCGATTGCCGCGGTGGGCGGGACGTCTACGGGGAGTACGTGGCGGCGCGCCAGAACATCGCCATCAACAACACCATACTGCTCCCGATCCGGCCTGTCCCGGGCACGCAGGTGTGCGACGTGATGGGTCTGCACCCTAAGCTCTTAAAAGTCAGGGACATGTACAATGCCGGCGATGCGGCTGTGCTGGCGGGCATCGGCAACATGGTCCAGCCGGTCAACAAGACGCAGTTCTTCGCGCGGACGGCCAAGATCCCCACCTCCCTCTTCGCGCACAACGCGCAGCAGATGGGCACCATGACGCTGATGCCCGAGAAGAACGTCGCGTCTGGGGTGCTAGGCCGCGTGGCCGATGCGCTCAGCGCCCAGAACTTCAGCGTCGGCTCCTACACGCTGGAAGGCATGGCGCCGGCGCTGACGCCCGAGACCTCATTCACGCCCGACGTCGTCCACTGGAGCTCTGGCGTCATGAAGCTCGATCCCAGCCCCTCCAGCACGCGCATCCGCCCAGCGCTGCTCAACATCTCGTCGGCGCCGGTTGCTGGCGTATTTTCAGAGTACTTCGCCTCTTCGCTCGTTAGCGCGCTGGACCGCGGTACCGTGCTCGCCGCACCGCTGGCTAATGCGACGCTGAAGCAGACGTTTGCGGCTACGGCGCCGCCTGGAACGAAGGCGCTCGCGTGGCAGCTGCAGACAGCGGCAAAGCTCATGGTCAGCCGCAGCGTGATCGGCACGGACCGGGACATCTTCTATGCCACGCTTGGAGGCTTCGACACGCACGACGATGCGTACAACGTGCACGCTGCAAAGTACCAGGAGATCGACGAGGCGCTTGAGTCCTTCCGCCAGGAGATGTTGCTGCAGGGCCTGTGGAACAACACCCTCGTGGTCATCGCGTCCGAGTGGGGCCGATGCCTCACCTCCAACGGCCAGGGCACGGACCACGGCTGGTCGGGCAACTACTTGGTGCTTGGCGGCGCCGTCAAGGGCGGCCAGGTGCTGGGCAACTTCCCTGAGTCACTCGTGCAGGGCAGCGCCCTGGACCTCGGTCGAGGCCGCATGCTCCCCACGACGCCCTGGGACGCTGTGTGGAACGCCGCTGCTCAGTGGTTCGGCGTGGCGCCTGAACGCATGGACAAGGTCCTTCCAAACCGCGGCCACTTCAACAACCTGTTCCAGCCGGCCGACATGTTCAAGGTGCAGTGAGCGCTCGCGCACGCCGCAGAGCTGCACGCTTCTGGCTGGCCGCCTTGCTCGCCGCAGAGCTGCGCTCACCCGCAGCGGCGCCCGTCGATGGCGGCAGGCGGGTCTGGCGCCCGCCGCACTGCTATGCACCCCCGCCGAGCCCGCTGCCGCTGTCGCTGCAGCTGCTGGCCACATTTCAATGTGACATTTGCACTCCTGAACTCGTCCCGACTGCACCCGCCGAGCCCGCTGCCGCTGTCGCTGCAGCCGTGCTTCGCTCGCGTTTCGTCTCGCTTGACTCGCGTTTCTTCTCGTTCGTCTTCGCCCACGGCGTCAGCGACCGCTTCATCATGCGTTTTGCCTCGCAACTTTTCGCCCGCGGCGTCAGCGACGCTGCGCGCGCGTCATCCGGCACTGCTACCGGGTGCTGACCATTCCGGCCTTGCCTTGCCGTCGCCTAGCCGCCTCGTCGAATTGCAGGCGCTGCCGCCGATGCAAGTGCTGATGCCGCTCCATTGAGCGCTTTCATGAAATTACTTATTCATTAACTCAAGTGCGATTGCGAGTACAACTTGAAGGCACTACGTGATGCGGGCCAGACGTTGAAGCGGAGCATGAGGGTGGGGCAGAGCTTGCCATTCGATTGTGGCAGAGCGCATCGCCGATCTCCCGCTGGCCAGCCTGCCAGTGAGTTCGATGCACACCTTGGTGCGCACTGCGGCACTGCTAATGCAGCGTGACGCACTTTTTAACGCAGGGCCCGCTGGCATCATGAAACGCGAATTGGAGCCGAAAACCCCTCGCTGCCTCCGCTTCGTTCAGCTGCGCAGCTCCGATTTAGCAGCGAGTGCAGTGGGCCTCCCACCAACGCCGCGGCAACAACGGGAGGCAAACCCAGATTGCGCTCCCCAAGCACCAGCTTGACCGGCGGAGCGGTCCGCACCGCCACCGCATCGTTCGATCTCGAGCTCGGGAAGGTGCCATAATTGTCAACCGGCGTTGCAGCCGATGCACTTCTACCCGCAGCGCCCTCCAACCACGTCAGGCGCGCTACGAGCTGCGGCAGAACGTCGCCTTCCAGCTGGTCGATGCGGAGCTGCAGCTGTCGGATCTCGCCCTTGAGCGCCCAAATCATATCGCCCTGATCCCTGAGGATAATGTCGTCGGCGGAGGGAGCGCGATGGGAGTGAATTCTTCATCAGCCACTTATGATACATCGTGCAGCTTTGCAATGCGAGGCTCTCGGATGCAGCCACTGCAGTGTTGCGAATGATTACGCAGCGAAGCGAATCTTCCGTCGTTTTTCATCATGATGCGTTGATTCTTGATCTTCGCATGAAGCAGTATCCAACCTCAAGTCGACAGCTCCTGCGCCAAAAACGCTTGCCGGTAGGCCCCAACAGCATCGTCATGAACGCCTCCGAGTCGCGCAGGTCCAGCTGCATCGCACACCTCCGCTGGCCAGCCCGCTGCGCCTAAAGGATCATGTTGGCCGGCATGTACCCACCCTCTGGCTCCACGCGCACCGTTGCCGCGTTGATGCCACTCGGGTTGATGGTCATCCGGTGCCTGCCGTTGGGTTGGGCTTGGGCAGGAGGAACAGAAAGCCGGAAGCAGGAGTATCGCGCGAAACCGTCTCAATCAGGCCTCGCCGCTCCCACCCCTCGACCTGTACACCTCGAGGCCAACCTTGCGGCTAGCGTGAACAGTGAAGGAGACAGTCCGCGTGTCCGACGTACAGGTCACGCGGCGTGGTGCGGCCCAGGTCAACAACCAGCACCTCGTCCAGCTCAAACTCCCGGTCCCAGTGCACGTGGCCAGCATCACCGCGCTCCATCAGCAGCTGCACCGCCAGCGAGACTGCGGTCAAGCCCACCGGCGTCAGCATCTGACCCGTCGCAGTCTTCACCCGCGACAGGCTATCCGCAGGCAGCGGGCGAATGCCGAGCCTGCACGGCGCGCAGCAGCCGCCGAAATGATCGTCCCGCCTGCGCCTGTGCCCATGAGGAACCGCACCTGCTGCCCGTTGCACAGCGCAGTAGCTTCACCAAGGGGCCATTGCGCCAGCGGGAGCAGCGGGTCGCCCAGCTTTGCAGTGCCCTTGCTGAGCACTGCGGCGGAGGGAGCTCCATCCGGCTGAGCCGCGACCACCCGCTCTGCAGCGGAGCACACGCGCACTGTGGGTGAGCGCCGCTTGCTCCGTGCTCCCCCGCCGACTGCAGCAGGGGCGCGAGCTCGAAGCCCGTCGCGTCGCTCGCACCCAGTCGTGCATCTCTCGCTCCTCGCGCGCGGCTCCCGTCCCCGGCAGGGCTGCACCACGCCTCGAGTCAACCCCCGCGGCGTCCCCTGCATGCCGGACCAGCACTTGCTGGACCAGAGCAATACCCGCCTTGCCCGCCCCCGTGCCCCCGTGGTATGTGCCTGTGCCTCACACGTTGCCTCTCCGTCTCACACGTTGTTATACGCGCGTGCGCTGCAGCTCGAGCGTCAAGGGCCCCATCTTCATGGAGATGAAGACGTACCGCTACCACGGGCACTCCATGTCCGACCCGGGCATCACCTACCGCAACCGGGGCGACTGCATCGAGCAGGTGCGTGGCTGTGGGGGCAGCGGCTGGTTGTGTGGCAGCAGGGAGTCGCAACGAGTTCGCGGTGGCATCAAGGGGGCAGGCCGTCAGCGGTCACTCCGGTGTAGTATCGGGTCGGCAGCGGCAGCAGTCGTGTCGTCGCAGCGCGAGGGATTATGACGGCAGCAGCAGGGACCGCGCTGCGCTGCGTGCGCGTATTGGATGGCGTTGGGCGATTGTGATTGGAGTGTGCGGCTTATCGGTGCACCGATCACTCCCGCTGCCGTGGGGATCTTGCGACCGCCCCTCCTCTTGCCCTTCCCTTCCCTGCTCACTCTACCGATTCACCGCCCTCTGCCTTCCTCTGCCCCTCGTGCCCGCCCGCCTGCTGCTGCAGGTCAAGGGCCGCCTGATCGAGGCGGGCTGGGCCAGTGCGGATGAGCTGAAGGCGCAGGAGAAGGAGATCCGCGCGGCCGTGACGGCGGAGGTAGACGAGGCCAAGAAGGGCAGCCTGCCGCCGCCCGAGGCGCTCTACGAGAGACATCTACTACAAGGAGGTGCCGTCCTACATCCGCGGCGCGACGCTGGACGAGTCCAAGGTCTTCGCGTGAAGGGGTGCCGCACCCTCTGCGTGAGTCCTTGGCCCCCGGCGGGCCGCATCTCCCACGCTGCCGCTGAGTCGCCGCACACGCTGCACGGCTGTGCGACCCGGGCGGTAGGCGCTCCCTAGCTGCTGTCGTTCGTCGTTCTGTGACTGCCAGTGCTAGTGGCCGCGCGGCGTGCGCCAGCAGCAGCGGCGGAGCTCATTTGTCCGACTGAGTCAGATCAATTCTAAACTACAGTATACTACTGAAAGCACGCTACTAATCTAGCTCCCGCGAACCAGCGGTGGCGCCGACCGCTGTTTCATAAGGGGGCACCCCACACTTGAACACTTGACCACTAATCCTGTGCATAACCAGTGACAGTGCAGAGTCTGTCGGGCAGACAGACGGACGGGACTGATTCATGCGGGAAATGGGCATCGACGTGTTTTAAGTATGATTATGACTTAGAATCGGCGGATACTTAGCTTAACATCAGAAAATTTGACTAAGTTCTGAGTCTAAGCATAATTGTTAAGGTGGAAAGCCTTAGCGCGCCCTGCCCCTCCCGCACGGCCGATTCGGCCGGGCCGAAGGCCGAAGGGCCCATCCCACATATCGCGCCTCAAAGGTTCAGAGCCTATTGACAAGGCGCACGCCGCACGCCAAGTGAGGTGTACTAGGAGCAGTGCACATTCAATCGGGCAGAATGCATACGCTCGTACGCAAGCCTGGCACCGGCAGTTCGCGTTCGTCTCAATTTTTTTGTACGGCGCCGCCGGTCGGAGTCGGACTGCTGGTAGCGAAGCA
>Ga0208629_101281_pt1 | contig 10580 bp, 5 predicted proteins | sample LakWasMet19_HOW5_2_FD_183865 | JGI IMG/M metagenome (GOLD analysis project Ga0208629, IMG submission 183865) | Freshwater sediment methanotrophic microbial communities from Lake Washington under simulated oxygen tension - Sediment Metagenome... | ecosystem: Environmental > Aquatic > Freshwater >...
CGACCCCGCGCTGCTGCGCCCGGGGCGCCTGGACCGCAAGGTCGAGTTCGGCCTCCCCGACCTGCAGGGCCGCGTGCACATCATGAAGATCCACGCGAAGACGATGGCCGTCGACAAGGACATCCGTTACGAGCTGCTGGCGCGCCTGTGCCCCACCACGACGGGCGCGGAGCTGCGCGCCGTGTGCACCGAGGCGGGCATGTTCGCGATTCGGGCGCGCAGGAAGAGCATCTCGGAGAAGGACTTCCTGGAGGCCATCAACAAGGTGGTCAAGGGGCAGAAGAAGTTCTCCGCGACGGGGCGGTACCTCGTGTACAACTGAGCGGCAGGCGATGCCTCGCGCACCGCTGCGCGGCGTACAACCGTGCGTGGAGCGCGGCGGCTGCATCGCCCAGCTCGTGCGGGCAGCCGAATGGCCGCCCGCGCCGTGGCTTGAAGCTGCAGTCGAGAACGCTCAGGGCCTCCGCGGCCGCCCCGTGTGTGTTACAGTCGCCCACCGGCTGACTAAGATTCAAGTTGGTCGATATGTCACTGACGTCGACATTAGATCTATGAATTTGAAGCGCACGCGCCGAACTGTCTTGCCCACCTGAAACATTTCGCACTCGAGCTTGCTCACCTAGTGGCTGCCCATTTGAACAACCACTTCTGCTGTGCTCGAGTTGATTCCATCGACTACAAGGCCGATCTCGAGGCATCAACCAATCCTCATCTCGAAAATACCACGATCGCGACCGAGCGCCCAGGGCATCGATATCGTGTGCTGACCACTGAGCAGCCTGCCAACCGGCGAGCGGGGCTCTCGCGAGCTGTGGCTGCTGGATGCCATGTACTCGAATATCATCAGCGCTCCATCGGTTGTGGTGACAAGCCACACGCCACACTCTTTAACGCCGGCAATGACAAGGCAGCAGGCGCGTGGAACGTGCGTTAGCGCAGCGGGAGACGGCAAATGGTGGCAGTCGGGTTGGGGCGGCGTGGCGGCAGCCTGAAGCATGGTTTGGGGAGTGCGGTGTATGCAGCAGTGGGGCCAAGCAGTGTCGAGCCGAGGTACAAGTGTCCAAGCAAGGTAAAGGCGTGTGCGTGCAGACCCGGGAGGGTCGAGTCACTAACTCACGGAGACACGCGATACTTGCACGCCCCCCACAAAAACGAAAACACAGCGGTGGCTCAGAGTGCGCTGACAAGACACGCAAGAATATACGCATGGAGACTCGCATCGCGCGGCACCTTCAGCAGCCAGGTCGCATCCGTCGTCCGGCCGCCATATGGTCCGACGTCAGAACATGCATCTGCATGCCGCAATCGCCGCGCAAAAGCAATGCAGTGGTACTCGACGGCAGCCACGGTGTAGCAGCGGCAGCAGCTCGCTCCATCATACCGCTGCTCCAGGAGCGGCACAGCTACGGGCTTGGTGAATGGGGCCGGGGCGTTCGTCCTGACGCGACCGGCCAGCGTCCGTCAGGCCGGCGCTCCTCAGAAGCCCACCTCTCCGCTCGAGCGCTTGCAATTTTCATAGGCACCGTGCCCCCGCGTGCACGAGATATCGAGCAGTTGCAGCCCTCGAGGCAGGCGCAGGGCGCGTCCACTGCCCGGCGCCGCACTCGCTCAAAAGTCTCTGTCGTTGTCGTGGGCGGCCATCTCGGCAGCGGTTTGAGTAGGCGCGGCAGCGACGCTGACCAGCGCCGTCAACGACCCGGAGCCGGATGGCAAGTCTTGCATCTGCGCTGTATTGCTGCTGCCCAGATCAGAGGACGCCGGCCGGCCAGGCGTGTGGGCCGCATTCGACGCCGTCCGTTCTCCGTACACGCCAATCTCCTGGCCGTCGCCGGCAACGATGGTGCGGCCGTCCATCAGCGTCGTGCCCTCCGACACCATGTTCGTGGGATGCGGCGGGCGAGTGTACACCTCGGTTGCCTGCTCCGCGCCGTGAGTGCTGTGCTGCGCCGTGGTCGCCATCTCCGTGGCTTCTGCCGGGGCGGACATCACGATGGTGGATTTGGTCCCGGTCCGCAAGTGCGAGCCAGTCGCGTATCGAGCAAGCTGCTCCGACATCGGGTCCGTTCGTCGTTGAGGGGTGGCTGCCGGCACATCCTCGTCGTCGGGTTCCTCGGGCGCCGGGGCTTCGGCGATCGCCACCCCAAAGTCCCCACGTCTGCTTGGGAGAGACTTCACAGGAGTAGCCGCCACTCCCGCTTTCACCTCTGGATCTGACGCAAAGTCGACGGGAGGGTCATACTTCTTGCTCACAGCGGCGCTGCGCGTCGAGCTGTGGCCGCAACCCATGCCGCTGGCGATTTACCAAGTGAGCATGCTAAATACAAAGCCCCGGGTCAACAACCGAAGTGACAAGTTGCAAGCTGACTTGCGTTGAAGCCGTGCCGCTGCAGTTTGAAGCAAAAGCCGGATCTATACAGTTGTCTGGCGGTCCCCCATTTAACCGCTCGGCAACGCGGGCGCCCGTTGCTATTACTCGCATCACGGCAACGAAAACCGACCCGGCGGGCGGGCGCGAATGTTTCGCTGCGAGAAGCTACGAGATCCCGCACGATCTGTTGCGCCGGGTCGCATCCTCCTCCTTTTATGGTTTTGCCGACGCACAATGGACTTGCTTGAGCAGGTGCTCGAGGAGGCGGCGGTGGGACTCCTGACGGCTTGGTGCGCCGGTGCGGGAACGCGCGCCAACTACGAGCACGAGGAACGCGTCACCACGTCGTCAGCGGGCTCACATCCGGAGTTTGTGTGCATCGCCACCGTGCAACATCCAACCTCCGGTTTGTTGCGGACGCGCGCGGTGGCGTTGCGCAAGGTTAACGCCAAACATCGGGCGGCATATTTGCTTCTAAAGGAGCTGCGACAGTTAGGCGGCGATGATAACGGCAGTAGCGGTGGGATACCGGGGTCGAAGCTGCCGTCGTGCAGTGCGGGTTCACTGCTCGATGCTCGGTCTACCGGGCCGCCCAATGGGGCTGCAGACGGCGTGGCAGGCGCCGACCGCCACCTGCGGACGCAGGGCAGTTTCAGCACGCTGTCGGTAGCCTCTGTGGGCGACGAGAGCGTCCTGCTCGGGGATGGGCACGAGGGCGGCGCCAACCACGGCTACCACAGCCGGGCGCGCTCAGGCCCCTTCGGCGCAGGAGCACTTGGGTCCGCCGCCGGACCACGGGCCACTGCGGAGGCCGACGCCGGCGTGGGGGTTCCCCGTCCGCTGGGGCCGCCGAGCGGCGCCTCCTCCGCCACGGCAGCTGCAGGCAATGGCGCCATGTCTGCCCACACCCGCCTGCGGGGCGGCGCGCGCGGGCGCTTCGCCGACGCGCTCCTGAGCGGCGTGCGCGCGGCGCAGGCGGAGGTCGCGGGCGTGCGCAGCGCGCCGCCCCGGGAGGCGTGGGCGCCAGGCGAGCTCTTCATGCGCCGCGCCTTCCACTGGTCTGCAGCCTTCACGAACGAGCTGCGCCGCCTGCAGCGCCTGCAGCGCGCGGGCCTGTTGCCGCCGCTGCGCCAGCGCGGCGGGCGCGAGGGCGGCGCGGCTCGTGCTGCCGCTGCTGCGACAAGTGGTGCGGGCAAGGCGCCTGCAGACGCTTCGACCGCTGTCGTTGCGGCGGGTGCCCGAGCCTCAGCCGCTGCCGCTGCTGTGCTGCCGCCGCAGTACGCTGCTTTTCTCGACGCCGTGCGGTCCCTTCTTGCACGCGGCTTCACCCCCAGCGCTGCCGAGGGCGCTGTCGCGCGCTATCTGGAGTCTGCAGGGGTCGCCGTCTCTGCTGGGTCTGCTAGGGTGCCTGCCGCTGCCGGGTCTGCAGACGACGGCAGCGCTGCGGCGAGCTCAGACGTCGGTGCTGCCTCGAGCGACGCGACTCCCGCGGGCGCCTCCGCCGCCGCACTGGAGGTGGGGCATGGGGTCAGCGGCGGGGCAGGGCGCTCTTTCGGGCGTGGGGGCGCCGCCCGCGGGGCTGCCTCTCGGCTGCACAGCCACGCCGGCGCGTCGGCCGCAGTGTCGCCGAGGGCTGCTTCTGCAGGGGCTGGTGCTGCTGCCGCCGGCGAGACCGCGGATGCTGGCAGCGCCGCCTCTGCGCAGCCCCTGCTGCCGAGCAGCGCGCCTGCGCCCGTCATCCCCGTGGGCCAGGCCGCGATCGGGTTCACGGGGGGCGGCGAGGGCGGGGTTGCCTCCCCGCTGAGCTTCCTGGGCGCCGCGCCGCTGCTCTCTGTCGGTCTGCCTGTGGGCCTGGGGGTGGTGCGGGGACCCTTCGTCCCGGTGGCAGCGGGGCCGGCGCCGCCCCTTGCAGCCGCGCCTCCGCCGCTGAGCGTGGGCGCCGCCGTGGCGGCCGCTGCAGCTGCTGCCGCCGCCGCCGCTGCAGCGCCGAGTGTGCTGGTGCCAACTGCGGCCGCACAGACTCCGTCCGCTGCCCTCACGGTGGCGTCAATGACTGGCATGTACGCCTTCTCCCCCGCTGCGGGGAGCGGCGCGGGCGTCGGGTTCGGGGCAGGCGACCCCGCAGCCCCGGGGTCTCCGCCTGCAGCCCTCGGGGCAGCCTACACGCCCGCCTCATCGTCAGGCAGCGTAGGGGTCGGGTTCGGTGGCCGGCAGCGCGGGCGCGGACGCTCTGCCCTGGGGCCGTCTGCACCCGCTGCTGCCGCTACTGCCTCCGCTGCCGCTGCCTCGTCCTCGTTTGCCGGGACTACGAGGGCAGGCACGGGAGCGTCCCTGCCCTCACCTGCTGGACCCTCTGCGCCTGCCTCTGCGCGCGGGCCCGCTGCTGCAGGTGGCGGCCTCTCGTGGGCCGCCGTCGCGGGCAGGGGCGGCGGGGCGCTCACGGCTACTGCTGCTGCAGCCTCCCGCCCTGCCTTCCGCGACAGCGGCGCTACGGTTGACCCGGAGGAGAGCGATCCAACGGCCCACACGCCGCATGCGGGCGCAGGGCACGCCGCTGGCGTCACTGGTGGCGTCACCGCTGACATCACTTCCAGTGCCACTGCAGCGCCCCCCGCGGGCAGTCCTGTTGCCGTCCCCTCCGCCAGCAATGGGCGGCAGCGCCAGCAGCAGCAGCAGCATCAGCAGCAAAACCAGCGCACGGCACGTCCCTCTGCCGGCATCCGAGGGGGCAGCGCCCGTCCAACCGCCGCCTCCGCCGCTGCCGCTTCCTCTGCGCCCTGCAACGGCGTAGAAGGGCCTGTGGCACCAGCGGGCGGTTGGGCAGGTCTGCCCCGCCACCCCGCTGCCGGCGCCGCGGCCGCGCTGCGGCCGCAGCTGCTTGCCGCCGCACTGCAGGCCCTGGCGGCGCAGGGCGCCCTGCCGGACGCAGGCGTACCCACCGCCAGCGGCAACGCCAGCGCAAGCGGTGGCGGCAGCGTGCTTGACCGCGTCCGTCTGCGCGTGGCGGAGGCGTGCGACGCAGGGGCTGTCGTGGGCATGATACGCGAGCTTGCAGACTTCGAGGGAGAGCCGCAGGCGGTGCGCGTGAACGAGGCGGCGCTGCTGCGAGACGGGTTCGGGCCCGCGCCCCTGTTTCACGTGCTGCTCGCAGAGTTGCCCGCCTCCCTCGCTGCACAGATGCGCGCCGCTGCTGCGGCTGCTGCTGCAGGGGCCGCGCCTGCCGCTGGAGCCGGCGGCGGCGCAGCAGCGGGCACTGGCGTGGCACACGGTGGCCATGCGTTTGCGCCCGCTGCCTCTGCTGCCCCCGCTGGGGCGGCAGCGGCGGGCACCGCAGCCCATACGGCAGGGGTGCGTGCGGCCGCTGCCGCCGCGCTCCCCTCCCCGAGCGTGCTCAGCAGCTCCGCCGCGGGCTTCACGCGTGCCGCCACGAGCGCTGCTGCAGCCGCGGCGGCGGCGGCGGCAGGCGCTGCCGGCAGCCATGCACCCGGCCATGCCTCCACCGGTACCGCCGCTGCAGCGGGCGGAGCAGCGGCCGCGCCCTCGTGGGTCGAAGCCATGACCCTGCAGCACATCGGCGGCAGCGGCGGCCCCTTCTCCCCGCGCTCCATGTCGCTGACCCCGCTGTCGGGCGCCCCCGCGGCGGCAGCGGACGGCGCCTCTGCGGCTGCGTCTGAGGCTGACGCGGCGGCGGGCGGCAGCGGTGTCGACTCCCATGCAGCTGCGGCACCGCCTCCCGGCGCTGCCTGTGGCGGCACTGCCAGCGGAGGCGCTGCCGGTGCAGGCGCTGGGGGCGGTCCGCCCCGCTGGCTGGACCACGCCCTCCGCGCCTGCGGGCCCCTGGGCCTCGCCGCCGCGGCGCTGCCGGCCCTGGAGGCGGAGCCCTACGTGCCCGTGGCCATGGCCTTCTGCTATGCGGCGTACAGCACGTGGGAGGGCCGCGTGCTCTTCCTGGAGGACCTGTACGTGTCCCCGCCCTTCCGGCGCTGCGGCATCTCGGGCGCGCTCTTCACCGCCCTCGCGCGCGCCACGTACGCCGCCCGCTGCGCCCGCATGCAGTGGACGGTGCTGGACTGGAACGAGGGCGCCATCCGGGCGTACACGGCCCCCGCCATCGGCGCGACGCACATGGCGGGCTGGGACATCTACCGCCTGTACGCGCCAGACATCAGGCGCGTCGCGGAGGTGGCGCACGTGGAGGCGGGGGCGGTGGACTGACAGACTGGACGGCCTGGTAATTGACGTCCGACGGCGCCCCACCACGCGGTGGACTGGCGCGGACGGCCTGTCATGGCGACGTTCCGTGCTGTGACGGACCGACGGACCGACTGACGTCGGACGGCGCCCACTACGCAATGGATCAACTGCGCGGACAGACTGTCTTTGGAGGCGTGTCTGTGACGCGGCGAGCTGACAAACGAGACAGACGGCGTTTCATCACGCGGCACATCGCGACGGGTGACTCTGCAAAGGGAGTCCCCGCAGGCGCTCACAGCAGGCGCTCCACCGGACAGACAGGTAAAACGAGCGGTGTCGTGAGTTGAGTGAGGATTCTTGGGAGCGATCCTTGGGAGCGACGGCCTGTGCGTGCGCCCCCAGCAACTGCTTTTCCTGCCACCGCGCTGGCACGGACGTGATATCCTGCCGTGTGACTGCCACCGGCAGTCCATTCCGACGGACCCGGCGCCCGGGCTTTTGCTGCCATGCCGCGAGCAGCGTGAGGAGCGCCTTACGGCCCGCCACTTGCTCGATGCTCGACGACGCCTGCGCTGACGGCAGTTGCACGGCGCTGTGCCACCGTGTGGCGCACTGCATGTACCGTTCAAAGCCAGTCGGCGAGCTATTGGCAAGGCTCCGCACCCTGCGAGCTGTCGGACATCTCTGCCGCCACCACGCTGGCTGCAAGCATTTGCTGACGTTACGTTACCATTGCCCGGGGCCGCGCGCAGCTCTCGAAATGCAAGCGGCCCTCCTCCACCCTGTCGCCGAGCTGCTTCGGCACCATTGGTCCGACGGAGTCCACAAGCAGGGCCTCGCAGACATTTAACAAATTTCAAGCCAAGCCACAATCCACCTAGATGCATTTACGAGTGTGTCGATCGTGTTCCTTGATTTGGCAGTGTGCACCACCACTGATGTCGGGTGGGCCGGGGTTTGATCGCCCAGACCGGCCGTGTACACACATGCATGATGTTCTGTGCCACCTCGGGCCGTTGGTGTCCGACATCCACGTCGAAGCTGCGCTTGAGGTGCTAGGCCTGCGAGCTGGCATATCAACCTGACAAGACCACTCAGCCCCGTTCATGCAGCCTGGAACAGAAGAGGGTCGTGAACCCGAATCTCAATTAATATTGCAACTTGTTGAACTTGAAGGCCCCGGGCCGTTGGCGGCCCGGCCTCCTCGGCTTCCTTTGGAACACCCACCGCCCGCAGTGAAATAAAAGTTCAAACCCACCCCGAGTGACCGCATGCCGTGAGGGTATTGCGCTGTTGCTCCCATCTGCGAGTATCCCGCGTGCAGCTCGAAAAAGGCTTCATCGGCGGACTCGGACTGACGATGGTGACTGGGCCTTGTGCTGAGCTCTGGTTGCCAGCCGCTGCCGCTCTGACTTGTGCAAATATCGCCACTGAGTGGGCGGCGCCTGGCCGGGCTTCTATCGCGCCACGCTCTTGCCGGGCGCTCGTCCTGAAACTCGCAGCCGAATCGTGGCCGGCCGCATCATGCCCGCCCCTGGCCCGCGGAGCCTGTGGTTCGTTGCAAATGTCGCCGCGCTTGCGACAGCGCAGGTGCAGTGTCCAGACGCCAGTTGGACGGCCCCTTCTACGTATGTGGGCAAGTGCTACAAGGTGCTCACGGGGGCCAAGACCTGGCAGCAGGCGGAAAACGCATGCGCAGCCACACCCGGCGGCCACCTCGCCTCCATCACCACCCAAAGCGAGGGTCAGGTGGTAATGGACCAGTACTGTGGCACGTTCGCCACCAAAACGTTTTGGATTGGCTATCGCATCAACGCCGGTTCCAGTTCCTGGACCGATCGCACGAAATGGGGCTGGTCGAACGGGGCTCCAACAACCTTCTTGCACAGCAGCGCTGGGGCGACGTGGTTGGGTACGGGCGAGCCTGACGATGCCGGTGAGTATGGCTCTCTGCGACCTGTTGGATGAGAAGAGGCACGGCGACATTCACGAGGCGGCGTTAGTAGAACGGCTGCTGTAGCGGCCCTGGCTCGCCGGTCCTGCGTTGAGCGCTACCACGGGAATCTGCGTGTTGTCAAATGCAGGCTGCGGCATCGGCCACGCGGGGGACGACGGCGTCGCCTACGGCAAGATCGGCGACTACACGTGCACCTCCACGTATGCGACGGCCTGCTGCGAGGTGCCGTCGCTGCCCACGCCCACGGCCACTGCGTCCAGCTCCGGCACCTCCAGCGCGACGGCGACGCGGGTCAGTGTTCATTCGGACATGAGACCGCCAGCCGCGTGCCCGGCGGCGCCAGCACAGAACCGGTCACAAGTCTCTGCGGCGCCCTGCTGCCCTGCTCATGCGCATGTGTCTGTCTGAGCGTTCTGTTCTCTGTGCAGAGCCTCACCGCCACAGGCACCGCGACGAGCACGACGTCTGCCTCCAGCTCCGACACCGCCACGTCCACGCCCTCATCGACAGACACACGTGTGAGTATTTAATGGGCCCCGTTCGAGCGTCGGAGTTTCCTGGCGCCGTCATTGAGCGGCGTGGTGCGCCAAAACTGCAAGCGAGCGAGCAACGAGCGGCGCTTGTTTATAGCAGCGCGTTTGTCCGGAAGCTTGGCGCCGTTTTGGCGGGTTCGCAGCGCCCGCGCGGCTGTGCAGCCCGGTGCCCGCCTGATCAACTCCTCCCGCAACACCGCCGCCATGGCTCCACCTCCCATTGCAGACTGCGAGCGGCAGCGGCACATCCACGGCGACTCTGACGAACTCGGGCACGCAGACGCCGTCCGCCAGCGATACCTCCACGTCCTCCGCCTCTGCGTCGGGCAGCGTGTCGTCAACCGGCAGCGCCAGCGCCAGCGTCTCTGCATCTTCGTCGTGCACGGGGAGCGCCTCCTCCTCTGAGACCGGCACCAGCTCGGGGACGTCCACCCCTTCCGCGACGGAGTCGGGTTCGGGCACCGCCAGCTCCAGCGTCACGCCGTCTGCTAACGCCACGAGCAGCGTGAGTCCGTCGCTGACCAGTTCCGCGTCGCGGAGTCCCTTCAGGCTCGGCATCGACGCAATCAACGCGGCAGGCGCAGACGCGAACGCCACGCTCCTGGTGGCGGGTGCGGAGGCCGGCAGCGTGCCTGTGGGCGTCGCCGCGGGCGCTGGTGCAGGCGGTCTGCTGGCGCTACTGGCCCTGCTCTGCTGTATTTGGTGGTTCCTGTGCCTGCTGCCCCGCAAGCGGAAGGCCCAGGAGGAGGCCAAGGCACGAGCCAAGCGCGCCGTCGCCCGCCTGCCGCGCGCCAGCGCTGCGCCTCCCAGCGGCGCTGCGGCGCCCGACGCTGCCCCGCCTTCGTCTGCGGTCGTCAGCGTCCTGGCGCCGCCTGCCGCCGGCGGCGCGCCCTCCTACGTTAACATGAACCCAGCGCTGCTGCGCGCCAAGCGTGCGACGATGGCCGCCCCGGCGCCGCCTGGCATCGTCCAGCCGCCGCGCCCGAGCATTGCCCCGCCGGGGTTTGCTGGCGCCCCTGTGCCTCGTGCTGTGCGTCTCTCCTCAACCCTCGCTGTGGCGGGCTACAAGAAGCCCGTCGCTGCCTTCAAGCCCACCGCAGCGGGCGCCAGCACGGGGGCCGCCGCGGCCGCCGCGCAGCGCCGCCAGAGCGTCGCGCTGCTGGGAGCGGAGGCCGTGAGCCTGGTGGTTGACGATAGCGTGTTACGGTCTGGTTGCGAGGATCCTGCGCCGCCCCAGGAGCCCGTGGCCGCTGCGACAGTGGCGGCGCAGCCTGCGCCACGTGGCCCTCGTACCAGCGTGGCTGTCAAGCCCGCGGGCGCGGCTGTACCCAACATGATGCGGGAGGAGGCGGGTGCCTGCGCCGCATCAGCCCCCACCGTTGCTCTGCTGTCATCCGCCGGCCTGGCTGCCTCTGCGTCCGCGGCGGCAGCGGCTGTTGCTGACGAGGATGCCGCCAGCGACGACGCATGGGGCTCCGACCATGACGACAGCGCCCCCGCAGACGAGGATGACGCGATCGGCATAGAT
>Ga0208629_101284_pt1 | contig 10568 bp, 1 predicted proteins | sample LakWasMet19_HOW5_2_FD_183865 | JGI IMG/M metagenome (GOLD analysis project Ga0208629, IMG submission 183865) | Freshwater sediment methanotrophic microbial communities from Lake Washington under simulated oxygen tension - Sediment Metagenome... | ecosystem: Environmental > Aquatic > Freshwater >...
GCTGGCGCAGGCCGGCGTCCGCAGCCCCTGGCTGTGTCGCGACATGGGAATGGGAGCCAGAGGGGAGGCCGGTGTGGCCGTCGAGCAGGTGCCCAGTGTGACCGCTCAACCCTTGCGTACGGTCTTGATCAGCGTGGCCGCCAGAGCTGTGGTGAGGCCAGCGGGAGGCGGTCGGCAGCAGCAGACCTGCCTCTGCTGGGTCGGAGGCGTCCATGGCAAGCAGGGGCAGCGGCGCCCTGCCTGACGCAGCTCCCCGAACCGGAGCGCCTGCGACAGGGGCGATACCACCTGCTGCAGACCCCTCGGCTGGCACGCTCCTGTTTTCTGTCGAGGTCCGAGCGTCCTGCCGTGGCTGGCCAGACTGGTGCGGCGGCGCGGGCTGCTGCGGCTCCACCAGCAGCACATCAAGCCCCTCCAGATCGACAGACATGCGCTCCAGCGGCACCAGCACGTGTGAGAGGACGAGGGCGCTCGAGCCGCCCGGCAGCAGCAGGTCACGAGCCCATGCGTGAGTCTCGCCGCCCTCATCAGCAGCTGTAAAGCGGTCAGCAGAGGCTGCCTCCATCCCGCTGCCGCTGCTGTCATGGTGACCCTTGCGCCCCTCGCTCGCGCTGCGTCCGACAGAGCCCTCGCTGCTCTGGCTACTGCTGGTCGTGCTTGCGACGCCGATTGGCCCCCGTTGTGGAACCGCGGAGGCAGCACCTGCCTCAGCATCTTGTAGCAGCTGCTGCTGGGAGCGCTGCAAGGGCAGGGGAGGCACCGCTCCGCTCGCCTGTCGGCTGGAGCGATAGGGCCCCTGGTCTTGCGGGGCAGGGCTGGGGAACGCAGGGGGCCGACCGCTCACGAGCGAGACGCCGCCAGGGCTGAAGTGATGCACCGGGGCGCAAGGGGGCCCGGCACGGGCTGCCAGCGCCGCGCGCTCGCGCTGCAGCAAGTCTGCGATCATCCCGACGTCTGCAGACATGCTGACGACCCCGCGACGTGCAGGCGGAATGCCAGCGCCCCCTCCCACACCTGCACTTACGCCGCTGTGCGCGCCAGGGTGCAGCCCCGCTGGCATGGGGGCGTGGTGCCCGGGTGCAGCGTACAGGGGCGCCTGCAGCTGCTGCAGCGTGGGCGTGACAGGGTAGTGCTGCAACGGTGTCGCGCCGAGCACCGCGCCCTGCGGCAGCAGGCCCGGGCCCGCACCCAGCCCCTGTGCACCGCGACTCCACTCTGCAGGGGGTGAGAAGAGTCCAGCCGGCGGGCGCTGCTGCTGCTGCGGGCGCATGTCAGTCCCCTGCGGCAGCGACAAGGCCGACGTCGGGCCCAGAACTGCCGCTGTCGTCATGCGTCGACGGTGCTGAGGCAGCTGTGGCTGCTGCTGCTGCAGCGGCACGCTGGCACCCTCCCGGGTCGTTGCTGAGCCAGTGTGCAGTCGATCGCTGAGATGGCGTGTGCCTGCGCCGGGGGCTGCGGTCGGGGCTGTTTCGCGCTGCGGTGAACCCTCCGCCTCGGATGACTCAAGCGTGTCAGACAGCAGGGCGGCAGGGTTTGGGGCGTTTTGCCCCGCCCCCCGCGCCGCCGCTTCAGCCGTTGAACTCGGCAGCAAGGCTGCAAGAACAGCCTCGATAGGCACCTCCCTGCGCGGGTGGTCTCCCGGGAGGTCGGCAAGCACTGATTGCAGGCGGCGCCGCCCTGCCGCCAGCACGCGAGCCACGGGCGTGTCCTTACCAACCACAGCAGCGGTGGCAGGAGCGCCCGCTGCAGCCACCTCAGGCAGCAGCGGCGCCCCGGCGGGCACGAGCCAGCAGCCCGCGAGGTTCGTCGCGATCGCCTGACACAGCGCTGCGTCGTCCCACGCCTGCGGGATCGGGGTCGGGCTGTGCACCAGCGAGCTCTGCACCACCACGCGCCGCATGGAGACGACGAGTGCGCGGTCGGCGTCGCGCAGGGCGAAGGGCGCGCAGGCGGCGAGGGGCGGCACTACCACCCGCAGCCGCACCGCCACCACGGAGGTGTAGTCAAACGCGGGGTGTCGCAGGGTGCCGCTGGCGTACCAGAGCGGGTGCCGCCAGCGCCCCGCAGGCGGCGCATCAGCGCTATCAGCCGTCGTAGGCAAAGTGGTGGTAGTGGTTGCAGTGAGCGCCGACCTTGCGGCGAGCGGCTGCCCCTCCGTCGCGCTCTCTGCCTCAGTTGCCTCCTCACCGCCATCGCCAGAGAACGCGTGCCGCGGCTCGAGCGCCGCCTTGATCGCCAGCGACAGCGCCTTGGTCTCCTCCACGAACCGCTTGAAGTAGCAGACGGACGCATCGCGCAGGCACGTGTGGATGTGCGACGCCTCGGACATGTCCGCCGGCACGGGCGGCGGAGGCGGCACGGCGTGGCCCTCGGAGCCTGCCGCGAGCGGCGCGGCGCAGGCCTGCGTGTACAGCGCGAGGGAGGTGGGGCGTCCAGCGGAGGCGGCGTGGCCTGTGGCTGCGCTCGAGAGCGCAGGGAGGTTCGCAGCACCGCCCCGGCCGCTCAACCCAGCGCTCGCCAGCGAGCCGTGAGGCCGCTTTCCGCGCCCGGCGTTCACGCGAGGCTGCCGGCCGTCGTCTGAGTCGCTACTGCTGCTGTTGCCTCCGCGGCGTCTTCCAGCAGGCGAGCCCTCGTCGTCGCTGTCGCTGCCACCACTATCGGCGTCGGCGTTGCCCGCGCGGAGCCCGCCGCTTTGTTGGCCGTCGCTGCTGCGGCTGACGCTGCCGGGGCCGGGGTCGACACCCTGCGCTGTGCTGGCCAGGCCGGCAAGAGCGGGGGAGGATGACATGTGGGATGCAGCGACGTGCTGCGCCTTCAAGCCGCCGGCGGCCGCGGTTGCCGCATTGGTGCCGGGCGCAGCGGCGGCGGCAGGAGTAGCCGCAGCAGGGGTTGAAGACGTTCCCGCGGTCGTCGCAGGCGCTTCGGTGCCGCGCTCTGTTGCACGCTGTCTGTCTGTCTCTGCCGCCTGCGCTTTCGGCTTCACTTTGAGCGGCAGCGTCATCGTGACTGCAAACATGGGCGGCGGGGGCGGCGGCGGCGCGTGCTGCTGCAGCAGGGCAGTGTGGCGACGCAGCAGCGCCAAAGATGACCCGGGCCCTGCGGCGGTGAGCGCAGCGTCGGAGCTCAATACGTGCCTCGCGAGCTGAAGCGGCAGCCATGGAATGGGTAGGGTCAGAGACCCAACCTTGATCATCCCGAGAGCGCTGGCATCACCGTGCTGACCTGAAGCCGGCACGCTGGCTTCATCATCCATGGCGTGCCAGCTCAGGCTGCCCGCCAGCAAGTGCAGCGAGCCTTGCTCTGAGCCAGTCGCCCCGCCATGCTCGCCAGAGGCCAGGGAAGGGGCAGGCACCGAGCCAGCTGTCCAGCCGCCGTGGCCGTGCGTTGCGTGTGCAAGCGGTGTGTGGTCATCCGCCACACCCAGCGTGCTGGTGTGCCGCAGCAGCACCGCAGACGAGGACGGGGCGGCAGCGGCGGCCCTGGCGTGAGCGCCTGCAGCTGCTGCATCCGCCCTCCGGGCGGGCGCACCTGTCGCATGCGACGGCTTCGCCGCTGCGGCGACTGTCGATGCAGACGCTGCAGTGCCGCGTGGCTCCTGGCCATGCAGTGCGCCCGCCCCAGCGGCGGCCCCACTGTCCCCCTGCGCAGCGATGTCCTCATCAGCAGCCAGCGCTGCCGCCACTTGCAGCAGCAGGCGCTGCAGCCAGGGCGAGTACAGCAGGGCTTTCGGGGAGGCGTGGCGCAAGAAGTAGGACGGCGCCTCGCCCGCGCTGCTGTGCAGGGCAGCCAGCGGCAGGGGCACGCGAGCAGCCAGATGAACGACAGACGCCAGGTTGCTGCCGCCTCCTCCACCGCCTCCTGGTGCCCCAGCGCCTGCCGATGCCGTCAGCGCCAGGTCAGATGGGGCGGCGGGCCGTTGTGCAGCCGCGGGCGGATGCAGCGGAGGCATTTGCAACGGCTGTTGAAGCGCCCCGCTGTTCGAGGCCGCGCCGTCGGGCGGCGGTGCCAGGCTCCAGCCGGCCGCTTGAGCCGCTGCCGGGGCGGGCAACGGGCGCCCGGGGGCCATCGGCGGGGCAGCAGGCCCAAGCAGCGCCTGCCACGCGGGGAGCGACCACCAGTGGTGAGGGGCGTGCGCCGCATGCGGCTCACCGGCAGGCGCCAGCCCAGCCGCGGGACCGTCGCGCCCACCGGGGCCGCCACTGGCGGCCTGCCCTGCGGTAGCGCTGCTGGAGCTTGGGGCGGCGGCCCACAACGGCAGCGTCGGCAGCAGGATGGTGCGGTAGGGCCGCGACACGTCGCGCACGACAGCCAGCGCGCGCGCGTGGCGGTGGGTGGGATTTATATCCAGAGGCAGCATGGACGCGTCGCTCCCCTCTCGACCCCTGGGCTCGGGTTGCGGTGACAGGGCGGTCGACTGCGGCAGCGGGTCGCGGAGGAGGGATCGCAAGGACAGCCCTGCCGCCGGCGCAAGCAGCGTGCGCAGCAGCACAGCCTCAGCTGTTGACAGCGGCGCCTGCAGAGGCGGCAGTGCTGAAGCGGCGGTGACAGGGTCCCTGAAACTGTTGTCAGCCTCGACCCGCCGGGCACCAGACAACGCTGCGGCACTTCCGAGCAGCGGCGTTGCAGCTGCTGCAGAGAAGTGTATGTCTTCGCGCTGCGGCAACTCCGCTGCGGAGGAGGAGCGGTCACTGGTGGCGAAGGGGCCTTGCTCCGCCCCGGATGCAGCCCATGCTTGCAGCGCCAGCAGCGCCTGGCGCAGGTGCAGCAGCGTCCGCACCCGAGCCGCAAGCCCACCGGCGGCGAGGCTGTAGCCCCGACCCCCTCTAGGAGGCTCTTTGCCGGCTGGGAAGGCCAAAACATCGGCGCCGGCTTGCCGAGGCGCTGTGCTACCTTCAGCGACCGGTGCGTCGTCCGCCGCCTGCCAGGCCGCCTGCCTCGCTGCGGCGCGCCAGAGCGCATTCAGCCGGGCAATGAGGGGCGCGGCCTCCGCCTCCGCCGTGCCAAGCGCTTCGTCTGGCGTGGGGGAGACGTCATAGACAGACAGATGTGCGGCCGACAGGTGCACCTTGGCGAAAGAATTCACGTTAGCGGGGAGGAGCGGAGTCGCCTCATCAGCGGGCGCAGCGCTGCGTGCGTGTGAGGCTGACGAGGTAGAGGCTTGCGCGCTACCCGGCAGATGATGCGGCGCAGCGCCCGGCCCAGCCGACGGCGGCGCGAGGCGGGTCGCTTCAAGCCCGCTTGCCGCCGGAGTCTCCCACGTCACAGCGTCGAACTGCAGGTAGCCGTGCGAGGCCAGCACTTCAGTGTGCGGGATCGACACACCGTGACAGCCACTGATGGCACCGGGCGGCGCTGCGGCCCCGGGGGCGGTGACAGCTGCTACTCGCGACGCAGCGGCTCCAGGCGCCTGAGGACGGACAGCCGGGGCCGGCGCCTGAGAGGTGGCGGCGGGAGCCGGCAGCAGCCCGTTCGCGATCCCGTGCGCGGTAATCACAGCGTGCTGCACCTCCACGCTCACACGCATCCAGGCAGGCAGCGGCGGGCGCGCAGGCTGACTGGGGGCTGGGGCAGCAGCCGCTGAGGGCGCAGAGTCGGCTAGTTTCGCGGACTCGTGCCCCACAGAGCGTTGACTGACCCCCGCTTTTGAGGGACGCTCGCCGCTGTGGACGCTCGACCCGGCAGGCGCAGCATCGCTCGATGAAGCGGTCGTTGACACAGGTGAGACCTGGCCGGGCGCACTGGTCGTGCGTTGCATGTGGTCAGCGCCTGCCAGCGCCACACGCACTGGCTCCAGCAGCGCCGCGATCTGTGCTGACGCGGCTTTCGCAGCCGAGAATGCCGCGCCCGCGCTCGCGCCCCAATGCGCAAGCGTGGCGACAGCCAGCGGGTCCGCCGTCGCGCGCACGCCGCCAGCTCGCAGCGTCACGTATCGTGACGGACCGTGCACAAGGGCGCGTGACACGGGATCGGGCGCGTCATGAATCGTGACGGACAGCGGGAAGCGCGGCGGCGGCGCTGTGGCGTGGGTGGCGCGTGCAACCAGGGCCCGCATCGCATCGCGCGAGAGGTGCAGGTGTGCGGCGTGGTGATGCGTGCGCTGCGCGTCGTGCGGCTGTGGCGCTGCGATTGCAGGCTGACCAGGGAGGGCGTGGCCGTGTGGGGAGTCGATCGACCCACCACCGAGTCGCAGCGAAGGGTGCGGCGGCGCAGGCGGCCCTGCTGGAGCAGACTGCTGGGGCCGGGTGGCGTCTGGGGGCTGTCGAGCGACGTGGGATGCGCGGTGGCTATGCAGCTCCCACGCTCGCTGGTAGACCGAGGCTGCCAGGGGCAGCAGCGCGGTCTCAGGCGGTGCATACAGCAGAGGTGGCAGCACCGGGTGGAGGCCAGTGGATGGGGCCGAGGCATGTGCAACTGTGGCCTCCCGCCTGGTGATGCGGTGCTGCAGCGTGGCAGACGCAGCGGTGCGCAGCGACAGGAGGGCAGCAGCGGTGTTGTCTGCGTGCTCGATGCTGTCCAGACGAAACAGCTCTGCCAGCAGTGGCGTGTGGGACGCAGCACCGGGTACCCACCGCCACCGCCGCCGCTGGGTAGTCGACGTAGAGGCGCTGGCATCTGTCGTTGTGTGTGATGGCGGTTTCTGCAGCGCCTCACCAGATGTCGTGGCGCCGGCATCGGCCCTGCCCCCTACATCGTTGCAGTAAAAGCGGGCCCGCACCCACGCCGGGAGGATGGATGGGTCGGGCTCCGCCACGAGGCGAAACCCGGTCGCCGTGAGCTGTAGGGAACGCGCCAGACCAGCACGCGTGGTAGCGAGCGCAGGCACTGCGGAGCTGGAGCCTTCGGACGGCCTGGCAGCAGCGTTTGCGGCAGCGACAAGGCTTTGCTCGGGCATTAGCACTGCGAGCCCCACAACGGAGGCCTGCACAACGCCGCCGCGCACGCCGCTCCAGCTGTCTCGCGTCACGATGGAGCTCTCGGAAGACTGCGCAGCCGCGCGGCCGGAAGCGGTAGCACTGGGCGGCGACTTGTCCGTCACTTGAGCGACCATGGTTGCTGTAAAGCGTGCGACCCGCACGGATGTGAGCGTGTTGGCCAGCGTTGTAGAAGGTGACGAAACCACACCGTGCGGAGCATTTGAGGGAGAAAGGTCAGGGCCCCAGCTGACTGCGGCACTGCCAGCCTGAGGCTGACCCACCGGATTCTGCGGCCCGCTGTGCGCCCCTCCAGATGCCGCTTCAAGTCGCGCCGTCAGTGCGCTAATCAAGGGGTCAGCCGCAACAAAGCCACGCGCCACATCGCGACACCAGAACCGCGGATCGGCGGACGCTGCAGCGAGCATGCCAGACTCAGAATGCGCCAAGTGCCCTGCGGTGGGCAACTCTGCAGCGGGGTCAAACAGCTCAGCGGCTCGACACACGCGTATGTCATCCGCAGTGATGATGGCAAGCATTCGCGCGTCACACTCTTCGCATCCGCCAACAAATGCCGGGCCGCGTGAAGGGGCAGCGCCCACAGCTGCGAAGCCTGCTGGGGCGTTCAAGGTCGGCGAGACGGAAGGAGCAGCGGCATCAGCGAACACTTGCACCTCCAGGCAACGAATCGCGGCTGTCAGTCGGCGTTGCAGGTTCGGGGTCGACCACCACCGCTGCAGAGCTGTGCGTTGCTCACTGGGCTGGTGAGCCCGGGACGCGTCAGCTGTTGGCTGCCTCGGCTCAGTCAATTTGCCGGCCGTGTGAGAGTCGAGCGCACTGCCGGGGCCAGAGGTGCCTGCAAGGTGAGGCGCTGCATCCCCGAAGTTGCCTGAAGCGCTGCTGCCGGGCCGGGCGCTCGCACCACGACTGTGGCCTGTCCCGTGTGCATGCGCCACCCAGGGCAGCGCGTCGTCGTCGGCCATCACGGCGCACAGCAAGCGCGCCGCCAGCGCATCGCTGGCCGCGTTGCAGACTGCGAGGCGCTGCTGCGCGTCTGCGTGTCTGCCCCAGTGCGCTGCATGCGACTCGTCCACCGCCACCGCCTGCGCCGCGGGAGACTGCGCCGCGATCGCAGCGGGCGGGAGCGGCAGCAGGCGCTCCACGTGTTGGCTGCACGCGGTGTGCAGCAGCTCATCAGGCGAGGCGCCGCGAGCTGCAGCTGCGGAGGGCTCAGTGTACGGTGCGGGTGCGCTGCGGGTAGGCCGGCCTTGCGCCGTGGAAGCTTGACCTGGCCGTGTGAGGCCCACTGGAACGGCAGTGGCTGTAAGAGATGCAGCGCTGCGGGATCCAGCAGATGTCGCCGTCGCTACAGCTTCGGCTTCGCGCTTGGCGGTGGCGGACGAGGCATCGCCACGGGTCTCATCATCCGAGAAGCGAGAGGCATCAAGAGACTCCTCAGATTGCTGCACAGCGCGGTTGTGGGCCGCAGACGGGTGGGCTGGCACGTCGTCCCCGCCTCTGGCAAGAGCCGCGCACAGGGCCCACTCCTGGCCCAAGCGCTGCGCCACAGCCTGCAGGCCCAGGGCCAGCCGCAGGTGCGGGCGCAGGCGGAGCACGCCCAGGGCCGCCCCGAGCTCGCTTGCGCACGCCAGCGTACTACGCCGAGGGTCAGAGTTGGACAACTCGGAATCATTCTGGGCCCTGTCCGCCCCTGAAGGTGGCGGTGGAAGCATCGAAGCCACCGAAGCGTCAGTCTGCGGAGTCCGGGACCACATGTGCAGCGCCACTGGCAGCCCCGCACCTGCGCCATCCGCCGGCGAGTTGCTGAAGCGGGCGTCTGATGTCAGCTCGAGCAGCACCCAGTCCCGCCCATCTGAACCTTGCACGGGATCAGTCGCGCGAGCAGCGCTTGAGTCCATCGGCTGCTGCAGGAGTGCGGCTGGGTCGCCGATGCTCGCTTGCAAGCGATCGAGCGACAGAGTCCACGTCGTCTGCGTCGTGAACAGGTGCGGCACGGAGCTCGTCCTGCCCTTCCCAGCAGTTGAAGCCGTCGGCAAGCTCTCAGGCGGAGCCGCGGGGCGGCTGTGGCCTGCCGCAGAATCCTCGGCTGGTCCAAATGAGGGCCGACCATCCCCATCTTTGTCAGCGGCTCCCTGGAGACGGGAGTCCAGCAGTACCCTGGGACTGCCGCCGCGCACGCCGTCAGCAAACGATTCCGCAGGAGCAACATCAGGATGATCCGAAAGATGCGTCGAGTGCGAGGCTCCGCCGTGCGGCTGCCGTCGCTGCTGCTGCTGTTGCTGCACCGCAGAGATGAAGCTGAGGGCAGCAGCGTGGTGGGACGCAGACGCCGTCGCCCCGGAGGCTTGAAGACTGTGGTATGGCAGTGGCGCAGGCAAAGCCGCCGAGTGGTGAGTAGCCGCAGTCAGCACAGGCGTCAGACCCGCGCCCGCGCCGGCAAGGGGTTGCAGCGCTGTGGCGTTGTTCTGCAAGCGTCCCGCTTCATCCTCCGGCGACAAGCCGTGTTCCTCCGCTGCAAGCAGCGCCTCCAGCGCCTCTGGGTCCAGCGCATGCGAGTAATCATCGCGCTGCGCGAGCACGAGCAGCGATGTCGCCTGGGCAGTGAAGAGGCTTCGCGTGAGCTCAGCGGAAGACAGGGAATCCACTGAAGCAAGCGAGCGCCGCCCCGAGCTGTCGCCGCTTCGAGCCGTCTCCGGAAGTCTTCCCGCATTTGACTCGGCAGCCGCCCCAGTGAGCCAGTTTGGAGGCGGAGGGAGTGGTTGGGTGGTCACGCGCAGCTCAAAGCGCGGCAGGTGCAGCCCAAGGAGGGTGCGTTCGGGGGTGATGACAAGCCCAAGCACTTCCTGCCCACCACGGATGGCGGGCCCTCGGGGTGGCGGTCCGGAAAGGTCGAATGTCGGGGTGGGCGACGCAACGGTCTCTGCCGGTGCGATACTCGGCCCATCACCCGCTGATCTGGAAACCCCCCGCCGCTCACCTTGGCTGCCTGCTGCGTGTGGCTCTTCGAAGCCTCCACGATGGCTTGAATCCAAGGGCGACACGCTTCCCTCGTCAGGAAATGGTGCCTGCGAGGGGCTCTGCAGCGCCGGCGGCTTCACGATGGCCGTTCCATCGGTCATTGCAGAACCTGCGGCTGCGGGAGGCGCTTTCAGCTCCCCCCAGCATCGCGCCGCAGCAGCGAGCACCGGCATGACATTCACTGAGGCCTCCAAAACGCAAGCGGACGGACAAATGTGCAGCACGAGCTTGGGCGGGGTCGCCGTGTTACGCTGCACCGGACCAAAGGCGCTGCTGCCTTGGGCCGGCAGCGCGGCGCGGCCGCCATCTGGAAGCGCGCCCATGTCTTCGCTTGCGGAGATGCCGGCTGCCTCGGCGTCGACTGCGACAGTCTGCTGTCGCAGTACGGAAAGGCGCAGATCCGCCAGACTCAGCACAGGCCGCCGGAAGAGCGGAGTGCCGGTACCCAGGGTTCCGGCATCGCCGACATGCGCGCCAAAGACTCCGTCGCGGCGGCCAAACAGCGCGTGGGCCAGCCGAGCAGCCGCGAAACCCACTGCCGACGAGCCAGCAGCAAACGTGGCACTCTCTGTAGCCGGAGTTGCGGCTATGCCAGCAGGCACTCCCGGGCCTGCGACA
>Ga0208629_101286_pt1 | contig 10540 bp, 9 predicted proteins | sample LakWasMet19_HOW5_2_FD_183865 | JGI IMG/M metagenome (GOLD analysis project Ga0208629, IMG submission 183865) | Freshwater sediment methanotrophic microbial communities from Lake Washington under simulated oxygen tension - Sediment Metagenome... | ecosystem: Environmental > Aquatic > Freshwater >...
CCGCAGCAGCCCTCGTGCCCCGCCCGCCCTCCAGCCCCGCGGGCGCCGGCGCCGCGCCGGGGGCGGGCAGCAGCGCCGCGGCGGCCAGCCCCAGCAAGGCGGGCGACGCGGAGGCGCGGCGCGCGCGGCACAGCATCCGCGCGGAGGCGGAGCGCAAGCGGCGGGTGTACGGGCTGGACAACCCCGATCCCGCGCTCGCCTTCCCCTCCTCGCGCATCCTGACGCCCGCAGACGCCGCCGCGCTGTACCTGTGCCTGCCCTTCGGCGTGGCGGACGACGGGACGGGCATGCCGGGCGCGCTGCCGCCCATCGCCAAGCTGATCTGGGCCACGTACGACGGCAGCCACACGGTACAGTCCTTCATAAACGCGTACGCGCAGCTGGGCAACGGGGAGCCCACCGTGCTGCTCGTCAAGAGCAAGGAGGGGCAGGTGTTCGGCGGGTACGCGGCGGACGCGTGGGCGTTCGACGACCTGTTTGGCGGCACCCCGCGCTCCTTCCTCTTCTCCCTCTCGCGCGACGTGAAGCTGCCGTACACGGGCCGGCAGCGCGGGCCGAAGCAGATCACGGACGACCTGCTGCGGCAGGAGCAGGAGGCGCAGCACGAGCAGGAGCTCGCCCGCTTCAGCGCGCTGGAGCGGGAGGTGGCCGCCGCGCACGGGGGCGTGGCGCCGTACGACGAGCAGGGTCGCCTGCTCGTGTACGAGGAGGACGAGGCGGGCAACGCGTTCGAGCGCGCGGTGGCGCGGCCGAAGCCGCGCCCCTTCGTGCGCTGCGACGCGCTCAAGAGCACGGCGCGCTCGCTGCAGTTCGGCGTGCGCGACCTCGTGCTGGCGGACGACTTCACGCGGTGCAGCAGCGAGGTGGAGACCTCCTACGGGATCGGGCTCAAGCCCGGCAGCGCCGAGGCGCGCAGCCTGCTGGCGGGCGCGCACGAGTTCGTGCCCGAGACAATCGAGATCTGGACGGTGTCAGGGGACGTGGCGGGGTCGTCAGTCGCCGGAGGGGAGAGCGCCGGGGGCGCGAGCGGGGGGTACGGCGGCGGCTACGGCGGCAGCGCGCGCGGCTTCGACGGGGAGGGCTCGTACGTGGACGAGTACGTGGAGGAGGAGTGAGGGGGCAGCCGCGGCGGGGCTGGACAGTGTGGTGTCCTTGCCGCAGCTGTACTGCGTGCGGCGCTCGCACCCGTGCCGTCAATAGAGTAGCCTGGGCGCTTGAATGCACTGTTGCTTCTGCGGTCGCGCGTGCGAGAACTCACTTCTGTAGGCTCCGGTATAGTCTGAGCCACTCGTCAGCGCGCCTGATATCGTTGCTTCTCCCTTTCCCCGGTAGCTTCGCAATCGAGATGTTGAACCCAAAACGCATTCGAAATCGTACGTCGGCTCGTGTTCTCGTTTATTTCGGCTCAGATGCGCATCAATCGTGCCAAGTAGCTCTCATGTCAGCTTCAAGAAAACGCTCGCACAGCGCGGGATCCCCCGTTCACCGCGGCAGTGCGGAGGGCATGCGCAGCGAACTTCGAAAACCCCGGCTGAGACCCTCGGAGCTGAGCCGACGGAGCTCCGTGTCAAAAAGATATCTAGATCTGTTGCTGCTGCTGACTGAATATACCCTACCCGCACCTATTTCACATGCACCAGTGTGACACTCTCCTAACTGCACGAGGCCTACGGCGCGCACCCACGGACACCGTGTCTACTCAGCATACATACCCTCGATGAGGGCCGCGTTCTGCTTGAACACCTCAGAGCGCTTCAGCTTCATCGTGGCCGTCAGCTCGCCGCCCGCCACGGACATGTCGCGCGGCAGCACGCGCCACTTCTGCAGCGCGCAGGCGTTGGAGATCGCCCGCTTGTTGGCGCGCGCGATGCCCGCGTTGATGTAGCGGGCCACGGCAGGGCAGGCCGCGGCCTGGCCGACGCTGGTTGCAGTCGACCCCGCGGCGCGCAGCTCTGCAACACAGGCGCTCTCCAACTCCTCGGTGGGATCGCCAGCGGCGTCCACGCGGCAGCGGAGGGCGAGCAGGCAGGTGAGGAACTTGCGTCTGTCCCCCACGACAACGCACTGCGACAGCACGGGCAGCTCCTCCTTCACCGTGTTCTCAATCAGCACCGGGGGCACGTTCTCGCCCCCCGCGGTCTTGATGAGCTCCTTGATGCGCCCCGTGATGGTCAGGTACCCTTCCGCGTCCAGGCGCCCAATGTCCCCGCTGTGCAGCCACCCGAACGCGTCAATCGCCTGCGCGCTGTTGGCCTCGTCGCCGCGGTAACCTACCATGATGTGGCGCCCGCGCATGCAGATCTCGCCCTCAGCGCCCGGGGACAGTGGCGTAGGCTCCCCCGCTGGCAGCGCCCCCGCGCCGCTCTCAGTCGCGGGGCTGGTCGCGCCACCGGATGACCCTCCCACGTTGCTACTGAAGGTAAGAGACACACCCGTCGGCGACGCGGCGTCGCCCGCTGCAGCGGCGGCAGCGCCCCTGCTCGCAGCGGCCATGCCGACACACACGCCGGCCGCGCCCATCCCCGTCGCGAACACGTGGTCTGCGCGGATGGGCAGGATGGCGATCTCCATGCCCGGCAGCGTCCGTCCGCACGTTCCGGTGCGGCGCGACCCGGGCAGGCACGCGGTCGCGGGGCCCGCGCACTCGCTCATGCCGTACACCTCGTGCACGGGCATGTTGAGGGAGGCGAAGTAGGCGAGGGTGGCCGGCTGCAGCGGCGCGGCGGCGGAGACGAGCAGGCGGCACTGCGACAGGCCGAGCGCGCGCTTCACGTTGTCGAAGACCAGCAGCTTGGCGGCGGTGTACCCCCACGGCATGGGGCGCTGTGCCTCCTCCGCGCGGGTCGCTGCGGCGCCGATCCGCTTCGCCCAGCGCGAAATCGCGCGCACGCAGCCGCCGGAGCGGGCCCCCACCTCCAGCATCTTCTCCTGGATCTGCGTCGTGCGGGGGCAGACAGAGGATGTGCGCGCAGACATACGTTCATTGACGCAAAATGGAGCTCCGCGAGGCGAACGGGGAGGGCGCAGGCAGGGGAATATAAACTGGCTGCACCCCTGAATCTCCCAGCCCAGCTACAGCATCAGCAGCAGCAGCAACAGGAGCAGCAGCAGCAGTCGGAGGGCGCCGCACCTTCTCAAAGACGCGTGGCACACCGAAAAAGATCGTCGGCTGCACCTCCTTGAGCGAGTTCACGAGGGAGCCCTTGAGGGCATCGGGGCCCGCGAAGGTGACGCAGAAGCCTACGATAATGGGGCCGTAGATGTCCAGCAGCGCCGCTGCGATGTGGCTCAGCTGCAGCGGAGGGGAGGGGAGGGCATGCAGAAGGTGGGTGAGGGCAGACACGCGGTGGCGGGCGTGGCGCGGGCGACGGGGCAGGAGGACGCCGTGCGAATAGCCAAGCACTGTCTGCGAAACCTGAGCCACAGGCACGTGCTGTCGGATGAGAGTGCGTCACCGGAGTCGCGCCGACAAATCTAAACCCCAAACACAGCACGAACAGACCCGCAGCTGCGCTTTCGCAACCACCAGCACAGCCAGCGTCCCCGCCTGCCTCGAACGCACCGGCAGGTACGAAACCGTGCGCTCCGCCTCAGTGGCTGCGAAGCGCTCCAGCACGCTCGTGGCCACGAACATGACGTTGTCGTTGGACACCATGACGGCCTTCGGCATCGCCACCGTGCCGCTGGTGTACACGTACGCCAGCACGTCCTCCGGCACCTGCGCTGCCATGCGCCGCGCAAGCTCCTGCTGCAGCGGGGACGTCAGCAGGCTGTCGCCCTCCGCGTCGCCGGCGACGGCAGCTTCTGCGCTGGCAACCCCCTCTGCGCCGCTGCCGCCCGCACCCGCCGCTGCGCCGCCCAGGGCCATGAACTGCGCCCAGGAGAAGATGCGCGCCGCCCGCGCGGCATCGAGGGTGCGCTCGGGCACGAAGGGCCGCTTCGCGTCTGGCGTGATCTCGTACACCACGAACGCGAGCACGTGCGGCAGGCGGTCGCGCACCGCGAGGAACTTGTCCAGCTGCTGCTGCCCCTCGCACACGACCACGGTGGAGTTGGAGTGTTCCACCACGTACGCTGCGGCGTCGGGCGTGTTGCTGGTGTAAATGCCCGCCGCAACGCCCCCGGCCAGGATGGCGCCCACATTCGCAAACACCCACTCGGGAGAGTTGAAGCCGATGATGGCACACCCCTCATGCTGCTTGTGCCCGACAGCAATGCAAGCACGGCCAAATTGTTGTGCCTGTGCGAAGTACTGCCGCCACGTGAATGTCGCGCTCTTGCTTCGCAAGGCTGGTCGATCGCCATGCCGGCCGATCGTTGATTGCAATGCACCAACCAACGTGCTCGGCGGCATTGCTGCCACACCAGCCGTGCCAACCCTGATGGGGCGGCGCCCGCTCACGGAAGTATGGAACGGCGAACTCGACATCCCGGACGCCTCGCTCGCCTTCACCAGCGAAAAGCAAAAGAAGAACGCCGCGCGCTCAGAAAAAGAGCAGCACAAGACCTGCGTGCGAGTCGGGGCGAGCTGCCGTTTATCCGTGCCAACTCAAACCCGGCTGCAAGTGACGCCGCGCTGACGTCGAGACTCTTCAAAGCGCCCAAATCTACCGACAAGAATCAGCAGGCCTGCAGCGCACTTCTACGTAACAACTGCCGTCGGGGCAACACACTGGCCGACAGTGCGGGTCCGAAACGCGCAGCAAAATCTCGATCGAATGGTTGGGAACGACGGTTTCGTGCAAAATTGCGGTGCCGCATGCGGCCTGCGGAGCAGTGCGGAGGTTCAAACCGCTGCCAGTGGCGCCCCCGCCGCTGCTGCAAGCGGCACCTCCACAGCCGGCGCGGGAGGCTCCCTGAGTGCCCGGTGGACAGCTTTCGCCTGGCGCGCGCTCGCCCGCCGCCTGGCCTGCCAGGACGGGTGCATGTCATCGAAGCGCGGCTCGCCTGTCAGTGGGTGCAGGCCGCGGCCCTTCCCCGCGCCGCGACCGTGCACGTGCTTCTCGCATGCGGCAGTCAGCGGCCTGCCGTCAGCTGCCAGCTGCCGCACCGGCGGCCACGTGTCCTGCGCAGGGTACCGCAGCCCAGCGCAGTCCACGTGCTCGAAGACCATGTGCCCCTTCCGCTCCCGCGGAGGCTTCTTCTGCGTTGCGTCCGCGGACCGCCCGCCGTCCGCTGGTCCATCTGCATGTGCAGGATCCAGGCGGCTGCGCTTGGCCGCACTGGGTTCGCCGCGGTGCTGCGTGGCACTGCCCAAGGCTGCGCGAGCGACGCTCCCGTCGGCATCGCCGTCCGTCTCGACGTCAGAGCTCTCGGCGGCTGTTCGGACACGCTTCGCTCCTACAACCGGCGCACTTGAAAGCTTTGCCCCCGCAGCCGCACCACTTGACGTGCCTCCGCCCACACCACCGCCCGATGCGAATGCAGCCTTGCGCGCCGCCTTAATCAACGTCTTGCACGCGTCTTGCACATGCTTATTGCTGCTAAGGCGCGCCTGCGCTCGTACCCGCACGTCGTCATCCAGTGCATCCCAGCCTGACCGATCTGCGTCGCTGCTGCGCGGCCATGGGACGCCCAGGCGCTGCGCGGTGCACTCTGCAGCCACCGACGCTGGCAGCGCTTTGAGCGCGTCCATCGTTGCCCCTAGCTTTGCCTCCTCCTCAGGGGAGCTTGCTGCCTTCTTCTTCCTCAGCATCTTCATCCGCTCAAACGCAAGCGCCTTCTTGCATTCTCGATTGACGAGCGAAATGATGGAGGCAGGGAGGCTTATCCCTGCAAACTTTGCTTTGCGGCGCTGCGACTGCGCAAGCTTCCCACTCTTTTCCAGTTTTGCAGCAAAATTCTTGTTGACTTGCAACAGCTCATCGTCGCTGACATCGGACAACGCATCCCACGCCTGCACGCCCTTGGCAGTTGCCAAGTCGTCGCCGCTGTCGAATGCATCCTCGGGACTGGCGGCCATGGTTCACGCGAACATGAGCTGAAGAGGTTAGTTGTTGATAACAACAGTTGCAGTCGAACTGGGTGACTACGTCGACGAAGGTTGAACGGTGACAGTCAAACGCGGTCGTGACTCAGCTGTCCGTCTCCGAGTTTGGATTTGTTCGAAAACGAAAAAAGCGGATGATGATTGGCGACACTGGCCCACGCGCCGTCTGTCAAACAATAGCTGACTTGCTTCCACGACCTTTGCATTGCTGTCGTGCCGTGAAATCTCTGGGTGATCGATCCCATCCGTCGGAATGCCTCGCGGTGTGTTCCTGGCCATCGCGTCGGCGGCACTCGCCGCGGCAGGCAAGCAGCGCACGCCGCCAATGGGGTAAGTTTGGTTTCTGTGCTGGGAGTGCCACATGCATGTGAGCGAAAACAGCTGCTTTTGCGGATCGAGGCGCTAAGCTGACCCTCAGCCTGAGGGTTTCGAGTGACTCTCCACTGTTTTGCAACCGCCCTATGCTGGCGCTCGTTTGCAGATGGATGAGCTGGGAAATATTTCGCTGCGAGATTGATTGCGTCACTGATCCAACCACTTGCATCAGCGAAAACCTGTACAAGGCGCAAACCGATGCTCTCGTGTCGGGCGGGTATTTCGATGCGGGCTACAACGGCATCCACATAGATGACTGCTCGCCTGCCATGGCCCGCGACCCCACCACTCATCAGCTGGTGGCAAACGCCACGCGCTTCCCCAGCGGCATGAAGGCTCTCGGAGACTACATGCACGCCAGCGGGGTGAAGTTCGCATACTATACTGCGGAGAGCTACACAACGTGCGAGGGCTACCCTGCCTCGCGCGGGTACGAACAGCTGGACGCGCAGACATTTGCCAGCTGGGGCGTCGACTACCTCAAGGTGGACGGCTGTGGAGGTGAGGAGTGCGCTGCGGAATGGTTGTGATCGCAACGCGACCAGTCAACAAACGGTCTCTCCGTCGCACACCTAGCCCACCAACACCTTTCCCCGCTGACGTCGCCAATGCTGCCGAGCTGCAGATCTGAGCTACTACCCGACCGGCTACGCGGCCATGGGCCAGGCTCTCGCGAACAGCGGGCGCGACATCATCTACTCATGCAGCTGGCCGGCGTACATCGGCGATGACGAGACTGTGAAGCCCTTCCCGACCCTCATCGCGGACGGCTGCAATTTGTGGCGCAACTGGAACGACATTCAGTGCGAGTGGAGCTCGCTTGCTTCGATCATCGAGCACTGGGGGCAGTACGGCTGGTACCTGCAGCAGTTCTCCAACGGCAGCCACGTGCATGATCCTGACATGCTCCTGATCGTGAGTGCCGGAGGGCGCGCGGGCAGTGCAGCGTGCCGCCGCGTGCGAGAGTTGCACTGAGAAGCGCAGAGCCATCAACAGCCATGCCTTCTGTTTTCGACCACTTACACAATGCAGGGAAATGACTGCATCACCGACGACGAGGCACGCACCCAGATGGCCATCTGGTCCATCAACGCGGCACCGCTGATCATGGGTGAGTAGCGACTGCGCCGTGTCGGCTGGCGTTCGGACCATTCAATCAGCTCCAACCCCGCGGTTCAATCAACGCGCGCCATTCGCTCAATAGCGCGTGCAATCTACAGCTGCTCCCTCTTGCATTTGTACGCCCCGCGCTCCGCAGGCAACGACCTGCGCACCGTTAGCAACAGCAGCCGCGCCATCCTGTTGAACCCCGAGGCCATCGCAGTGGACCAGGACGAGATGGTGATGATGGGCCTGCGCTTGTACACGGACGCGCAGCAGGAGGTGTGGGCGCGCAACCTGACGGACGGCAGCATGGCCGTCGCGCTGTTCAACAAGGGCGCCGCTGCCCCGCTGGACATCACGATGAACTTCTCCGTGCTGGGCTGGGCGTCGAACGACGTCGCTGACGTGCGCGACATTTGGGCGCGCGAGGACGTCGGCTCCTTCACGGGCTCCTTCACTGGGCACTCCATCCCCGTGCACGGTACTGGCTTCTACCGCGTGAAGCGCACGGGCAGTGGCGCCAACACCGCTTGAGTGACGTCATGACGACGGCCTCAGCAGAACTCGGAGTGGCTTTTGCGTGCGTAATATTGGGGCTGGCGCGTTTGTGGGGTGCGAACAGAGAAGAGTAGCCGAGCATACAATGGCCGGGGCGGGCATCATTTGCGCGTGAACCTTTGGCACGTGCGAACTTGCCCACGCGTGGTGACATCTTGTGCGTTTCCCACTCCAATTACGCTGTCACACTGTGGCGTGTCGGTCTGCGGCCAGGATTTGGCAGTTACAAACTGGACGAGCTCGTCGATGTTGCTGTCGCGAACGGGTTGCCAGCCGTGGATGCGCTGACTCACTGATGTACCCGAGGACGGTTGACACGTTGAGAACTTATTCAAGCAAGCAGAGGAGGCTCTTCTGCGTGTTCACCTACACTTCTTTCTTCTCTATTTCGCCGAACCCCCAACTCTCCTGAACCTTGTCGATAATCGCTCGGAGGCCAAAACATTCATCAACCATGGAACGGACACTTGGTCCGAGTGAATTCGAGCGCACAGCCAAGCGCGTACATACATACGGCAAACCCAAGCAATGTATTCTACGTGTGCTGCAAAGTGGTGTGATTTGAGCGTTGTTCCTCTCGTCGTTTGCAACCAGCGCCTGACTCGAGGCTCCTCAGACTCTGTTCCCTCGCGCCATGAGCGAAGCCCCGCCAACCGAGCTGCGACCGTCATCGCGGCTGCGCCTTGGAGGTAGAGCATCTCGGTCCAGCTTGAGCACCGATGACGGCCGCCGGTCGTCCATGCGAACGAGTCCGGAACCGAGGTCTCGAGGCGCCTTGGAGTCGCACTCGAGGACAGCCTCCCCGTTGCGGGCTAGCACCCCCCATCGCACGACGGAATTCAGCTCTGCCGGGCCTCGCGCAGATACCTCCGAAACCCACTTATCCTTGATTGGCCACGATGGGCTTGAGGCGTCTGTGCCGGACTTCGTGAAGCTGGCGATCGCGCAACAACACTCCGAAGGCCGCGGCGTTGCAACTCCCGTGGCAGCAGGGGCTGTATCGACAGATATCGCGCCTAGAGCCGCTCCGACTGCCAGTACGAGCGTCGTGGCTGATGCAGTGCCGCGTGTTACGAAATCTTCCGCAGCGCCTGGCGGCGCGTCAGACATTGAGCGGCAGTTCGAACTGCGACGTGCAGCTGCTTGCGCCGCAGCAGGTGGCGCCGACCTCTCCTTCGAGGACGTGCAGCGCTTCCACGACCGCAGAGACGACTTGAAGCGCGAGAATGCGTCCTACGTGGCGGCGCATCCAGAGCTGCAGCAGATGATCGCAGATTTCGTCGCCGCCTGCCTGCGTGACAGGCCGGAGGACGCACGCGCCTACGCAGAAGAGTACTTTCAGCGGTATGCGGCGGAGCATGGGAAAGGCAAGCAATAACAGTGCAGCATGCTGCTCGTTGAGGCCAGGTGTATGCCGCCGCTGAGTGGTAGGGGTGGCAGTGACCTGAACAGCACCCCAAACGCATGCCGTGCAATAAAGCTGCGTAGAGGGATTTTCTGGGCGCGTCTGGGCTGTTCCCTCCAGTGTACTTGCGGATGCCGCTGAAGACAGCATTTGCTTGTGAGAGCGGGATCTGCCGGGCCTGCGGATGTGCGGGAGGGTTGATGGGCGTCCTGCGGGTGCGCCCGCGCTGTCAACCACACCGGCACACCTGACAACGTCCCACCGACACGGCTGTGCGCGAGAAAGATCGAGGGCACTGATTGGTCTTGGTATCGTTGGCCGGCGGGTTACAGGACAACATGTGTGCCGTCTGCATATGTCTGGTTTGCCGGCGCCTTCTAGAGAACTCGACTTGGTGCGGTTGCAACTGCGCGTCTTCGTTAACCAACGTTGGTGATGCATATGTCATATATGTCGATGTGATCGGAGACGTCTATGATGTCGGGGGGAGTTCAAAACCCAACATACAATTCCGAGTGAATTTGGCACGAACATGTGGCATTCGCCTTGCGTATTCGATCGGCGGGAACGAAATTCACTAAATCGTGTGTCAACTCGACGACTCGGGTGATCAGCGGCACACCGCTGTACCTTTCAGTTTGATGCTCGTGGTCATCCGCGGTCGGTGATGCGGCGTGAGACAATGCCGACCACTGCGCTCAAGCTTGTTGCAACTTGAATGACAGCCGGTGCTCGGCGTGCCGCTTGCTGCCCGCGACACAAGGCCGAAAGTCTGGGCTACGCACGGCGCGCCCACCCACGTGCACCGCAGAGTCCTCGACGGTGCCGGCTGCGCGGCCAACAGGCACCTATCTCATCGGCGCTGCAGCGCCCGTGCCCGTAACGGCAGCGTCAGCGATCGGGGCATCGAACGCGGTCGCTGCGAGGTGCGGCGGCAGGCCGACGGGCTCGGGCGGCTGCAGCACCAGCGTCGCGAAGCGGCCGGTGGCGCGGATGGCGGCGAGGGAGGGCAGGGTGCGCAGCGCGACCACCTGCGCCTCCGGGCTCAGCCCGCGAGCAAGCAGCACCTGGCGCAGGCGCGCCGCCGCGGCGACAAGGATCTCCTGCTC
>Ga0208629_101288_pt1 | contig 10534 bp, 2 predicted proteins | sample LakWasMet19_HOW5_2_FD_183865 | JGI IMG/M metagenome (GOLD analysis project Ga0208629, IMG submission 183865) | Freshwater sediment methanotrophic microbial communities from Lake Washington under simulated oxygen tension - Sediment Metagenome... | ecosystem: Environmental > Aquatic > Freshwater >...
GGGCGGCGAGGCCCGAAGCCGGGAGGAAGCGGGGGCAGACCCTGACGCAGGCCCCAAGGAGCCGGTGCCGGCAGTGGCGTCGCCCTCTGGCGCGCCGCCGCTGCCGCTTGTGCCGCCACTGCTGTCCATGAGAGGCGACGACCCCTGCCACCGCAGCAGCGACCGGCTGCTGCTGTTGCTGCGACTCGGGTCGCTGCTGCCGGTGCTGCCACTGTTGGCGTTGTCGTGTGACCCCACGCTGGCGCCGAGGCTGCCGCCGATTGCGCCGCCACGGCTACGTAGGGCACCGGCCATTGAAGAGGCAGCAGCAGCTGTAGGGCCACTTGCCTGTGCTGGCGACGCATCGGTTGGTGGCTTCAGCGACGCCGCATCGCCCGCCCTCTGCGAGCCCTCCCAACCCCACCGCTCCTGCTCCTGCTGCTCCTGCAGCTGCTGGTGCTGGTGCTCCTGTTGGTACTGCTGAAACGCCGCCTCCGCTGCCGCCTGCCTCGCGTGGTGCGCCGCTGCGGCAGCGACCTCCGCGGGCGCGGGCGGCAGCAGCGCGGCGATGCGGGCCAGCAGGGCAAGCTGGTGGCTGTGGATGAAGACGCCGAGGGACGTCAGCACGCGAGCGGGCCGCAGCAGCAGCCGGCGCCGCAGGGCGCGCATGTCCCCCCTGCACGCCGCATGGAGGTACGTGTTGAGCGGGGCCGCGTAGAGCTCGCAGAGCAGCGCGGGGGAGGGCGGCGGCAGCGGCAGGCCCGCTGCGAGCCCGGACGCGAGCGCCGCCGCCGCGTCTGCAGCGGAGAACGCGGGCCCCACGAGCGTGCGCGTGACGCCCTGCCCCTGCACCAGCAGCCCGGCGTGCCGCGGGTACGGCAGGACCGCCACGTGGCTGGCGGACAGCAGCTGGCGCACGAGGAAGTCTGGGACGGACAGAAGGTCAGACACGGAGGAGGGGACGGGAAAGGCGGACGGGGCGGGGAAGGCGGGGGCGAGGCCGCCGTATCCGCCGCTAATAGCGCTGCGGCTGCTGCGCTGTCGCGAGCCGGCGTGCGGGCTGCCCGCGCTGTGCTGCTGTGCCAGCGCCGGCGCCGCGGGTGGCTCTGCGGCGAGAGGGCCGGGCGCTGAGGTAGAGGAGGAGGACAGGCTGCGGCTCAGCAGGGCGGACAGACCGCCCGTCCACCCGCGCAGGCGCCCCGCCTGCGCCGCCGCACACGCGGAGGCGGCAGAGATGCGCGCGGGCGACGCGGGGGCGGACGGCATCATCTGGGCGTCAGACGCGGGCAGCGAGAGGGCGGCGTCGCCAGAGGACAGGCGCCGGTGCAGGCCCGCCGAGGCGGCTGGCGCAGCTGAGGATGTGCTGGAAGCAACCGCTGCAGTCACGTAAGGCGTCACGCTGCTGGGTTGCAGCAGCGCAAGCTCGGAGCCAGCAGCAGCAGAGTGGCTGCCCGCCTGGTCTCCCCATGCCGCGGGAGCGGAGGAAGCTGCTGCGGCGGCACGCGCTGCCTGCGCCTGCAGCTGCTGCGCCAGCACGGCGGCAGAGGGCCCGTAGCCGTAGCCCCCGTGGCCGTACTGCCCGCTGTAGCCCCCGCTGTAGCTCGCGCTGTAGGAAGGGCTCTGCAGGTCTGCCACCATACCGCCACCCCCACCACCAATACCATCGTTGGTGCTCGTACGGCCAGGGTGACCCTGCAGCTGGCCCCCCGCCCCCGCTACGCCATCGGCAGCGCGGCCGTCAGCCCCAGAAATCGAGGCAAAGTGGGCCCGGCGGCCGCCAACGACCATACCTGAGGCAGCGGAGGTGGCTCCCTCACGCCCTGCCGCGGAGCCCTCCGCGAGCGGCGCAAAGGCGGAGGAGGCGGAAGAGACGACGCTGCTGGCGACAGACATTCGGCGCCCTCCCCCTCCCCCTGCGACGCCGCTGCCGCTGCCGCTGCCGGCAGCAGAAGCCTGCCGCAGCGCGTGCTGCTGCTGCGAGTGCCGCGCGGCCTGCTGGTGCTGGTGCTGCGGCAGGCTGAAGGCTGACAGCAGCGAGCCCGCAGCAGCTGGGTGGTTTCGCTCCGGCACTGCAAAGCTGCTACGCACGCTGGCGAGACTCCCACTGACGCCGCCCCCACCGCCGCCGCCCCAGGAGCCCGCAGTCGACCCGTCAGACGCCAGGCGAGCCATCCCTGCCCACCCCGCGCGCTGCCCTGCACCCAGCAGCCCCACGTTAGCAGCGGTCAGCCCGGCCGCGACCATGCCACCCGCGGTCGGCAGCGGCGGCGTCAGGAACTGCGAGCTCGTCAGCTCCGCGCTGCGCAGGCGCAGCTGGTAGTGGGAGAGGGTGCGCCCAGTCACGACGCGCCCCTGCGCCGCCCGCCGCAGCGCCTTCACCCACACGACCGCGCGCTGGTGCGAGTACGTGTAGGCGAGCACCTTCACCCCGTTGGCGCAGGCGAGTGTGAACCCGTGCTGGCGCGTCGCGGCGGCGGCGGCGGCGTCCGCTGGCAGCATGCCACTGCCGCTGCCGCTGCCACCGCCGGCGCCTGGGCGCGCGCCAGCCCCGCTGCCCGCCCCGCCGCCGCCGCCGCCAACGCTGTCTCGACTTGTGCCGGGAGCGGAACTACCGCCGCCGCCGCCGCTGCTGCTAGTCATGCGATGGCTGCCTCCGCGCAGGCTGCCTGCGGCACTCGCATCCTCGCCCCGGCGGCTGCCGCCGTCGCCGCCGCTGCTGCTGGCGCTGCCGACGCCGGCAAGTCCAGCCAGCGACAGCGGCAGGACGAGCGGCGCCATCGCTGCCGCCATTGCAATCGACGCCGCGCCGCTGACGGCGGAGGCTGCGGGGGAGGGCGGCGCCACCGCACTCGCTGCACGCGCGCTGCCGGAGCGAGTACCGGCGCCGCCCCGCGTGGACCGCCGCTGCCGGTGCAGCACAGAGGCGGCGTCGCCGCCGGCCTGCAGCGCGGAGGCTGCGCGGCCCAAGGACGGGTGCGCTGCCGCAGCTGCCGCTGCTGCCCCGGTGAGGCCCGGAGAGGCGGGGATCCCAAACACGGAGCCCGCCCCCCCGCCGCCTACGCTGAAGCCGCCAAACGCGCTGCCGAGGACGCTGCCGCCGCCGCCGAGGGTGGATGCGCCGTCGTCCAGAACGCTGCCGCCACGGCCGCCGCCCGCGCCGCCGCCGAGGGCGCTGCCCGCGCCCGCCCGCCCCTGCAGCAGGCCGAAGTCGTCCTCGTCGTCGCCGCCGCTGCCCGCCCCACCGCCGTCGCTCTCCGTCTCCGTGTTGTCGCTGTCCAGCGCGTCCGCGGCGTCCCGCGGCGTCACCGGCGCGGACGCTGTCGCAGCCGCAGCAGCAGCGGCGGCGGCGCTCGCGACGGCAGAGGGGCGGGCGGTCATGTAGACGCCGCCAGCGGCGTCCCCGGCTCGGGCGCTGGGGTCTCGCCCGCCGCCCGGCTCCCGCAAGAAGCCGCCGCCGCCTGCGCCTGCTGGGGGCGCTCCCGAGGCAGCGCCGCCGGTTCGGGCGGCGCCCCCCGGGGAGGCAAGCCCGTGCCCGATCCCCGCTGCAGCAGCAGGTGCGGTGCCGACAGGGGAGCGCTCCGCGCCAGGGGACGCGGCGGCGCCGCCGCTACTGCTGCTGCCCCCGGTGAAAAAAGCGAAGACGGAGGCGGCGCGGGAGAGCATACTCGCCTTGCCTGCGCCGGAGGCAGAGGCGAGCGACGCCTGCGAGGCGGCCGAGGCCGCAGAGGCGCTGGCAGCGTGCAGCGCGGAGGGCGGGGCGTCGGCGGTGGGGGCGAACAGCCCAGGAGAGCCGTCGGTCAGGTGCCCGCCGCGCCGCGGGGACGCCTGCGAGACCGACACAGCGGCGCGGGTCAGCAGGCCAGGCGAGGTGACCCCCAGCCCCAGGCCGCTCGCAGCGCTGGCCGCGCCGCCACCGGCAGCCGTGGCCGCCGACGGAGGCGCAATCAGCGTCACCGCCGCGGCGCCGCCTTTGCACTTGGTGACGTCCACCCAGTGCCGCGGCTTGAGGCTCAGCTCGTGCGTGAAGAGGTACAGGCGGCAGCGCGAGGCGTCGAGCACGAAGAAGCGCGGGTTGAGGAACACGCGGCCCTGCTTCAGGAACGGCGCCGCCATCGTGTAGCTGCGGCTGTTGTTCACGAGGGCGGCCACAGAGTAGCTGTTGTCCGAGGAGGGCAGCTCGCCCGCCCTGCACGTCCACCAGCTGCCGTCGTCATCAAACGGCTTCTCGTCCGAGAGCGAGGCAGGCCGCACGATGTCGCGCGCGCGGAGGCCCTCGCCGATGAGGACCGCATCGCGACGAGTGTCCACTCGCCGAACCCGCACGAGCCAGCTCACGAACGCACGGGCTTCGAAGGCAACCAGCTCCGTCCCATCGGCTTGCTGGGTGCATCGCAAACTTTTGGAGGAAATCTGTGACCGGATCGCATCTCGCCAGGCGGCGTCCATCAGACACTTCACTGTTGCAGAAGGGATCACGCGGAACGGTTACACACGCCCGTCGCCAGAGAGCAGTTTCACAGCGGGCGTCGTTGAACCGATCGCTGAGGCTGTAATCCACTCCGCATCTTCGGGTTGGAGTGCAGTTACGCTAAAAGCACAAATAGCATGTGGTATGCTCGCCACGTTTCTTGGACTGGCGTGCGCTGGGATCGCATCTGTGAGAAACGATCGCGAACACGGCGAGAACTCGAGTTGCAACAAACCAGACGGACGAGAGCCTGTGGATTCTACAATCCAACGAGAGGGCTTTCCGTTATGCTTCGTACAAGCTTTATTGAACTGGAGGCATCTTCTGTTACATACCGGCCTGGAAACAACTTCTGGCGTACGAGGTTTTCGTTTGCCACGCCCCGAGTCGTCCGCGCAAAACGGCAACGATTCTTTGCGCACGGCGGTCCTTGCGCGACCCGCACACGCAGGCGCCGTTGCGACATGCCGGTGCGCCGCCATGCAAGCGTCTGAGCTAAACGCGGGCTTGCTAGCCGCGGCGAAGCTCGGCCGTCGCGAGCTCGTCGGGCTGTGCCTGGAGGAGGGCGCAGATGTCGATGCCGCTGACGAGAAGGGCATGACTGCGATCCACCTCGCAGCGCTCTATGGCCACCACGACATCATTTCGTTGCTGTTGGCACGCGGGGCGGCGGAAACATACAAGATCGAGACGGACCCCGAGCACATCGCGGAAACAGGCGGCGCGGTGGGGCCGATCATCTTGAACTCGCCGCTGCACTGGTCCGTCCTGCGCGGGCATCTGCGATGCGTGTGGCTGCTGCTGCAGGCGGGCTACTCGCCGCTGGACCTGGACCAGTGCGGCAACAACGCGCTGCACCTGGCCGCGGCGTGCACCGCAGCGTCCCGCGAGACGCAGCTGCTGCTGCTGCGCTCGCTGATGTACGCGGGATTTGACCCCGACGCGCGCAACTGGTACGGGCAGAAGGCGATCGACCTGCTGCCCTCCGACGCGCACGAGGCGCGGCGCCTGCTGCTGGCGGCGCAGGAGACGACGCGGTGCCCGAGCACTGGCGCGCCCTTCGGCGCCGATGAGCTGCGCTACCTCTGTCACTCCACGGGCCACGTGTTCTCGGAGGAGGCCTCCGTCAGCGTGACGGTGCGCGCCGTGGCGCCGTCGCTGGAGGACGCCCTCTACGTGCCCATCCACCGTACGGGCAGCAGCGGCGACGAGTCGGACGTCGGTCCGTCCACCGGCAACGGGGGCGGCGGCGGGTTGGGCGGGCGGTTGGACAGCGTCGCGCGCTCCGGCGGCGAGGGCCTCGGCGCCGGCGACGCTGCACCGCCAGCGTCGGCTGCACAGTACGTGCTGATGCCTGTGCGCATGGGGGCGGACGTGGTGTACAAGGTGGCTGACGCCGAGAGCGCCCTGGAGGCGGCCCTGAACCCCTTCACCGCCGCGGCGCAGGCGGCCAACATCGCGGCGGGTGGAAACGGGGAGGCGGGCGGCGGGCTCGGCGCGGGCGCCGGCAGCAGCATGCTGGTGGGCGGGTCGCTCGCAGGGCAGGCGTCGAGCCTGATGGGGCCGGGGCTCGGCGGCCCCGGCGGCGGCGGCGCCGCAGAGGGCGGGTTCGGCGGCAAGGAGGGCGACGGAGACAGCGACGGGGAGGGCAGGGAGAAGGCGCTCCCTCTGTCCTCCTCTGCACGGGGAGCTGCCGCTGGCGGCGCGGGCAAGGCTGCGGCGGGAGCGGGGGCTGCTGAGCCTCGAGGGGGGCCTCATGGCGGCCTGCTGCAGCGCGGCATCGTTGGGGCCATCGCTGAGGAAGAGGAGGAGGAGGAGGAGGACGAAGACGAGGAGGAGGAGAGCGAGGAGGGCAGCGAAGAGGACGAGGAGGAGGAGGAGGAGGAGGAGGATGACGCGGGCAGCGGCAAGGGGCGCGAGAGCGAGGACGAGGAGGGCAGCGAGGGAACACATGACGGCGAGGCGGGGGACGGGGCGCGCAAACAGGGCTCCCGCGCCACCAACATCTCCTCCCACTCCCGCGGCTCCGGCGGCGGGCGCGGCAAGGCCGGGCGGGGTGCGGCCGGGGCCAGTAGGGGCCACGCAGCCGGGCCTCACGTTGTGGCTCTTGACCCCCTCGCAGTCTTCATGGGTTCGCTGTTCCCCGAGCTGGGGCAGCCCCTCGGCGGCCTGGCGGGCGCAGCCGGTGCGGGCGCCGCGGCGGGTGCTGGCGCCGCGGCGGGTGCCGGCGCCGTCCACGCTGCAGCAGCGGCATCCGTGTCCTCCCTTGGAGCAGCCGGCCCCGCTGGGGCGGCCGCCTCGCTCGCCAGCCTGCCACACGCTGCCGGCGGCGGCGCGGCGCTGGCTGCGGCGCTGGTGGGGCCCGACGGCAAGCAGCCTGCGGAGCGGGAGCCGGAGCTCTATCTGTCTGTCGAGCAGGTGAGGGCCCTGCAGTCGTCCGCAGCGTCGGTCGTGGCGTGCCGCGGGGACCTCTCGCTGCTGGCGCGCCACGCCGCCTTCCTGCGCCGCATCGTGACGGCGAAGGAGCTGGCGGACTGCGTGTCTGCGCTCTCCACCGCCCCCGGCCGCCCCTTCCCCACGCGCGCCGCAGCGGGGCACCTCACGCGCGCCGTCGCCGCAGCGTACGAGGCGGGCGTGGGCCCCACCCTGCTGCAGGAGGCACGCCTGGCGGTGGCGGTGCTGTGCGCGGAGAGCGAGCTCGCCTCTGCGACGGAGGTGTGTGCGGGCATCGCGGTCGGCAAGCACAGCCGGGACGCAGACATTCACCGCCTGCAGGCCGCCGTCACGGTTGCCGCCCGCCTGAACGGCCTCGTGGCAGCCGCACAGGCGGCGCAGGCGCAGCCCGGGTTCGCCCTCGCCCGCCCGGTCACCGCTGCTGTGCTCGGGGGCGGCGGTGGCAGTGCAGGGCCGGGCAGCGAGCACCCAGGCTCCGCTGCCGGCTCTGCCGTGGGCGGCTCAGGCGCGAGCGCGGTGAGCGGCAGTGTACACGCCAGCAAGGCGGGTACGCTGCTGGACGCGGCGCTTGCCGCGGGGGGCTCCGCGGTGACGTCAGCGTCATCGGCCATGTCTGGCCCGCTGTTCCGCAGCCAGCGCCTGCGGCCCACCCTCCCTCAGATCGCCGAGGCGCCGCTGCTCGCGGCAGGGCGCAGCCTGCTGGCCCGCCTCTCCTGCGAGGTGGGCGTGAGCGATTGCGTGGATGCCGTGACCGCCGCGCGCAGGCAGCTGGACGAAGCCGGTGAGTGGGAGCGGGGCGGGGAAACACCTGCGGGGAGGAACTGTGGGTGCGATGTCCTCTGGTGTATGCCCCTCTGCATCCAGTGCTTGGTGTGGACCTCCACCAGCGCGTGTTAAAACACGCTGAATGTAGTGTGTGTTGTGTCCGCCGGTCTCACCACCTGACACCATTGTTTTTTGTTGCCTTTCGTTGCAGTGGCTGCGAACGCCGCGGAGGACCCGGCGTACCTGCCCGCCCCGGAGCTGTCGCCAGAGGAAGCGGCGAGCGTGCAGGCCGCCATCACTGCGCACGCTGAGCTCCTGGCTGCGCCGCCACCCAAGCCTCAGGCGGGCAAGAAGGGTGGGTTGTGCCATATTTGCCGCGGGTCCAACGGGGATGCGGCGAATCTGCTGCGAGGGCGCGCTGCTCGCCGCTGCGCTTGGTCGTGGTGCGCTGCTGAAGGACAGAGCTCTCACTCGTTCGTGTCACGTTGGTGGTTCTCTCCTCCGTTTGCAGCGCCTCCGCCACCACCACCGCCGCCCGCGCACCCGGTGTTCCCGCCGTGCCGCTTCCTCCTCGACTGGAACGGCGTGCCGCTGCCGGAGACTCCGCAGCTGGCAGCGCTGCAGACGCTCGACCACGCGCTGGGGCAGCTCAGCGGCACCCTCGCCTCGGCGCGGGTGTCGGGCGCCGACGTGGCATGCATCAGCGCTGCCGAGGCGAGCCTGGCCGACTCGGCAGCCGCGCTGGCTGCGGGAATGGACGCGGAGCGCGAACGCGTGACGCTCGCTCGCGCCGAGCGCGCGAAGACGGACAAGAAGAGCAGGAAGGGCAAGCCCAAGAAGAAGTGAGCTGCCCTCGGGTGTGCGCATTCGTTGACGCCGCGCCAATTACCTCTACGCTTGAACTATTAGCTAGGGCGTGTACGCTGCATGCCGATCGCGGCATATTCGCGGACGTACTCGCTCCCCGATTTTGATGTCGAGAGCTCGTCCCCGACCGGCCGGGGAGCGTTTATCGCACGAGATCTGCGATGTGGGATTCAAATTCATTCCGTTTCCTTTGAATTCACGTGCGCGCTCCTTCGACATCGAGAACGACCGATGCCTGAAACCATCGGTATCTTGAATGCTTCCAAGCATTGGGTGGCCATATTGGTGTCTCAATTATCGCCCAACTGGGTGCTCGGCCGTTGACCGGGTACCCGTCATACGAATTATTTGGCCATTCACAAATTCTGGTCGCCTACGTGCAGCTGAGTCTGCGGCTGTGGCTCCATGGGCGCTGACCCGGAGGTAGCTGTCAACCAGGCCTAGGGTCTGCATCACCGTCGCGTGTATCGAATGTTGAAGCCAGGGGCAAAGCCAACCGTGCTCTACAAGCAAGAGCCCCCACACTTGCTGGCCTGCAAGCCATGTACGCAACGCACAGGCGAGCCTCATACAAGAGCCTCACCGCCCAACGCCACTGCGCTGGGGCCGTCAGGAAACCACCGCTCAATGTCGCGGCGCCGCGGCCCGGGCCCGGAGCTCCGTACTGGACACGTCGGCGCGAAAGTCCGCCTCGGTCAACTCCACAAACAGGCCTTGCAGCAGGGAGGGGATGCGCGGCCGGATGTCCGCGAGGGTCATGAAATGGGGCGCGGGCGCTGCGGTCGTGGGGAGGCCGGTAGCAGCAGCGGCAGCCGGGGGCGCGGCCGGTGCGGGAGCGGCGGGCGGCGCCACCAGCCGTCCAGCCACCAGGATGAGCGTGCCCTGCAGCTTCAGCGCGAGCAGAGCCTCCACCATCGCGTCCTCGCTGCCCCCGTAGTACTTGGGGTCGATCAGGCGCACCGCGGTGTCGTAGCCCAGCACAAACGCCGCGCCGGGGAAGAGGCGGCCCTTGTCCACGAATCGGGGGGCGTTGGTCACCACAATCTCGCACGTGCCGCATGTCACTGGTGCGCTCGCTGCCAGCGGCAGAGCGGGCTGGGTCGTGGGCGTGGCGCCGCTGGGTGCGGCAGGGGAGAACGGAGACGGCGAGGCGGCGGTCGGCGCATCAGCCGTCGCAGCCGGGGCGAACTGCGTGACGCGCCGAAGCACCTCCGCGCGTGCGAGCGGCGGCTTGTCCGCGTTGGTGGCGGAGAGCTCAAACACGACCCGAATGGGGACTGGGGCGTCAGTGCTGCCGCCGGGGCTGCCGCTCCCGCTCCCGCTGCCGCTGTCAGCGGCGTGGACACCACCGTCGGCCGCGGCTGCCCGCTCGCGCCACAGCCGCTGCAGCGTGCTGCGCGCTGCATCCGCCATGCGCGTGTGTCCCTCGTGCACGGGGTTGAAGGACCCGGGCACCAGCAGCAGCGTCGGCAGCGGGCGGGCGGGCGGCGCCCCTCCGCAGCAGGAGGGTGCCGCTGAGTCGTGTGACGGTGGGTTGTTGAGGGCCGCGTTGCCGATCTGCTGCTGCCGGCCCACCGGGATCTGCTGCAGCGTCACCCCCGACTCTGAAGCCCCAAGCGGCGCTGCGGGGGCACCCGCGGACGGGGCGGCTGCATGGCTCGCTGAGAACAGCACGTGCGTCACTGACGGCAGCCACTGCAGGACGGCTGCCCGCAGCGACACGGGAGCAGACGCAGGAGATGCCGAGGCGGCAGCGTGCGCGTCTGAGGCTGATGTTGAAGCGACAGCAGCAGCTGCGGCCCCGCTGAACGCATCGGCGCCCTGCCCCAGCAACCGGTCCAGCGGATCTGGCAGCGGCACCTCTGCGTGCACTACCGTGTCCAGAGGCAGTGATACTGGCACGCGATGGTCAATACTGCTGCTGCTAATTGCAGGCGCAGCCACGCCTGCAGTGTCGCCTGCGCTCATCCGGCGTGCCGGAGCCCCATCCTTGCTGGAAGC
>Ga0208629_101289_pt1 | contig 10532 bp, 6 predicted proteins | sample LakWasMet19_HOW5_2_FD_183865 | JGI IMG/M metagenome (GOLD analysis project Ga0208629, IMG submission 183865) | Freshwater sediment methanotrophic microbial communities from Lake Washington under simulated oxygen tension - Sediment Metagenome... | ecosystem: Environmental > Aquatic > Freshwater >...
GGGGGGGGGGGGGGATAGAGAGAGAGAGAGAGACAGAGAGGGAGAGGGACACAGAGAGAGAGAAAGAGGGAAAGTGTGAGAGGGAGGGAGAGAGTTGCACACGAGCGCACTAACCGGTTCTGCCGCTGCTGCTGCGTAGCGGAGGGCGCGAGGTGTCCCACTGGCCTTCCAGCCGCCCACGCGTGCGCATCCTCCTCCTACCCCATATGTGCGCCCTCTCTCGCGCATAGCCTCAGACCGCTTCCTTACACACGCAACCCGTAATTAAACTGCGTTGCTGATTCTGCCTCACCTCGAACGCAACGTACCTCCTCCTGTGCAGGGTGACCTACAACGTCACCATCCTGGTGCTGCGTCGCTACCTGCCAGACATGCTGCGGTCTACGCTGAGCAGGGACTACTGGCGCATCACCGACCCGAAGGAGGTCCTCTTGTACCGCGGCAGCGAGTACCAGCTGTACAGCCCGCACCTCGCACGTCTGCGGGCGCTGGGGCCGTTCGAGCGCGCGAGCGCCGTGGAGCGGGCGATCGGGTACCTGGCTGACTTCGAGGCGCAGGTGGCGGCCCTGAAGGCGCGCTATCCGCCGCAGGCTGGGTCGCTGCGCTACGTCGACGTGAGGCTGGAGGGCCTCTCTTCCATCCCCGCCGTAGGCGCGTTTCTGGCGGGCCCCGCTGGTCTCGGCGTGCCGGCTCAGCACTTGAGCGAAAAGTGCGTAAAGCGCCTGGTCAGTACCCCGAAGCCCAACTCGCACCAGGGGTGGCGCGCCCCCAACCTCACCCGCATCCCCGAGCAGGTGTGGCTCGCACACCTGCAGAGCTTCGTCCAGGGCTATGAGGCGGCAGGCACGCCGCTGCCGCCGCTGCCGGGCCTACACCGGGTCGGCCCTGGCCCCTGCTCTGCGTCCCTCTTGGCCGCCGGCTTCAACGCGAGTGAGCTGGCCACGTTGCCAGCCAATCGCATCTCAGCCGCTGACGCTGCCCGCCTCTCGCTGAGCGCAGCGCACGACGCTGACGGGGAAGCGGAGGCGCCGCCCTCACCACAGCAGCTTGCGGCCATGCTAGCAGAGGCAGGCCACACCGCTGATCCCGACTCTGTGCAGGCAGGTGTGTGGTGCGCACGTCGCCACGTCCCGCTGTCTGCAGCGGCGCTGCAGGCGACCATCGCCGCGTCCGAACCGCTTCTATCAGATATGCTGCCGCCGATTAGCGCGCCGGGGCGAGGGTGAGAGCGCACATTTGGTTCCGGTATCCCATGACGCTGTGGTCATTGACCGTCGGCCATGACGTACTTGTGGTTGCGACTCGGCGATGAGGGCTGCCGCTGCTGATTGTTGATATACGTTCCCTTTGCCGCAAGGGAATATCGCGCGCCAAGCCGCCCTCGTTGTCGTCGGTCGGCAGCGGGGATGGCACCCTCTCCCGCGCGCCGATCTCAGTATGAGCGCAGGCGTTGTATTTGTGACGCACTAGTTTTGCAACTTCGACCGCATACCGCAGGGTGTTCGGAGACTTCGTCAGCGACAACACGATTTGGAGGGACTGACTCTGCTGCAGCCGGCTGCATGCGCGGGGCAGGCTGTTGCTGTGCAGGATTGCCAGGCTGCAGGCTGAGTACGCTGACGAACGCCGCCGGGCTGCCAAATATCCTTCATACGCATCCCTCGGGGTGCGGACGCGGCGGCTGATCGAGCGTGTCTCTGCGAGCCTGCAGTTCGGGAACTCCACCCTCATGCTGCGGTACCTGCAGGACTGCCCTCCCCGCTTCTAACGAGGCGGCTGATGGGTGGCAACCCTGCAGTGTATTCGTAGCGTGAGCGGTCGGAATCCCCCGATACCTGCAAGAGTCGCACCCTTCTCACTCCAAAACGGCGCCCGTTCCACGGCGTAGCCCGACCAGTGGCCGATTGCATGAACATAAACCTTTCCTGCACCGCGTGCGTGTGCCCTTTGACCATTGAAGATAGTGAACTCTAGTAGCAATCCGGTCACGTGAATACTCACACAACCAGGTACGTATCACGATCCCAGTGAACCAAGCGAGGCCCCCGGGGGCGTAGACTGCCACGGCTTCGCCGGCGGCGATAGCCCCATGGCAGGGAGGGCACATCCTGCTCCATTGGTACCATGCACCTCCCTCCGCATACTGCTGCGGCTGCCAGCCTGCCACTGGCAGCGAGTGTGCGGGCGGAGCACTCCGAGCCCGAGAGAGGAGTCCCTCGAAGCGGCGGCGACTCCGGAGTCCGCGTCGGACTCCGAGTCGGCGAGAGTACCGCTCAGTGACTCCTGCCAGTGCCGCGGCGCCCAGGTTGCGGGAATCGTTCGGATCCGGATCCGGTCATCGAGTGGGATGCGCTCCGACTCGGAGTCACCAGCCTGAGGCTGGCAGCCTGAGGTTGTCACGGTGCCAGTGGTAGCCTGCCAGTGAGCGCCACAGCAGCTGAGCCTGCCAGCGACTCCGAGTCGGACTCGGAGCCTCGAGTCGGAGGTCTCATCGCCAAGATTGCGCACCAGAATTGCAGCAAAAGCTGCACCAAACAGCAGCACGGCTGTGGCTGGCGCGTTCTTTTAGCCAAAAATTATGTGCGCCATCAATGCCGCGGTAGTTGTGGCAACAATCTGTTGGCGCCGTCTTCATGATCCGATCCCGCCGGGGACCATCCCCCGGCGGCATTCGGCATCTGTGGCGATCGGCTTGGATCCCACTGACACCCAACCGGGAGCAACGAACCGTCTTGAGTGCCTTCTCTGCGCCCGCTGCAGCTTTGTCGTGCAGGAGCTGCTCGCAAAACCAGACTCATCTGAGTGCGTTGTGCAGCACGAACTTGAAGGTTGCGTCGTGGACTCGCGTTGAGCTGGACTTCCACGATGGGCATTCGAAGGCTGCTGTCAGCAATCCTTGCGGCCGAGCAGGTGAGGGCATGTGCTGCGAGCAAATCTGATTCGGCGTGGCTGACCGGATTTCCAGCGACATTCCTGAGAAACCCACGATGCATCGGAACCTCCGTTCACGGACCCCCGAATGATTGTCACGGTGTAGCACCTACTGCTGCTGTTGCTGATGCTCTCCTTGCCATACGCAGAGGTCGCGGATCACTGAAGCCCCGCACCGCCTGGAGCCGACGGTTCTGAGGTTTCCCCGGCAACTCCGTGGCACTGCGCGTGTCATACTCGTGGACGGCGGGATGCTCGTCAACAGCTTGCTACCCGAAGCTGTTGTCGCAACTCCTGAGTGTCCCGTGCCGGCATTGTGGGGCGGCGACTTCTCGGTTGTGGAGGTGTTTCTGGCTCGCCTCGTTCGAGCCTTCAGCATCCGCGGAGTGCGGCTGGTGGTGGTGTTGGACGATGAACGCATGCCCGTCGATAAGGCCCTACGCTGTGATCTCGCAGTGGCGGATGGCGAGGCCGCCAAGTCAGCGCGGGTGGCCAACGAAGCATTCGACGCAAGGGAGTGCATGTCGTTGGCGCTTGAAGGTGGCCGCCTCAAGACTCGGTGGCCGCGGATAAACGTGCGGCGCGACCGCCCGGCTGTGGAAGCGGCACTGGCCGACATGGCTGCGGGCCTTGCAGAGGAGGAGCTTGCCCCTGAAGAGGAAGGTGACATCGAGGAGGATGACGTCGACCCTGCATCCCTCGAGGATGGGGTGGCTTCTGCGCCAGCTGAGACGGACCCCTGGCTGCGTGCGCGCGTGGAACTATCGCGCCGTTTGCAAGAGGAGCAACGGCATCTGCTGCCTACACCTCGCTTCATCCGCACCGGCGTGCGCCGTGCTGCCGTTGCCGCCTTGCGACAGCTGCAAGTCCCACTGCTCTCCGCTGTAGGCGACGACGATCACGCGATTGCGACAGCCGCACGCGCGCTGCAGGGCCGCCTGGGCGACCGCTTTATTGGGGTGTGGGCCTCTGACACGGACTACCTTGTCTTTGAGGGCGTGCGCAGCCTGTGGATGGCGGCAGACGTCGTTTTCGCTGCCACTGGCTGGGCCGCGGCTGGGCCCCTGACGCCCACGGGGATGCCTCTGAGAGCGACGGAAGACACAGTGGAAGCGGATGGCGCCGCCGCGGGCGCTGGAGCGGTGCCTGCGGCAGCGGCTGGCCTTCACGCGGCCGGTGCGGCGTGGGCTGGGCCCGGTAACGTTGCCGACGCGGATGATGTGGTGATGGTGTTGCTGGCGCGGAGCGCAAGCGCGACTGCCGGGCTGCTGGGCCTCGAAGCTTGCCCTCACTTGCTCCCGGACTGCGCATTCCTGGCCGGCTGCGGCACGAGCGAGAAGTGGCTGCCGGTGCTCCATGAGCTCTTCGACGACGGCGAAGGGGAGTTGGCGAAGTTGCACTGGAGTCCGGAGGCAGCGGTAGCGTGGATCCGCACGCATCTGTGCTGCTGCGCTGCTGGGGTTCACGCCCATGCGCAGGTGCAGGGTGGGGTTGGTGCCGCGGGCGCAGTTGCCCCCGCATGCGTCTGCTCCGCTGCACACGGCGTGGCGGGGGCATCCGCGAAGCCTCGTGCCGTCAATCTGTCTGCATACATCTACCAGCGCGCCCCAGAGGGCGCCGTGGAAGGCATCCCCGACCCCTCCACTGTCCCTCCCGATTGTCTCACAGCTTGGTTGCTGCCGCAGCTGCAGCGCCTACAGCAACGGGGCCACCTGCGGGTCGATGCCCCACCGCTTGCCAGATCGCGTGCTCTGCTTGCCGCTGTGGCCTACACGCGCGCCTACTACCAACTCAGACTACCCACCGCCACGGCCGCACTCGCTGCCGCAACGAGCCAACCGGGGCCAGACGCCGAGGAGGCGTCGGAGGCCGGTCCGCCTCTGCAGCGCCTGCAAGGCCTGCTGAGACGCAGCGCTCCTCTCGTCCGTGCTGATCCGCAAGTCGCCGCCTTGCTGCCAGCACACCCAACACCCCTGTCCTTCTGCGCAGCCCAGGCGCTCAGCCTGCTGCCGAGGCCTGCGCGCATGCTCCTGCGGCACGGCAGCGTGCGGACGGAGCTCATCATCGAGGCGGCGCTGCCCGCCGCAGCGCTCAGCGGCGACGCGGCTGCCTGGAGCATGAGTTCCTTTGCCGTGGCGCTCCCTCTAGCTGCTGCGCACGCCGGCTTGTGTGCCGCCGTGCGCGAGCCTGCCGTCGGCCGCTCAGCCTCCCCGGCGCCCGCCGGGGGCAGGGTGCGGGAGCGTGCCTTCGCGCTGCCGCGCTCACTGGCGCCTGGTCCTGCTTCTGCCAATGCAGGCCAGGCAGCCACGGACGCCGAACACCCTCTGCTCCGCCCAACTGTCTTGGTTTCCTGTCGAGCGCCGGAGACTGGGCTGATTGAGGCGCGTATGCTTCCCGCCTGTCCCGCCATAATAACAGGCGCTGCAATGGGTGCGGAGTCAGCTGCCGGTCACTGTGGCATCCCCCAGGCGTTGGAGGAATCGGCCGGCTTTGTGCTGCCTGATGTATGGCGTACTCCGCACGCCGCGACAGTTGAGGCAACGGTGGAGGGCAGCGGAGAACTCGTAGCTGCTGACCTGCTTCAGGTGCACGTCGCTTGCCTCCCGCGCGCAATTCGCATGCGCTACCTGGCCTGGGTGGCGGACATGCCACTGCACGGCACCGCACAGATTTTGCCTCAAGACGGTGCAGCTCTAGCTGCCGATGACGGCTGTGCGCCTGTCTGGAGGCTTCCTGCTGAGCTACTGGCTCGCCCCGCACCGCCTGATCCGCGCCTTCTGCGGGGTGCTGGTCGCAACGGATTGTTGCTGACCTCGAGCGACATCGCCGTGCTTGCGGCTCGTTTCCTACTTGGCCAAACGCTGCACATTGCAACGCGGCACCCGGTGCGGCGTCGCTTGCTGCACGCAATGCAGCCCCCAGTGGCCGCAGGCGCGGGAGCGGGGCGCCCGGCCGTTGCCCCGGGCACAATTCCCGCGTCACAGTGGGCAGCCTACAAGGAGGACCTCTCCCGCCTGCCCTCCATCTCTGAGATCGCGTGCTTGCTGGCAGCGGCAGCCATCCTGCAGGGTGGCGAGGCTGACGGGACGGCAGGCGGCGCTGGCGTTGGAGACTTGCCTTCCTTGGCTGACCCGTTGTCCTTTCCCGTGCCTGCTCGGCCTCACATCCGAGCGGCGTCGGTTGCAACCTGGTTTGTGACGGCCGCGGAGGGCCTGCTGTCCACAGCCGACATGCTCCAGCTGTCGGGCCGGACGCTCAGCGACGAGTCCGCAGTGGCTGCGGCAGCATCTCAGCTGCATGGCGCTGTAGCCCACGTCGGGGTCGCGGCCGCTCCAGCTGGCATCGCTGACCCGGCTACCTCTGCCGCCGATCGGATCGGTGATGCCCGCGGGGCGCGGCATGGCTCGGAGAGGTTGCTGCTGGCTGCGTCTGCTCTGCTTTGCGGCGGCGATGCCACTCGGCTGCCGGCCGACCTCGCCGCGAATTTCTGCGGCGCGCTTGGGTTGGCGTCGCATGCTGTCGCAGCCCCCACAGACGCAACGGCTCATGAGGTGCCTTTTCCAGCAGACGTAACTGCGGCCTTCGACCAGACGCCCTGCCTGTCGCGGGTTTTCTCAGGGCGCCTCTTTCACCACCTCGCTCAAACGCTTGGCTCCACTGGTTACGGCTTCGATCCGTTAGGCCTTTCTGCTGCCTTCTGCCTGCACGCTCGCGGGTTGTTGCCGGGGAGCGAGGGCAAGGAACTCGGCGCAGCTGTTGCAAGCGCGGCTGGTGCCGGGCGCCCCATTTGGCGGCTGCGCACAGACCCCTTTTCCGACCCCGCCAATAACACTCCTGCGAGCTTTGCCGCTGAAGCGCTGTCACCCGACGCCGCCGTCTTTGAACGACCGGAGCTGCTGCTACCGCGTGCGGCACGCGAGCTTCTGGCGGGCAGCCCTACCGCGCTGTCTCGCTTCCGCAACCTTATAGCTTGCCTCTTCAGCGGGCTGCACGCCGGCCGCGTGCTCCACGACTTTGCTTGCATTCGCAGCGTGGTGGACTGTCTGCCACCCGTCATCGTTCAGGGCGAGGCAATCGCAGCCGTACTGGGTGCGGGAGCCGAGGATGCACCGCTCGGTGGGTTGCGCATCGCGGGAGAGCCCGCTCGAGATCGCCAAATGCAGCCGCCCTCGGCGCTCGTGTGCGGGTTTGGGACCGCGCTTGCAATAGCACCTCAACACGATGCCATCGTGAAAGCGGCGGCGGCCGCCTCGTTCACGTTGGTGGTGACCTCGACAGGCAGCGGAAAAACCACGCAGGTGCCACAGTATCTGCTTCACCATGCATTGTGGGCACGATGTGTGCACGCAGAGGGGAGATTGCCGCTGGGGCAGCACTACAGGGGCCCGTTACCGTGCGTGAGCGGCGTGCGGCCGCCCCGCATCGTTTGTGCCCTACCTCGCGTGCTGTCGGCCAAGGAAGCGGCATCTCGGATTACGGATGAGCTGCGAGCTCGATGGGCACCAGTCTTCGGGGATCTCGGTGCAGGAGACTTCGACGCCCGCTGCGTAGGCTTCAGGGCTGGCGGTGAATGCACAGCCGACTTGCAGGTCGGGAACCCCTCGCTCATCACTACGGCGTCAACTGCCTACCTGCTGCACCGCTTACTTGGCGCCCGGCTGCCGCCTCTTGAGGACGATGTGGAGGGAGAGCCCTGGGAGGTGCGGCAGGCGAGAGCGGAGGACCTACCGGCTTTGGATCCAGCAGCTGACAACGGATTTGGGCCTGGCTACGATCAGTATGGCGGCGCTGTGGACAATGCGCTGAACGTGCTGGGCTTGTCTGCTCTGATCATCGACGAACTCCACGAGCGCAGCATTGAGACGGAGCTGCTGCTAGTGGTGGTCACGCGACTGGTGGCCGAGGACGCGGCGTCTCGGCTTTGCTTGATGCTACGCCTCCTCGAAGCCGATGTCGTCCCTCTGCTGCGGACTGCATACTCGAGCCTGTGTGGAACGCGTGCTGCGGCGGCGGAAGGTCTGCCCCGTTCGGCACTAACATGGCCACCAAGCAGCGCTGCCGTGCACAAAGCCCTCGGGGTTCAGCGTCGTGATCTATGCAGCGCGCTGCATCGCATTGCGCTTGTGTGGGCCAACAGACCCCGTGTCATCTGCATGTCCGCCACCTACAACGCGGCTGCGCTGGAGGAGAGGGTGCGTGCAACGCTGGGCCAGTTAGTGCGGCGCTTCGAGTCTGCTCTTGCTGAGATGCTGCTCTCTCCTGCAACTGAACCGGCCGTGCCTCCGGGTGTCGGAGCCGGCGCCCCTGCAGCCACTGTGGATGCGCTCGCTCCGGTCACTCTGCTGCAGTACTTACAGCTGCCGGACCACACCCATGCTGGGACCGCTGCGACCTCAGGTTTCCAGCTCACTCGCTTCACCTTCGCAAGGATGGAAGGAAGCTCACCCTTTCCCTTGCACCTAAACGAGCAGCTGTCACTGGTTGCTCTGGTTGCCGGTAGCGTCAACGTTCCCGCCATCTATGGGGCGGGCTCTCCATTCCCGCCAGTGCATCTGTACTTGGAGGATCTGTCGCCCGCTGCTTCGAAGACCCCAGCGGTGATGCATCTGGATGGCGGCGCGGCCGCTGACGCGTACGCACAGGAGCAGCGGGCGCTCGTCGGTAACGCGCAGGAGCACGAGGCGCGTTTCTCCTGCGCTGCTGCGCACGCTGCCCTCTCCGGATTTTTCAGCGAGGCTGCCCAGCGGCTGCCGCTTGCAGATGCTGCTACAGATGCCACATCAGAGGCTGAGCGGCTGGGGCTGAAACCGCGGCACCTACAGCTGCCAATCCGGCATTTGGCTGGGCAGAGCGAGCTTGCGGCTTCTCTGGCGCTGCATCGAACCCTTGCGGCCCAACTGGCAAAAACGCATCCCACGGCACTGCTGCTTACCGAGGCACCGCTTCTGCCCGCCGTGCACGAGAGCGACGGAGCCATAATCTTTGCAGCTGGCGAGTCCGAGGTATGGTCCCTTGAGGCGGGAGTGTTGCGCGCGTGGCAGGCAGCCGCAGCTTCAGCGGTCGCTGATAGCCATCTGATCCCGCTGCTGATAGATGGCGACGCATTAGCCGAAGCGTTACTTTCGGCGGGAGCTGCGGAGGGTCCAGCTGTTGACGTGCCCTTCCTCGACGTCGTCGGATTTGCGCCTGCTGATGCTCTAATTGACAGGCTGGGTCTGCCACCCTGGCGGCAGCACGTTCCGGCTGCCGCGCTCATGCAAGCCGGAGGCGACGACCTACCGCGGCTGTGGCGGCTCGTTGGAGGCGAGCACGCGGAGCCGCACATTAATTGGGCTGCTCTCAAGGACGCTCAAAGGCTGATGAATCCGGCGGCTCACGGGGAGCGCTTTTCTATCGCCGCATTGGGGTAGGCTGCTGGTAAGCTCCTGGGAGAGGTGCCTCTCGTCTCGCAGGCTGAGCGGTACGACGAGCACGACATGCGCAGGACCCTCGCTGTGCATGCGACCCGCCTCGCGCTCCGTGGCCTGAGGCAAGAGGTGCGGCGCATCGCAGCCGCGCGAGGGGCCGCGGACCCACACCTGGTCGTTGATCGCGACGAGGGCGGCAGCGATGACAGCGTCGTCCATGCGCTCTCGGAGCGGTGGGCGGCTGCAAATATTTGGCAGCATCACGTGAGCGCAGCGTTTGAGGCGGTGTCCGCTGTGTTGCGCGGCTGGCCAAAGATCATGCAGCTGCAAATCACGCGCGCATCTGCAGGGACGGCGGCACTGCGCTACATTGAAGCACACCGCATGCTGCTGCGGGACGCAGGTGCCCCGTTCCCCTCCTTTTTTGCAAACACGAGCTTGCTGGTCCTTGCGACCAACGTCGCCGAAACGTCCATCACTATTGACGGCGTGCACACGGTGGTAGACCTCGGCATGCACAAGGACCTGACAGTAGTGCCGCCCGGGGTAGGTATCGCTGCCCTCTTGCAGAACTGGATCAGCCGCAGCTCCGCCAACCAGCGCAGTGGCCGTTGCGGGCGCACTGTAGCCCCCTTGGGCATGCGCCATGTTGTATACCGGCTGTATTCCCGGCAGTTCCTTGCCAGACTGCCAGCCTTTCCGACGCCAACGGTGCTGCGCTACGAGCCCTCCACGCTGGTGGCCAAGGTGCTGCAATTGGCGACGCTGTATGGGTGGAACAACGGTCTCTTCAACAGGCTGCCTCCGCCGCGTGCGGAAGCTGGAGCTGCCGCAGCAGTCGTGGACCTTGATCATGGCACAGCTGGTGAGGCAGCACTTGCAGTCGTGAACGTCTTGGAGCACACCCTTGCACCGCAGGCGGTGCCGGCTCTTCGCGGTCACATTCATCTCGCGGCTCTTGCGATGCTCCACGGCGGGCTGCTGCAACCGCAGTCTCAACCTCCGCTCCTTAGCTCCCTTGGACAGATCGTCGCATCTGTGTCTGTAGATGTCACCTCGGCCCGTTTCATCGCTGCCAGTGCGCTGCTGCCGGCTGCGCTGCCAGAGGCCGTCGTGATGGCCGCAATGAACCACGTGTGCGCCTTGGGGATGCAGCCCTTCGCGCCCATCCCTGGCAACATGGCGCATTGGATG
>Ga0208629_101290_pt1 | contig 10523 bp, 1 predicted proteins | sample LakWasMet19_HOW5_2_FD_183865 | JGI IMG/M metagenome (GOLD analysis project Ga0208629, IMG submission 183865) | Freshwater sediment methanotrophic microbial communities from Lake Washington under simulated oxygen tension - Sediment Metagenome... | ecosystem: Environmental > Aquatic > Freshwater >...
TACCACCCACGGAATGTCAGCCCGGTCGCCACAGCTGGCCGGTCATCTCGCGCAGGTGTAATGCGTCGGTGCGACGGAACCACGGATCACGTCAGATGGAAACGTTTTGGCGAATCCAAGGAATGCCGGGGGTGGAGGTAGCGACATGGAGTCCATAGCCGCGGAGACGCCGACTAGGTCCACCGCAGCGGCGGCGACTGGGGCGAACGACGCTGTCACTGCGGGTGCCGGAACTGGCTCAGCCCCTGGCTCAGGCTTCTTGACCGTGGCAAGTCGCTTGGTTGGAACAGGCGGTGGGCCGCTCATGGTGTCGTATCGGAGACGGCGTTAAGAAATAGAACCGTCAATCAGGGTCACGCTTGAGTGAGCTTGACGTCGGTGTTCTTGCGCGCTTCGGGAGGGCGTTTGGAACCGTTGCCAGTTTTCCAGCGCTGCGATCGCAAAGAATCAAAGGGCTGATCGAGGACTTCCTTCTCAGGTTCACGCACCACAGTTGATTGGTGTGTTTTGCGTGCACGAGACGAAGTTTTCGAGAGCATCTCGGACAGATTTTCGAGAGCACCCGGCGGTGCCACCCGCCGGATTGTTCACTCGTTCGTTGATTCAATGTCAATCTTGCATGGCACTCCAGTTAATAGGTCTCCGTTTCCATCGTTCCCCACGTCGGGGTTGTCTTCATTGCTGCGGTCGCTCTGAGTTCTTGCTCTGAAGGTTGAGCAGCGCAGTAATCATGTCCGGCGCAGCCCCGAGGCCGCGCGCCTCGTCAGTAGACCGCCGCAAGCGCCCTCGGTTGCCTGCGCCGCGCAGAATCCGTGTAGGAATCGCTGCGCGTGACAAGAAGGTTGCGTCGAAGCCAATGCAGCAGATTCTGTCACGCTTCGATCGCAGCCTGTTCGACGTCATTCCCTTTGGTGACGATGTGATCTGCAACCAACCTATCGAGCGCTGGCCGCCTTGCGACTGTCTGATGAGCTGGTACAGTGCGGGGTTCCCCTTGGACAAGGCGGAGGCGTACGTGCGGCTGCGCCGACCGCCCTTCTGCATTAACGACCTGTCTATGGAGCACGTGCTGCGCGACCGACGCCAGTTCTATGCCATCCTGGAAAACCACGGTATTCCGACGCCGACGCACATCCTAGTTGACCGCGAGGCCGAGCCGGACGTGAAGGTGATCGAGACGGAGGACACGATCGAGGTGAACGGCAAGAAGCTGAACAAGCCCTTCGTAGAGAAGCCGGTCGACGCCGAGGACCACAACATCTACATCTACTACCCCCGGCGCCTCGGCGGCGGCTCCAAGCGCCTGTTCCGCAAGGTCGGCAACGTGTCCAGCAAGTTCTACCCCGATGTGTCCAACATCCGCAGTAGCGGCTCGTACATCTACGAGGAGTTCCTTATGACGCAGGGCACGGACATCAAGATTTACGTGGTGGGGCCCGACTACGCGCACGCGGAAGCGCGCAAGAGCCCCGTCGTTGACGGCATCGTGCAGCGCGACGAGGAGGGCAAGGAGGTGCGCTTCCCCATCATGCTGACCAACAAGGAGAAGGACATCGCCCGCCGCGTGTGCCTCGCCTTCCGCCAGAACGTGTGCGGCTTCGACCTGCTGCGCACGCCCGGGCGCAGCTACGTGTGCGACGTGAACGGCTGGTCCTTCGTCAAGAAGAGCCACAAGTACTACGACGACGCGGCGCAGATGCTGCAGCTGATGATGCTGCGCGCCGTCTCGCCCGAGCGCCTGCACTCGTCTATCCTGCTGCACACCAGCCCGCCCGCGGGCGTGCACTCGCACTTCCGGCCCTTCGGCGAGCGGTTTCGCGGCAGCTCGCCGCTGGCGCCCGGCGGCGGCGCTGTCTCGCGCAGCTCCAGCGCCGCCGGGGCGGGCGGGGATCGCTATCACGCTGACGACGCGTATGCGTACGCTGCGGCGGGCGGCGGGCTCACGCACGTGCACACGAGCTCCACCTCTCTGTCCGCCCTTGATGGCCTGGATGCCAGCGGCAGCGGGCGCCCGCTGCTGGGTGCGGGCGTGGGTGCGGGGGACGGCGGCCTGATGGAGGAGGAGCTGCGGTGCGTGGCAGCGGTCATCCGGCACGGCGACCGCACGCCCAAGCAGAAGATGAAGATGACTGTGACGCACCCAGAGTTCGTGGCGCTGCACCGGCGCTTCGCCAAGAACGCGCGCGCGGAGGCGAAGCTCAAGTCGGCGCAGCAGCTGCAGGCAGTGCTCGAGGTAACCCGGGCCCTCATCGCGGCGCGCCTCGCCTCCTCTGCCGCCGCGCAGGCGTCCGAGGCCGTGCACCACGCGGGGGGCGGCGAGCACCTGCTGTTTCCTGGCCACCCCTCCGCCCTCCCGTCGCCCACCGCCTCTGCTGAGGCGTCGCGCACTACCGGCGCTGCGGTGGGCGCAGCAGGCGCGAGCGCTGACCCCTGCGCCGCCAGCGGCAGCGCTGCGGGCGCTGCGGAGGCGTGCGCGGAGCACGAGGAGGCGATCGACCGCCTGCTGCAGATGAAGGTGGTCCTGGAGAAGGGGGGGCACTTTTCGGGGATCAACCGCAAGGTGCAGCTCAAGCCCACCAAGTGGCGCCGCGTCGCGCGGTCGCCGGGGGGCAGCCCCGACCTCGCGCCCAGCGCCGCGGCAGCAGCTGCGATGGCGGCAGGCGTGGACGCCGCCCTCGCCGCGGCGCTGACGCCCGGCGGTGATCCGTCCGTCCTCGTCGCGGGCGGCAGCGGCCTCGGATCCCCGCCGCTGCCTCAGATTCCCGGCATCACCGCCCCTGGCGGCGGCGGCGGCGGCACGGATAGCAGCTACGGATTGACAGAGGTTCTGTCGCCCTCACCGCTGACCCCGCTCGCGCCCGGCGAGCTGTCTGCGGTGCCAGCGCTCACCGGGCTGGCGGGGTCGCGCGCGCTGCAGGGCGCCCCTGTCGCGGGCGCAGCAGCGACGGCTCGCAAGCCTGCGCTGGGGCTTGGGACTGGGCCAGGGGCAGGGGTGGCGCCAGGGGCAGGGACAGGGCCGAGCGCCTCGCCAGGTCGGGGTTGCCTTTCAAGCGCGCGCGGAGGGCTGGGCAGCGCAGGCGTGGGAGCGGCCGGCGCGCACGACAGCTCGGCCCGCGTACCCGACCACGCTGACGCGACAGCGACGGGGGCCGCTGGTTCGTCTGCGGCTGCGTCAGCTGCAGCTACAGCGCCCGTCGCTGACTCGCCTGCATGCGTTGATGGCCATGGCTGCCCCGCGGCTACCGACCCATCCCCCGCTTCCGGCAGCGCCTCAGCGAGGCAGCCTGCGCAGCAGCCGGAGCGCGAGCAGTGCGACGACGACGATGGCAACGACAGCGGCGACGGCGCGGACGACTCTGACGAGGGAGGGGAGTGGGAGGTCACTGAGTGCATGCTCGTGCTCAAGTGGGGGGGCGTGCTGACCCACGCGGGGCGCGCGCAGGCGGAGGCGCTGGGGCAGCGGTTTCGCAGCGTCATGTACCCCGGCGAGTCCGTCGGTCTGCTGCGCCTGCACTCCACGTACCGGCACGACCTCAAGATCTACTCCTCCGACGAGGGTCGCGTGCAGATGACGGCGGCGGCGTTCGTGAAGGGGTTCCTGAGCCTGGAGGGGGAGCTGACCCCCATCCTGGCGTCCCTCGTGAAGACGGTGAACACGGAGACGCTGCTCGATGACAGCGACCCCGCCCGCGACGTGATGAGCCTCGTCAAGAACAAGCTGAGGGACACGCTGATGCAGCCGTGGCCTGCACCCGCGGGGGCCGCCGCGGCGCTCGCCGATGCCGCCGCGGTGACGGCGGAGGTTGCCGCCGCGAACGCGGCGGAGGTGGCGGCGGTGAAGGCCGAGCTCTCAGCGGCTGCGGCGGCGTCGGAGGGTGCGCACGAGGTCGCTCTGTCCTGCGTCCTCTCCGACGGCGACGTGGCTGGCGACGAGGGGACGAGGGAGGCTCACGCTGGCGAGGGGACAGGCGGGCGGCTGGGCCTGGGTGCCGCGCCGGGTTCAACCCCGCGGGCAGGCGGTGCCACGGGCACGGGCCTGACAGACGCGTCGCTGCGGACCCCTGTTGCGCAGCAAGACGCCGCGCTCGTGCTCGACACGCCCAGCGAGAGCGCAGCGCCCTCTGCGTTGGCGTCAGTGTCAGCGGAGGCTGGGGTCGGGGGGCGCCCGGGCAGCGCGCGTCGGCCCCTCTCCATATCGCGGCCGGCCGCGAGCGCCGCCAGCCGCACGCAGAGCGGTGGCCGCTTCGCCCACGGCGGCGCACTCGTTGCGGGCGGCAGCGACGCCTCCGAGCCGCCCTCCGAGCCGGGGACGCGGCGGCCCTCGGGCAATGCGGCGCTGCTGGACCTGTCCTCCGCCCCCGCGACGGGCTCCCCCGAGCTGCACGCCACTGCGCCGTCGCCCGGCGGCCGCTCGCCCTCCGCTGGGCCCGTGTCCGCGCCGCCGCCCTTCGATCTCGACGCCGCCGTGAACCTGCCCGCAGACCGCGAGGTCAACGCGCTCATCGCAGGCCTGAACCCGCAGCTGGTCGCAGAGATAGCGCCGCAGCGCGGGGCGGCGCTGCTGCGGGCGCTGCGGACCGTCGGGCCCGACCCGCCCGCGGCGCTGCGCAAGCTGAACGCGCTGATCGGGTCCCTCGTGGAGCAGCTAAGCAGCATGCTCGCGGCCAAGTACAGCCGCGCGCAGCTGCGGCAGCGCGCCCAGGACTACGCCTCTGCGGGCGCCGCTGCAGGCGGCGGAGGGGGCGCGGGGGCAGCGCCGGCCGCAGGCGGCAGCGCTGACGCTGCAGCGGCTGCGGCGGTAGGCGGGGCAAAGGCTGGCTCCACCGCCAGCCGCGGCTCCCGCGGCAGCCTTCGCTCCCAGGCCCCGCCCTCAGCCGGCCTCCCGCGCGGCCTCAGCGCTCGCGCCGCCAGCGGCTCCGGCGCCGCATTCTGCATCGGCAGCGATGAGGATGCCCTGACGCCCAGCGGCGCGCTGGGAGCGAGTCTGGAGTCCGCGGGCGCCTCCGCAGCGGCTGAGGGCGGCGGCGCGCCCGCCAGCGTCGCTGACGACAGCAGCGACGGCCTCGGGGAGGAGGAGACAACGGCAGACGAGGACACGTTCTCGGTGCAGCGTGGGCCTGTAGCCAGCAGCAGCGCTGAGCCGGCCAGCGGCGCGGCAGCGGACTCCGCAGCGGCTGAGGCGCGCCGCAACAGGCGGCACCGGCGCGGGGACAGCGAGATCGCGCGCATGCTGCGAAACCAGTACGGGGAGGAGGAGGAGCGGGATGAGGAGGATGACGAGGGCGAGGGGCAGGCGGGGACCGCAGGGGCGTCGCAGGAGGGGGCGAAGGGCGAGGAGGGGGCCGGCAGTGCTGCCCATACCTCCAGCACAAGCGCAGCAGCCAAGTCCTCCGCTTCCCCAGCTAGTGCTGATGCTCCCAGCAGCACAGGCGCTGGCAGACCGACAAGTGCGCCGCCAGCCACGAAGCAGCCGCAGGCCGATAGCAGTGGTGCTGTGGGTGGCAGCGGCAAGCTGTCAGCGGTGCACGGCGAGGCAGGGCCCGCGGGGCACCGGCGTGAGGCCACCGGTACCGCGATGACCGTCACCGCGACAGAGGGTGGGGACGCGAGTGCAGGCACCAGCCCTGCAGCCGCCGGCGCTGCCGCTCACAAGGCCAGCGGTAAGCTGTCTGGAGGCAGCGCTGAGACTGCCACCCTCTCTGCGCCGGAGTCGTCCACGGGCTCGACCCACGCCCTGCTGCCCCGCACCGACAGCGCAGGCGCAGCAGGCGCGGGCACCCGCTCCTCTTCCTCGCTCGCCTCCTCCTCCGCCGCTCTTGCCTCGGCGCCGGACAGCGTCATGTCTGCCGTCCCCTCCCGCCGCCGCGAGCGCTTCAACAGCGGCGAGCTGTGCTGCAGCGGCGAGACGCTGTGGCTGCTGTGCGAGCGCTGGAAGAAGCTGTCGAAGGACTTTTACAACGCCAAGAAGGACAGGTTCGACCTGTCCAAGATCCCCGACGTGTACGACCAGGCCAAGTTCGACTGCCTGCACAACGCCATGCTGGGCCTGCGCGACATGCCGGAGCTGCACCGCCTGGCGGAGGCCTTCGCAGACATCGTCGTGTCGCAGGAGTACGGCGTGACGGTGGGCGAGAAGAAGGACATCGGCGCGCGCATCGCGCACCACCTGCTGCGCAAGATCTTCTTCGACATCACGGCCGTGGCGGTAGAAGACGTGATTCTGGACGGCGAGGAGGCCGCCGCGGCGGCGGCGATGATGGCTGCGGCGGCGACGGCCGGCCCCGCCCGCGGTGGCGGCGGGTCGGGCGGGAAGGAGGCGTCTGCACCCCGCAAGGTCGCCAGCGCCGCAAGCGTTCTGTCGGCTGGGAGCCGCACCGGGCCCGCAGCGCACGCACAGACGCAGCTGGAGGCCGCCGCGCTGCTGAGCACCGTACCCGAGCACGCGCCCGTGGAGCCCCCCTCCACGGTCTCCGCGCCGCCTGCGGTGTCTGCAGTTTCCGTCGACTCGCCGACCGTCCTGGGGCTGTCGCCTGCGCTGGGGGGCGACAGCGGCGGCGCTGCGCCAGCGAAGCGCACGGGCAGCGCTGCAGCGAGCGGGAAGGCTGCGTCTGTCGGTGCTGAACAGGGCCAGCGTGCGGCTGCGGCAGCGAAGCCGCCGGCCCCCGCAGCGACCGCAACTGCGCCCGCCGCAGCCGCGGCGGCTGCGCCGCCTGCGGCTCCCACCGCAACCGGGGCGCCTCGGGCTTCGAGTGCTGCTGGCGCAACAGCAGCTGCTGCTGCTGGGGGCTCCCCCGTGCCACAGGCAGCTGCCACAAGCACCGGAGCCAGCACCAGCACCTCTGCCGCTGCCGCTGGTGTAGGTGGGGCCGTGCCGCCAGCTGCCCCGGCGGCAGGCGTGCCCGCGCAGGTCGCTACGCCAGTCTTCAAGCAGTCAGCATCTGATGGGGACATCCCAGCTGCAGGGGCCTCCCTGCGCAGCGCGAGTTCGCCGAGCAAGACGGCTGCCGCAAAGCATGGCGGCGTGGCTGTCGCCACAGGCGTAGCGGCCGGCCCGCCCGCCGACGCCGTGCTGCTCTCGCCAGCTGCCTCTGAGCGCTCTGCAGCCGGCAGCGCGACGTCGGCCGCGGCTGCCTCGGAGGCCGGCAGCAGCGCCAGCCAGGCTATGGCGCCCGCTCACCGGCCAGCGCCCACCTGGTTCCCAGGCGGCGGCGTTGCGACGGCGATGGTGGCGCGGGGGGCTAGCGTGGCGCTCACCCCTTTCTCCGGCAACTCGCCGCTCACGGGCCTGGTGGTCACGCTGAGGCAGCTCTCCGTGCCCACTGCCCGCGTGCGGCGGACCAAGAGCTCGCCCCCCGTGCTGCACCTGGGCCTGCACGCGAGCCCGCGCCTGCTGTGCTGGGAGAGCGAGGCGTACTCACACCTGGCGCAGTCCGCTGTGGGGCCCACCTTCCTGCCCGGCTACGGATTCATCACCAATGGCGCCGCTGGCGCGCAGGCGGGCAGCGCAGGGACTGGCGGCGCGGGTCTTGCCGTCTGGAGCGCGGCCGCGACGGGCAGCGGCGGTGCGAGCTTCCAGAGCGCGACGGGGCTGCTGCCCGCCCTTCCCGCGAGCACCACGAACGCGCGGCTGGGGACTGGCCTCTACTCTGCAGACGGCGATGCTGGCGCCGCGGGCGCCACAGGCAGCCGGGGGGCCAGCGCTGCCGGCAGCCCGCAGGCAAGCCCGACGCACAAGCGGGCGGCCGGCGCGCGTGGCGCGGAGCACCCAACGGGTGGCCAGTGGACCATGGTGCCCGTGCCAGGGCCGAGCCGTGGGGGCGCGGCTGGCGGCGGCATCGGCGGCGGCGGCGGCGTGTCGCTGGGCGCCTTCCACCAGCCCGGGGCCGGGGGCGCGCCGCTCTCCGCAGCGCGCGGCGGCCGGGGCGGCGGGCTGCTGCCCAGCCAGGGCGGCGCCGCAACGCGCGGCGGAAGCACAGACAGCCCGGCGAGCAGCCAGGCGGGCGGCTCCGCCCCCGGCAGCGGGCGGGGATCGGGCGGTGGGCCCCTGCCTTCCCCTGGTATGGCATCGCTCGGCGGCGGCCCCGGCTCTGCGGCGGGCGGGCCCAGCGGCGCGCTCGATGGCGACATGGACTGCGGCCGCAGCGAGGCGGGCAGCACGATGAGCATGCCCGCCGCGTATGAGCGCATGAATGCGGCGGCGGGGCCCGTGCTCGTGCCCGGCATCAGGCTGCGGCAGCGCGCCGCCGCCGCCGCCACTCGGGACGCCGCGGCGGCCTCCGCGGCTGCGGGCGCCTCTGCTGCCGCGTCGCAGTCCGGCAGCCCGCTCACGAGCGTGGCGGGCTCCGCTGCAGGTGCCGCCGCCTCAGGCGCTGCCGGCACAGGCGGCGGCAGCGCCAGCGGGTCGGTGCCGCCTCCGTCTGGCACCAGCACGCCGCTGCTGCCCATACGCGACGCAGGCGCCGGCGGCCCGCACGACGCCGGAGCAGGGGACGCGACCGCGTCTGGCGGCGGCGGCGGCGGCTCTGCCGTGAGTGCGGGCGGTGCGGGCAGCGGCCGCGCCACGCCACGCAGCCTGACCCTGCCCGGCGGCGGCGGCGGCGGATCGAGCGCCGGGCTGGGCATCGGCACCGGCGGCATTCCAAAGACGCCGTCTGTCCGGTCGCTCGAGTCCCTCGCCAGCGTGGAGGATGGGGGCTCCGCGGGGCCAAGCTCGAGTGTCGGCGCTGGCTCCGGCGCCGGGGCTGCGCGGGGCATCGATTCCTCAGGCGGCAGCCTGGACTCGTTCGGCGGCGGCGGGCGGCAGCTGCCCCCGGTGGCAGAGGAGCCGCTGGGCCTCGACCTGCCCGCAGACGCGGCGTCCACGACCCGCAGCAGCGGCCCCAGCCGCACTGGCCTCCCCTCCCCAGTGGACGCAGCGGGGGCGCAGAGCGCGCCCGCCACTGGGCACTCCTCCCCCGCAAACGCGACCGCCCAGGCCGCGCCCGCCGCGCAGCCGCAGCAGCCGCCGCAGCAGGCGCAGGCGCCGTGCACCGCCGCCGAGAAGCTGTCGACGGTCATGGCCGTCATCGCGCAGGACCTGCACGACGTGAGCGAGACGGTGCACCAGCTGGACGCGCGCGTGATTGAGAGCCAGGACGCGGGGTACGGGGAGATCAAGACGCCGGCCCGCCACGTGCGCACGCGCCTCTATTTCACATCCGAGTCGCACGTGAGTGCCGTGGGCGCCGTCGAGTGCTTCTGATGCGTGCTGTAATAGGCGCTGGCTGCAGCGCGTGCTGCTGTGCATGCGCGCTTCCACTTGTGGCCGCCTGTGGATGGGGGCTGCTGCGGGTTTTTGTGCTTGAGTTGCTGCTGCGGAGGTAGTCAGCTCCTCTCGCTCTGCGCTTGAACTCTTTAGTGCGACATCCATTTCCTCCCCCTTCTCGCTTTCTCTTGCTTTCTGTCCTTCGCGCAGGTGCACGCGTTGGTCAACACGCTCAAGTACTGGGCCAAGGACCGCTCGGGCGACGACGATGACGCGGGCTCCCCTGGTGCAGCGCCGGCGCCCACCCCCGCAACGGTTGGCAGCGCTGCCCCCGAGGGGTTCGGCGACGAGGCGACAGCGGACGCGACACCGTCGGCTGCCTCTGCTGTCGCTCAGGCGGCTCGCCTGGCTGGCGGGCCCTCCGGCCCTCCTGCGAGTGGCGACGCCAGCGCCGCAGCTGACGACGCAGCCGACAGCGCGGCGCCTTCGCCCGCCGTCGCACCGGCGGCGCCCGCGCCGGCAGCGGCTGCATCGCCGATCCTGGGTGCAGCCGGCGGCCTGGTGACGCCCGAGGCGATGCGGATGCTGGAGGCGACGCCGGAGCTGGACTACCTGACCCACATCGTCATCCGCCTCTACGAGAACTTCCGCTTCCCGACGGGCCACCCGCGCCGCCACCGCGTGGAGATCCTGTTCAGCCCCGGCGCGTCTTTCAACCCCTTCGACGGCGCGCCGCGCGCCCCGCGTAAGAAGGACTTCTCCATCGCTCCCGCCGCTGCAGGCGTCGGGGCGGGCGCGCCACGCAGCCTCGTGGCGGGCGCCGTGACTCGCGGGGCGGAGGTGCCCCCGAGCGCCCTGGGCGGTGTTGTGACGGGCGGGCCGCTCCTCAGTACTGCCATGGCGGGCGCAGGGCTCGGGCGTGAGTCCAGCGCAGCGGCTGCGCGCGGCCGCTGCGGCACGGCAGGCGACGACCTGCTTGAGACCAGTGTGGAGCTGCCGCCAGATGACGCGGGGAGCACTGTGAGCGCCCTGTCGGCTGCTGGGGGCGGACCGCTCAGCGCCCGCGACGGCGGCGGTGCGCTGGCCGGTGCCCTCGCCTCGCCATCCCGGCACCGCCTGGCCGCTACGCCGCTTGGCAGCAGCGCGCACGGCGGGCCCGACAGCGTGCATTCCGCGGGCGGTGGCGCCGCAGCTGGCCCGGGCGCGGGTGCTGGGGGCGACGGTGCTGCGGAGGACGGCTTGGGACGCTCCGCGAGTGCTCTGAGCGCGGGCGGTGCAG
>Ga0208629_101292_pt1 | contig 10515 bp, 3 predicted proteins | sample LakWasMet19_HOW5_2_FD_183865 | JGI IMG/M metagenome (GOLD analysis project Ga0208629, IMG submission 183865) | Freshwater sediment methanotrophic microbial communities from Lake Washington under simulated oxygen tension - Sediment Metagenome... | ecosystem: Environmental > Aquatic > Freshwater >...
ACCAGTGACAGAGTGTCCGAATGACACTGCGGTGGCCATTCCTGCCTCTGCAGAGGGCAACCCGTGTGCCCTCAGCCTGCCCGCGGGCGCTGGCGGGTGCGACCCGCAGCACCGTGGCAGCTGGTGGAGTGGCCTCTCTACCTGCATGGCAGCCCTGCCCGCTGCGCTGCATCCCCTCCTGAGCGATGAGGCCTCCCAGCCCCGGGCTGCTTCACCTGCTTCGGTTACCGTCCCCGCCAGCCCGCCCAAGGCGTCGCCGCGGAGCCCCGCTGCTGAGGGTGACGGCAGCATATCCGCTAGGAGTGCTGTCTCTCAGGCCTCAGTGGGCTCTGCCGTCTCGGCATCCTCCGCCTCATCCGTGACATCCGCTGCTGTGTCGCCAGCGGGGACGCTGGCAATCGCACGGCTTCCAACCGCGACCGCTCTCGCAGGCGGTGTTGCTTCTGTGCAGCCGCTGCCAGCATCGACTGGCGCGTGGCTGTCGCCTGTTTCGGCTGTGGCGTTTGTGCCTGGGGCCGTAAGCGGTACAGTGGGCCCCGTTCTAGCACTGCAGACCGCAGCTGCAGCAGCGCTGGCGGTCGACGATCGCGCGTGCTCGCCGCTGATCAGCCTGCAGCGCTCCAATCCGCTGGCACTCTTGGCCGGGGCCTCGACACAGCAACTGCTGCAGCTCCGGGTTCCGGGCTGCGGCCTTGCGTCGCTCGAGAGTCTGCGCCTCGCAGCGGCGGCGCCGCAGCTGCAGCTCCTCGACGTTGCCTTCAATCGCCTTTCCTGCCTGCGGGGGCTGGAGGGCCTGCGCGGCTTGCGCGTGCTCGAGGCGGGCTGCAACTGCATCGTCAGCCTGCGCGACGGGGCGGCAGCGGCCCCTCCGTCCGCCGATCCTGCGGGCGCAGCGTCCCCTGCGGAGGGGTCACGAGTTACTGCAGCTCTGACGGTTCACGCGGATGCTGGACTTGATGCCAGCGGCCGCTCTCGAGGCGCCAAGGCCGGCCTTGTGCTCGCGGACTGTCCCCGCCTGCGGCACCTCGACCTATCGTTCAACCAGCTGGCCTCCCACGCTGAGATCGCAGCCATTGGGGTCTGCTGCCCGCGGCTACAGTCTCTGTCGCTGCTCGGGAACCCTGTCGCGATGCCGCTGCGGCTGGTGCGGAGCAGTGCCGTCAGCTACGAGGGCACCACGCATGGCCCCGCGGCTCCGGGGGTGCTACAAGCGCTGCAAGCGTTGCTCGGCACGCATTCCTGGACACCCCGGGGCAGCCCGCCCCCGCAGCACCGCTTTACGGTCGCTGGTCTCGCAGAGCCGCTGCCGAGTGAGGGGTACCTGTCGGTCGCCACGCACCTCCCCTGCCCAGGGTTGCAGGTGCTGGATGGCCGGCTGCTGTGGAGGGAGGACCGAAGTGCACTGATGGACCAGCTGCCGCTGCGCAGGCAGCTGTGGAGGGAACTCGCCGCCGGGGGCACGCCGCCCGCGCCTGCACCGCCACCATTCACCCCTACGCCATCCACGCCCGGTCTGGCCTTCCTGCCCGCCGCCCTCGCGATTGACCCCCTCGAGCGTGCGCTGGCGGCACGGCCCGTTCTCCAACTGCTGCAGCGCTGCGGTACGATTGGAGAACGCCACACGCCCTTGCACAGGGTCGTTGCGCTGCTGCGTGCCGCTGCCTACGAGGTGGTGGGCGCAGAGCCGCCGTGGCGTGCGTTTGTTGCCGCGTCGGATGCCGGCCGCTCGCACGCTGCCAGCGGCCAGGGCCTGGTGACTGATCCGCGCACCGCCGCAAGCCTCTGCGTTGCCGGGCTGCCTAGCGGGGGCCTCTCAGCTGACGGCACCGTGTCAGAATATCAGGGCATCGTCTTGCTGCCAGACCGCGCCTGGCCGCCTGTGCATCGCCTCTTCGCAGCGCTGGCGTATCGCTACTACGTCGTCGCGGGGCGCGCAGTGTTGCAGGGGCACCGCAGCTCTGCAACGCAGACGCTGAAAGCCGCTCCAGGAGGCGTCAGTGGGCCAGGAGTGGTTCCGGCGCTGTCAACTGCGGCTTCAGCTGCAGCGGCCATTGATGCGGGCGCAACCCTTCCATTGGCCGTCGCACCTGGCGCCGCAGGCGCAGAGGGTGAGGAGGAGGGCTTGCGGCTGCTGCGCTGGATGTCAGCGGTGGAGTGCGAGCTGTCGTCCTGCTGTCCCAGCGACCCCCTGCTGTCCGATCCCTCGCCAGGTGCGGCCGGCTCTGCGCCGGGCAGGGGCCGCGGGCCAGCTGCGGCTGCAAGCGGCAGCCCTGCCGCCACAGACGGGGACCGCATCGCCACGGCCCCTGCGGGGTCGGAGCTCCTCGCCGCGGCACAGGTGGCCTATGCTCGCATCACAGCTGCGTCCCAACGCCTGGCGCGTAGCTGCCCGGGCCTATCGCGACTGACAGACGTGAATCTGGCTGGCTGCGGCCTCACCGCGCCCTGGCTGCACGCGGGGGATGTCGTGACGGCCTTCGCGTGTCTGTCCGGCCTCAAGAGCCTGCGCCTCGATGCGAACCCGCTGACAGCGCTCGTGCTGCCCCAGCAGCTGTGGGATGCTGCGGCTCACGCCTTTGGCGGGCCCGCCAGCTCCGGCGCCGCCTGTGGCATCCCATCTCTGATGCTGCTTGCTGGTACTGCTGGCAGCTGGGAGGGCACAGCTGCTGCTCAGGGCTTAGGAGGCGGAAAAGCGGGAACGCCGCCGCCCAAGTCTGGCGCTGCGGCGCTCGGTAGCGCTGGTGCAGGAGGGGCCTCCTCCCCCATGATGCCTGCGCAAACAGGCGCTGGCTTCGCAGGCACGTCGCCGCCCCCTGGCTCGCTCTCGCAGTCAGATGCCACCGGTGGCGGGGCTGCTGCGACGTTTCGGGCACTGTCTGCCCTGGGGGACGGCCTCGTGGGGTACCAGGCGCTCTGTGCGGTGTCCGCCGCTCACAGCCTGGACACCCTGTCTCTGTCGGGCTGCGGCCTGCAGTGCCTTGCCGTGCCTGTACCGCCCTGCGCCAAGGGCGTCCTCTCGCCGCCGCCTGGGTACCTGGGCTCGCCCAACGCCCCCGGCACCAAGCGCTGGCGAGCCCCGCAGCTGCTGCACTGGTTCACGCCCCTCGCCGCACTGCCGCGCCTGCACAAGCTCGACCTGAGCTGCAACAGCCTGACGGACGGAACGCTTGCTGCAGCGCGCCTGTACCTGCTGCCGCACCTGCACCTGCTGAGCCTCGAGTCAAACTGCCTGACCTCATTCGAGCCCCTCAAGGGCTGCAGGGCGCTGATGGAGCTCTACATCGGCAACAATCGCATCGGAGCCCCGCCAGCAGGCGCAGGCGCAGGCGGTGCTGGAGGGGCAGGTGCTGGTACCGGCACCGACGGCGGCGGCGGCAGCGGCGACCGCAGGGCGTCCCCGCACCCTTACTCCACGAGCAGCAGCCGCTCTGGCACGCCGCCCACCCCCTCACACGCCTCCTCCGGGGCGCAAGGGGCAGGCAAGAGCCTCTCTGCTGCCGCCGGTGCAGCCGCTGAGCGTGACGCAGACGCTGCGAGCGGGGCGTATGCCGCCAACAGCAGCCTGCGCGTGATGCAGCGCCTGCGACCAGAGCAGCACCCGCGCCTTATCATTGCAGACTTCACGGGCAACCCCGTCGCCCGATCCCCCGGCTACCGAGAGTACGCGATATTCCACCTGCGGCGGTTGAAGGTGCTGGATGGGGTGGGGGTCAGCACGGAGGAGTCTCTGTCCGTCCGAGAGCGCTACAGCGGTCGCCTGAGCCTCGACCTGCTGGAGGAGCGCCTCGCGAACGGGGCGGCCGGGCCAGGGGTGCAAGCCCAGATGTCTGCGCTGCTGGGGCTGTCGAACAGCAGCCCGCGCACCGGCGCAGGCGGAGGGGCGTCTGGCAATGCCAGCGACGACGAGGCGGGCGGAGGCACGCCCGCAGCGCCAGGCTCGGGTGCTGCGGGCAAGGGCGCCGCAACTGCCGGAGCGGGCGGCTGCGGAGGGGCCCGCGCTGGCGCCGCTACAGACATGGCAGGCGTGCTGGGCGGCGTGCGGGAGCTCGATCTGTCCGCCTGCCGCATCCGCGACATCGACCACCTGCCCGGCTCCCTGCTGCGCAGCCTCGCAAGCATCAATCTGGACGGCAACGCCATCTCCGCGGCTGCGCTGGCTGGCCTGCGGGACCTGCCTCGCGTGACAACGCTGTCCCTGGCGGGGAGCAAAGCCCCCACGCTCATCGCTGCCGTCTGCGCCGACCGCGGCACGGTAGCGACGGTGTTGCAGCAGGTGTCCGCTGCGAGCGGGAAGGGCAGCCGTGCAAGCGAGGGCGCCGGGGGCAGCGGCGCATCAGCTGCTGCCGGCGCCTCCGCGCCTGCCGCAGGCCCTGGCGGGGTCGCAACGGGGGCAGCTCGACGGGCCGGCGGTGACGCCACGCCTGCCGCTTCATCCTCCGCCGCGCTTCCGCCAGCGAACGCGAGCGCCGCCGCCGGCACTGGCGCGCCACCGTCGGGGTCTGGGGCAGCTGCAGCGCGGGCGAGACAGGCTGCCGCCGCCGCTGCGGCGTCGAGCGGGGTGGGGGCCGCCACGCCCGCCGGCGGCCCGTCCCTCGCTGCGATTGCTGCGCTCGTGCAGGCCGGGCAGCCGCGCACGCCGCTGGCGTCCACCCTGCAGGTGCTCTCTCTCGCGGGCAACGGGGTGGCGGACATGGATCTGGTGGGCCTCGAGTTCCTGCCGCAGCTGCGGGTGCTCAACCTCGCAAACAACGAGATTCAGCGCGTGTGCGGCCTCGGCCGCTCCGCTCTGCTGCGCAGTCTGTCCCTCGACGGCAACAACATTCGGCAGCTGGACCCAGACTCGCTCGCGGGCTGCTCTGCCCTGCTGGAGCTGCGACTTGCCGACAATGGGCTGAAGACGCTCGTGCACATTGATGCCTGCCCGGCCCTGCAGCTGCTGACCCTCTCATCCAACCGCATCGCAGACATGGGCGACCTCGACTGCCTGTACCCGCTGCAGCAGCTGCGGGAGGTGGCGCTGGGCAACAACCCTGTGGCTCGCAAGGCTGCATACCGCCTGTCTGTCCTGCAGCGCCTGCCAGGCCTCGTGATGATCGACGGACGCGAGGTGGCTCTGGAGGAGCGGCAGCGAATCGACCCCTCGGCGACGGGCCCCAGCGGCGGCGCCGGCTCCGCTGCTGCCGGTAGCGCGCTCGTGGCGCCAGTTGGCCTGCAAGGCCTCAGCAGCGCAGCCTACGCTGCCAGCTTTGGCGCCGGCGCCAGAGGGAGCGGGGGTGGCGGCTTGCAGCCGCCTCTGCAGATGGGGATGGGGCTCTCAGTCGGCGCCGCGGCGCTGACGGCCGTGGGCGCGCCAGGCCTGGGGCAAGGATACGGCAGCGGAAGCGGGGCCTACGGTAGCGGGGGCGGCGGCGGTGGGTATTCCAGCGCGGGGCAGGTCGTTGCCGCTGGCCTCAGCGTGTCTGGCGCGGTGCCGGGGGCAGGCGCAGGCAGCTCTGCTATGGGGGTGCTAAGCCCGCACGCAGGCGGCGGGGCAGGTGGCGGATACGGCATCCAGCCTGGCGGCGTGTACGGCGGCTCCACAGGCGCGTCTGGGGGCCCTGGGGCTGGCAGCGGCGGGCAGGCGGGCGCTGGCGTCGCCTACCTCGGCGTCACCTTCCCCCTGCAGCAGGCGGCCCCCGTCACCGTCGCGCCCGACCGGTACGGCGGCGGCCTTGCAGGCAGCGGCGGCGGGGGCGGCAGCGGGGCGTACGGGATTCCTGCAGGCGTCCCTCTCATGCACTCTTCCTCCTCCCTCATACTGCCCGGAGACCTGCCGGGCCGCGCAGCGCCGGGCGGTGGGTTTGGAGGCTACCGCGGTGGCGGCAGCGGTGGGTTCGGTGCTGGCGCCTTGGGCGGTGCTGCAGCAGGGGCGGGGGGTGCCCTTCCGGCTCCCGGGGGCGGAGGGGTCGGGTCTTTTTACGGGGCGGGGGGCGCCGTCCCCGCGACGCGAGGCGGCAGCGGCATGGGTGGCTTCGGGGGCTCCACTGCGATGCCGTACCTCTCTGGCCCCGGAGGAGGAGGGGGCGGCGGAAGCGCAGCCCTCAGTTCCCTGGGCACCGGCCTTGCAGGGACTAGTCTCATGTCCTCTGGAGGCGGTGCAGGGGCCGGGCTGCCTGCCGGTGGCCTACCAGGCACAGCGTCCGGGTATCGCGGGGGCCCTCAAGGTGCCGGCGCATCCGCTGCGGGCGGCGTGGGTATCAGCGTCGTGAGTCTGTCGGCGCAGGGCTTGCCCGCTGGCATCGGTGGCAGCGCTGCCGGCTTCTCGGGCGCAGGCCAGCTGTCCGGCGGGGCTCGGGGAGCGCGAGACAGCGCCAGTGCCGCAGCGAGCGGTGGGGCTGGAGGCATGGGCATCGGCGGCGGCGCGTATGGGCCCTCAGCCATGGCTGCAATCCCCTCTGCGAGCGGCAGCCTTCTGCCCGCTGCCCCAGGCATTCGCCCAGCAGGCAGCGCGCACCGGCTTGCGGGATCCACACCGCTGCGGAGGTAGTGGCGTGGCCTGTCCGCGTGGGGTTGTTGGCGGTTGGCTTCGTTGACGGGTTGCTAGTGCGTGCCCCACGCAATAGGGGCAGGCAGCAAGCGATGTTCGTGCGCTGGACGCGTGGACATCTCCCTCCGATATCGTTTCTGCAACCCATCGCGCTTGAAATGGAGCATTCGTCGCAGAATTCTGACAGAGGATTAGTGGCCACCATGGCGATCAATATCATCGGCGCCGCCGTGCGCAGGCGCTGACAGCTTCGAGAGCACTGGCGCCACATGTACATGGATCGGATGCCATCAGCGCTAGCCATCATGATCGTGGAATTCGAACGACTCTCGTTCAAGTACAATTCATCACTTGCAATTGCATGCGAATCCGAATGTTGCATACAAAGCCCCATATGCATACATGATCAAACTGAAGCTTCCGACCGAGAAGCTCTCGCTGGCCATATAGACGTGCAACTTTGCACAGTCGACGTCCCCGCCCCAACTCCAATCGCAAACAGGTGTCGACTTCAAAGCGACAGCTGCCGGGAAGGGGCGGGGATCACCGCATTCACACAAGTCGGGTCATCGCATTCACACGAGTCGCAACCTTGAGAGTTCCTAACAAACAGCAGACACATGAAGTGCGCGCACTGGCAGACGGTCATGTAGAGGTCTGGCAGACACAGTCGTCTAGCGAGCAGGCAGACACACGCACGGCGCTGGTAGATACAGATCCTCTACCAGGATGGCCAGGTTGCCGAGGAGGCGTTACTAACGCCGCGAGACACTGCCAACACGCATAGAAACCCACAAAACTGGCCTCAAACAGTGTCGATGCAGGAAAGCGAACACGCGGCGAGCGGTGAACTGAAGGCAACGCTGATAACACACGGGGCACGCTGATATATTATGCGCACACACGCGAACCATCGGTATGTGCAGCTACCCGCAGTGATATACATGCTGGCAAACAAACTCCACACTCGCTAATTCCAGCTGCCTACCCTAGCAGCGCCACACCAACGGCAGCCGCCGCGGCCGCGACAGCTGACGCGACATGGGAGGCCGTTGTGCTGCCTGCCGAGAAGGGGACTGTCGTCTGTGAGCTGTTTCCCCCGGCGCCAGGAGCTGGGGTGCGGCCCACAGTGGGGCTGCCAGTGAGGGCCCCGTCGAGGGCCGGGAGGCTCAGCTCCAGCACGAAGGGACCGCTGGTCTGGCCGGATTGGCTGTTGGACAGCTGCGCACCAAGGATGACCACTGCACCCGGTGGAGTGAAGCGGCCGATACTGGGGGCGACGCCCGCGGTGGCGGGTGTGCACAGCGCCCCCGGAGCCGCAGCAGCGCAGGGTGCAGGGACCACCCAGGGGGGCTCGTATGCCCACAGCGCATGCGGGCAGTCTCCGGCGGGCCAGGGGTTGACGGGCTGATAGTAGCCGGCGGGGCCCCACACCTCAAAGTGCAGGTGCGGTGCCGTGCTGCGGCCCGCAGAGCCCACGTAGCCCAGCAGCTGCCCTCGCGTCACGACGTCCCCCTCCTTCACAGTGATGCTGTTGGTGCGGAAGTGGTCGTATCGCGTTGCAAAGACGCCTGGCACCCCGTCATGGAGCAGCACCACGACGTTGCCGCCGCCGAAGCAGTAGAAGCAGGACCCGAAGCCCGTGCCACAGTACGGGCCCGTGCGCGTGCACACGTCTGTGCCCGTCGGAATGACGCAGTCGGGGTTGCCAGCACCCTCGGGCAGCCCACAGCGGTCAAACTTGCCGTCGCTCGCGAAGAAGACCTTGCCGTCCGCTGCAGCGTAGACGGGCACGCCCGCCTCCATCTGGGCGACGCTCACGACGATGTCCGTGCCCTCATGCCCGGAGCCCGCCCCTCCACACACGGAGGGGAAGTTGGAAATGGTGCAGTCGACGCCTGGCACGCAGCCAATGGGCCATGTGAGGCCGGTGGGCGGCCCCTGCGGCTGCGGTGGCGCGCCCGCGCAGTTGCCGTACACCTGCGCCGAGAACTGTAGCTGGTCCAGGACGTTAAGGATATCATCGACCGTGACGGGCCTGGTCGCGGTCAGCGTGATGCTGACGTCGTTGCCGTCGCTGCCCACCTGGCGGATGAAGCTGAAGCTGTTAGCAACCTCGCCAGCACAGTCAGCGCGTTGCCATTGACAGTGACTGCGTAACCGATGTTCGCCACCGCGTTTCCGCAGCCACCGCACCGAATGGTGACTGTGTCGAACCCTGCGAACGCGCGGGCCGCATCGCTGAACGACGAGGTAGGAAGAATTATGCCAGCAACTGACGCAAAGTATGCGGGGTTGGAAACCACAGACAAGTTGGCGACTACGGTGCACACGGTGCCCCACGTCAGGGTCGCGGTGATGTGCAGTGGAGCAAGCAAATCCGGGGGTGGCTGATTGTTGGCGTGGCCGAATCCCTGCAGCGCGAGCAGCACCAACGCTGCAAGCCCGGTCGCGTGACAAGCGCGACTGTGCCCCATGGTGGCGACAGTTGTATGCAAGGGCAGAACCGTGCAAGGCTGAAGAGCACTCGCTAACGCCTGCACGGTTGGCTGCGGCCCGCGGGCAAGGGCGTTTGATGCAAATTGTCCTGGCAACTGTGGATGCCGATTGTGCCACTGCGCGTGAAATACGACCTCGTTTGCGTCAAACAGCGACACGGAGCTTGCCCTTGTGCCTTCGAATGATGGGATCTGCTGTTTGCGTTGCGAAACGTCGGCTTGGCGAACGTCATGGTTATGACACCCCGCCACAATGCCTTTTGAGGGATAATACCAAACAGGCGGTGCTCTGAGCCAGTTGTGGGCGTCTCTCTTGCAAGAAAATTTCCGCGCCCATTTCGTGCAGCACTTTGGTTCCTCATTTGGAATGGCGGTGGCAACGAGTCTTGCATTGTAACCTCGTCCAAAGAACGAGGTTCAGTATGCAGCGCCGCAACCCGCCAGCCGCGTGCTGGCTGCTGTCGACGGCGTGCTTGATCTCTTTCCGCAGCGCACAGGCCCAGGATATGGTGCCGACGTGCCCGCCGACAACCGCGGTGATGCCGTACACCGGCGCAGGCGACCCCGCAGCAGGATCTCCCTTTGCGGACAACTTGATCGAAACACTGACAGAGGACGCATGGTACACGTACGCAATGGGAGCTGTAGTGCTCACCCACTGCCTGATCGATGCGCAACCCGCGCCCGACAACTCTGGGCACATGATCCTCAACTTCGGGACGCAGGACCCGTTTCCATCGTGCGCGCGCGCCCACCTCATCGAGGATCGCAAGCAGCTGTGGTACAACCTGACGCAGGAGGGCCAGCGCTTCTGCCCGATGTGGATCTCCTCGAACGCGCCGCCCGCGCTCAGCTTTGGCAGCATCCTGGGACGCACGGAGTGCCCGCCGCTCGCACCGGGCGTGACCCCGCCCATCCCGTCCCAGTTTCGCATGCCCTTCCGCGAGTACGGCGTGAACGAGACGGCGAGCTTCCCGCTGGGCGCCGCCTTCGTTTTGGACGACTACCGCTTCATCCTGCGCATGTCGCCGCACTTCATCGTGCACTTTTGCGCGCGCGAGGTGACGCAGGTCAACACCAAGCAGGGCGTGGGCTACCAGATGGTCGCGGGCAAGATCGGCTTCAACGTGGCGTGCGTGCTCATGATGCGCGTCGGGTACACGCTCGTGTTCACTGAGCCTGCCTTCACCACCACGCTGCGGTCAGGTGCGTGACTGGCGCGGGAGCAGCAGTGCATCGGCAGCTTTTTTACTGAGGACAGCCAGCATTGGCAGCAGCAGAGAGCACAGGCAGGACTCTGTTGGCTCACGCGGCCTCAATTTGCCACGGACCCAGTCGCACAGCTGCCACGCGCAAGCTTGCAGCCAACGGTCTCTGTTACACCTGTTTTTTCGCCGCCGGCCGGGATGCCGTGCCTGTATCGTCTCGCTGCTGTGTGCCCTGCCGCCCTCACCGTCCTGTTGTCGCTCTGCCGTGCGTCCACCCTCGCCC
>Ga0208629_101293_pt1 | contig 10511 bp, 8 predicted proteins | sample LakWasMet19_HOW5_2_FD_183865 | JGI IMG/M metagenome (GOLD analysis project Ga0208629, IMG submission 183865) | Freshwater sediment methanotrophic microbial communities from Lake Washington under simulated oxygen tension - Sediment Metagenome... | ecosystem: Environmental > Aquatic > Freshwater >...
CAGCCCGCCGCGTCTCCGCCGTGTGCCGCAGCGCCGCGCGCGTGAAGTCCCGGAAGATGGCGCACAGCGCGGCGCGCTTCGACGGGTTGAGGGTCGGCAGGATCGCGCTGTTGAGCCCGTGGGAGATCACGAGCCGCACCTGCGGGTCGCTCGTGTTTTCCTCGTCAATCTCCGCGACCTCGGCGCTCGCCCCGTGCCGCGGGGAGTGCGAGGAGGAGGCGTGCTGCAGCCGCAGACGCCTGTCTGCTGCTGCTGCGGGGCCTGTCGCTGGCGAGCGCGGCCGCTCCGCCGCGGCCTCTGATTCGCTGCCCGGCAGAGCGGCGTACCGGCCACCGGGGGCCTTGTCATCGCCCACGATCGCTCTGGCGCTGCCAGAGGAGCTGCTATGGTGCAGGACTATTGGGATCGGGGACATACCCGCTACAGCGCTCATCCCAACTGCGGTGACGGTACTGGCGTCCGCGCCGGCTGCGGCGCTGCCGGCCCCGACAGCAGAAGGCGACGTCGAAGCCGCGGCTGCGGCTGGCACGTGAAAGGCTTCATCATCCGTCCGTCCGCCTCTTTGCTCCGCCGTCCCGTGCGAGCCGCCGCCCGTGCTGCCCGCCGTGGGCGACGGCGACCCCTGCCCGAAGTGCAGGCTGAGGCTGAAGCTGAAGGCGCGGCTGCGCGTGAGGGCGGCCGCAGGGGCAGGGATCAGGCTGCGCAGCGCGCGCGACAGACGCCGGGACGACACGAGCAGCACCGGCAGCGCCGCGCGCAGGCGCAGCTGGGAGAGGAACACGCGGTGGCGTCGGATGTCTGTCACCATGTCGGGCAGCACGCCGAGGTGGAAGTCGTTGCGTAGGAGGTCCTGCTTCAGCGCGGGCGGGCAGCGCGAGTGGGTCTGAATGCGGCTCTTCAGGCCAAGGTTGGAGAGCGCAGCGACCCAGCGCAGGCGGTACGCGCGGATCCAGGGCAGCCACCACGGCGCCACGCCTGGCGGCGGCGCGTGCCCGAAGCACATGCAGCGCCCGTTGCAGCCGAAGCTGCAGCACCACGCGCGGCTGCAGCGCCGCCACCAGGGGTTCGAGAAGTCAGGCACGGGGCCCACCGCGGCGATGCCTGCGACCACGTCCGGGTGGCGCAGGGCGAAGTGCGTCGCGACGTAGGAGGCTGCCCCCCACGCTATCACCACCACGCTCTGCGACAGATCCACAGCGCCGAGCGCGGCGTCGCTCCCGTCCGCAGCGGCAGACGCGTCATCCGCCATGCCGCCTCCCGCCCCGTTGTGGCCGCCGCTGGCGGTGGCCGCGCTCAGCTGCACACTCATGGACGGCGGGCTCCACAGCTGCGGTGGGGGGCTGCCCACTGAGAGTGAGCTGTAGGCCGCGGGCCCGCCAGCAGTGAGCCCGCGTTGGCCCGAGGTGGAGCGCTGGAACTCGCGGGAGGTCGAGGCGGCGGGCTGGGCGCCGGAGGGCGTGTCTGCGCTGTTGAACACCTGGCCGGACCCCACGGAGGGCATTTGAATACCCGGGTGCGACCGCTTGCGCGGCTGCCCGGCCGCCTGGCCTCCGCCTCGCGTGCCGCCGTTCAGCCCGTTCGCGATGGGGGAGTCTGACGTGGACGACGGAGAACCCGCGGGCAGCGGCGGCAGCGGCGTGGGGCCCGAGCGTGTGAAACCGCCGTACCCCTGCGCCCCCTGCTGCAGGTACTGCGACGTGGGGTGCCGCCCCTGCAGCAGCGAGGCCGCGTTGATTGAGGCCACCAGCGAGGAGCTGCTCATGGATCGCTCCTCGGGAATGTGGCCCAGGCGCCCGTACGAGCCCGGCACTGAGCCAGGGGCATAGCCAGAGCCAACAGCATAGCCAGGGCCAGCAGGATATCCAGAGCCAGTGCCGCCCACACCTCCTCCTTGCCCGCCCCCTCCCCCACTGCTGCTGCCGCTGCTGGCGTAGCCGTACGCAGGCGCTCCAGCATACGGATGGGGGTGGGGCGGCCGGCTTCCAAAGCTCCCCGCGCCACCGCTGCTGCCTGCTGGGGGCAGCGGAGGCGGAGACGGAAGCAGAGGCTGCAGCGGCAACACGCCCGACATCGTTGCGGGCGAGACGATGCTGCTGCCTTCCGGAGAGAGGGGCAGTGGGGCCCCATACAGCGACGCGTCGGCCGCAGCCTCGTGCCCGCCCCGCTGTTGCGAGATGGATGACGCGCCGTAAGGCTGGCTGCCGACAGACGCACCAGACACACCACCGGCGGCACCGCTGTTGAAGCCACCGCCCCCTCCCCGCTGCGGACCTGGCCCTCCCGGAGGGGACGGCAGCATCGGTAGCGTGTGCCCGTTCAAGGACAGCCCGAGGGCGCTCGAAATGGAGGGCGCGCCGGAGGCGAGCAGCGCCGCCGCCTGCTTGGCCCCCAGCGAAATGACCCGGCCGTTGAAGGGGACGCTGATGGTGCCGCCGCTGCCCGCGCCCGCCGCGCCGATGGCGGCCGCCGTCGTCGCCGACGCGCGCATCAGCAACTCCGACGGCCGCAGGCCCGATTCGCGCTCCAGCACGCGGCAGAGCACGCGGTCGCAACGCGCGAGGGAGAATGGAACGTTGACGAGCGTGCCGTGCCCGGGCAGGTCCACCACGATCACGCGCTGCGCCTCCGCCAGCGACTCCGCGAAGGCGCGCATGACCACGCGCGGCGCGGAGGCGCCCGCGAGCAGCAGCACCGTGCCCGCGCCCGCGTTGGCGTGGCCGTAGCAGTCGTAGTGCTCTCCGAGCGCCGCGTGGCCGAGCAGCTCCTCCAGCAGCGAATCGTGCACAAAGTCGTCGCGCTGCCGCCGGCGCGCGCTCGGCGTGGCGTGGCACACGCACAGGCCGAGGCACACGAGCGGGAAAACGAGGCCGACGCCGCAGAAGGCTGCGGCGGCGTAGAAATGCACGCCAGCCTCCTCAGTGATGTGCAGGAACTGCCGCAAGTGCGGAAAGGACGGCAGCGCAAGCAGCACGCCAATTGTTATGAGGGCGACACCGATAGAGAACACGATGAACGGCGGCAGGTAGTTCTTACACCGGCTGGTGGAGTAAATGGAGACTGGCCGTTGTGAGCGCACGAGGGGCATCCCCGACGCTGGCCCGTTGATTGCGTGCTGCCCGTAGAAGCTGTCCTGGGTGCGAGACATGGCTGCCAGACGGGCGCGCGCGGCAACCACGAAGTCCGGCACGCTGTCCGCGGGTGGAAAGGTGCTGTCAGGGCCATCTCCGCCGAGGAGCGGGGCGGCTCTGCCGGCCGCAGGATCGTCAAGCGACCCGTCCATGGCAGGCCATTTGTTGATCTACTGCTCAGCAAGTTGCTGGCATGGAAGGCGAGCTACGATACAGGTGCCTGACCGGCCAAGTCTAGATATGGATGCATTTGGAGATGGCGATTCGCACACGCTGTCCGAACGTCTGGAAATTGGATTGCCTGCAACTCGAGCAACCAATGCCCGATGCTTGCACTGTTAGAGACGCCCATGCCATTATCATTTGCTCTGTGGGAATGCGATCTCTCATCGGTGCAAAGTGAGTCGGCAGCAGGAAAACTCTCGAGCAAACGTCAGCGGGCGCAGCGCGTTCTTCGTCATTACAGCCCAGCTCCTTACAATGGCGGCCTCTCTCCTTGAGCGGTCTGCTCTTTCTGCGCTTCGCTCCGTCGCACCGCTGCCGCATGCCCCCCTCTCGAGCCTCGAGGCGCTGGGGCAGCAGGGTGTCGCGCTGCGCAGCATGGTCGCGGCCGCAACCCGGCTCGTAGTTGTGACTGGAGCTGGGATCAGCACCTCTTCTGGGATCCCAGACTACCGCTCGCCCGGCCGCGCCGAATATAAGCCGTTGCAGCACGCGCAGTTCATGAACGAGGAGTCGACACGCAGGCGATACTGGGGACGCAGCTTCATCGGGTTTCCGCGCATGGCGGGTGTACAGCCGAACGCGGGCCACCACGCTCTCGTAGCTTTGGAGCGTGTCAAGAGCGGCGCAAGTGACAGAGCCCCGACGCTGCTTGAACCGTTAGCCGCACCAGGAGCAGCCGCTGCAGTTGGGTTGCCGTCGGGCCCGGTTTCCATCATCACCCAGAACGTCGACCGGCTGCACCAAAAGGCAGGCAGTGGCAGTGTGCTCGAGCTGCACGGCACGATCCACGAAGTGTCTTGCCTCGAGTGCGGCTTTCACACGTCGCGCGAGGAGATACAGCGTCAGATGGAGACGCGCAACCGGCGCTGGCACGACCACTTCAGCGAGCTCGCCGTCACCCGACCCGACGGCGACGTGGACCTGCCCGCTGACGCGTACACGTCGTTCTGCATGCCGGCCTGCCCTGCTTGCCGCGGCGAGATGCTCAAGCCACGTGTCATCTTCCACGGCGGCAGCATCCCAGCGCCCGTTACGGCGGCGGCGCTCGAAACGGTGGAAGCTTGCGACGGCCTCCTCCTGGTTGGCAGCACAGCCACTGTGTGGAGCGCCTTCCGTCTCGTACGGCGGGCGAAGGAGCGTGGGGTGCCTGTGGGTGTCGTCAATCACGGCCCCACCCGCGCAGACGACCTCGCGTCTTTCAAAATAGAGGCTGAAATAGGCTCCGTGCTGTCTGCTCTGGTTGCCGACCTTGGCGGCGGTGGCGGGGCTTGTGCTGTCGCTGACGAGTCGCACCGAAGTTCCGGAGTGGGCGTTCGGGCTTCTGAGCGGTGAGCGATCCTCGTTGCGACAGGGACGCTAACGCGCGGATCAGCAAGACAGCAACAGCAGGTATTCAGATTGCGAGGTTGTCGGCGATGTGTGGCGGGTTGTCCAGTGGGCAGACCGTCTACTGAGCATGTGACGCCTCCGCCGAGCTGCCCTTTTAGAGTACCTCAAGCTCTCCACATCACCAGTTCCATCATCACCAGTTGCAGAACCAATATGGGCCAGCATTCATCTGATGTTGTGCAAACACGACTGACCGTATTCGTACCCACGGATGCTTTGCTGTCGACGTCAGCCCGCGCCTTTGAAATGTGTCGCTTTGCCTTGCGGTCAATCAGCGTGCCACTCCGCAGTGATCACCCGCAAGATTCGGTGTGCCCAGCCTTCGAATTCGTGATCGAACCACATGCCGGCGGCAGAGCCAACATCTCCACCGCAGCTGTATTGCAGAGCGTGTGGTCGTGTTGGCACGCAAGTGTGTTGTATTTTCATAGCCGCTTTCGTGCTGCACCAGGGTTGCAATCCCGACATACCGTGTGCGTGGCGTATCCGAAGAATACACATGTGCCGAGCGACACTTCAACTTGAGACTCGAGCTCGTGCGACGCAGTGCCGACGCATGGGGGCAGGATGACCCACACAGCCTCAGAGCCCGCGGTTAGAGAACGCGCTAAGCTGACGCTAGATCATGACCTGCGCGCGTGCATATGACAACGGGCCGCTGTCATGTGGCCAGCACGCCTCATACGTCACGCCTCATGCTTTGCGCCCTCACGCATCACAGAGCAGCAGCACGAGTCTTTCGGCAGGACATGACAGCGCACCAGAGGGCTCCAGGGTTGGACAGCGACCATCACAACAGCTTGCGGTGGTCCAATGAGGCCTTGAAATATCTTCCAGCATCACATGGGCCCTGCAAACATGTGAGACGAACACACCGAGTGACGTGTATGAGCTGCGCGTGCCCTTGCGCGGACGGTCGACGCAGTGATGTTCGTACACGCCGCGTCCCATCCGGCACGGGTTACTGCTGCGGTTGTGACCCTCTTCAACACACCTTGAGCGCGAGAGGCCGACGAGTCCACAGCCCTGCTGTCCGTCGCATCCTCACCGCCAGCTTGCGTACCTAACTATAACCCATGCAGCATCGTCGGTGCTGCCAACGCTGAGCCACTTGCGACGTCACCGGCTGGGAGCAAATGCAACACCCTCGGTACTGCCGGTCGCATCCCCGGTCGCTGCAGGCGGCGCAGCGGACGGCGGGCCAGCCTCCCCACGCGGTAGCCGAGCCAACACTGAGGCAATGATATCGGGCACAGCAGCAAGGGCGCCCGTACCGCTATCCCCGCACGCGAGCGTCTTTGATACGGGCACCACAACGCTGACGGCGTCCGGGCGAAACGACTTGACCGCGTCGAGCTGGCGTGCTGTGAGTGGGTGCTCCCACATCATCGTGTTCATCGCGGGGCACAGCACCATCGGCTTGCTGAAATCCCACGCCCGGCAGACGCTGGTCAACAAGTTGTCACACAGACCATTTGCCAACTTGCCGAGCGTGTTCGCGGACAGGGGCGCTATCACAAGCGCATCCGCCCACTTGCGCAGCTCGATGTGAAGCACCGCATCGCTGTGCACGGAGCGGTAGTCCTTCCACTCGTCGATGTCGTTGAAGAGTTGAACTCTGCCGGCAGCAATGTGCCTTTGAGCTTGCGCCCAGCTGACAGGGTCGTACTTCTCGCACACATCCGTCGCAAAGTGCTGCGCGGCGGACGTGAATATCACTCGCACTGACGCCCCGCCAGACGCGAGGCCGTGACAAAGTTGCGCCCACTTCACAGCCGCCACACTTCCGCTGACACCCAGGAGCACGTTTGACATAGTGTTCTCTCTGTACTCGCCAGCAGACTGGACTTTCCAGAGGTACAACGAGGGAGTTGACGCTCGTTGATCTTGCGTCAGAATTCCGCTGAGGCCAGCGCCTAAAGCTTGGAAAAACAAACGAACCCACTGTCGCATCCATGCAAATCGCTGCGCCAGCAATCGATATGTGTTGTTTGTCGCATCCACAAAAGCCGCGACTCTCCGCCGTCTGTGGTCTGTGCCATTTCGAACGTTCAAATCATGTCTTGCACCGCGAGGGCTCTTACTCGATTCTGCAACTCGATCACAAATACGCACTTGTTATCAGCTAGCACAAACGTGATTACACGATTATAGATCATCTCTCGGCTCGGAAAATGACCTCTCTCGAATTCGGCCCTCACGGCCGCACCGGCAGCGACTCTAACGTGTCCATCGGGACGCCCGCCCAGCGCGCAGACATGGGCGGCGACATTCCCATGCCTGATGTGAAGGTTGGGGCTGACGGCGTGCTGGGCGATAGCAAAGGCTTACTCGGTGGGCCTCACAGTGCATTTGCACGCGTCCACGACGGGGAGTGGCACCGTCCCCGTCTGCAGTACGCCGGCTCCGCGACATCGGCCACTGCTCGTTAGGCTCACAGCCCTCAGAGTTGGTGTGGGCGCCCCTGGTGAGGGCAGTCCACGACTGGACGGCACCGCCACTTCGTTCCACTTCTCCCAGCCTTCACGCAGCTCACTGTGGCACCTCACGGCGCACCTCATTTGAGCTCATGTTAGGGTGTGACAAATCCGTGACTTGCTGCGGTGCATTGCACGAAGCTAGCTTGCTCCCGCGCCCTGGGCATGCCGCTTCACAGCGACGACTGTCAGCGAGCACCACGATTGCCCGCACGCGGTGTGCACGCTACCCACCTTCTCGCTTCCCTCAGCAGACATTCTAACACCAACCTCCACAAGACAATTTCCGTTGAGGGGCGGGGTCGCAGTGTGCGGCCCGCCAACTGAGTGTTTCTCCCGGCGGTGATCGCCGCCCGCTCGCACAGCAATGGCATCCCGGGCTATGCGGCCCGGATCAGGAAGTTGGGGCTTTCATCAACAATGCATGTTCTGGATAGGCATTCTCTCTGTTTGCCTAATGGTATCACAGGAAGAAGTGTTCTTGCACGTATCCGGTGATAAACTGTGGTAGCAGGGTTTACGTTCGTCCTTTAGTCCGTATCTGCTGCGGCCTCTGGCGCCGGCCAACTCCGTGGATGGGCCGGAGTTTGTCCAACGGATTGCTCGGTTTCAGCAGGGCTCGTATCCCTGCTGGACGGCCGACACGGTCCGCCAGTGGTTCGCTTGTCCTGACAGATGCAGCGTGCGGGCGCAGCTGGATGTCCGATAGGTCAGCGCCCGCTCGCTTGCATCCGTTACCTCGTGTTTGCCTTTGCAATTGCATGTCTTGTAAGCACAAGTCGGGATTATTCGTTGTTGCGGTCATGGGTCCTCATGTGATTGGAACATCGGCAGTGTCGCGTGCACGATGGCCAATTGGCCAGTACTGTTGTGCCGGCGCCGAGTGGCGAGCTCGCGATCCTCCACCGACCGTGATACCATGATCGTGTCGCCGCATTCGAATTCGCGAGTGCATCAGAAATCGTCGATCAACGTCCGAGATTATGCATATGAGTTAATCGTTGCACTAGTCAACCCGCGACCACGCAAAACTCTCCGCGAGCGGTAGACGAAAGCACGCGCCGGATTTCAATGGGTCGATGATATCAGCACGCCTTGGTCAGGCAGGAAAGCCGCATGACGAGGCGAAATAGCGGGAGTGCTGCAGGCTAGCATTTGTCGCCGTAATCAGGCGCCTCAGAACAGCGTCTCCACTGGCAGCTCAGCTGTATCCTCAATGTCAAGCTCTCAGAACAGCGTCTCCAGCTCATCAGTGTCCTCAATGTCGAGCTCGCTGCCCGCGCTGCGAGCGCTGGAACTGCCGCTGCTTGCTTGACTCAAGCGTCGCGCAGCGCTTTGGGCGCCAGCGCCTGTGCCCTGTCCGCTGCCCGCCTGCGCAGTCGTGGGGCGCCCCGCGCTCGCGCTGGCTGGCGGACTGGCGCCGAAGGGAAGCAGTGGCACTGTCGGGCGCCCTGGAGGCGACCCGCCCGAGAGCGAGGCAGCCGCCGCGGAGGGAGCGGCGGGGCCGGCAGCCTCCGGCGCGTCCATGTCCCGGGAGTCCTGCCGCAGCTCTGCACTGGGGCCAGCACTGGAGCCGGGCCCTGGCATACCGCTGCTGTCAGCCGCGTGGGCTGTAGGACCACCCTCAGTGCCACCAGCAAAATACCCGCCACCGCCCGCTGCCCCGAGGTCTGCGGCGCCGCTCTCGTACGTGGCACTGTATGGATACGCAGCGCCGCCCTGGCCATCATAGTAGCCCCCCTGTCTGTCATAGTAGCCGCCCTCGTCGTCCTGCCCCTCCAGCGGCGGCAGGTACATGCCCAGGCCCTCCATGCTCAGCCCGCCCTCCGTGGGCTGGTGCACCGCCACAACGAATGCGGAGATGTTGTCGACGCTGCACAGCGCAATCGCCTTCTGGATGAGCTGCTCCGTGGCGCGCTGGAGGTCCCCGTGTTCGCGCAGCTTGCGACGCACAAAGTTGACCGCCTGCTGGCTCGTCAGCACGTCCCACAGCCCGTCGCACGCCATGATGACGAACTCGTCGCGCGGGCGGACGGTGTGCACGCGGATGTCGGGCTCCACAATCAGCGGGTCGGCGCTGAAGGCGTGCTCCCAGAAGCGCTCCTTCAGCGTCTTGTGCTCCGCGTCGCCGAAGGCGCGGCTGACCGCCAGTACGCCGTGCAGGCGCCCGTTGTGCACCCAGCCGCCCGCAGCCTCGATGCGCGACACCTCGTCGGGGCGGGCCAGCGGCTTGTGGTCCACCGTCAGGTCCACCGCCACGCCGCCGTGGCTCAGCACGGCCCGGCAGTCGCCCGCGTGCGCCACGTACAGACGGACGGCAGGCACGAAGCGCGCGCCGCCGCCCACGCTGCCGCTGCCCTCGGTGCTGTGGCGGGAGGAGCCCTGCGACCCGACGGACCCGCGCCGGGAGCGTTGTGAGGACCGCAGGGAACGCGCGCCCCCGCCCTCGTCGCCGTCCTCGTCGTCTGAGAGGCCGCCGCCGCTGCCTACCGTGGACGCGTCGCGGGCCTCTGGGTGATACACCAGCTCCTTGCGCACCAGCATTGCGAGCGCCGTGGAGCCGCTGAACTTGAAGTCCGCGGGCCCCGCCTTGCCCTCCGCCGTCGCCACGCGAATCTCCTCTCGGTTTGCCGCCTCCGTCTGAATCTGCTTCTTCAAGAACACGCGGTCCGTGTGGATGAAAGCACGCACCAGCGCAGAGACGGGGTCTTCAAGGAATCCGTCCGTCTTAGCGAGGTTTACGTGCAGGCGCCGCGCCAGGTAGGAGGAGCACTCGTCCCCGTTGTGGCCGTCGTACACGCCGAAGAAGGCCTGCGGCGGCGTGTCGAAGGGGAGCCCCATGGACGCACGGAGGTCGGGGATGCACATGCAGCGATCCTCCATGCTGGCGCGTTTGCCCTGGTCCTCCGCCACTCCAAAGCGCAGCAGCAGCGGCAGCACGCCGTTCTCAGGCGGGCAGCGAATGCTGCCGATGCCGCGATAGAGGATGCCGGAGGGGAGCAGCAGCTGCCCCGGCAGCAGACGCTGCGGCCTGCGTGGGCTGAGCGATGCACCCACGCCTGCGGCGCTGCCGGGGCTTGTCGCGGGTACAAGAGCTGTGGACGTTACAGGCACTGCCTCGTCGTCGTCGCTCGAGCTGCTCTCAGAGTCGGTGGCGACGGTGCCCTTGCGAATCACGCAAGCTGCCGCAGACGCTGGGGCTGGGGACGCCGCATTGCCACTGAAGGGGTTGCGGCCCAACAGCTTGCTGGAAGCAGACGGCTTGGGCGCACGCGCTGCCTCGTCGTCGCTC
>Ga0208629_101294_pt1 | contig 10500 bp, 8 predicted proteins | sample LakWasMet19_HOW5_2_FD_183865 | JGI IMG/M metagenome (GOLD analysis project Ga0208629, IMG submission 183865) | Freshwater sediment methanotrophic microbial communities from Lake Washington under simulated oxygen tension - Sediment Metagenome... | ecosystem: Environmental > Aquatic > Freshwater >...
ATTGTTGACGATATACCGTCGCCCTGGCGCTTGGCTTGCCAGATGATAGTCAGGGATGAAGATATTCTGGTCGAATATTAATCATGTCTGCCGCTCTCCAACTCCAGGATAACCGGGAGCAGATCTATGCCCGGCTAAAGCCCAAGTCCATGATGAGTCCTAATCATGAATGGCTGGCCTGCATGACCGCCAGTTGGTGTGCCGGGCAAGGCGTTTTGCCCGACACGATGGGGTTGGAGTCCGGGCAGTTTAACGAGCTAACAAACCGTCTTTTTCCCGGCACCGGCATTCCGGACCACGCGCCATCGGGTAGCAAGCTGGACTTTAGCCGAATGCTGGAAAAAGATGATCTGGTCAACCTGCTCAAGCATTTCAGCAAGCCCGATATTATCGAAATAGACTGGATCATAGGCGTTATCGTAGCCGGCAGTCTGGGCAGCGATCACTTATGGCAGGATTTAGGTCTCTGGTCGCGCTCGCAATTGAGCGCCATGCTGCAATACAACTTTCCCGAATTAGCCGCAAAAAACGACAAGGACATGAAATGGAAAAAATTCATATACAAGCAGCTTTGCGAAGCGGAAGGCTTGTACCTGTGCCGCGTACCCTCTTGCGAGGTGTGCATCGACTACCCCAAATGTTACGGCTCTGAAGAATAGCGCTTAATTTGCAAATCAATATTCACCCTGATCCTTGTGGCCGGACTGGGTTTGCAACCCCGTCCGAAACGTTTGACGGATGAAGATATGGCAGTAGTTATCGAAAACGCTAGGGACGGGGGTGCAACCCCCGTCCCGCTCGTGGAAAATCAATATTCACGCTGATCCTGCATGGACGGGCCTATTGATCATTCTACTTAATTGAAGTGACCGACCGGTTCCGGCTGCGCTTTTAATCGCTTGGGTTGGGCGACGAACACACCCTGAGATTCGGCATAACCGGCACGTAACAATCCCATCATAAATAAAAAGAGGTGTGCATCATGTTAAATAAGATGAAAAATCCCGGTCTGTTAACGATCAAAATGCGTTTTACGATCATTTTGAGCACCTTGGTCATCGGTTTTTCGCTGTTCGGTTTCGCAACCTTCAAAGCCATGAACACGCTTAATGTTAATGGCCCCATTTACCAACGCATTGTTCAGGGCAAAGATATTATTGCCGACATTCTGCCTCCGCCTGAGTACATCATCGAATCCTATCTGGTAACGCTGCAATTAACGCAAGCCGCCGACCCTGCTGAAGTCAGCGCCTTAGTGACGCGTTTTCAATCACTAAAAACTGAATACGAGTCCCGCCATAGTTACTGGTTAGGCCAAGCCTTGGAACAGGAGCTCCATGCTCCCCTGCTTCAAACCTCTTATCAGGCGGCGCAAGACTTTTATACTGAAGCCGACCATCATTTCCTGCCCGCCATCCAGGCAGAAGACCGCAACGCATCGCAGGCCAGCCTCCAAAAAATGCGCAGCGCCTACGAACAGCACCGTATCGCTGTTGATAAAGTGGTGCAGCTTACGACCGCTCGCAATGCAACGGATGAGGCGCAAGCCCGAAACACCATCCATTTGTACAGCCTCATCCTGATCGGCATTTTCGCTTTCAGCGTTGCCGCGGCTGTAGTATTAACAGCATTAATCAGTCGCGGCATTATTCGTCAGTTGGGCGGCGAGCCCGGCGATGTTGCCGATTTGGCCGGAAACATCGCTTCCGGCAAACTGGATAATGCTATAGCCGTTAAACGAAACGATAGCGGCAGTTTGCTGGCAACCATGAAAAACATGCAGCAACAACTGCTTGAGCGTATAACCGCGGATCGCCAAATAGCCAATGAAGCCCTGCGCATCAAGACAGCATTGGATTGCATCAGTGCAAACGTGATGATCGCCGATAATGAGCGCACTATCATCTACATGAACCCGGCCGTGCATAATATGCTGAGGCTGGCCGAAACCGACATTCGCAAGTCCATGCCGCATTTCGATTTCGACAAACTGTTGGGGGCGAGCATCGACTCTTTTCACAAAAAACCGGCACATCAGAAAGAATTGCTGGCGCAATTCAGTTCGACTTTACGAAGCGAGATTGCTATCGCCGGACGCACTTTTTATCTGGTCGCCAATCCCATCACTAATGAACGCGGCGAGAAACTCGGCGTAGTGGTGGAATGGAAAGATCGAACGGCCGAAGTCGGTATTGAGCAGGAAGTCGCCAAAGTAGTGGATGCCGCAGTACGAGGCGACTTTACCCAACGCTTCGACTTGGAGGGCAAGGAAGGCTTCTTCTGCGAACTGAGCGTCGGCATCAACCAACTGATGCAAACCAGCGAATCCGGCCTCAATGAAGTGGTGCGCGTCCTTGAAGCGCTGTCTCGCGGCGACTTGACCGAAACCATCACCAACGACTATTCCGGCACCTTTGGACAACTCAAGGATGACTCCAATACCACCGTGGAAAAACTTAAAGCCATTATTAACCAAATCAAGAAGACCACCGACAGCATTAATACCGCGTCTAAAGAAATCGCCGCAGGCAATAATGATTTGTCCCATCGCACCGAGGAGCAAGCCGCCAGCCTGCAACAAACCGCGGCCAGCATGGAAGAACTGACCTCCGCGGTACAGCATAATGCGGCAAACGCCCAACAGGCCAACCGGCTCGCCGTTGACGCCTCCGATATCGCGGGCAAAGGCGTTGAAGTGATCGGCCAGGTCGTGATGACGATGGACGACATCAACGAATCTTCACGCAAGATCGGGGACATTATCTCGGTGATCGACGACATCGCTTTCCAGACCAATATCCTCGCCCTCAACGCCGCAGTGGAAGCCGCCCGCGCCGGAGATCAAGGCCGGGGCTTTGCCGTAGTGGCCGTGGAAGTGCGCAACCTTGCGCAGCGCGCCGCGACGGCCGCAGGAGAAATTAAAGACCTGATTAATGATTCGGTAGACAAAGTTTCAGGCGGCAGTCAACTGGTTACCCAGGCGGGGCTGACGATGGAAGAAATTGTCGCCTCGGTCCGCGGCGTTACCAATATGATGGCTGAAATCACCGCCGCCTCCGCCGAACAAAGTTCCGGCATCGAACAGGTCAATCAAGCCATCGCTCAAATGGATAACGTGACTCAACAAAATGCGGCCCTGGTGGAACAAGCCGCAGCGGCCGCAGAATCGCTGGAAGAGCAGGCGCAAGATCTGGCGGTCACAATGAGCAGTTTTAAAGTGGAAGGTAGCTCGCATAATTTGGTCCATGCTTTTCATCGTCCTGCACGAAGAGAAATAACGCTGGCCGGGACAAGTGCAGCTAAAAGCTCGCCGGTCAAACTGCAATTACAATTACAGCCTGCTGATAATGACGATTGGGAAGAGTTTTAATGCTATTTATTTGTAACTGATATTACGCATTGCCCGCGAAAGCCGCAAAAAGAGGGTTTGATAATGGATAACGCCCCTTCACTGAATGACCGCGAGGATGTGAGTAGGGCGTGCCGTGCGCGCCTTAGCAATGAGCATGAAATAACGTAAGCTGGTTTTATTTTTAAACCATGAAGGATTGAAGTCCTCAGCCTTTCATGGTCATTGCTTGAGCCTGTTCCTTAGTTCACAAGGCGCGCACGGCACGCCCTACGGCGGATATTCCCAGACACAGAGCAAGATATTTCCTGACTGCGATCTATCTTTTTCACGACGGTTCTAGACCGTGCGTAACGTCAGTTTGTAAAACTCCGGACTTGATCTGACAGCTTCTAAAATGAGTCTAAGCTGCATCAGGCATTAATAGCCAATTGTTTGATTGCATTAGAAGAAAGCTTTTAAACGGTGACCCAAGTCTTTGTCTCCATTCCGTATCGCCCTAATTTCTTCGACATGTACACGTCAATCAAGCGGGCTGGGTTCTAGCGATGGCTCTTTAAACTGCGGAGCATAGTAAGTGCGTTTGGCTGAACTGTATTTTTCAAGGTTGCCTTTAGTTGACCAGTGTATGGCCGCGCTGACGCATACATGATTTGAATGCTCGTTTAAAGTCCTCGTTGGCTTCATAACCTTTCCACAATCCAGCGGGAATGGCCAAAATAGCACCACCCGCGGCACCTGTTGCAGCACTGCCCGCTATAGCGCCAACAGCTGCACCACCTGCGGCACCAGTAACAGCACCAACACCTGCGCCCATACCGATTTCTTTCGTGATATCCGATGCTTGATCTGCCAGTGCCTTACACTCTACCATGTCGCGCTGAGCGGTTTCTGGATGTTGGTCCATGCGAGGATCGACAATCGGACGCCAGCCACTCATAGATGCGCACCCAGTGGCTAATGCAGAAAGCACCAACATCGTTGCTAAATTATTTTTTCTCATGTTTTTCTCCAAAAAAAGGGCATATTTCAATCGTTAAATAAAATTTTATAATTTATGTTTGGTGCGTTGATTGTAAAAAAGCATCCAAAAATTTACCGCTCCCGGCGTCGGTTTTTCCAGTTAAATTACGTCAGAAGGTACTTTAATAACAATAAGATAACAAAGAATACCGGTAAATTTTGACGCTCTTTCCCGGCAAAACCGGCATATTTTCCACGCTTTTTGACAACATAGTTTAGAAGTGGCTTTGGTGGCCGCCTTTATGAATTACTAGAGCTGAAACTGAGGACATTGACTACGGCGTGAAATTCCAGAGGGAGCGTAACTCGCGATATTACCCATTCAAGCGAGTGACATATTCACTAATATCCTTATTCTGTCTGTATTCAATGATGAACGGTCAAAATCGCTCATCTCAAAAGTCATCGCGACACAACGTTATGCACAATTCGTTACGACAGCGTAAAGATTACATAAACAAGATGAGAGGAAACCTGTTGGTTTGATTAAGATTAGATGAGGGCAGGAATAATTTCAGGAAGGTTCATGCCCCCGCGTGAACTAAGAGCGTAAATAAAGCGTCCAAAACACCATTTTTTCAGTTAAATGCGTTAGCCATGTCGGGTATAAACAGCTTGTCCGACCTACCCGGCTACATGGCGAGAAATTTCTGACCCGTGCAGAGGCAAAAATCAAGACAATGCAAGATGCTGTTCAGTCAATACTTTTACTGTTAGAATCCAATCAGCCTTAAACCATAATAAATTACCCAAATAAGAAGGTAACGCTCATGTCCGAATATATTTCCGAAGCACTCGATATTGCCAATCAAGAAGCTGAACGCGCCAGACAGGCGGCAAACCGTTGTGAAGATTTCTATCAATCTGCCGAACAATCTCAACGAGCCGCTGAACAACAGGCACAAGCAGCATCCGAACGTGCAGTTCAAGCTGATCAGCACGCTCATCAAGCCGCATTAGTTCTCCATCATACTGAAATACATGCTGAAAATGCGGCTAACGCAGCTCAGAACGCTAACGACAGCGCCCAAACAGCGGCCCAGGCAGCTAGCAAGGCAGAGGATGAAGCGCAACAAGCCGGCACCCACGCCGAAACAGCCGCACATGCGGCGACTGAAAGCCAGGCTTCTGCACGGACGGCGCAAGATTGTGCCGAGCAAGCCCAACAACAGGCTGAAAATGCCGGTAACTCAGCTCAGAGTGCTAACGACAGCGCCCAAACGGCAGCCCAGGCAGCCATTAAGGCGGAAAATGAAGCACAACAAGCCGCTCGATTTGCCAGCGACGCTCAATCATCCGCCTATGTGACCGGCCAGACAGTGAGTCAATCTCAGGAACACGCCGCCCAAGCAGCCCAATTTTGTGAGCAGTCGGCCAGTCGTTCTCAAGAAATTGAACAACAGCGCAGTGAAGCGCAAACAGAGATAGATAGGATACGGGGTCTTCGTGCTCAGGCCGAGTTTGTCTTATCACAACTGCAACAAGCGCTTTCGGAAACTCAAAATTCCCAGCGCTTGGCTGAACAGGCTCGCGATGATGCACAGAGGCTGCGTGATGATGCGCAAAAATTGTACGAGCAAGCCCAAGACGCCTCAGCTCGCATCCAGGATCATTCCCTCAGTATCGAACAAGCCAAAACCGAGGCTAGCAACGCCGCCGAAGATACGAAAAAATCAATGCTCGATGCCAGAATTGTATTATCGCGTGCTTTTGCTGCGGTTAAGTGCTAACAAGAGTCTCCTTACTTAACTTGAACATCAACCTGTAGGGCGCAATAGCAGCTTTATCGCATATTGCGCCGTATGATAATCTCGCCATGCGACGCAATACGTTACGCTATTGCATCCTACGGGTGCGCTTTACTGCGTTGATTAAGCTTAAAAGTCGGGCAACGAAAAGATATTGCCCAATCTACATTACTATCTCCATTTCAATGGCAGACTGCAATTACACAATTACAGCCTGCTGATAATGACGGATTGGGAAGAGTTTTAATGCTATTTATTTGAAAAACTCTGGACTTGATCTGACCGCTTCTAAAATAAATCTATGCTGCATCAGGCATTGACTGTCTCAGTTCGACCCAAATGAGACAGTGGATGTTAATTTTGAAGCGTAATAACATTGGAGGAAACCGGATGCCAAGAAGCGTAGCCTTTTGATGATCCTGTGTGGCAGACAGGTTAGTCTTGTAAAGTGGAAAAGCGATAGTGCATTCCGCCATGCAGCAATTCGAAGACTCAGTAAAATGTCGAATTACGCTTCTCTAATCCAACCTACCCCCGTCTTACGAGTTATATTCAATATTTAGTACATGCATTATGGCACCGGAGAAAATTAAGATGTCTATATCAGCACTCTATTTTCTTATCATCTTTTCCGGCTTTTTTTAGAAGTGGGTTGGGTGGACGGAACATAGGCAGGAGCCTTCGAGCGAAGCTGATCTGACAGCTGCTTGACAGTGTCATTCATTGCTGCGCGCGTTGCCTGACCCAAAGCACTGGCTGCAAATGCACTTTCGCCGCCACCAATACCGAATACTGATACCCCACTGCTCGCCGATTCTGCAGTGAAACTGCCGTGGGAAACGATATTACCCATTATCCGACCGCTATCAGGATCGACAACCTGCAAGTCCAACCCTACCGCACCGGTGCGGCGAGCTTTGGTATCTTCCCAGGTAGGATTTGCTGCCGAAACCGCAGCACCGGCAATACCCGCAGCCGGAGTACCTGAAACTGCCCCGGCAATACCCAATACCGTACCAGCCCAACCCAGTGAACCGCCCTGACGTTCGTTATTTGCTTCTGCGACCTCGTTAAATTCAGTCACTGTCCCCTTGATAACGAAGGGCCCCACTTCACCGGGTCGTAACATCTTGGAAGGGTTATTGGCATTTTTTAGATAATGATCATAATCGATCACCACAATATTTCCGGAATTACCCAGAGCGCTCAATAACTGTGCGGCGATTCCCTTCCCCACCTTATCGCTCATACCCTGAAGGGGTGCTGCATAAGCATTGGGCGCAGGACTACCTCCCTGCGGACCAATCCAGCCGAACGGCCCCCACCCGTGATAACCGCTAGATTGCCCGGTACTGGGAGGAGGTCCGCCGGCTGACCCGTCGGCACCGACCTGTAATGGCTCAACCGTAACGACGTACATTGGTTTAGAGGCGTCATAAGGAATACGTACGGTCTCTACTTGCATCGAAGTCGGCGCACTTGCAGTGGCTTGGACCGATTCCTTGTTTACCGATGCTGTACAGCCGACGATTAGAGTTACAGCAGCACCCACCAACAAAATTTTTAACTTCATAATCTCCCCCTCAAAAAATATTTCTATTCGTCCCGATTGCCTTCTGGAAAGTGAACCAAGTAGAAAGCGTGGAAAATTTGCCAACAGTCTTTGTTATCTTATTTTTATTAAAATATTTGCTGACGTATTCAATTTAACTGAAAAAAAACCGCCGCTGATAGTAGTAAATATTGGACGTTTTTTTCACTCCACCCATGTATCAACAGTATTGATTTCGAACTGAATACACAATATGTAAGAATACATATGTGTACTAACTCGAAAAATAGGCGTCTTTTGGATTCCAAAGACTGTTCACGTTTTTAAATATCTAAACAACGCATAAAGATTAGCGATCTATCAATGACCGGTTTTGGCCGAACAGCGTCATTCGTGAAAGGCCGGAGTTCGACCCAAACCAGACTGTCGAAAACTGGCGATATAAGTATTCGCACATATCCCAAAACGCTAAATTAACGCTTAAGCTATCCCATTCATCCATTGATGATACTTTGGCCCTAGGGGGAGCAAAGCAATCTCATGCCCCCCCTCTTTTTTGTATTTTAATTTAATTGGTTCATCTGCGTACTAAAGCTCTTTGGAACTAGAAATACTATGACAATACACATTGAATTTACTTCGGAAACATTAGGAATTTTAAAAATGAAAGACATAGTTCGGCGCCGCCTGGAAGCACGGTGGCTAAGGCCGTGGCCTATCGAATGATAGAGTTGCCTTATTTGGTGGGTATTTATGAAAGTACTTTGCGTGATTACTTTCAGTTGTATCAACAAAGCGGGGTAGAGGTCTTCAAAAGTCGTTACTTTTGTTTCGATTAAAACTAAATCAATGCTTGCGCGTGACCTTCTCGCTGGGCACTTACCGATAGGGGAATCAACATAAAGTAACAACACCCCCGTTATGAAAATAACGGGGGTGGGTATTTCAATTACCTACGTCACCAGTGACGTTGCTGGTTTTTCTCTTTTCTATATTCTTGAAGGTTTCAGTTTGCAACTGCGCTACCGCACCACTTTGCAAATGCTTAGTTTCGTCCTTTTTCAGCAGCACAACTAAAACAATAACAGCAGCAATAGCAACGCCAGCGATCCACCATGTGTAGTCTTTTTCTTTTTCTTCAGCCATTTTAAAATCCTCGTAGTTTGTTTAATTATATTTTGTTGCCTTTCCTCAAAAGGGGGCGCTTGACTGGACGAAATGATATACAGCTCTGCAATTGGCCGAAAATGCTCATACATTGTCAGATCAAAAATTGCTAATCCATCACCCCGCCCACGGTTCAACAATACATATTCAAAACTGAATACACAATATGTAATGATACCTATATTTACTAACTCAAAAAATCGGCGGCTTTTATATGCATGTAAATAACTGATGTTACGCACAGATGGTATTTCTCCCATTTGCCGCGCCGAGCACCGGAGCTTTTATCGAGAACAGCCCGTAATGTTAAAGCGATCGAAATTCGACTAACTGTGTAACATCAGTTATTAACCGATGTTAAGCCTGTCCAATGGCGCCCTACGGCTGACGGAACAGTTCAACACAGACAGGGCCAAAAACGGCCCTGCCCTGTCTGTTCAGATGTAATCGGTAAATATTTAAACAGAGACTACATGGCGTAATTCAACAAGCTGATACCCACCCAGCCAAAGCCTATCGTTGTGACAACAAAGCTGATAGCCGAGTAAACTTTCCAGACTGTCTTTTCCCAAAAAGCAGGATCAAATGCCGCAATGACAAACACGCAAGGATTGGTAATTCCGCCGATCACCACCAGCCAGCAAGCCGTAACCGATAACGGCACTTTGACCGCATAAAACCCCAGGCAAAACAACGCCATTAAGGCAAAATCGATATGCGCCCTGATCAGGGTTTTGTAGTCGGTAAGGAATTCGCCATCAATGCCTTTGACAGGAAACCATCTTGCAAAGGTCATCAGCCATGCCGAAACCAAAACGGCAAAAACCATCAGCACAGCGCCAATTAATAATATTTCCATAGTGTTATCCCATTTTTTGTTTGGTTATAAAAAACATACTGACCGGTCGGTATATTGACATTACAGTATACCGACCGGTATAGTGACAATCAACCTGTTTTCTACTGCCCTCGCCCATGTCCTTAAATCTGCAAGAAAAAATCCTGCAAGCCGCATCAGAGCTGTTCTATAGCCAAGGCATCAGGGCGACTGGCGTCGATGCCATTGTCAAAGCGGCAAACACCACAAAAATGAGTCTGTATAAATACTTCCTGTCCAAGGACGATTTGGTGCTCGCCTTTCTGCGCAAGCGGGATGAGGATTTTCGAGCCTGGTTTGTCGAACAGGTTGACGCCAAGGCCGATACGCCCAAGGCTAAGTTACTGGCGGTTTTTGATGTCATCGGCGAATGGATGACTGTTCCCGAATTTCGCGGTTGCGCCTTTATCAATGCCGCGGCCGAATTTCCGCTTGAAGGCAACCCGGTGCATCAGGTGTCTGCTGAGTTTTACGACCATTTCCGAAGCTATATTGCCGATCTGGCCGGACAGTGCGGCTCTAAATCGCCGGAAAGTCTTGCGCTGCAATTAAGCCTGCTGGTCGAAGGCGCCATCGTTTCGGAACAGATGAAGCGCCATTCAGGTTCCGCCGAACAGGCCAAGCAGGCCGCCATAGTTCTTATCGAAGGAAGCTTAAATTATATTCCCGACTTATCCTTATCAACCACTAACACCCAGGAGCAGCAATGAGTGAATTTTTCCATGAAGGCAGCCGACAACTGCAAGATCGTTTCGAGACCCGGCCCATGGCCGACCGTCTGGTC
>Ga0208629_101296_pt1 | contig 10492 bp, 3 predicted proteins | sample LakWasMet19_HOW5_2_FD_183865 | JGI IMG/M metagenome (GOLD analysis project Ga0208629, IMG submission 183865) | Freshwater sediment methanotrophic microbial communities from Lake Washington under simulated oxygen tension - Sediment Metagenome... | ecosystem: Environmental > Aquatic > Freshwater >...
CTTCCTGTACCAGCTGCCTGCGGGGGCCTCCCTCGCATCCGCTGCCGCCTCCGCTGCGGGCGGCCAGGCCCCCTCATTCGCGTACAGCATCGGGGGCGGGCAGCCCATGCAGCTGACTCTGCACATGGGGGCAGCTGCAGCCCAGCAGGGGCAGCAGGCCGCCGCCTCCGCAGCAGCGCCCTCTGCTGGTGGCGGCCACCCCTCGCTGCCCCCCTCCTTTGCCTCGCCCTCCGTGTTCTTCAACCTCAACGCCTCAGCGCACACCGACACGTCGGGGGCGCTCCTCTCCCCCGGCCCCTCCCGCGGAAGCTTCGGCTCCGCAGCCAGCGGCAGCGCTGCCAGCGGCGGCAGCGGCGTGCCGGCAGCCTCACAGCCGCCCTCCGCTGCCCGTGCGCTAGCGGAGGGGGCGGCGGAGGGCGCGCCGTCGGGCGAAGTGTTCACGGCGGGGCAGCGGCCGGGGCGTCGCTCGCGCTGCGCCAACCTCACTGGGCGGCGCCTCGTTCCGCCGGACAGCGCGGATGCGACGGCTGCGGCCTCGGGCGGCCACACGGGGGCTGCCTCTGGGGCAGCGGGCGCTGCGGGGCCGCGGCCCCGCGTGGCGGCGCGCCGAGGCTCCGCTGCCGCTGCTGCTGCCTTCGCTGCCGCTGGTGGCGTGGCAGAGTCAGCGGCCGCTGGTGCGTCTGCTGTGGGGTCGCCGGGCCGGCTCTCCGAGGGGGCCGCTGCCCCTGCCAGCGGGCTGGGTGACGCCTCTGCCGCTGCTGCCCCTGGCTCAGCCGATGCTTTGCAGCCCAGGGCGGCTGCAGGGGTTCGCTCCGCAGGCCGCAGGGGACGCGGACCCTCCGCTGCTGCCGCTGCTGCCCCACAACTCGCTGCTGCAGCTGGGGTAGCCGCTGCCCTGAACGGCAGCGCCCTCGCCCTCCCCAGCGACGCTGACAGCTTGCTGGACGCCGCAGCCTCGGGCAGCCGCAACGCCAGCCTCTCAAGCGTCCCTCGCCTGCCGGCTGACTACGACGAGGGGGAGGCGGGCCAGGCGGGCAGCCCCGGTGACGGGAGCGCCGGCGTCGGCGTCGGCGCAGGCGGTGACGACTCCCTCGCCCTCGTCGGGAACGTGAGCGTCGGGGAGGGCGGGGCGCTGGCCCGCAAGCTGGCTGCCGCCGCCACCTCGCCGCAGAAGCTGCTGCTGGAAGCGAGCGCCTGCGCCGCCCCTGAGCAGACCGGCCCCGAGGGCTCTGCAGCCACGGGAAGCGGTGCTGGTAGCGGGGCTGGCCCAGGGCCGTTCCCTGTGCTGATGCTGATGCCCGTCGCTGGCCCCGGCGGCAGCCTCGCCTACGTGCAGGCCTGCGCCTTCCCTGCGCCCTCCCCCGGCCAGCCGCACCCCGCAGGCGCTGAGACGCGGGTGCTGCTGCCCTCCGCCTCCCCCGCCACCACCACCGCCTCGCTGGCGGGCTCAGGACTCGCTTCCTCGTCTGCCTACACTCTCTCAACCCACGCGGCGAGCGGGCCCAGCAATGGGGCGGGGGCAGCCGTTGCACCGCCGCCACCCCACCCATCCCCCTCTGTCGCTGCTGCAGGCGTCTCCTCGCAGGGGCTGGGGCTTGCGCTGTCTGGCAATCCCTCGGCACCGGCTGCCATCGGCGGCGTGGCACACGCAGGGGTGAAGCTGGTGCCGTGGGCTGCCACTGCTGCCGCTGCTGGCGGCGCAGACGCAGGCGCGGCGCAGACGGCACAGGCGGAGGTTGCTCCCCGGCCTGCAGTGGGAAAGGCAGGGCCCACGGCCGGCGGCGCCGCGGCAGGCACAGGCCCGCTGCCGAGCCCGGGCCTCTCTGACGGCGCTGCCGCGCCCCTGTCCCTCGGAGACCTGTGAACATGCCTCCCCACCCCTCCACCTGTCGCCGCGGCTGCTCCGCCACCAATACCTAGGTCGTGATCCGGTGTCTCGGGTTGACACGGGCCCGACCCGTCACGCCTGCTGCTGCCGACACGCGCTGGAGTAGTCGCCGCAACTCTTGCCGCACATGTGGAATGTAGACGCCAGCTTTGGAGACTCTTGGTGGGATTGCTGCAGGCGGAAGACTGAGATGCCGTTGGGTCATCGGTGGCATTCCGGCACCCAGGCTGCGTGCGACTCGGTGCCCGAGGGGATCAATGCACTCGGATCCCGCGGTCACGCGCGCTGCGAATCCACTGCCTCGCGACACGATCGTGAGCTGCGAACTTGTTGAACAAGGCCAGGAAATCACGCCCTTCACCGGGCTGCGTTGGGACATCGTTGCTGGGTACCGTTCAATACCAGCTCGAGTGCAAATCGGGCTATGATGTACAAGCCAGTAACCACGGCGCGTTGCCAATGAAGCGCAAGATCAAGCGACTCAACGAGCCGTCGCCCATCGGCCGCGGATCCGCGCGCGGGCGGAGGCAATGGGGATTGAAACGTGCCGAGTGTTCGCGTGTCCACGGTTAGAGCTGTAGGGCCTGCGCCACCCGGATCACGAGCAGAGCTTCCAAGCGTTCCTGCTCCATCGTTTGCTGGTAAATTCGGCTTCCGAGATTCCGGCGAAAAGCAGATGTCTCGGTTTCGCTCGTCGTCCACAACTCAGTGACGACGCAACCGACTCCGGACGACTGTGAGCCGTACATGGAAGTATCGCTCGGGGCTGGATGCATCCACGAAGTTCATCGCGCCTGAGCGCGCTCTTGCGACCGCGCGTGTTGCCGTCGGCGCGCTCTACACGCGGTTCGGCTGCGCTGTCCGCAAGTGCGTCCACGAGTGTACCATGCGGCGCGCAACCGCAGGGCGCGGACATCACTCCGGCTGGAGAGTTGAGATTTGGCTGTGTAGATGCGTCGCCACATGCCGACGGATTTCCGCCGACGGGCGTTTCGTTCGCTGCGCAGCTCGCCGAACTTATGGCTGCAGACCGCGTTGGGGCTGCGGTTGAACTGTGTGTGCAGACCATGGTCGCTGAAGGCGGCGCCGCTGTAGCGCGTGTTGCTGCGGCTGTTGGAACCGAAGCGGGTGCTGCCGACAGTCCGCGGACGATGCTCGCTGACGGCTCGACGAAAGAGGGGCGAAGCAGCCTCGCGGGCGCGGCTGCCAGCTCGCTACGCGCAGCCCTCCAGCCCACGCCGCAGGAGCTGGACTCGCTCTTCCGCCCCACCTCTGTAGACGACGCCAGCGTGCGCGCCCTGCTGCAGTGCTGCATCGACGGCGGGCTGTGGGCGTGGGGCATGCAGGTGACCGCTGTCTACTGCGCTTACCAGTGCTCCGCCGTCGGCGCCGAGCGTGCGGTTATGATACCGCCGCTGCGGCGCCTCGCCGAAGCGGTGTCTGCCTGTCCCACGGCTGCCCCGCACACGATGGGAGGCTCCGACGCAGCGGAAGCACAGTGCAGCAGCGCCAGTGGCGAGGTGACGCCTAGCGGGGCAGTTGCTGCGTGCGAGCATTCAACAGTGCGACGTGAACCCCAGTCGACCGGCAATCATGTCCAGCAGACTGCGCCAAAGGCCGCTGCGGCCTCTCCTGAGCGTGTGCCGTTGTCCCTGCTCCCCACGCCTGCCTTCAGCGTCCTCGCACACTTCATGAGGGCGTGTCGGGCCGGGGCGCAGCAGCTGCAGAGGCGGCAGGGCGGTAAGCCGGGCTCTGTCCGGTCCAGCCCGCCCCCTGATCTGCGTCTGCGTCTCGAGGCGGGCATTGTCCGAGCGGTGTACGCTGACTGCGGGCTGCGCCTCGGCGATAGGCTGGGGGCAGCTGCTCGAAGTAGTCGCGCTGACACTGCTGGCCCCGGTGTCCTGGGAGGCCGGACTTCGGACACGACTCTGCAACTGGGTGGGGCTGCTTCGCATCGGCCGCCTCATGTGGGCGGCCCCTTCGCGTTGCAGGCTATGCCTCCCACCTCGTTACAGCAACGGCCACACACGCGCTCGCGCTGCGTGCAGGTGGACTGCCACGGCAGCCCGCTGCTGGCCGCTGACTGGCTGCTGCGCTCCCTGCTACACCTGCACTACGCGCCCTTTCCCAGCTCTGTGAGGCAGCACCCGCACGAGGGGTATCTGGCTTCCCCTCCCCCCGCCCCGGTGCCGGGGTCTGCGGGGGAGCCGAGGGCGGCGGGTGGCAAGCACGCGCGGCACAACTCCGCGGCCGTGCTGCCCGTGCTGTTGGGCCACATGAAGGACGGCGGGGCGCCTGCCACCTCAGCCGCCTCAACCGCTGCAGTCTCTCGTGTGGCCGCTGGCGGCGGTGCCTCGTTGCGCTCGCATTCGCTGTCGCTCGGCTCGTCCCCACACTCTGCTCTGGACTCCAGCGCTGGCGGCGCGCCGCCGGAGTCCGCAGTGGTGCCTATATCCGATTTTTCGGTGTCTAGAACCGCTGTCGATGGTGCTTTCGGTGATGCTGCCGCTGCGGCTGCTGTGCCGCACCCCCTGGCGGGCCGCCCGGCCTGGGTGCGGGGTGCAGGCGTCTCCACCGCGCTGCTAGCCTCCCTATTTGCCCGACCCCTCGCGCGCCACGGCGGCGACGGGCGCAGGCAACCAGCGGGCCCTTTGTCCGCACCCCGCGCCCGCTCCCCTCACACCTCCCCCCTCTCCCTGTCCTTCTCTCGTGGCCAGCTTGCGGTGCAGCGTGCCGCCTGGGATGGCGTCCGGTGGGAGGTGCGCCAGCTGCTGGAGAGCCTCCTCAGCGACCTCGCCTTCCACGGCGCCGCAGCCGGCACTGGAGGTGCCGCTGTACCCTCTCTGCTGCCGACGCCCTCGCTCTGCCCCCCGCTGCCCGCGGCTGCTGCCGCACACAGCCGCTCAGCAGCGCTCGCTGCGGCGGTGCTCGGCAGCGCCCCCGCCTCTGCCGTCGGGAACTGCTCTTCCGCCGCCGCGGGGCCGGCCCTTGCAGCGCTGCGCATCGCGGCTGACGTGTTTGACGCCTCATCCCCGCGGGCCCGCCTCGGCCCGGGACACGTACTTGCCCTTATGCGCTGCTACGGCCAGCTGGGGCAGCCGCACCTGGCGGTTGAACTGTTCGAGCGAGGGTACTGGGCGCATGTGACGGGTGCCGCTGCCCCGGAGCCTGCGGCGCAACGCGCCTGCGACGCTGCAGGCACGGACTCTGGTTCCGGTGTTGACATCGAGGGTGCCGCAGACGCCAGATCCAGCCTCGTCGTGCTGCTGGCGCCAGCTGAGGCCACTGCCTCGCTGGGCCTGCGGACCCCTCACGCGAGGCGGCAGGGGCTGCCGCGCCTGGCCCTGGCGGTGGGGCTGAGTGCCATGCAGTCCCACGCAGGGCTGCTGGGGATTGGGAGGGCAGAGGCCGGCCCTGGTGCTGCTGCTGCGACTGGGAACACGACCCTCGCACAGGCCTCCCCTGCAGCTTCGCACCCGGCTGCTGGAATTGCAGTGCGGGCCGGCCCTGCCGGCTTGCCTGCCCCGGCTGCGGTGCTTGGGCCTGTGCCTGCCCCTCCGCTGCCTCGCCGCAGCCTTCTCGGGCGCCTAACCGACCGCTTGGGCTGCGCAACCAAGCCTGAAGGCGCGACACACGCCAGCAGCGAGCGCGGCTCTGCGGGGGCGGGACAGTGCCTTGCTGACGGGAGGGAGGAGGGTGCCGCCGCTGAGATGGCGCCCGCTGCTCGAGCCTTGCACTCTGCGCTGGTGGAGCAAGCCCTCCGCGCCTACACCCGCTGCCTGCAGTATGAGTGGCTGCCGAGTGCACACCTCAGCCTCCACCAGCAACACGTGACACCTCACCGCCAGCACGCAACCGACGGCAGTGGTGGAAGCTATCGGGTGTCGCTGCGGCCGCATCGACCCGCCGGACGCGTGAATGCGAGTGCGGAGGACAGCAGCGTGCTGTCATCTGCAACCGCCTGTGACGAAGCAGCTCTCGCAGCCCTGCCCGGCCGTGCCTCGGCTCGCGTGTCGGCGCTGCTGCGGTCGCTTGACGCCCTCGGCTGCCCCCGCAGTGATAGCGTCACCAACGCGACTGCGACGTTTCTACTCGCCGCAGCGAGACACGCTGCGACGCGAGCAGGGGCTCTTGGTGGCAGCGGCCGCAGCGACTCAGGTAACGGCGTCAGCGCTCTGACCGCCCCTGGCGGCGTGGCGACCGCTTTCTCTGCCGCGCAAGCTGCCGCAGGGGAGGCGACCCGCCTGGCCATGCTTGGTGCATCGGGGGGCATCGGCTGGACAACTCTCACTGTCGTGCAGTCTGTGGCGCAGTTGGCAGCAGGCGGGCAGCGGGTGTCGGTCCACACTCTGACCACTGCCCTACGCTCCCTGCTGCGTGGGTGCGCCGCTGCAGCTGCTGAGCAGGGGGCGGAGGGCGGTGCGGACGGGTGGCGGCGTGTTGGCGGCGCCTTCGCAGCGGAGGGCTGGCAGCCGCCGCGGCACCTGACAGGTGCTGGCGCACGCGCAGGCGGACGGGATGGCGCGTCTCCGCTGCTGGCCCGTGCTTGGAGCAGCTGGGAGCAGAACCTGCTTGCAGCAGCCCTGCCCGGGGTGACCGCAGCTCCAGGGAGCTCGGGCAGTGGCACCGGCCCTGGACCCGCTCTGTTGCCTTCCTCCTCCTCCTCCTCCTCCTCCTCTGCCAGCGTTGCTTTGCCTCACCAAGGCGCCAATCCGCTGCCAGGGACGACGTCGGTCGCTGCAGCCACCCCGCTGACCAACCGACACCACTCCGGGGCGGCAGGCGGTCCTCCGTCTGCCGTCTCACCTACTTCGCTGCTGCAGCTGATGCGTTCGGTTGCGCACGGCCTGTTGGCGACCGCGGCCTGGGTGCAGCTGCCGCAGCACGAAGCCGCTGCCGCCTGGTCGGCCTACCTGGCAGCCGTTGCTGCGATTGAATCATCCCGCCCATCCGCAGACGCAATGGCGGCGGCGGGCAGGCCAGGCAGCTCGGGGCAGACAGGACACGGGAATGCGAGCAATCCGCAGCCGCGGCCTGCCTGGCTGCTGGCTGTCGAGCAAGTGCCGCTGGCTGATGGGCGGGATGCCTCAGACGCTGTGACGCACGCAGCCGCAGGCGTGTGGCTGCCCCCTGAGGTCGCAGCCTTCGCGCCAGGGGCTACCACCGGCCCTGCGGCTCCCAGTGGCCACGCTGGCAGGTCTGGCCCCGCCCCCACCCCCGCAGCGATGCCCTTGGACCCCCTCGCACTAGTCTACGCGGGCAGGGCGCTCGCAGCCCTCGCAGACGCACCCAGCGCAGCCTCAGCAGTGCGTTGCCTGCTCCTCCACTACGGTGCCTCCCTGCACGGCAGCGCAGCCGTGCTTGGTCGCTCCCACGCTGCTGTGCAGGCGCAGGCGACGGCCGCAGGGCAGCCGGCCGTGCCGCTGCGGCTGCCCCCGCCTCCCGCCTCTGCAAGGGGTTCGACTCCCACTGGCAAGCGGGGCGTTCCCGCAGCTGAGGTGTGGTCGCAGCAGAAGGGCCCACAGCAACCCGGTGATGGGCCTGTGGGCTCCGCCACAGCGTCTGCGGCAGCTGCGACCGTCTACCTGCCAGATCTGCGCCCTGCGACGCCTCTGGCTCGCCTGCTGTGTCCACTCCTTGAGCTGCTGCAGTGCCAGAGGGGCCCGGAGGGTGCCTTCGACGCTGCGCAGGCGCTGCTGTTCACCCCAGACGCAGGCTACGAGGCCTCGGGTGGCTCTGCGGGCACGGCACCCACCAGGCCTGTGAGCTTCAGCAGGCCATGTCCCGCTGCTCTTGCGGGGCTGGACGCTGCGGGCTACATTGCGCTGATGCGCCTGTGCGCGACCGTCACAGCGAGGGGCAGCAGGCCTGGCGCTGTCGCGGCGGCCACGCACACACATGATACGCTGTGCGCCATGCAGGGGCTGCCGACCCTGACCCCACAGCCGCGCCCGCAACGCATCGTCATCAACGCTGCAGTCGACAACACGCGTGCAGGAACGGCTGGTAGTGTGCCGGCGGCACCTGCAGCGGTGGACCGGTGGAGCTCCCCGTCCCGCCCCAGCCTCGTGTGGTCTGAGGGCACCTTCGCAGCCGCTGCAGGCGTGCTGGTAGCCGCGCTGCCCCGAGGCATCGCAGCCCGCCAGACTCGTTTTCCGTCGCCTGATGCCGCCTCGACTAGCAGCGCCTCGCAGAGCCAGGTGCCGCGTGCCCCTCACCTGCTGGCGAGGGATCGCGCCTCTGCTGCCGCGCTGCCTGCGACTGCTGAAAGTCTTCTCCGCCACATGCTGGAGGTCAGCCTGGCGCCCGGGCCGCACTCTGGCGCTGCGCTCTTCGCCGTGCTGCTGGCGGAGGGGGCGGTGCGGGGCGGCGAAAGAGATGCGGGCGTGCTCTCAGCGCTGTCGCGGAGTCGCTACGGGGGCCTCTCGGGTGCACGCACCGGCGCGTGGGGCAGCGATGACGAGGGCGATGCCGCACCGCCGCCTGCGCTGGAAGCCAGCCGGGGGGCCCAGCTGCTGCTGGCCGCAAGCGGGGTCGGGCGCGGGCTGCCGCTTGCAGAGTCGCTCTCGATGGTGCAGAGGGCGGCCGCCGGCCGCAGCGCAGCGGGCGGCTTCAGCAGCCCGTGGCGGCGTGGCTTCGACGGCGACGGCTCGCAGCTGCCGCTCGCCGCTGAGCGCATCGTCAGCGGTTTCGGGCAGGCGGGTGCGTGCCTCGTGTCCCTCACTGATGCCTGCTCGGCGCCAGCTGCGCGCCAGCTGCTTCTGCCGCTGCCGGAGGCAACTGGAGCTGCTTCGGTCGCCTCGCAGCTGGCAGGAGGCGAGGCAGGGGCAGCGACTCTGTCCCTTGACGATGCAATGCATCAGGCCACGCTGGCGCTGGAGCTGGGGGCCGCATATGGCAGCGCACGTGGCAGCGGCAGCACCTCTGTCGGCTCCCGTGGGCCTGTCAGCAGCCCGCCGCCCACCCGGATGCCTCAGGAGCACGGGCCACACCCGCGTCTGCGGCATGGGGCAAATACCGGCGAGGACAAGGAAGCGGGCGTTGCTGACGGCGAGGAGGCGGAGGAGGAGGCAGCTGCCGCGCTGCTGTCCCTGGGCACAGCTCTGCGCTGGTACCACGACTCGGTCAAGGGTCTGCTGGCTCCGCTGCGGCTTGAATCGCGCCAGCACCGCGGTCGAGTGCGCCGAAGCCTGCTCCCCTTCGTTCGCCCCGCATCTGGAGAGAGTGCGACCCCGGATACCCCGGTGCTGGGGGCGACGTCCGATGAGGCCACCCGCACTGAGACACGGCATCCCTTCGCGCTGTCGGCAGAGCAGCTGCGGCGGAGCAGGGCCGGCAGCGCCTCACGGGCACGGATGCAGTTGCGGTGATCATCATGATCGGCTGTTTTCAATCTGCAGCCCCGCAGCGGTGCGTGGTGCTATGCAGAGATGTGCACGCCCGAATTCGTGCCCGGTCGAGGGAAAATTGTCTGCGTCGATCTCGTCTTCGTGAAGTCATGCCATTCGCGGTCGGTCCTGATACCATATGTGGGTTCGTGTACATTCGAATTCACTTCGAGAGCTTGCGATTGTAGGCACGGCTGAAGCGTCTTGCTGCAGCTGCGGCCGCGCATGGTATATGCAACGAGGCGTGCGCATACTAGGTACGCGTACGCACGCGGTCGAGCCATGTGTGCAATTACAGCAGCACTCCGCATACAAGGTGGCGTTGCAACTGCGATTGCGCGCCATTCGAAGTTCAAGAGCTGGAGTGTCACGCACAATTCTCGGCTGGTCAGCGCGCCTTCACGCATGCACGCTCTAGGCCTCTTCTGTGGGGCTACTGCAAGGCATCGGCACTGCATCTATGCCACAGAGCGCCTCCTCCGCGCCCCCGTCCGCTCCTCCAAGGCCTGCGTGCTGCAATGCCGCTTCCCTGCCACTCAGTAGCGGCGGCAAAATCAGAGTAATTGCGACACGAGCAGGCGCCGACACCAGCCGGGGCCGCACAGCAACGCTAGGCTCAGGACCAGTCGACGTCGCGCTCGCACGCCCGGCGCTGGCAGCCGCGTGCTCAGGGCCTGCGGGCACGAGGAAGGCATCCCACACGGAGGCGAAGCGCGGGCAGCAGGTGAAATCGGCGACCCCGCCGCTTCCCGGACAGGGGGCCGCAGGCGCCGCTCCCGAGCCGCCTTCACCGGGGACGCCGGGAGGGCAGCCTGCATCCCCGGGATCCCTCGCCCTCGATGCAGCCTTCCCCCACCCCTCCGCTCGCAGCGCCTCCACGTGTGCGCTCACGTCGTAGTGACGCAGACCCGCCGCCTCCAGCCCCGCTGTGAACGCGTGAAACGTGTCCTCGTTGCGCACAGTCGAAGCGATGAGAGCGAAGGCGGGGGGCTGGCAGGGCGCGACGAGGCCAGACTGGACTTCAGCCCCTGAGGCAGCAGAGCAGCTGCCTGACATCATCGGCACAGGCTCGAAAGCCGCTGGATGCGAAGACGGGCAGCTTGCACCGCACGGCCGCCAAGGGAAGCCGCGCCACTTGTGTGCGCTGCTGGCAAGTGGCGCTGCGATGACGGCTGCCAGCGCGGGATTCCAAGCAAGAGCAGCTGGTGGCAGGGGC
>Ga0208629_101297_pt1 | contig 10491 bp, 8 predicted proteins | sample LakWasMet19_HOW5_2_FD_183865 | JGI IMG/M metagenome (GOLD analysis project Ga0208629, IMG submission 183865) | Freshwater sediment methanotrophic microbial communities from Lake Washington under simulated oxygen tension - Sediment Metagenome... | ecosystem: Environmental > Aquatic > Freshwater >...
AAGCCGTCACGGTGGAGACGTTCGATTCACAATAACACTGAGGATGGAGAAGGTGCAGGCGCGATGAGCGCTTCGCAAAACCCCGGTCGATCATCGGCCATCACTAACGTCCCCAAACTTGACCTTGAACGCCCTCACCGGACAAAATAAGCTCTCTCAACCAACGAGAGGGACTCGAGTGGATAGAGAAACGCCCAGTCAAGGGCCTTTCAAATTCAGACGAGAAAAGTCGGTTCAACATTTGCAACTGGCAGCCCGCGAGGACGGAGATCGAGCAGTCCCACACGGGCACCACGCCCATGGCTGAGCTGAATCCAGCAGCATCCAGATCGGTGAGAGCGCTAACACCCTCGGCAAAAAGGGAATGGGGGTTAGGGAGCGGTGGATACCACTGGGGTAGCTTCAGCTAGCCCCTTTTCTTCGTCGTGGTGCACCAGCGCGGCCTGTAGACCCGCCAGAACTGCGTCGAGGGCATCTCCAACTTCCCCGGGGGACAGCGCAGACAGCTGCGCCAACAAGGCATCCAGGTGGCGCCAGATCACTTGCAGGCGCGGCAGCCTCGCTTCACTCGTAGCGCTAAGTCGGGCGCCGCCAGGGCATGCCTCGTCACCGATGCCGCTGCCTACAAGCTCCGCCTCGTCATCCACCAGCAGCTGTCGTAGCATGCGCGCACGCGCAGCGTCCTCTGCCGCCACCGGTTCAGCAGCACCCGTGGGACCACAGCCAGGCAAGATGGCTCCAGCGGGGGGATCGTCTGGCACACAGTCGCCGCGGAAGTCGCACAAATTGCTGAGAGCCTGCTCCCGAGCCGTCACCACCGCAGCAACGATGCCGTGAATGAAGTCCCGGCGGTGGTGCACCGAGGCATAGGCTACGTCAGCGCTCGTGACAGGAATGTGGTGATGAAACGGCGCAGATGGTCCGGTCACGAGTGAAGGTTGCTCCACGCCCGCAGGTGCTGCGCTACTGCCCGCTCCCTTGCCGTCAGCTGCCAACGTAAAGGCCACAGGCACGACAGCGAGCGCCACGCGTAGCACGTGCGCTGCGGCCAGAACAACGCCCGCGTCCCCGCTCTCCGTCATCAGCCGAGTCATGGCGGGCACGAGTGTGCTGAGGTGTCGCCGCAGGCGCGGGCCGAGCAGCCCTGCGACGATGGGGAGGCCTGCAGTTAGCAAAGAATACGCGCGCTGCGGGGACGCCACGCTCAGCGAGATGTCTTGCAGGCACTCCGTGAGCTGGGCGTCGTAGGGGCCGCTGCTGGCGCCAAATGCATCGGCCAGCAGTGCTGCCGTGTCAGCCCCGCTCGCATCCGGGCGAGCAGGCCCAGCTGCGGCGCCGGCGCCGGACACCAGCCGCCGGTGCAGCTGTGCATACATGTCCGCTGTGGAGCCCGCGGGGCCGCCGCGCGGCGGCGGCAGCGCAGGCGGCGGCCCGTAGAGCGCAGGTAGCGCAAGTGCACGCGCAAAGGACACGGCATGCACCACCCCCGGGCTCTTGTGCAGCCGGCAGCGCGACAGCGCCTCCGCAATCAGCGCCGCGTGCGGGCGCAGGTCCGACGCCGCAGCGTGCAGGAAGAGGTGCGCGAAGCCCGAGGCGCCCAGCCATGCATTCGTTGCCTCCCAGCGGTCGCACAGCTTCAACAGCACCGGCAGCGCCAGCCCGAGGCGCCGCATGCTAAGGTGCGGGCTGCGCAGGTGCGTAATCACCCAGTGCGCCGTGTGCCGCGCCGTGCGCGCAGCCGTGTCCGCCCCATCCGTGCACCAGGCATCTCCCTTCATCGCACCGCGGCAGTGCGCGAGCAGCGGGTCTGCGAAGGCGGCAGCCAGGTCGTGGGCGCACGTGTGGACCTCCAGGAGGGGCGCACCACGCTCGAACGCTGCAGGGCCACCGAGGCCGCAGCGGCGGCAGCTTCCACCGGTCGCCCGCCCGGCATCGCGGCTCATCTCGCGGGCACAGGTACTTGCCGCGAGCGCGCAGAACAGGGCCTCTGCTGCGGCCGCAGCCTGTGGGCAGGACCATGGCACGTAGCTGCAATAGGGCGCGGCGGCCGTCACGGCTACCACAACGAGCTCCGAAGACGGGCGGGTGGCGGCCTTTGCCACAGCACGGCTTGCTGCTTCCAGCACGGCGCTGATCGCATCCGTCCACGCGTCAAAGATTGGACCGCGTAGCACGTACCCGTGCGAGTCGGCAACATCGCTGGATGGCGGTGGCGGCGCACGGGGTCCGCTGCTGGCGCCATCGGCTGCGTTTGGAATCGGCGGCGGCAAGATCCACTGTGCGAGCGGCACAGCACTCAGAGGCATCCACGAGTGCACAAGCATAGGGTGCACCACACTGGCCGAACCCAGCATGCACACACCCAAGCCGGATTCTGGAGTCGTGCCGATAGGTCGGGCACTTGGTATTTGAAGGGGGATAGCCCCAAACGCCTCCAAAGGAATCGCCGCAAAAGCCAGAAGGCGCTTGAGGGCACCGGCGTCACTTGCTGCGCCCAGCAAAGTTGCCGGAGACGAATTACCTTGCAGAGCAAACTCTACAGCAGTGGGCGGTAGGTCAACGAAAGCTGCCGGGGCCGCTACGGGGCCCTCCGATTCCTCCTGTGGCAGCTCAGGGGCCTGCCACGGCTCAACGCCCTCGGATGCCATCATGCAACGTCAGCAACCCCGAAAAGGAGGTAAAAGCGGAGGAGTGAAACGACGAGCCTGGGAGGGGTTCCGCTCGTCATCGCCGCAATGCGCAGTACGATATGCGCGCATCTACGAGATGCATACGCCATTGCCGTCGAATAGAAGATCGACGCGAGCTTTGCATCGCCGCCCTCACTTGCGCCAGCGTAACGAGCCCGAATCTTAGCATCCAGCTCCGCTTTTGCTTATTTTGGATCCGAGTCATCTGCAACGTCCGCTGTCGGGACATTTCCCTTGATCAAGCAAAGTTGGAACGAGTTCGACTCAGTTCGTCAGTGACGCCATGGGTCAGAGCGCCGCTAGATTGACACTCTTAGCCGCACTTCTTGCGAGCCCCGTTGCAGCAAAGGCTGCAACGTGCCAGGCGACTGTGGCGACGGGTTCTGGGCCGGTCTACAAGTTTGGTGCTCTGCCCAAGCAATCGCGGGTGTGCGATGCGACCAAAGGGTCACATTACACCCGCATCAACCCGGCAAGCTGCGTCGGCCCCGTGTGCCTGCTACGCAAAACCGTGGATCTTGGCCAGCGCCAGCCCCGCCTGCACGTGGAGGGCACGCTCAAGGATGAGTCTTGCAAGGAACTCCCACATGTCGCGATCGATTTGTGGCAGGCGGACAGCACCGGACGCTATGGCAGTCTCCACCCTGGCGAGGAGAACGACTTTTGCCGTGCAGTGATTTTGACGGACCGCCATGGTGCGTCGCACGTCGCCACTACGGAGCCTGGGATATCCGCTGAGCTCGCTGGCTGGCATCGGGTCGCTGCACACTGTGTGGCACCCAATCACGTGCATATGATCTTCCATTCCTTGTCTCGCCGTCCCCGTCCGCGCAGGACACTTCAAGTTTGATACTGACCTGCCCGGCGCGTACGGGCTGGGCAGCGGACAGCTGCCCTTCGGCCTCGACCTTCCCCCGTACGCTCCCCAGCACATCCACCTTCTGATCGCGCACCCCGGCTTCCCGGTTTACTCCACCCAGCTGTACCTGAGCGACGACGTGGGCCGCGCGCACGACTGGCGCGAGCGGCTGGTTCACGCCGCCAACGAGACGCTTGGTGCGATGGAGCCGTCGGTCAGCGTGGTCATTAAGAACTGCACGCGTGGTGGCGAAGACATGCACTGCGCCACTGTCGAGCTCGTCCTGCCCGCGCACATTCCCGGCGCACAGACTGTGCCGTCGGGCGCGAGTAAAGAGGCGCGCGAGCGCAGCATTATGGACACAGTGTGCATCCAAAGCGCTGGCCCGCTGCCACTGTGCCATCCATTCGCCCTGAAGTTTATGCGCATGCAATACCTTGCGCCCGCCGGCCTGGCGGTGCTGGCACTCGCGCTCTCCCCTGTATTCCTGCTGTTGCGGGCGCTCTGCAAGGGCCGCGGTGGCGCACCCAAGAGGAAGACGTCGTGAGCCGTCCCCATGCTTGCATCACTCCGACGGCGCCCGCTCATGATCAGACATCGACACACCCACGTCGACGTCGTGGTGAGCATTGTCCAGGCTTTGGTTCAATTCAGGGGACCGTTTTGAAATTGCCAGTGGTGCTGGCCAGTCATTTTCGAATTGCTCTGATGGTCACAACTCAATAGACGTCAATCACACATCGCCGGAGACCGTATGTAGTGACACTGAGACTCTCGAGTTCCATTCATGGCTTCAGTTGAGTGAGGGCGACGTTGCGTCAACGTAAGTTGTGGAGTGCGCTTGAATTAACTGGCCACCGAAGCACATCGTCGTTGCTGGATACTGGCAGGCTGCTGATTCGCGACTACAGTCGGCAGCTCGCATGAGCCCAACGCTGTCTTTCAACCAACACTGCAGCGACAGGCGTGGTCCAGAGCGCCACCAGCGCCCAAGGCTTGCGTGCGAGCATGCGTTCGACGTGCACAGCATTGGCATCAGGGCCCGGGCCCGGCAGCGATGCAAGCCAAATGGCCGGTGGCGTCCGTTCAGGCGGGCTAGCCCGACCAGCGCGCGCGCCGTGCGACAAGTTGCCAGACTGCATTGGCTCTGCAGTGTGAGACGGCGGGTTGCAATCCACCCCGCTGTTTTTGGAAGTACAATGCTTGCCGGCGGAGCAGAGACGTCCAGCAGTTGGCCTCGAGCTAAGAAACGCAACGCAGTTGCAAGGCAACATACAGCCGACATTACCTCGAGCGAGCAAACAACATTAGTTCGCCGCGCTGGATGTGCCGACCCGGAAAACTGCCGAAAAAACCTCAAGGTGGCATGTTGGCCGCGGTCGTACCACGGCACGGAGGGTGGCCTGATGTTCAGTTTGCACTCGGGGGTTCCCGACGCGGCTCTCGTGAGCCGAAAATTAACCAGCCGGGCAAGCAGAGGTAAATGCACATTCGCCCCGTGGAGGCTTCGAGCCCGACTGGGCAGATTTTCGACGGGTGTCCAGCTGGCATGCCACCTCAAGACAGTCCAAACTACAGCCACTTCATGTCTCATGAGCCTAGTCCCTGCGAGTTCAGCCTCAACAGTGTTGGGGCTGAGTCTGCGCTCGAAGCCGCCGGGTGCACGCAGCAGCAGAACATGTTGCATCTCTCGGCGGAACAGCGGGCTACAAAGCAGTCCCGTCACACACTCCTTCAAGTTCACGACCGAAAACTGTAAGGCGACCCGAGCTCGTCACCAGCGACTCTTTTTGCGCACGCGACGCCCGATCCCCCGCTGCGGACATCTCAGAGTTCTGATGAAACACAGGATGACAACAACGTATCGCGAGTGCTTGATCCGCTGCCGCAGTTTCGTGCGCTTCCAGAAACATAAGGTTAACCAAGAATGAACGTGCTTGCATTGTGAGTGCACGACTCGGGCCACTTAGGCCGCCCACTACCGCTCGCGGTGGACGCTGTGCCTCGTCTTCTGCGTCCCCATGCATGCGTTCCACGGATTACTGGCGAACGACTCCTAGCGAATGTTGCCAATACCTCCCGTGCAGGCTGAGGGCCATTGGCCTGATGCTTGGCCTCGTCGTGACGGGTACAGTTGCCACGCTACTTCAGCTGATTCTGTACCCATTTCTGCTCATTTTTGACAAGGACTGGGTTGTTTGTCATCGGTAAGAGGCTGCCGCAGTTCGGAGGGAAGCGCGTCGAGTGCAATAGACCTCTCTGAGCCCGTCTGCCGATGTCACGCTGTCGAGTTGTGCAGAATAACCATCGGCTCCACATGGCTGATGGCCAATCTGTTTTTGGATTTGGAAGTACGCGTGAGTCCGCTTATCTGCAGAACAGGGCGTTGGGCTCGCTGTATCCCGTCTGGACCTGTGATTTCGATGGCGGCCAACCACCCGCGGCCGAGTTGCGCTGATACTCTCGTGTACTCGTGCCGACTGCCCTCGTGCAGGGCCTCGAAAATCTGCCGCGACCTTTCACGAAGACGATCATCATCAGCAACCACCAGAGCACTCTAGACGTCTTCATTCTCGCGCGGCTCTGCTTCCTCAACTTTTACGTCGTGTTCAAGCGCGAGATTCTGTTTTACCCCGGCGTGGGCACGGCGATGTGGCTCTCGCGCTACCTGTCTGTGAACCGCAAGGACAAAGAGTCCGGCCGAACACTGATACGTCAGGCCACCGCAGTGTTGAACCGCGGCCTCAGCTTGTGCTGGTTTCCGGAGGGAACGCGGAAAATTGATGGCAGCTCGGGACCCCTTGGTCCATTCAAGCCGGGGGCCTTCGTCGTGGCTCGCGACGCTGGCGCCGCTATCTTGCCCGTGACCATTTCGGGGGCGCGGCGGTTGATGCCGGCTGGCGGTGCGCCGCAGCTGCGCACGGGCCGTGTTGTGCTCACGATCCACCCGCCCATCAGCTCTGCTGGCAAGGACGTGGAGGCCCTCATGGACGCCACGCGCGCCGCCATCGTGTCGGGCCTGCGCGAAATAGACGCGCTCCCGGCTCCCAAGGCCGCCGCCGCAGCGGCAGGGAACTCTCCCGCGGCCGGCTCCCCGGTAGTTAGCCCTGGAGCTGCCGGCAGCGCGTCAGTTGCTGCGCTCGTTGAGAGCAAGAAGGTGGCATGAGCGAGCTGCCACGTCGCGGCGTATGCCCTGCTGCCCGCCGCATGCTGGCGGTAGCACAGCCGCTTGGCTTCAACCACATGTGCCGGCGGTGCCGCAGCACGCCTGTGACTGTGAGCTGTGGCGCTGCATTGCCCGGCACCCTGCGTGATACTTGAATGCACTATCTGCTCCAACCACGATACAGTCACGCCGCCAGCGCGTTGCTCAGCAGCAGCCGCGTCGACTCGTCTCCGGCCTCGCCGCGAGGCGAAAGCCCACCGCCTCGCCCTCACTCGATGACTCCTGGCCGTGCATTCATGTTGGCCGCGCGCACGCAAGTCTTGCGCGCAGCTTCAGCTCGTCGAACCGGTGCGCCGATGAAATTGCGTGCAGCGCGCACGAGCGATCACAACTACCGCTCGTGGACGTGGGCTGCCCACGCGTGCGCTCGTCGACAGACGTCTGGACGTTGTTTGCACTGCTGTGCGCCCTTATGAGAACATGCTGCTGACGCCGATGTGCTCGGTGCTGGCCTCCAGGGCGCGCGCAGCGGCAGCCAGGCGTTTGGTCCACGCCCTGGCAGCCTCGCCGTGCCCGCTCTTCTCACCGCTGGACGCTGCAGCGCCTCCTGTTGTAACGCTTTCTGCAACAGCTGGCACCGACAGGATCTTCGAGAACGGGGGCGCGGCCTTCCCCACTTTCGCAAAGGCTGCAACCATTGCTGCGGGTACAACAGCAGACGTCGCATCGGCTGCTCTGCAGTAGATGCGCACTGCTGCGGAGGCGTGCACGGATGCGTCGAGTGCTGCCGCCAGAAACTCTGCGGCCACGCCAGACAGCAGCTCTGGCGGCTCCACGGCAGGAAAGTCGGCTCCACCCAGCAGCCCACTGATGGACGGGCTGGGCACGTACTTCGAAACAACGCGCTCGCGCGTCGATGATGTGCTGTCGCTCAAGTGGGTGTTGAGATCCAGGACAATGAGTGCAGACACCTTTGCCTGCGAGAAAATATTACGGGCCAGTTCCGCTGCGTCAACATCCTCGACGCTGGGCGTGACTGTCAATAGCGCAATCCCAGAGGCGATCGGCCTGATGTGCACGCCAGCAGCGATGTGACTCGCCGTGCTGTGTTCCGCTCCGAACAGCGCTGCCGCTACACTCGCAGCTTCTCCTGTGGCAGCGATGAGCAACGTGTCCGCAGTGGTAAACATCGAAGGTAGGGCATCGATGGGTTTGCCGCAGCGAGGCACAGCCACCTCTGTGGCGAAAGCTTCCTCCTCGACCCCACGGTTTGGGGCAAGCGCAGCCATTCTACAGTGTTGGGGATCGAAGCAGAGATTGCGCGAAAGGCGATCCTGTAAGCCAAAGGTGGTTTACCAAGCCCTGGGCATTGGCTCTATGCTCACGCAACGGCGCTTGTGCGGCCGTCTGAGCAAGAAATCTTACCGTGGAGGATGTGTCCGTCCATCCAGTCGCGTTCGCGTGACTAACGCAGGCGCGCGCAGAGTGCGTGCGAACCGCGAGTTGAGAAGGCACATTTTTGCGGACTGCCCGATGCGCGGGCAATTTACTACGTAACATGGCTGCGACAGCGAGCTCCTCGGCCCTCTTTGCGCCGTACCGCACAGTCGGCCAGGTGACGGATGGCGCGCAGATGTCGCTGTACAGCCTGGGGTCCGAGACGTTCTTCGTGACCCCCATCCAGAACGCTTTCCAGGTGTACAACGTTGAGCACCTTTCTGTGGCGCTGATCTCGCGGCCACTAAAGCAGTCCATTAGGTGAGCAGGTGGTTTGGGGCGCACCGATTGCCAGCATGGGGTTGCGGCACTTTTGGACCCCGGATCACACCTGCTTGCCTCACCTTGCTCCCTTGCAGCCACGTTGCTTGCTACCGCGACCGCACGTTTGCGGCAGCAGGATCTGACATCATCTGCTGGGTGAAGGCAGCGCCGGTGCGCCGCCTCGGCTGGTCGCAGGATGCTCGTACCGGCGCTGCGAGCTCGGCAGTGCTGTCTCTGCTGTCGCTCGGTGATTACCTGCTGTCAGTGCATTCCGATGACGTGGTGCGCATCTGGGATGCCAAGGGAGCCGTGTCAGTGGAATCCACTGCCGCGGACGTAGTCTCAGACTCAGGGCCCGCGTTCCTCCTCACCAGCATCCCCGTGGACGCCAGCGCCTTCGGCAAAATCACTTGCATCCTGCATCCGGACACGTATGTGAACAAGGTGGCGCTGGGCACGTCTTCGGGGTCGGTGCTGATTGTTAACATTCGCACCGGGAAGCTCGTCTACGAGTGCAAGCTGGCCCCGGGCGTTGCGGTCACGTGCATGGCCCAGAGCGACGTGGTCGATGTCGTGGGCGTGGGGCTTGCTGACGGGCGCGTGGTCGTGCACAACCTCCGCGCGGATGAGAGCGTGTGCACCTTTGCGCACGCGCAGGCGGACAGAGCCATGGCCGGCGGCTCCGTGACCTGTCTGTCCTTCAGCCGCGCGAGCATGCTCGGCTCGCCCGTGCTCGTCTCCGCCACGGCGTCGGGCGCGCTCGCGCTGTGGAACCTGAAGGACAAGTCGCTGCAGGCGCTCGTGACGTCTGCGCATGACGCCGGCATCACGTTTGCGGGCTGGCTGCCGCACCAGCCGTGCATCCTCACAGCGGGCGCAGACAACGCGCTGCACGTGTGGCAGGTGGACAAGCTGGATGGCATCCCGCGCGTGCTGCGCTCGCGCACGGGGCACCAGGCGCCGCCGCGGCTGATCCGGTACTATGGCGGCGCGAGCGTGACGTCGCTGTCCAGCGGCGCCTCCGCCACCGCGTGCGAGATGGCGTCGGCGGGCAGCGACCGCGCGCTGCGCTCATTCCACACCGCCCTCGCGCAGCAGAACTGCGAGCTGAGCCAGGGCTCCATCCTGAGCAAGGCGCGGGAGCTGAAGGTGCACCCAAACACGCTCAAGCTGCCGCCCATCACGGCGATGGCCGTCAGCGACCGGCGGCACGGGCAGTGGGCGGACGTCATCACGGCGCACGCGGGTGACCACCGCGCGTACCTGTGGAGCTGGGAGAACAAGCGCATCGAGCCGCAGACGCTGGAGCTGCCCCTGGGCGCGGGCACCGGCCGCCGCGCCGGCGTCGAGACTGCGACGGCCGTCGCGATCTCTGCGTGCGGCAACTACGGCCTCGTGGGCTCCTCGCAGGGCCGCGTGTTCATGTACAACATGCAGTCCGCGGCGCAGCGCGGCGCGTTCCCGAAGGAGGACGGCGACGCGCCGACGCTGCAGGGCATTGCCACCAAGGGCGCCAAGCGGCCGGGCCTGCATGACAGCACCGCCGTGACGCCCGCGGAGCCCGACGTGGGCAAGGGCAGCCGGCCGGCGCACCGCCTCAACGTGGTGGACAGCATCGACCACAGCCTGCTCAAGGTCATGAACATGGTGCCGCCGGCGCTGCAGCACCTGGTGCGCCCGCCGCCGCTCACAGGCCGCGCCGCAGCCGCTGCCGCTGCCGCGGAGGCGGCGCCGCCTGCCGCGGGCAAGGCGGCCGCCAGCGGAGCGGCAGTTCCGACCTCTGCGGGGGCCAGTGCTGCAGGCGCCGGTGCGGGTGCCGGGGCGGCAGCCCCGTCCGTGTCGCCAGTCGGCCCGCAGCGCCACACCGCAGCGATCGCGGGCCTGGCCGTCGACGGGATGAACAAGATGCTGCTGACGGTGGACGTGAACGGCCTGGTGCTGTTCTGGGACTTTGCGACGCGCGCGCTCGCGGGGTCGCTGGAGCTGCCGGGCGGCGCGGGGCGCGTGGCGATGCA
>Ga0208629_101299_pt1 | contig 10487 bp, 3 predicted proteins | sample LakWasMet19_HOW5_2_FD_183865 | JGI IMG/M metagenome (GOLD analysis project Ga0208629, IMG submission 183865) | Freshwater sediment methanotrophic microbial communities from Lake Washington under simulated oxygen tension - Sediment Metagenome... | ecosystem: Environmental > Aquatic > Freshwater >...
CCGCTCTCCAGAAACAGGCGCAGGTAGTAGTCGCCCACCTTGAGCTCCTGCACCAGCGAGGGGTACTCCACCTCGAACTCGGCGAAGTTCCAGGCGCCGCGGGGCCCCGACCCCTTGTCCACCCCGCCCGTGATCGCGTGCACCGCGCCGCCGCCGGAGGTGGGGGAGGAGAGGCCGCCCGCGCCCGCCGCAGGCGACGCGGCGCCGCTGCCGCCGGCACCGGCTGCTGCGCCAGCGCCGGCCGCTGGGCTGGCCCCCGCGCCCGCCGCAGCGCCCGTCGCTGGGGAGGCGGCCCCCGCGCCGCCAGCCCCGGCAGCTGCAGCTGCGCCGGAGCCTGCGGGCGGGGCGACCTTGTTGGTGATGCCCGCGCCTGCGGGCTGCGGGGCCGCCGCCCCCGCCCCCAGCTCGATCTCGCGCTCGATCTCGCGCAGCTCGGCCTCCAGCGCAGCGCGCAGCTCCGCGCGCGTCTGCTGGTTCCAGATGAGGTCGGGCAGCGTGTGGTCGTTGCCCAGCTGGAAGAACAGGATCGGGTAGTTCTCCTCGCGCCCGCCCTCCCCCTCGATCTTTGCCTTGGTCAGCGCCGCCTGCGCCGCCACCGCCGCCGACGCCGCAGCCGCCATGTTGGCCGCGGCCTTGGGGTCGTTGCGGCGCCGCCCGCGCCGCGCCCCCGCGGCGTGCTCGTCCAGGGCGCCCAGCCGGCGCTTCACGCGGTTGTGCGACGCGCGCTCCGCTGCCTCCAGGCGCTGCCGCAGGCGCTGCGCCAGCCCGGAGCGGGCGGCGTCGCCCGCGCTGCCCGCCCCCGCGCCGCTCGCCGCGCGCGAGCGCGCCGCGGATGCGCTCTCCGCGCTGGCCTCGTACGCCTCGAGGTGGCCCGCCTCCCCGTCCTTGAGCCGCGGCATCTCCAGGTACAGCAGCAGCCCCGCGGGCAGCATGTGGCGCAGCACCTCCCGCGCCGTGGCGTTGCCCGTGGACCACAGCTCCACCAGGTAGCGAGACACGTAGCGCTGGTCGAGGGAGGGCGCGAAGACCGCGTTGTACAGGTGCCGCAGCCACACGCCGGAGGAGATGGCCGCCGCCTGCATGGCCCGCACCGTGCCCACGTCCGCCTGGTCCACCATGGTGCGCATGAGCAGCGCAGAGGCCTCCACGATGCCCGGGCAGTGGCAGCGGAAGAGGGAGAGCAGCGCGAAGTAGCGGCTGGCGGTGAGCTGCATCATGTGGTCGCCCGCCTCCTGCGGCGTGGTGTCCACGTGGCTGACCAGCACGCTGTCCAGGAGGGCCGTCAGGTCCAGCATCACCAGGGTGCCCTCCGCGCCGATGCCGCCGTTGCCGCCGCCGGCAGCGCCCGGGCCGGACCCCGCGGAGCCCCCGTGCGCGTGCACGTCGAGGCACTGGATGACGGCCACGCGCATCTCGCTGGTCAGCAGGAACTTTTTTGCCGCCGCCTCCACGTCCTCGTCCGCGTCCGCGGGCCGGCGCGGGTTGTGGCACATGCGGCGCAGCAGCTCCAGGCCCCAGTGCACCACGCCGTCGTCGTCGTGCCCGATGGCCGCCGTGATCGCGGGCACGGCCTCCGTCATGGAGAGGAAGAGGCGGTACCCCTCCTTCGCGGAGACCAGGCGCACCAGCGTCTGCAGCAGCGTCACGATGATGGAGGGCGGGAACTCCTCGATCGCCAGCACGCTCAGCAGCTGGGCGACCAGGTCGGGCAGCAGCGGCGCCACCACGCTCTTCTTGGTGGCGTAGGCCAGGCCCAGGGGGCTCACGTTGGCGTTCAGCTCCGCGCAGGCCCGCACCAGCGCGGTGTTGTACGGGCCCGGCCCGCCGCCGCCGCCCGCCTTCAGCGCGCGCTGCACGTGCGCCGTGAAGAGGGCGGCCACCTCCGGGTCCTCCTCCGCCGTGTTGGGCGTCAGGCGGTCCCCCGGCCGCACCACCTCAGCGTTCACGCACACGGCGCCGTTGCCCGCGTTGCGCGCGCCGTCCATGAGGCTGCCGAGCAGCGCCTCCCGCAGGCTGGTGGAGTACGTGCGCGCGCTGCCGTCGCGGTACTCGATGGTGAGCTTCTGCGGCTCGTCCCAGTGCCGCGTGAGGCTGTGGATGTGGCCCAGCGGCCGGGAGGAGACCACCGCGTAGGTGGAGCTGTCGCGCTCCGTGACGCTGCTCTCCGTCACCACCAGCCGCCGCGTGCGCGGCACGGACGACTTGGCGGAGTACTTGAGCACCGCGAACTCGGCGATGCGCGGCGCGCCGTCGTTGCCGAGGGCCAGCCGCTCCGCCCGGTACTCGGCGGCGGTGGGCTGCACGTCCGAGATGATGGCCGTCATGCCCAGCTTGGTCAGGTGGCCGGACAGCAGGCGCATCGCCTCGCTGCGCTCGGGCGTGGCGAAGAGGTGCGGCCGGTTGCCAGCGTACACGAGCAGCGCGGAGGGGTCGTCGCGCAGCTGCTTAAGCGCGGTGATCTCGCGGAAGGGGTACAGGCTGACCCGCCGCCCGTCGGGCGCCAGGCACGCGACGTACCAGGAGCCCACCTCCAGCACCGCCTCCTGGCGCGAAGACGCGCGCGTGATCTTGACGGCCATAAAACGCCGTGCCGTCGCGGGCGAGTCCCCCGTGGAGTAGCGCTGCAGGTCGCACAGCAGCGGCGCGCGGAAGTCCGCCGAGTACTTTAGGATCTCGCTCTTTTTACCGGAGCGCACCGTGAAAGAGAAGTCATTCACGGAGGAGACAGCGGGCGCAAAGTCCACAACGTCGCTCCACGGCCAGCTGTTGGTGATGGAGAAGTTGGACGGGTCCACATTCTGCACGGCGGTGGGCGTGATGGCCCACAGACGGGCGTACTTGCCACGCCACGTATGCAACTTGGTGCTCAGGTGCTTGGACACCACGTCTGCACCCATCGGATCGCCTTTGGCAGCCATGGTGTCAACCCCGCACTTTGCGGAGAAGAACGAAGGGGAGAAAAGGAGGGCAGGGCCGAGTCTTAGTACTAGACGGTTGCGCTCAGCAGACGACCCGCGCAACCCGCCGGAACGCAAGAGCACGCAGCTGAGGGCGCCAGCTCACGGCCTCCCGACAGTAGGCGTCGCCGCTTCTGCGTAGCAAGATCTTAGACCTGGGGTGCGGAGCGACGCACTGCAACTGTGCTCGTCCTACGAACAGGGCTGACCCAAATCAGCGCGTTGCAATGACCACGACACGATGCGGTCGCTATGCAGGTTTCACGCTCCGCGAACAGCCTGCCGCTGTTGAGCACACGATGTAGCTGGGATGGGCAGAGGGGTCGGTAAATATCGACGGGAAAAAGTTTGTTCGACGAGGCTGCGATGTTCGTGTCGGCGCCAGTAAAAAAGTCTGGGGTATTCGCTGCCACCCCAATCCATAACGTGCTTTCTGCGTTATTCTCTGTGCGAGTCGACAGTGTGCGCCCTCGGGAAGCTGTCAGCGAACGGCATGAACGCTGCAGACTGCATCGTCGCACTCGTGACCGCGCCTGCTGAGGTGGCCGATGAACTGGCGTCTGGCCTCGTGCACGGACGCCTTGCAGCTTGCGTCAACATCGTCCCGGGTGTGTCTAGCGTGTACCGCTGGGAGGGGAGAGTCGAGAAAGATGCGGAGTCGCTCATGGTCGTGAAGACACGGGCGCCGCTGCAGCGGCAGGTTGTAGAGTGGGTGCACGCTCATCATCCACACGCAACACCAGAGATCATCTTTTTGCCTATTATTGGAGGAAGCCCCGCTTACCTCGCGTGGCTTGCCTCCGAATGCCCGCCGGAGCCGGGCTCCCGACCACTGTCACAGCCAGCTCTCGCTGGGCAAGAGGCTCGAGTCTGACGTGTTTGCGACCGACGAGCTGCCACACACACTTTCACGGCCACCGGGTCGCGAAGCTTCAGACTGGTCTGTGCCAGTTGGTACATCATTCGTTCGTGTCGGCTGCTCGCCCGCATTCATCAACGCGCCGAGCGCGTCACTTGGACGGGCGTCGTGGGCCACGAGTCGTCGGGAGCGCTTGGAAGCACCCACGGCAGCTGCCGACGAGCCTGCGGCGGATGCCCGTGCAGCAGCTGACGATGAGCCTGCGGCGGATGTGCGTGCGGTAGCTGCCGATGAGCCTGCGGCTGATGTCCGGGCCGGTGCGACAGCTGACGATGACCCTGCGGCAGCTGCGCCTGACGTCGAACGAGCCCGCTTGTGCCCGACCGCCGCCCTGACCATGGCCGCGGCGGCTGCGTGCCGCTCCGCCTTTGCCCACGGCAGCAACTCGCCGCTCTCGCCCACGGCGCCGTCGTCGTCGTCGTCATCGTCGCCACCCGGGCTTCCAAACACGGCACCATGTGCCACGAGCGCGTCGTGCAGCGCCATCTCCTCGCGGCTGATGCGCTCGGCCCGCAGGCCGTTGAGCCGGCGCACCTCGTCCCGCTCCCGGCGCGCCTCGCCGAGGCTGGCGAACGTGCCCACATCCAACACGTCCACAGCTCGCACGGTCTCGCCGACGACGGTGCGCGTGCGAAGACGACACGGAACGTCGCCGGCTCGCCTTCAAGAAGTTCGGTGGCGTCAATGTCGGGCTCCCATACCATCATGATAATGGAGTCCCATTCGCGCTCGTGCCGGGCGTGCGCCATTGTGCACGTTTATCACCGTCGATTGCCTTGTCGGCCCCATTGTTGATCGTTGAATGCTGCTGAACCTGCGTGGAAGCTAACGACGTGGGCCGTTGGCCGCCGTTGCCCTCGCGTGCAGCCGCCGACTCATTCTGTTTGTCCGACCGTTGTGAGTCACAACTTGTCACACACACACACGGTGACACGGAGTGTCGCGAATTCCATCCCATGTGATTGTGCAAACTCCATCCCATGTGACACTGCTGCCCATGTGATTGTGCAAATTCCATCCAATTTCCAGAGGTTCATCCCGCACAACGCACAACACCACCAACAAAAAGAATGGGCACGCGCAGCCGTTTGCGGATCCGCCGCCGGCGGCATGCGGACGTGTTCCTCTGGGCGCACTGGGACGGCTGTTTTGACGGCGTCGGCCGCGACATCTGCGACCAGCTGCGCGCGCTGCTGGAGCGGCATGGCGCCGACGGGCTCCGCGAGCGCGTGGAAGCGATGCGGGTCGCGTACCGCGCTGCAGAGGTGGCCGACGCCGCCATTCCGCGCGACGTGCACGACGGACACAGCATGCAGTTTAACGCACTGGCGGCCGCCATTGAGGGCGGCGTCTGCGTGCCCAACGACCGTTGCGACGACGTCGAGTACGAGTACGTGCTCGACACGTGCGCAGGGGTGCTGACTGGCCGGGGCAGTGACAACACCGGCGACGCGCGCGCGCTCACGTTTGAGCGCCTGCTCGCCGGCGACACATTTACCGACACGGCTGACGACGACCACGATGCCGCGATCGCGCGCATCTTGGACGAGTGCCGCGTGCGCATGGCAAGCGATGCCGAATTCAATGAGCGGGAGGCCGCGTTGCGCGTCGAGATCGCACGCTGCGTACATGACGAGGGCGCGCACTGCCTGTCGGGGTGGACCGCTGAGGAGTGGTTTGGCGTGCTCACGCATTGACATGCAAGCAGGGCGGGTTGACGCCATCTTTTTCTCGGCAGCGCTGATGGGCATCAATGATTATTGACATGCATGCAGGGCGGGCTGGCCGCCATTGCACTCAGCTTCGAATCGCCGCCGTGCGCCTCTCCGATGTGCGTGATGGAGAAGGCGGAGCCCTATGCACACAATAAATGCGGCATTCGGTGCTGCTTCGGGTTTGACCGATAACCTTGCTTCCTGTTCTGGCAGCATGCGTCTCACTGTTGGTTGCCAATCAGTGATTCCGGCGTCAGCTACGATCTCGCACTGTGTTCGGAGATGCTCCCATGCGCTCCCGTCGAACACATGTGAGGGGTGGTGGTATCTGCGGGCGTAGAGCTTTCACAGCGCCGATGAAACGGTCATGCGAAACCAGCGCTTGCACGTGGTAACGTTTTCCGGTATCATCAGGGTACCACGACGGCTGACTCCAAACCCTTTCTTCGGTTTCAAGCGCGTTTAATCTTACGGTGCATGTGCATCATGAGCAAGAAGCTCGTCTGGATCAGTATCGATGTCGATGTGAGCTTGAACGACTCGGATCGGGGACCTACCGAGTGTAATATATCCCGAGAATAGTTCCAACTGAATGAAGGATTCCAGCGACCGATGCAAGAAACTGGGTCACCCGGCCGCAAGCTCAGACCGACCGCGCCGGCGGCCGGAGGGTGAGCATCGTCGTAGTTTTAAGGAGGGACTCCCAGCAGAAGAGAACCGATCGCAGGCACTCGGCACAGGGCGGAGCAGCGGCGCGACATTACACGGCGCAAAACACAACCCTTGTTCAGCGGTGTCGCGCTCCCATCGCACCCGTGTGGGCCACATACATGCAGACAGACGGGCAGACGCGGTGTCTTTGGAGGGTTTCGACTGAACGAGTGGCCCCGACGAATCGCCGCTGGTCCAGCAGAGGGCTGCTTCCCCGCCCGCACAGCACCGCTTAGTTACAGGCGCAGTGTCCCGCGGGTCAAGGAGAAAGCGAGCTGGGGCGCCAACACCGCGCGTGGGCCGGCGGTCTGCGGGCGCGCCTTGTCCGGGCCCGCGGAGAGGGCGGAGGCGTCGCTGCCGCTGCCCACAGCCTGCCCGAAGGCGGCACTGCGCATCGGCCTGCCAGCAGCGGAGGAGGAGTAAGGCAGAGCTGTACCCGGTCTCGCGGCCCCCGCACCAAACTCAGCCCCGGTGGCGGTGAGAGAGGCCATCGCTGACATCGGGCGGCGCGAGGGGCTGCCGGAGGACAGCACCGCATCGCCCCCCTCCCCAGGCAGGTCGGTGCCGCGACCGCCGAGGGAAGCCGCCAGGCGGGAGGAGGAGGAGAGGGCGAAGCGGGTGTCCGCTGCGTGGCTTCCCCCCAGCAGACCCTCGACGGGGCGCCGGCCCGTCGCCGAGGCGTCAGGCACCCCGTGTGCGCCGCGCCCGCTGCGCAGCAGATCCTCGATGGAGCCGGGCTTGACAAGGGAGGCGCGCTCCAGGCGGGTGTCGGCGCCGAACGCCTCCCCGAACAGCGCGCAGAATTCGCTGTCGCGCGGCAGCACCGCACTGAGGTCCTTGCAGTAGTCCAGCCAGTCCGCGAAGCCCACCTCCGACAGGGAGCCCAGAGCCGCCTCGATGCCGCCGTCGGCAGGGTCGGAGCCCCCGGGAGCCCCCGTGGCGCCATGGCTGCGGTGCGAGTGCAGGGCTAGCTGCAGGGGCGACAAGGGAGTGACGTGAGAGACAGCGTGAGCACCAGCAGCACCGCAGCACCCGCGTCCCGCACCGGCGGACGGCATCCATGCTGCACGCACCGGCTGAGAGAAGGCCGCGCAAGAGCGGTCAACGTTCGCTAGCAGGCTGCCTACAGAGATGGCTGACGCGCCCTCCTCGCCACAGCGGAGGAGCAGCTGCTGCCAGGCTCGCTCCGCAATCACGCGGCGGCCGCGGGGCAGGGCGCCGCGCAGGCCGAATGCGAGCTCCTGCAGGCTGAGCAGCTCCGTCTTGTCCGTGTCGTACGCTGCGAAGACGGGGCGGTAGTCCGCCTCCTTGACGTGTGCGCCCATCTCCACCGTCAGCGCCTCCACCACGTCCAGGCGCCGCAGCACGCCTCGGTGCGCGCGCCGCTCCAGGATATGGATGAACCGACGGAGGCCGTGCAAACCACCCGCAGCGCGCACCGCACGCCTGGTCACAGCGAAGCCGTTTCGGACCTCCGGTGCGCCGCCGCAATCAGGCACGCACTGCAAAATCATTGCGACGAACTGCTCCGTCACCACCGTCCCAGTGCCGTCAAAGTCGTAACGGTCGAAAAGTGCAGACACCGCCTGCTGCAGTCCGATCACCTGCGAACTCAAAAGAAAGGATGGCGCGGATTCGACGGGGCAAAGAGGCTGTGGAAGGTCTCCGAACACAACTCTCTCCAACTGCTGGGCGGGGGTCATTGGTGCAGTCCTCACATTCATCTTGGCGAGTGTGGTGATGAACTGGTCGTAGGGTATGGTTGGACCGCTGCCGCCATTGAGTCGAAAGAGGCGCATCAGATGCGGCACCTGCGTGGCTTGCTCCTTGAAGCCCGTCATGGTGGCCACTTTCGAGCGAATGTTGTCAGCGAGAACATCCACGGTGTTTGCAACATCGAGAGTTGGGTACAGCGAGCCCGAGTCAGAGACCCACTCCCCACGAGGCGTAGCCTTGCGCGCGGATCCCTTGAATTCGGAGAAACGGAACGCCTCCATGGTACACCCTGGCGAGAACTCAGCGTCCTAACACTGGGCGCGAGGCGCGAGTGGATGGTCAACGCAGGCGCACGGTCGGCACAAGCAACCACAAACTCCTGGCTTATCTGTGGGTGCCCTTCCTTCATATGTCATGGTGATGGGGTCTTTGAGGCGGCTGCGATGTGTAATGGGCTGAGAAACACAATTCCTCGTTGAGAACGAATGAACGACAGAATGAGATTATTATCCAACGTTCGCTGGGCGCACGGCGCACCAGACTTCACACACAAGCGTGTAGGCCCCTCTGTTGCCACGGTTAGACTGTTCGCCACGGCTGCAGTTGCGGTCGCTGTCCACGACGTCGCCCGAGCGCGTGGCACAGGCGGAGAGCTGGCTAAGGGTGTAGGCGCTTGAGCCCTATCGCGCTCGCCACGATGCACCTGTATCACCTCACCCTTCAGAAGCCAGGTGCCATCAACTGTGCGGTGTATGGTGCGTACGGCTTTGGTTAATCCTCCGATGCAGTTGGCAACCGCCGGACGATGACTGGGCCAGCCACCGCAATTCACGCTGTGCTTTCACTACGATTGCAGGCAGCTTCTCTGCGCCCAAGAAGCACGAGTTTGTTGTGGCTCGGGGCCATGTCTTGGAGCTTTTGCGACCGGATGAGAGCGGGCGACTGCAGTTGGTGCACTCCACGGAGGTGTTCGGTCTGATCCGCAGCGTCCTCCGGTACCGCCTGCACGGGCAAGAGTTTGACCACATCCTGATCGCGTCCGACAGCGGGCGCATTACTGTTGCTCGCTACAATGAGGAGCGCCGCGATTTTGTGGTGGTGCAGCGCGAGACGTACGGCAAGACGGGCTGCCGCCGTGTCACTCCTGGGCAGTTTCTCGCAGCGGATCCGCGCGGGCGGGCGTTCATGGTGGCCGCCATCGAGAAGCAGCGCTTCGTGTACCAGACCAATCGGGAGGAGGACCTGCTCACCATCTCCTCGCCGCTGGAGGCGCATCGCAGCGCCACGCTGGTGTTCGACGTCGCGGGCGTGGACGCCGGCTTCGACAACCCGTGCTTCGCCTGCCTGGAGCTCGAGTACGCGGAGGCGGACGCAGACCCCTCCGGCGAGGCGGCGGCTGCGGCGCAGAAGGTGCTTGCGGGGTACGAGCTGGACCTGGGGCTGAACACGGTGACGCGCAAGTGGGCGCGCGAGACGGACCGAGGGGCGAACGCGGTGCTGGGGGTGCCGGGGGGCGGCGTGGGGGCGGGGTCGGACGGCCCGGGCGGCGTGCTCGTGCTGGCGGAGAACTGGGTGATCTACGAGCGGCCGGACCTGCCCGCGGGCGGCCTCCGCGCCCCGATCCCGCGCAGGGCCGACATGCCCGACGAGCGCGGCCTGCTGCTGACGGCCGCCACGCTGCACCGGCAGCGCGCCGGCGTCTTCTTCGCGCTGGTGCAGAGCGAGCTGGGCGACGTGTACAAGGTCACCCTGGAGTACGACGCTGCCACCGGCGCCGTGAGCGACCTGCTGTGCCAGTACTTCGACACCATCCCGCCCGCGGCTGCGCTCTGCGTGTCGCGCTCCGGGCTGCTCTTCGCGGCCGCGGAGTTCGGCGCGCACCTGCTGTACCGCATCGTGGGCCTGGGCGAGGGCGAGGCGGAGGCGGCCGTGAGCCGGGCCGTCAAGGTGGACGCGCCAGCGGAGGGCGGCGGCGCTGTGGAGGTGGTGTGCCCCGTCTTCACGCCGCGGCCCCTCGTGAACCTGGCCAAGGTGGACGAGATGCCCTCCCTCGCGCCCCTCACCGATATCAAGCTCGTCACGCCGCCGGCCGCCCTCGCCGCCGCGGCGGCCGTGGCAGGCGGCGCCGCCGCAGGGGCCGCAGCAGCTGCGGCGTCGGCCGCCGTCGGCGGCGCGGCCGCCTCGCCCTTCATCGCAGCGCTGTGCGGGCGCGGGCCGCGCTCCTCGCTGCGCGTGCTGCGCGAGGGCCTGCCCGTCACGGAGATGGCCGCCACGTCGCTACCCGGCGAGCCTACCGCCATCTTCACAGTTCGGGAGAGCGCCAGCAGCGCGGCTGCGGCGGCAGCGGCGGCAGCGGCGGGTGGCGGCGCGTCTGAGAGCAAGGGGTCGGAAGGGGAGGGCGCAGACGGGCCCTCCTCCGCCGCCTCCGCTGCGCCCCGCGACCGCTATATCGTTCTGTCCTTCTCCAAC
>Ga0208629_101300_pt1 | contig 10475 bp, 9 predicted proteins | sample LakWasMet19_HOW5_2_FD_183865 | JGI IMG/M metagenome (GOLD analysis project Ga0208629, IMG submission 183865) | Freshwater sediment methanotrophic microbial communities from Lake Washington under simulated oxygen tension - Sediment Metagenome... | ecosystem: Environmental > Aquatic > Freshwater >...
GCTACCAAATGTCGGCCTTGCATTTCTCCAACCGCGCGTTGCGGCACTAATAAGGCGGCGGGTTTGTGTTTGATAAGGGCGCGCACTCTGGCGTATTGTCCAGGGCGCAACAGATTGCCTGGATTGGGGAACAATATGGCGACCTGAATCGTGCCGGTCTTGATGTTGACCTCGCGGTCAGCGAAGAAGAATTTGCCTGGGTGTGGGTAAACTGAGCCATCGGCAAGCACAAGTTCTAGCGGTTGGTCATCGTGTTGGTTTTTGCTTTGCTTGCTACGCGCGAGTTGTAAGTATTCCTGCTCGCTGATAGGGATATAGGCTTTGATGGGATCAAGCTGGGAAATGGTCGTCAATTCAGCATTAGCACTGCCTGGCCCCACCAGATTGCCGAGTTGTGCTTTAGAAATGCCGGCAACGCCATCAATAGGTGAGGTGATCTTGCTAAAACCCAGTTGAAGTTGGGCGCTTTCCACGGCTGCTTTGGCGGTCAGCACCTCCGCTTCAGCAGAAGCGGCCCGACCAACAGCATTGTCACGGTCGCGAACACTGACGGCTCGTTCGGGTAATAATCGTTTTACGCGCTCTAAATCCAGTTTGGCGGTTATCAACACCGCTTGCTGTCTGGCCAAACTACTGCGGGCACCGTCCAAGTTCGCCTGAAAGACTTTGGGATCAATTTCATAAAGCAGCTGGCCTTTTTTGACTATTTGACCTTCCTGATAATGCTGCTTGACCAGATAACCTGAGACTTGGGCCAAAATCTGAGCATTCACCATGCCATCCAGACTGCCGATCCATTCCTGCCAAATGGGCACATCTTGTTGCAGCACCTCGGTAACTTCCACTACTGGTAATGCAGCAGCGGGTGTCGGCTCGGTGTTATTGCAAGCGCTGGATAGTGCTATCAATGTTATCGCAAAAAAACTTCGATAACGCTGCCGAGTGAGGTTGCCGTTGCGATGGCTTGCTGAAGAATGCTTTTTTGATTTCATACGCTATCCATTTGATAAAAATGAGCTAGTTGAATATCGATTATGCTTCCACTTAGAGGCTAATCCGTTTTTAAGACAAAGCCAAGAAAAACATAAGGTTTTTTGATGGTAATATCCAAATGAATGTCCGGTATACGTCGCGTTAAATTTAGAGGTGTGTATATGAAGGAAATTGAAAAAGATGAATCCCCCCTCATCATTACTCGTCATACCAGCAACTTTTGGTATTTGTTTGCCGGTTTGGTATTTACGTTTTTTACTGTGCCCTTCTCCCATGGTTTGCCGGGGGTAGGGCGCTACTCCATCACGTTACTATTCAGTTTGTTTATGTTGGTTGCTGTTTGGAGTTTGTCGATTTCACGGCGAATTTTTCAACTGGGCACCCTGTTGGTGCTGAGCATTTCCAGCATAGGCGTTATTAATTATGTATTCGCTGAATATAACCAGATCCTGGAATTAATAGGACTGCTGCTGATGCTGCTATTTTGCAGTCTAAGTTGCTGGATCGCGGCTCGTAATGTATTCATCTGGCATAAGGTAGATCTTAATTCCCTGGTCGGCGCTTTTTGCGTCTACTTACTGTTAGGGCTTATTTGGGCCCTTTTATATCGGTTGTTACATCTTTACGGTTGGGCCACTTTTGCCGGTAATATTCATGAAAATGGACAGGAGATATTTCCTGATCTGCTTTATTTCAGCTTTGTGACGCTGGCCAGTCTGGGTTATGGCGATATTGCCCCCATCGGCGGATTAGTCCGCACTTTCGCGTATTTGGAAGCGGTGATTGGGCAATTTTACCTGGCAGTAATGGTGGCCAGTTTAGTCGGGGTATACAGCAACCGGCGTCGGCATGACTGAAACCATTTTTGAGAATGATCATGATGCGGCCGACGGTGAATTACTTCCAGCCTTTTCCAGCGCCTGATACTGTTCGATTGCCGCACGTGCGTTGAATAGCAAACGCTCGCGGCCTAGTCGATCTGCCAGTCCGGAATTGCGCACCACTTCCTCTACACGCGGGTTTAGCCCGACCAGCCACAGCGTCATGCCGCTTTCGGTCGCATGTTTTTCGCGTTCTATTAATACTTGTAGCGCCGAGTATTCGATATCCGGCACCCGGCTTAAATCCAGCACCAGCACCTGTGGCTTATATTGGGCAAGCAGCGCTTGAATCTGCTCGGTGACGTTTTGTACATTGACAAATAACAGACGTCCTTCCGGGCGTAAGATGAGCAAACCATCCATTGTCTCGTCGTTAGGATGTTCGGGTGACAGCGGTCGTAGTATGTCGTGTCCATGCTTACGGCCTATCACATAAACACGTGGGTTGGTAACCTGGCTGAGAAGTCCAATCACCGATACGATAATCGCCACTACGATGCCTTGTAAGGTGCCAAATATCAGCACGCCGACACATGCCACGACAGCCCAGTAAAACTCCATTTTACGTACCTTGCTGATGGCAAGGAACTCCGCAGGCTGGATCAGTCCGACCGAGTAAACGATAACCACCGCTGCAAGCGTGGTGTATGGCAGCAAGCCCAGTAATGGCGCGAGCAATAGCATAATCGCCGCCGCGGTGCCGGCCGTCACCAGCGATGCCTTCTGCGAGCGGGAGCCGGCAGCACGCACGACCGCAGTTTGGGTAGTGCCGCCGCCCGCCGGCATTGCGCCGAACAGAGCGCCGCCTAGATTGGCCACGCCGGTTGCGATCAGTTCACGGTTGGCATTGACCGGAGGCTCTGTACTGCGCGCGAAGGTACGCGCCACAGCGATTGATTCGGTAAAGCTCATTAGTGCGATCCCGAACGCGCCCGGCAGTAACTGTTCAACCAGTGCAACATCCGGCAACGTCAGCGACGGCAAGCCTTGCGGAATTAAACCAACTATCGCAACGCCCTGTGCATTTAAGCCGAAGAACCACGATGCGGCGATGCTGCCGCCAACGGCGACCAAAGGCGCCGGTGAATGCGGCCACAGACGTTCCATACCAATCAGTACGGACATTGTCGCAACGGCCACTGCCAGTGTGATCAGTGAGGTCTGGGGTAGGTGATGAATGATACTGAATAAATCGCGGATAAAGCCTTGCTTGGTAATGTGGAAACCCAGCAGTTTCGGCAACTGATCAAGCACAATCACCAGGGCGATTCCCGTCTTAAAGCCGGTCAGGACCGGCGCGGAAATAAAGTTGGCGATAAAGCCCAGACGCAGCAACGACGCCAGTATCAGCAATATACCCACCAGCGCGGTCAGTGTGGCAACGGCGGTGATTAGTTGCTCGGGATTGCCGTCCGGCACCACCATACCGAGTTGTGTACCGGCCAAGATACCCAGAGTGGTAGTGGAGCTAAAACTGAGCACTTGCGATGAACCAAGCAGGGCGTAAATAATCATCGGGATAAAGGTGGTATACAGGCCGACTTCAACCGGCAAACCGGCTACAGTCGCGTAAGCCATGGCTTTGGGTAGAATGACTGCGGCTGCTGTAAGACCGGCGATCACATCAAAGCGCAGTAAATTAGCACTGGACTGTGTTGCCGGTGTGCCGGTTGAGTGGGCCTTCATTATGAGCAGGCGTTGCGCAACACTGAGAAGTTAAGATGTTTCATGGCTTATTCCTCATCAAGCGCTTTTCTGGACTGTTCTAATATTTTGAGTTGTTCGTCATCCAGCTCAGGAAATTTCAAATCGAGATCATTCAATGTCGTAGTGATAATGTCCGCCACTAAGGCCCTTGTTACCCATTTATTGTCGGCGGGAATGATGTACCAAGGGGCCCAGTCAGTGCTGGTAGCGTTAATCATGTCTTCATACGCTTCCTGGTAATCATCCCAATGCCCACGTTCAGCAAGATCAGCGGACGAAAATTTCCAATTTTTTTCAGGGCGTTCCAAGCGTTCCAAGAAGCGTTTTTTTTGCTCTTTCTTGGACACATTCAGGAAAAATTTCAGGATTACCGTACCGTTACGTTCAAGATGACGCTCAAATGCGTTAATGTCCTCGTAACGATTCTCCCAGAATGACTTGCCCTTTTTGCCATCAGGTAAATTCTGGAGCAACTCAGGATGCACTTTAACTACCAGTACGTCTTCATAATATGAGCGGTTGAAGATGCCGATTCGGCCTCTTTCTGGCAGGCTTTTCATGTAGCGCCAGAGAAAGTTGTGATCCAAATCCTCGCTGGAAGGTTTTTTGAAACTGAAAACCTGACACCCTTGCGGGTTGACGCCGGACATGACGTGCTTAATGGTGCCGTCCTTACCGGCAGCGTCCATCGCCTGAAAAACAATTAACAGCGAGTAACGATCATCGGCGTATAGCAATTGCTGCACTTCGGCCAGGTCTTGCACATTCTGTTCAAGCACGGCATTGGCACGTTCCTTTACTTTCTCCTTACCAAATTCCTTAAACTCATCGGTCTGAGCCCAGCCGGTGTCGTAGTCTTTCAGATGAATTTTTTTTCCAGGTTTGACGTGAAAAAGTTTGATGTATTTTTTCTTTATCATAATTGGCTCCGTTAAATAATGATCTGATGTTAAGCAGTGCAGTTTTACTCCCGTTATTCCGCCCCGAGCATCGCAGCTTTTGGCGAAATAGGCCCGAAGGGGAGCGGCAAGGATGCCGCTCGTTTTCGCAGGGCCAGGGATGGCCCTTCGAAAACCCTCGCCAAAAGTGAGAAGCGCAGGAAATTGGCGGAATCCGGGTCGCCTTTTCTTTGGATACTTTCTTTTGGCGAAGCAAAAGAAAGTATCTCGCCTGTCGGTGCGAGAACCGACATTAAAACAATCCGTCGCGATAGCGACACACTAATATTTCTGTCTATTTGCGTAACATCAGTAATGATGTATTAGCTACTCTCAGCCTCAGATGGTGCGATATATCCATGCTGAGTAGCGAGATCTGTAATTTCCTTGCGGTAACGTTCGAACTCAGACGAGCCGGGCGCGCTGTAATTCCAATTCTTATAAAGACTGGTTAGTTCAGTGAAAAACCCTCTGCCCTCATCTTTATCTTTAAAGCGGTAGTCGGTGTCGATAAGCCCTTTTAGTAAGCAAAAACTCTCAAGCTGTCGTTCTCTGGGCATGCAGGCATCAATTTCATCGAACGCATCTTGTTGTAGATAGACCATGTCCAGTAACAATGATTTCTGCCAGGTAATGAAGTCTTCCTCGGTGATACCTTCTTCGCCCGTGACTTGCATCATCTGATAGATACCATCGCCTTGTTCAAGCAATTGCTGCATTGACTTAACATCACGTACCCAATTGACGTCAAGATTTCCGGTAAACCAGTTACCCAGTTGATCAAGATAGCGCGACCAGGAAATCAGCGGATCAATGGCCGGGTAAAAACGCCGGTAAGCGCGGTCGGCCGATAAACCCAGAAAGGTTTTAACCGTGCCCAGGGTGGCTTGCGTCACCGGTTCCTCAAAATTGCCGCCAGCCGGCGAAACAGTGCCGATCATGGTTAAACTGCCCGTTGAACCATCCGGGCAACGCAGTACGCCGGCGCGTTCGTAAATATTTTTAACCGAAGAGTCCAGATAGGCTGGAAAGGCTTCTTCGCCGGGAATCTCTTCCATTCGTCCCGAGGTTTCTCGCATGGCCTGCGCCCAGCGTGAAGTGGAATCGGCAATCAGCAGCACGTGATAACCCATCTGTCGAAAATATTCGCCTAAAGTGATGCCCGTATAAATGGAGGCTTCACGGGCAGCGACCGGCATTGATGACGTGTTACAGATAATGATGGTTCTATCCATCAAGGTGCCGCCCGTCCTAGGGTCTTTAGCTTCAGGATATTCGGTGATGGTTTCGACCACTTCGCCTGCCCGTTCACCGCAGGCAACGATGATGACGATGTCAACCGTCGAATAGCGGGCGATACAGCTTTGCAAGACAGTTTTACCCGCACCGAACGGGCCGGGAATACAGCCCGTACCGCCTTGGGCAATGGGGAAAAACGTGTCAATAATGCGGGTTGCTGTCGTGATCGGCTCGGTAGGGTAAAGGCGTTCAGCATAGCGGCGGCGGATAAGCGCTTCCGGTATGGGCTTGCGAACCGCCCAGCGTTGGGACATAGTCATTTCCCGCTCAATCCCTTTGCTGGTTTTATAACGAGCGGCTACTTCGTCAACTCCCATTTCGCCGCTCCTAATCCAGGTGATTTCAACAGGTTCAGGTTCATTAAACGGCAGCATGATTTTGTGTTTGAATGCTCCTTCGGGCACCGTGCCGATGACGCCGCCGGGAGACACCTTGCCACCTACGGCAACGATCGGCTCAAAATGCCAAGACTTTTTTTGATCGAGAGCCGGAACCGATACGCCGCGGGGTAGAAAAAAACCATAGTGATCGGCCAGTGCATGCAAGGGATTAAGTAAACCATCGAAGACCTGTCCCAACAAACCCGGACCCAACACAGCCGAGAGCATTTCTCCGCTAAGCTCCACTCTATCGCCAACTTTAACGCCGCGGGTATCCTCGAATACCTGCATATCGGCAGTACGCCTGCGTACACGCAGCACCTCGGCTTTAAGACGCTCATCACCAACGCAGATATAGCCCAGTTCATTCTTCATAATTGGCGTATCTTCGTCGACCTGAATAAGCACCAGGCTTTCCTTAACGCCAATTATCTTCGCGGTTCTGGATAGCGGTTGTTCAGCTGTCATTTGATACCTCTTTAATCAATTCCTGAAAGCGGCTTTTTGCCTTCATGGCATCGCGTGCGAGCCAGGCTTGAAGAATGTCCCATTTTAAAACGAAAGCGAATACCGCCTCGAAACCGAACCTGTTGTTATCGGCGATACGGCTGAGTTGTTGCCAGATGATGCCCATCATTAGTCGGTCAAGCGCACCGGCATCGTTGGCTTCAATATAAGTTCGAGCTTGAGGTATCCATGGATATACCGCAGCCAGCTTGAAATCCGGACTATCCCAATTAGACGCGATAACCCTCGCCCAGCGACTGGCGCCGTTTACCTGTTCTAAAAACGACGATTCAAAGACATGCTTACGTAGCCGCAACGCCGCCAGGATCGTTTGCTGATCAAGCCTGAACTCGACAAATTCGCGTAAAGCGGGGTGGCTGATGTCTTGCCACGCAGCGCGACAGCGCAACAGCATCTCTTGGTCGGACTTCGGTTTGGATAGCGACATTCGCCAACTTACCAGGGCTTCGGCTATGACCAATTGCCGGGCATCGTCGGGTTCCAGCATTTGCAGCCGCTGCTCCAGTCGCAGGCGCGTGATCGGTGAACGCTCGGCCTTTTCGAACGGCGGCAGATAAGGAAGACTGGTGATCAAAGTAATGTACTGTTCTGCCATGGCGCTTATTCGCTACCTTCGAGTATTGATTGGAAACGGGGCAAAATGCGTTGGTAAAGCAGTTTGGAAATTGCTTTGTCCGAGAGATCTATTTCCAGCTTGTCTTTAACCAGACGCACGCTGGCGCCGCCTTCGATTTCACTGGACGGAATCAACTCAACACCCTCGCGCAGCATTTCACTGGATAAACTAAGAATGGTTTGCTTAGCGCGATCACGCACTTTCTCGTTCGGCTGACCGGTGAGTATCGATTCAGAGATAAGTATCTCTATTTCCTTGTCGCCGATCAGCTCTTTTTGAACATGATCGGCCAACACCAAGACAATGGATTTAATAAATTGCTCGTCGCGCGTGGCTGATGTCACCAGTTTCTGTACAAACACTTCAAACGCCGATGAAATCCCGGATTTGAGTTGCAATACCGTATCGCGCGCCGATAATTTCAGCGCTTCCAAGGCGGCTGCACGGTTAGATTCAATCTCGATGCGGGCATTTTCGCGCAGCTTTTCAACTTCCTGCTTAGCATCCGCCAGCATTTTTGCCGACTTGGCTTCAGCGTCCCGTATGATCTTGTTCGCTTTCTCAGTGGCCGCCAATACGCCCTGATCGCGAATACGATCTACCAGCTCTTGAACACCTGCACCGGTTTTACTTGCTTCTTGTTCTGTCATGATGATGATCTCGTCTGAGTTATTTCGGAATGTCGGCCGCCAGCACCAGCGCAAAGACGAAAGCGAAGACCGCGAAGCCTTCAATCAGCGCCGCCGGGGCAATAGAAATACCGAAAACCTCCTGCTTGCTTTTAGATGCATTGATTGATGCGGTGCAGGCATCGCCCTGAGCGATAGCGCAATACAACAGCGCCAGTCCGGTCAGGACACCCAAACCAAAAATTCCCGGAGAGTTGTCGAGGGTCAATTCCCGACGCAGTGACATGGTGACGACGATACCGTAAATGGTAATAGAGGACGGCAATGCAGCAACGCCAATAAAACGTCCATAACCGCTTTCAACTTCCAATAAAGCGCCGCAGGCAGCACTGCCGGCACGCATGCAACCTACAGAACTGCCTATTGCAGCCAATCCTAACGGGGCGTAAAGCCCCAGCCAGCCCAGTCCCAAAATTAACGGTTCCATAAATTATCCTCTGATTGTTTAAATGGTTTGTAGAGGGTTCCCTCTTCTTTGAGGCCCCAGTTGAAAAACTCGATCACATTCAGTCGCAGCCCGTGAATAACGCCGCTGCTAATGCCGAGTATTAAATTAAGCCCGTGTCCGAGCACCAGGATCAGTAGCGCGAAGATCAAGCCGACTCCTGGGAATCCCGCATAGATGTCAGCTGCCATGTGGTTAAATTCGATAGCCAGCGAGGCCCCGCCAAGACCCAGCGCAAATAGGCGGAGATAACTTAAGACATCGCCTAACGCGCCGGACAGTTTGGTCAGCCCTTCTAAGCCATGAAGAAGTCGGGCGATGGGTTTGGCATTAGGCGAGGTAAACCAGACGATTAATAACGCACCGATCGACATTAAGGCGATGCCGAATTCTTGCAAACCAGATAGCACTATTGAGCCGCTAATTGCCAGTGCAACGCTGCCGAAAATTACCCCGATCCAGCCGATTGAAGGCAGTCTGTTTTGCCAATGCGGGTAGCGATAGGCGTTCATCACATTGGCAAGCACGACATGGAAAACACCGATGACAACGGAAATCATCATCATGCGGTTGGTGTCAGTTATCTCAAGAACATGAAGTTTTCCCAGTAAGGATTCATCGGGAGGGGTGACGCCGAAATAACTGCCGAACAGGACGCCAACGCCTAGAGAGGCGACCACCACTGACAAAAGCAAAGGACGTAAACGGCGGCCCGAGGACGAGCGGCCCATCTTGCTCCAGCCGAACATTAGCAAAAGCCCCAACGCGGCGCCATAACCGGCATCGGCTATGATCATGGCAAAAAAGAGCGTGAAGGAAATAAAAACCACGCCCGAGGGATCCCAGGTTTGATAACCCGGCGTCATGTAAAAAGTGACTAAATCCTCGCCGGCACTGAGCCAGGACGGATTACGCATCAGGGTAGGCGGGGTGTCTTGTTGGCCGGGAGCTGCCGAGGCAAAGTAAAAATCCTGTTTTTTCGAGTAAGCATCGAGTGCGGGTAAGCTATCAATCGGTGCCCAGCCCTGCAAGGCAAAAGCAGAATCGTTACTATAAATTTGCGTCGCCGCGCTTTTGCAAACCGCAAGGTCTTCAAGTTGATTAAGACCATCACGGAATAAATCATGCCAGCGGGTTAAATAAGCTCGTTCTGCCTGTGTATCTTCAATGGCCATCTCCACAACTTCGAGTCGAGCTTCCAGTTCATGTCGAGGCTTGTTACCAAAATGAATGCGGGGAACGGGCATGCCCGAAGGTTCTTCTTTGTCGACCACGATGACGTAACAAAATTGGTTGTCGCGCCGGACAATTTCCCAAACCCGCTCGGACGCCTGGATTTTTGCTAACTCTTTATGTGGAACCACGTAGAACCAAAGCCGTAGGCTGCCCATCTCCTGCAACGACGGCAATACGAAATCGCCCCAGGGAAGCATGTCCTGGATGCGCTTGATTAAAAAATCCCGTTCGTCATGCAGATCGTGTAAGCGCTTCCGGACTTCCAGAGTCTGTTGCTCAACTTCAACGGCATTGAATTGATCTTTATCCAGTACCTGTCGTCTGCGCTGGGGATAGGCGTGCAGAAACTTCAATGCGTCGCGCGCTCCGGCGCTGACCGCAGAATCTGTAACTGTTGCGCTCTCTGACGACAGTGGAATAATTTGCAGACAGCCCATTTTCTGCAGGTCAGTCAATAAGCGATCGCGGTCAGCGGTCATGCCGATAAAGGTCACTTTGTGCATGCTGATAATGCTCATAACACGTCCTCTGTTTCAGCTTCACGTTGTTGTTGCTGTTTTTGCTTGGCAAGCTTGGACGTCACCACGTTGGCTCGTTCGGCATCGCCAAGGAAAATACGTATTTTTTGAATATTCTGTTTAGCGGTCGGAATCAGGATTTTTTCGAACAGATTCACCCGTTGGGTAATACGCCGCACCGCAATCTTAAGAGTGTTACAGCGTTCACCGGCAATTTCAGCACGCAGCCGCTGCTCGGTAGCATC
>Ga0208629_101301_pt1 | contig 10465 bp, 8 predicted proteins | sample LakWasMet19_HOW5_2_FD_183865 | JGI IMG/M metagenome (GOLD analysis project Ga0208629, IMG submission 183865) | Freshwater sediment methanotrophic microbial communities from Lake Washington under simulated oxygen tension - Sediment Metagenome... | ecosystem: Environmental > Aquatic > Freshwater >...
GGAGAACGAGCTGCGCCGGCGCAGCGGCGAGCCCCTGCTGCCCGAGGAGGACGCGACGCTGCCCTTCTTCCGCCCGCTGGAGCCGCCGCGCGGCAGCAAGGACCCGCTGGACGTCCTCCTCATGTCCGCAAACATCTCCGCCTACTGCGGGCAGGTCGGCCGCTTCGCGGGCGCCTCCTTCGGCAAGCTCTTCCTCGCCTCCTCCCTGCACAAGTGAGGCGGCGGCGACGGGCAGGCTGGCGCTGCGCGGGCGCCCGCCAGCGGCGGCATGAGCACGCTGCTGCGGGTTTCCCGCGGCTGCCTACGGCTGCTGGACTAGTTGTGCTGCCTGCGCGGCTTTCAGCGCGGCTTGGCTGCTGTTGCGATTGCGTCGCAGCAACGGACAGGGTGCAGCCGGTGTGCAGAGGGCGCCCAGTGGGAGACTCTTTCAACTCGAGAGTTGTCTGTGACTGCGTCTATTTGAGACCTACGTTCCGGTGGCCAGCGGACCATTTTTCAGTCAGATTTCGGCACATGCGCTCGGTGATGCGGTGCCGGTCGAGGTTGCAGACGTGAGCAGTCGATGGTCGACGCTGATTTTGGTGTCATGAGCCTCGATCGGCACAGTTGCGCAACACACGAAGCAAGGTCAGCGTTGATAGGTTGAGTTGAGGTGACAGGGCAATCGATGGAGTTGCACGGCACGTGGAATCGCTGCCGCAGCTGCAGGAGCGACCAGCCCTCGGGGAGGCCAGCACCTGCCCTGCGCGAGGCTGCGTTATTCCTCGGCCCCGGCGGACCCTCTCCTCTCCCGCTTGTGTTTTTTTTCTCGCTTCTCAGCTTTCTCCGCCTTCCGGTGCCCGTCAGCCTTGTCCCGCTTCGAGCTGCCCTTGCCTGCCTCCGCTGACACGGCACCCGCTTCTGGGGCGTGGCCGCGGCTGCTGCCGCTCTCTACCCTGCCGTCTGCATCTCCGTCGCCGTCAGCGTCGTGGTGCTTCCGGGAGCGCTTGGCCTTGGGCGGAGCAGCCGCATCAGCATCGGCTGCATCAACAACAGGCGCTTTGCTCGGCTTGGCTCCGCTCTTGGCGGCGGGGGCCGCGGAGCCGTGGGCCGCAGCAGTGGAGGAGGAGGCCCTCGCGCCCTTGTGAGCTCTACCTGCGCCTGCGGTTTTCTCCTCCTCCTCCGAAGAGGATCCCGAGTCAGCGGGCGAGGCAGCTGCCGCCTCCGCGTGCTTTCTGAGCTTGGCCTCCGCCTTTGCGGCCGCTCGCTTCGCCTCCTTCGCAAGCTTTCGCTCCCGCTTCTCCGACTTCTCCTTGCGCTCCTTCTTTTCCTTCTTCTCCTTCTTGTGCTTCTTCCGCTTCCCCTCCTTGCCCTCCTTGCCCTCCTTGCCATCTTTTCCGTCCGCGGCAGACGCTCCCGCGCTCTCTGTCGCATCCCGCGCCACGAGTGCGGTCGGCTTCCGCCCGCTCCCCTTGCCGGAGCCCCCTGCCGTCGCCGCGGCCTCCGCGGCGGCGTCCAGGTCGTCCGCGAGGGCGTCCACCAGCTCCACAAAGGGCAGGTAGGTGGCGCGCGGGATGCGCTTGGACAGCAGGTCGAAGCGGCGCTTGCAGTCCGCGGAGAGGCGGCCCGGCAGGAGGGACGGCCAGAACACCTCGTCGCGCGTCTCGCCGCCGTCCGCCACGATGGCGTGCGCGAGCTTGAGGTCCAGCTCGTCGCTCCACTTGAGGCCGAGCGCGCGCTCGCCGTACCCGCCCGTCCACTTGCCGATGCACTGGTTCATGCTGCGGCTGCCGACCGCGTCCGCCACGGGCCCCCACGGGATGTTGGTGTACCCGCCGTTGTCCTGGCGCTCGCCGTACTCCTTGACCGCCGCCAGCAGCGCCTCCTCCTCCGCGGCGGACCACCAGGCGGTGGCGAAGGCGCCCTTGATGCGGTCGTACAGGTTGCGGCAGCTGGCGGGCAGGCGGTTCAGCACCTTGGAGATCTCCAGCCACGACCGATTCTTCTCGTCCGCCAGGCGCAGCAGCTCCTTCTGCTCCTCCTCGGACCACGCGCCGCGGAAGTTGCCGGGGTGCAGCAGGCGGATGGCGCGCCGATGCACCGCGCGCACGCTGCGGTGTCGGAACATCTTGGCGCAGTGAAGCCACGCCCGCCGGTGCTCCGAGTCCGTGATCTTCTCTACCACCAGCTGGCTGCGCTCCGGGCCCTCGAGGCCGTGATCGTCGCAGAACTTGTCGAAGGCGTCCAGCAACAACGCGTCCTCCTCTGGCGTCCACGGCCCGACCTGAAATTTGTCACGCCCGCCATCCTCGTACTCCTCGTTCCAGTGGTGGATGTACCCGCCATCGGGTCCCATCTCTGCGCCCGCATTGTCCGCTCGCCAGGTCTTCACGCCCCGCGTTGGCTTCGCGCTGGAGTGGTAGGGCACGCTGGCGACGCTGCCGCTATCAGAAGCGTCGTCGCCAGCGCTGCTCGCCGCGGTCTCCATTTCCTTGTGCTTGCGCTTCTTGCCAACGCCGCTGTCCACACCCCGGGGTGCCGCATCTTTCTCCGAAAGCTTGGGCATCTTCAAGTGGAGCGGAGCGTGTTTTTGGATCTGCGCACGACCGACCAGAGTTTCAGCGCTGCGGTCAGAGTAGTTACGTAAAATCGGCACAGTGGTATGCTCTGAGTTGTTGATATTCAAAGATGGGCTTCTCAATCGTGCGGAAACCCGCGCGGATTGTTAAATCGTCTGCTGTCTGCCCTTCGCCTGCGCGGATGGCTAAATTAGCCACTGAATCGCAAAACCTGCAGCCTAGCGAATGTCTCGGCTGCCGATCAATACTCGCTGCAGCTTGTGCTCCTTGTGTAGCTTGGGTGAGCAGCCGCCACCCGCGCCTGGCCGCTTTTGATCCGAGGCAATCCGGACTTCGAAGTGACCTGCGAAGAGTCCGCAGCCCGCGTCTCACCGCTCTGAAAGCCGAGCGCGCTGTTGCCCACCACACACCGCCACTCAGCGTGCTTATATTTCCCCAACATGGCGGCTTCGTCTCCAGCTGGCTTCTCCGTGTCATCTTCCACGCCATCAGCGTCGGACCGCTTTAACGAGTTTGTGATGAAGGGGCTGGACAGCGAGGAGCAGCTGAGCAGTTGGGGGGCGCTCTGTGGGGCAGGCTTTAGCCATCGCCCGGGTGATCCAGATCGCTTCCGCCGCAAATACGTCGCTGACCCCACCGCATCCCTCGCGCTGACACGAGTGGCGGTCCAGGTGTTGGAGGATCGGATGGCAGGCACGGTGCGGCTGTTCCAGCGCGAGTGGGTGCTGGATGACGGTGACACTGTCAGTACGGTGGGCCTGGGCGAGGTGTGCACGCACCCTGACTTTCGGGGCAAGGGCATCGCCTCCCTTTTGATGAAGGACGCTGTTGCGCAGTGCGAGGCGCTGGCGAGCGCGCAGCTGTCCACGCTGCATGCTGCTGCGACGGTGGGCCCGCTGTATCAAAAATATGGTTACTCTGCGGTGCCCATTCCCTATGGTCGGCTTGCGTTGTCAGGCGACGTGTCCTCTGGTGAGGCCGCGGCCGCGAGCGCGCCGTCATTCGCGAGTGCACGCTGCCACAGCGGGCACGAGGCGGTGTTGACGCAAGGCAAGGTCGACTGGAGGGCCCAGCACTCGCGCCTGAACGAGCTGCACACTGCGTGCAGCCGCTCCCTGCGGCTGGCCGGCGGCACGGTGCGCGAGACAGAGTACTGGACGCGGTGGATGCCCAACGTGGCGGGCGGGCGGTGCTTCCTATTCACGGCGAACGGGGGAGACCCGAAGGCGCTCGACGACATCGTCGCCTACGCCGTCGTACTGCGCAAAAACGACCACTACCGGCTGGCAGATCTGGGTGCGACGCCGCACATCGCAGGCTGCCCCGAGGCCCTGCGCGGAGTGCTGGTGCAGGCTGCTGCCGCGTCAGTCCGCGCCGACATCGCGGAGGGCAAGATCGTGAACGCGACCGATGCCGGCGTGGCGGCGGGCATGGCCGTACCCACCGTCGTGCTGCGTGCAGCCGGGGCTGTTTCGGGGGCCGACCTCGCCCCAGGGTCGGCAGGGAGCGCCGCTGCGCCGACAGGCGATGCCGCGGCCGAGGGCAGCGGATTGAGCAGTGCCAACGCAGCACCGGCGGCTGCTGCACCGAGTGGCGTCTCCCAGCTGACGCTGCGGCACCCTGCGTTTGACGATGACGGCTGGATGCTGCGGCCACTTCGGAGGGACGACGGCAAGGGCGAAGCCGCTATTGCCAGCTTCAAGGCTGCAGCCGACGAAGGCCGGTTCCTGGTGTGGTTGGTGGACTCGTTTTGAGCCGCCCGGTGTATCTTAGCTCGTGAGACTGCAGGATCGCTGCCTTCGAGTTTGTGCGGAAACAGCCCTGCTTGAAGGTTTGCGAGCGTGCCAGCAATTCTCAACGCACCTGCCCAGCTCGGAATATCACTTCGAAGGAATTCCGATGCAATTGATAATCTGGCGAACTTGGCGATGCATATGTGATCCGATGTATCCACGGATAACGAGATTATCTTTCGTGATTCGAGCGGTGCATGCGGGCTACGTCGTATACATCGACAACGCACGCTACACGTACGCCAGCCCGCGTGCGCTTGGCGCGTGAAGGCTCCACGCATCGAACGACTGCCAATGTCGACTTCTAAGTACACGAGGCTCGGCACACACAACTCTGCATTTGAAGGCTGCACTCTGAACGACGGAGAAATTAGGGCGACCGTTCACGGCGGCAATCGGAGCTGGTTTGTTGCGCATGCCACTTCGCGCTCGCTGAGAGCATCTGGACATCATCAGTCGCCAGCCGCAAGCTGGGCGTGCACACGCAAGCATATGATCAAAGTAAGGGGGTGCGCTGAGACTCCCCTGCACCCAGACTGAGCGTGTTATGAGGCCGGGTCCTCAGGCCCGGCGCAAGGTCGCCGACCACACCGCTTGGAACGGCCACTTGCCACCAAACACCAACGGGAATACTGCACCTGCTAGCTCTGCTCGTGCTTCCGCTGTCTCACTCCTGCAAAGTCAGTGATCCAGCGCTGCCGCGGCCAGAGCGCGACCCAGCGGCTCCGTGAGCAATTTGCGAAGCTTGGCGCGAGAAGGCCTGCAGCGGCTGCCCGCGTCGTCAGGCACGTCCAACTCCTCACATAGAGAGTGCAGCTGCTGCAGCGCGGCAAGGGCGGGCGACACGCGTGAGAAGTCGGCTGCATCGGCGCGACGATGGTGCTGGGCGGAAGATGCAGAGCTTGGAAGGGGCGACACCGCACCTCCAGCGAAATCGCTGCCGTCGCCGGTCGCACATGCGGCAGGGCTACCGCACATGGCAGCTGCGTCGGTAGCATACGCTTGCAGAAACCTCTCCAACACAAACACTCGGGGGTGCACAGCTTCAGCAGCTGTGTCGGTGGATGAGCACACTCCATATGCCGCAGCGGAAGCAGCAGTGGCAGGCTGTGTGCTCGGCGCTGCCGCCGACACGCCAAGAACGGGTTGTCGCAGCACAAACTCAGCTGACCCAGCGCGCGGTAGCGATGACCTGCCGCGACGGTTTTCGTGTGGGCTAGCACCGCTGTGCGCCCTTGCCTGCAGCAACACGTGCTCGCTTCGCCAGCCACGATCTACTCGACTGACGCCGGGGCTCCGCTCACCGCGAGAGCTGTCGTACGAGGCTGCCAGCTCGCGAGCGGCAGCCACGGCCGCACGCTCCTCCTCGCCCGTCTGCGCGTCCGTGTGACGCATCACCCGCTCTGCGAGCGCCTCCGCCTCCACTGCCAGCCGCCTGTTGCGGACTTCCACGTCCGCGATAACCGCCTCCAAGCAGGCGTCGCCGTGAGCGTCAAAGTGGCCGCCCGGCTGCCCGCGCAGTGGGCGTGCCCAATCGCCGGCATAGATGTCATGGGGGCGCGCGGACACCCTGGTGGTGGCAGGTGTCGAGAGAGTGTTGCCGGTAACGGAAGGCAACAGCTGTGTACTGGCAGCAACGGGGTGTTTGGCAGCCGAGTGCGTGCCACCGCCAACCTCGCTATCGAGCCAGCTCGAGCTCGCACCGTCAGGCGTCTCAACCGCCATACGGGCTCTCTTTGCAGCACGGGGAGCAGAGGCGCCCTCAGTCGCAACGGCAGCGGCTTTTGACAACCCACTCTCAGCACCAGCGCCGCCTTCAGCTGCAAGGACATGGCGAAGGCGCTTCCCATCTGCGTTATGGCGTGCAGTAATGGGGCACTCCTGGATGCCAGGTGCAGTGGTGGCCTCGTGCACATGGCCGGCAGCGCCATGCACGCACGGCTCTCGCCCGCCTGACATGCAGACGCCGTCTGCGTACATCAGGATGGCGAGCTCGTGGTCGCGATCCAAGCCCAGAGCCGAGGCAGGCGCGAGCCAGCCGGCGCTCCCACCGCCAGAAGCACTGGTGGGGCCGCCGGGCGCCGCGAAAGCCACAACATGTCGCTGCTTCCTCGACGGCCGATGCCCCTGCACCCAGCGGCGAAGCGCGCCGCAGGCAAGCTGCAAGGGCGCACGCAGATCGGCCGCTAGCAGCAGCCAGCCGCGCAGGCTTTGCAGCGCCGCTGTGCCGATGCTGGGCAGCTCGTGTTGGGCCGCAGAACACCCGTCGTCCCGAGCGTCCCCGACGCGCAGATTCAGCGGACCCAGAGCTGACTCCACCACCTCGGCCCAAGCGCGGTAGCGGGCGCACTGCAGACACACGGTCCGCACGATGATGTACGCTGCAGCAACTTCGGCAGTCCCAGCCAAAGCAGGAGATGAGGCGGAAGCACCACCTGTGTCGCCTGTGATTTGATTACATGCGGAAGCTGCACCTCTGTCGTCGGCTCGCAAGCCGTCTCCCGGGCGACACGCTACAGCCTGTAGCACGGCGATCTGACCCGCCAAGCAGTCCCGCAGCTGCAACGCTGCAGCGTAGGCGTGAAGCCGCAGTTCAAGGACCACGTTCCAGTATACAGCCGTCCAGTCCTTCTGCACCAATTTGCCAACAGCCGTGCGCACGCTGCTGTGCATGGGCCAGGGCAGAAAGCACTCCAGTCGCGGCTGCAGTTCGCGATGCGAGCTGGCGCCAATCGACTGCCCGGTGTCCTCAGGAGCAGTAAGGAAAGCGGGCGACAGTTCCACTTTTGCGAAGGCAGCGCGAAGCGTCCCGCGCAGCCAGCGCCAGCCCACGGCACCGAAGGGCGACAACCTGAGGTCGAGCGTCAGGCTCACGGCCTCCAACATCGCCTGAGTGGTGACGCCTGAGGTGGTCGGAGCTGAAGCGTCGGCATCGCACTCGCCACGAGATGGGACCCCACATGGTGTCAAGCTGGCCAGGCTCGGCGAACCGCCGTGTGCAGCCTGCCCCAACTTCACCCAATCAAAAGCGGCGACTGAACCAGCCCCAGCTACTGAGGCAGCAGCGATACCAGCACCCAGCTGCAAGGCTGCAACCGCCCTCGCGTGGGGCCAAATTGTCCCCGCGTGGCGCTCAAACACCGTGGTCCGCAGTTCCAGCGAGCTGCTGGAGAGGCGTAGCAGGTCTGGAACGGTGAGACAGAGCAGGATGTGGCCCCCGACCGACTGGCGAAGCGCTGGTGACAGCCTGTCGTCGGTGTCCGCGGGGGCGCCGCTGCACATCGCGTCGTCGCCATCGTCGGCGAAAAGGTCTGCGAGGTCGGCCACGTCAGTCGCGGCCAAAAAGGTCATGCCAGAGGAGTTCTCGCGGCCAGCCCGGAGTCAGCTCGTAAGTACGTAGTTTGTGCAGTACCGCGATCGACACGAAAAACTACCAGCGCAACTTGGTCGGAAACACCATCAGAGAAGCCAAATCGGTCCGTCCGTTTCAGCGGTTGGAATTATGTGCACAATCGTCGCCCCTGAGCCGGCCACCCCAAAGAACCAGCTTAGAACCCGCCACAGTACACAGGCTACATCTTCTGGCTGGTTGTATCTTTTGATTGATTTGATTTGTCTCCCCTGCATCACTCGCGGAACGTGACACGCGGCCGAGAACATTTGCCCTCAGCCCGTCTGCAAAGCCCGACGAATCCTTGACTCCCGAGAGCCGCCCGGCATGGGGAAGGATTATTACAAGATTCTCGGTGTGGGCAAGGATGCCGACGACGATGCGCTGAAAAAGGCGTACCGAAAGCTTGCACTCAAGTGGCACCCCGACCGAAACCCCGATAAGGTTAGCTGTCGCTCTGTGGCACGCAGCGGTGACCGGATCTGCACCTACTTATGCTGTGTAGCAGCGGCAGGGCGGGGGGGACGGCGGGCCCCTCTGCTCTCGATCGATGAACGCTGCGATCCTGCCGCGTCAGGGTGATGCGCGAAGGTGCACAGAGGGAGCGTGCATTACTATCGCGCTGATAGGTGCAGCAAAGGACATTTGCTGCTTAAATACATGGGCTTTGGCGCGCTGTGCGGTGCGAATTTGGCCAGCAGGCAGGCAGGCGATGCCGAGCATGACGCACTCGGGGCGCTCACTCGACCACACAGCAGCTTAGGGATTGTCCCTCGCCTCCTCTTACAAGTGTCCGCCGCCTGTGAGTGTCCGTTCATACATTCGCCCTGCGTTTGTACGCTGGCTGTGCAGGCGGACGAGGCCAAGAAGAAGTTCCAGGAGATATCTGAGGCGTACGAGGTGCTGACGGACAAGCAGAAGCGCGCAGTGTACGACAAGTACGGCGAGGAGGGCCTCAAGGCGGGAGTGCCGGATAGCGGCGGTGGTGAGTGTGCCGTTAGCGGCAGCTGACGTGTGTGCTTGCGTGATGCCGCCTGCGGCCTCATTACTTCGTGTGCATGTGTGCATTCCCCCCTCCGAGTCGCTCTGCAATGCAGGTTTCAGTGGTGGTGGCGGCGGCGGTGGCGGCGCGCGCTTCCATGATCCTGCTGAGATTTTTGCGCAGTTCTTCGGAACGAACAACCCCTTTTCAGCGTTTGGGATGGGCGGGGGCGGCAGCGACGACGAGGGCGCCGAAGGCATGCCCGGAGGGATGCCCGGCGGCTTCCGGATGTTCATGGGCGGAATGCCCGGCATGGGAGGGGGCGGAATGCCCGGAATGGCAGGGGGCGGAATGCCTGGAATGGCAGGGATGGGGATGCCGGGGATGGGACCGGCTGCTGGAGCGGGCGCGGCGGCGGCGGGCGCGAGGCGGCGCGGGCAGCCGGTGCAGCCCGAGCCCATCAAGCGGCAGCTGCTGTGCACGCTGGAGGAGCTGTTTTCTGGCACCACCAAGCGCATCAAGGTGACGCGCAAGCGGCTGAACTCCGACGGAAAGACGACGCGCCCGGACGAGAAGGTGCTCGAGATCGTGGTGAAGCCCGGGTGGAAGAAGGGCACCACCGTCACCTTCGAGCGCGAGGGCGACGAGGAGCCGGGCGTCATCCCCGCGGACCTGCAGTTCATCATCGGCGAGAAGGAGCACGACCGCTTCCGGCGGGACGGGCACAACCTCGTTCACACGGTGAAGCTCCCCCTCGCCGAGGCGCTGTGCGGCACCACGCTGGACGTGCGAACGCTGGACGGTCGGACGCTGTCCGTCCCCGTTACGGAGGTGGTCGCCCCGGGGGCGAGCAAGACGGTCAGGGGGGAGGGCATGCCGGTCAGCAAGACTCCCGGCACGCGCGGGGACTTGGTCATTCGCTTTGAGGTTGCCTTTCCGCGGTCGCTGTCCGAGGACAAGAAGCGACAGCTGCGCGCGCTGCTGGCGTGAGTCACAGCGTTGAACTGGTTGCAGTGCACCCCGTGCTCTGCACAGTGTTCTAATACCGCTGCGATGATTGCGTACGAGGTGCACGCTGTGCGTTGTCAATTGACGTGTGTCCTGCACGCAACCAGCCCAGACTGCTTGCTTGTTGCCTGCAAAGCAGTGTTGCTGAGCGCGCGTTCGCCTGCAGCGCGCAATACTGTTGTAGCCGTTGCTGAGTTGTGGCATTTAAAATATTGCCTCTCGCGTCCGTTGCTGATCTTGGGTCCCCGGCTCGACTACTGCTCCAAGCGTGCGTCAACCAGGTCAAGTTGTCCTCGCTGCTGGTGCCTCCAACCGCCCTCTGGAGTTCCGGCAGCGTCTGCAAGCGTCGAAGCAGTAACCCGCAACTTTTGTCGGTGCGACGAGCTGCCTCGAAAAATTCAGCACTGCCGACTGTTGGCGCATTGGTTGATGTTCAACACTGTGTGACGGCGGCTTGGTTTCTGGGTTCCGGCAGCTGTCAGCAGTGCCAGCAGCACGAGACTCACTTCGGGTCCCGACGTGTGACGACGCGTCGGATGCAGGCTGGAGTCGTCATGAGGCTGTTGCAGTCGCTTCTGCTACACGGCTAACAGTGCTGAGCGTATGAAACCGGGGCCGTGGCCGTACTCCGGAGAAGCGTGCGCTACCGGCTGGCTACGCAAGCCGCCCCCGGCTCGGGCTCGAACGACGCTAGTAGCCGTGGCTACGCTGAGCGGATGGCCCAGTTACTTGG
>Ga0208629_101302_pt1 | contig 10463 bp, 4 predicted proteins | sample LakWasMet19_HOW5_2_FD_183865 | JGI IMG/M metagenome (GOLD analysis project Ga0208629, IMG submission 183865) | Freshwater sediment methanotrophic microbial communities from Lake Washington under simulated oxygen tension - Sediment Metagenome... | ecosystem: Environmental > Aquatic > Freshwater >...
TGCTCCCTCGCGGGCTGGCATCTGAGCAGTTCCACGCTGCCCTCGCCTCGCTGGACCCAGCGGCAGCAGCAGCGACAGCCTCTAGCAGCGGTGCCGCGGCAGGCGGCAGTGCCAGCGCGCAGCAGCCGGCACCCAGCCAAGCGCGCTGCCTCACTCCGCCAGGCGATCCGGGGGCTCGCCTGCGGCGGAGCGTCGCTGCCGCCCTCGCGACCCCTGTCGCGGCCGCAACCGATGCAGGTGCCGGGGCCGAAGGGATCGGTGCGGTTGCCGGGCTCCGGTGCTGCTCGCCCGAGGGTCGGGCAGGCAGCGCAGAGTCTGCGCCCGCCTCGCCGTCGCTGGTGGGTGCTGTGGGGCTTGACCACAGGCGGCCGAGCACTGCAGAGCAGCAGCAGCAGCAGCATGGCGAGGGATGCTGCGAGGTGCGCAGCGCCGGCAACGCCAGCGCATCCACCGCCTTCGGGGAGGCTGCGCTGAGCCACCGCAGCGGGCCCCGCAGCGGAGACGTGTCGCCGGCCTCCAGCACTGCATCCGTGCTTCCCGCCTCCTCCTCGTCCTCGCCCTCCCCTGTGCCCGCTGGCTCGGCACCACCACGGGTTGCAGCGTATGCCTACGCCGAGCAGTCACATGTGACAGGGCCTCCCCTCGTGGTAGCTCGGGGCGGAGGGATGGAGGGCGGTGCAGCCGGCGGCACGCTCAGTGGCGGCCTCGGTCGCAGGTCTCTGCGTTCCGTGCAGCTGCTGCAGCCGCTGCACCACTCCCAGTCGTCCGAGGCTTCAGTGCCCACGCTGCCGACACCGCACGGGCCGGCAGCCCCAGCAGTCGGCGGCAGCACGCTGAGCCCGACGCCCACCCCCAGCCTGAGCCTGAGCAGGGGCGAGCCGCTGTCGCCGCCGACACCGCGGCAGGCGGAGCCAGCAGCGGCTGGGCCGGTGGTTTGTGGAGGGGACCAGGCCCCAGCGCCTGCCGCGGTGAGCGCGGGAGCAAGCAGCGGCGGCAGCGCTCTCGCCCGCAGCGCCCGCGGCTTCTTCGCTTCGCTGGCCTCGCCCTTCACCGGCCGGGAGAGCAGGGAGCAGCGGCAGCAGCACCGGGACAGGGACAGGGAGAGGGAGAGGGAGAGGGAGAGGGCCGCGCCCGCTGCTGCAGGGGCCGACAGGGCTGCGGGCGAGGGGTCGCCTGCGCCCGTGGCAGCGGGGGCAGCCCGCGCTGTGCTCGGCACCGCTGGCACGGCTGCGGCGGTCGCGGGTGCCGCGCAGGCCTCAGCGGCCGCCGCCCCCTCCCCCGCTGGTGCCTCCGTCCCGCCCGCGCAGCCTCCTGCAGCCACGCACATCTCAGTTATGTTCCCGCGGGCAGGCAAGGTGCTTGCGCCCATCCCCACGGCCACGGCAGCCACTGCTGCAGGCAGCGCGCGCAGCACTCCCACGCCGCTGCCCACGCCGGCGCACCGCTCCGGCGGGGCTGCTGGCGGGGGCGGCTGGGCTAGCGCGGGGGAGAGATCCGCCTCGGCCGCCTCGCAGCAAGGCACCCCCACCCGGCCCAGCGGGGCGCCGACGACAGGTGGCCCCGCGCCCGCTCCAGCGCCCTCCTCCTCCCTGCATCGAGGCGCCATCTCCCTGCGCCCCTCGCCTGCCGCGCTCGTCGCAGCCCCTGCTGCCCTCTCCACCTCGCGGCCCCTCCCCGTCCGCGGCGCTCCTGCTGCTGCTGCTGCGAGCGCGGCCTCGGCCGATGCGGGCACCTCAGCAGCGACAGCAGCCGCTACGCCCCGCCCGGTGGAGCCGTCGACTACTGCCTCGCTGGCCTCCCCGCCACCTGTCCCCGCGCCTGCGGCAGTCCCCGCGCCCCGCCCCCGCATCTCGCTCTCCCACTTCGAGCTCCTCTCCGTCATCGGCAAGGGGTCCTTCGGCAAGGTGCTGCTGGTGCGCCTGCGCTCCCCCGCGGAGCTCGCGGGGGCGGGGCACGGCAGCGGTGCGGGCGCGATGCCGGCGTCCCCTCCGCACAGCAGCCGCAGCGGCAGCAGCAGCAGGGGTGGCGGCGTGTTCGCCATGAAAGTGCTGGCCAAGGCGGACATAGTGCGGCGCAAGCAGGTGGAGCACACCACCACGGAGCGGAGGGTGCTCGCCTACGCGAAACACCCCTTCATCGTGCAGCTGCACTACGCCTTCCAGACCGCGGAGAAGCTCTTCCTCGTCATGGACTTCGCTGCGGGCGGGGAGCTGTACTCGCACATACAGAAGGCGCGCCGCTTCACGGAGGCCACGGCCGCCTTCTACGCGGCGGAGCTCGTGCTGGCGCTGGGGTTCCTGCACAAGAACCGCATCGTGTACCGGGACCTGAAGCCCGAGAACATTCTGCTGGACGGGGAGGGGCACGTGAGGCTGGCAGACTTCGGCCTGTCCAAGGAGGGCATCACGGAGGCGACGAGGGGCACCCGATCCCTGTGCGGCACCCCCGAGTACCTCGCCCCTGAGGTGCTGGACCGCAAGGGCCACGGCACCAGCGTGGACTTCTGGAGTCTGGGGGCCCTGCTCTACGAGATGATTACGGGGCTGCCGCCCTGGTTCACCACGGACAGGGCCAAGCTGTACGCGGCTGTGCGCTCCGCCCCCCTCACCTTCCCCTCGCACGTCTCCCCTGCGGCTCGCTCCGTCATCTCGGGCCTGCTCACACGCGACCCCACACAGCGCCTGGGCTCGCGCCGCGACGCCGCCGAGGTCATGTCCCACCCCTTCTTCGGCGGCATCGACTGGAAGCGCCTGTACGCGAGGCAGGTGCCGCCCCCGTTCGTGCCCGCGCTCGACCCCTCCCTGCGGGTGGACGGGGCCTGCGTGGACCTGCGCTACTTCGACAAGGAGTTCACGGCGCTGCCGCCCGTGCTGGAGCCTGCGGAGGCGCCCCCGCCGGCCGGCAAGGGGCACGCGGAGAAGGAGGGGGGGAACACTGGAGCGGCGCCTCCCGCGGCTGCACCGCCCGCGCCTGCGTCGGGTGGCTCCTCCTCCGCCGCCGCACCCAGCAGCGCGGCGCGGGCCATCCCTGGCGCCAGCGCGAGTGTGGCCGTGCCTGGGGCTCGAGCCCCCGTCATGCCTCCCGGCTCCGGCGGCGGCGTCTGCGCTGGAGGGTCGCCTGCAACGCCTCTGCAGCGGGTCGGCGGGGGGCTGCCCGGGGCGGGCGGTTCGGCGCCTGGCCTGGCCGCCACCTCCTCCCTTGGCGCCGCCTCCTCCCTCGGGGGCGGCCTCTTCGCTGGCTTCACGTACGAGTCTCCCTCCGCCCTCACGGCCTCCGCCTTCTCGCGTCGCTCGCGGGGCATGTCCCTGCTGGGCAACGGGGGCCTGGGGCTCCCCTTCGGCGGCACACCCCCTGTGGGCAGCCTCGACGCAGCAGAGGGCGGCCCCCTGATGCCCAATGCCGCCTCCCTCACCTCCTCCTCGGACAGCGGAGCGGGCACCCCGCGCCCCGCACCCGCTGGCGCTGGCGCTGCAGCGACTCGAGTCGGGCCAGCGGTCGCTGCGTCAGCGTCTGTCTGCTCTCACTTGCTGCTGCCCTCGCCCGGCTCAGCCGCGCCCACCCCTGGCAACGCAGCCGCTCGGCCGGCCCCTGCTGCCCCATCGAGCGCTCCTTTCTTTGGCGACCCCGAACTCGCGTTCGCGACCGTGGCGGGAGGCGGGAGCGACGCGGGCTGGGCAAGCAACCGCTCCTCGCCGGCCGCAGCCCCTGTCGCGGTGCAGAAGACAGGCAGCGCCGCCGCCGGCAGCAGCAGCAGCAGAGGGGTGCTCGGCGATCGCTATCAGTTTGGCGAGCCCGCGCGTAGCCCGCGCCTGCCAGGCAGTCACGTGGCCTCGCCGCAGGATCACCCGCAGGCGCCGCGCCAGCAGCCGCTGCAGCAGCGCCCCGCCTCTGCGGCCGGCCTCGCAGGCATGGCGGCTGCCACGACTCGCTTCCCCGCCACTGCGGCAGGAACAGACAGGGGCAGCCCTCACCTGCCGTTTCCACGGCATCTGGGGGGCGGTGGCGGAGCGGCATGGCCTGCTGACCCCTCGGCCCTCTCCTCTGGGGCTGGGGCCTCCACCATCCGTGGGGGGCGCGAGGGAACAGGCGCGCCAACCAGCGGCTTGCTGCGACAGTCCCCGCGCCTGGTACACGTGTCCGGGCCCACCCCAGGCTTCCTCCCTCGGCTCGGCACCAGCGGGAGCAGCAGCAGGGCGGAGGGCACGTCACCCGCTTTCGAGGGGTCGGCACCGGCGGTTTCGCCCGCAGGCTTCCGCGGCGGCACCCCGGGGGCTGCGCCTGCAGGCACTGGGGCGCCTGCGCCGCAACACCTTGTGGCGGTGCGGCCAAGCACTGCCTCTGGCTACACGCACTCCCTGCAGGGCCGACCCACCGCTCGCACGCCTGCTGCGGAGCTTGGGGGCGGCGCCGACCTCGCCGGCAGGCTGCAGGCTGCTACAGGCGAGGCCGCCGCGCCGTCAGTCGCTGGCTGGTCTGCGGGCACCCTTCCGATGGCCCGCACCGTCGACGGATTCCCTGCCGCTGCTGGCGGAGGGGCCGCTCTGCCGCACACGCACTCGCTGTACGGCGCAGGCCACCTCCCTGGCGGCACGCACGGCTTTGCAGGTGCGTCTGGGGGCTTCGGTGGGCTGGGGTACAGCCCGGCCTACGCAGGGCCCAGCGCTAGCAGCGGGAGCGCGTACCCTGGGGGCCTCTTCTCCGCTGCCTACTCAGCGGGCTACGGTCAGCTGCCGCAGCCTGGCGGCTCGGCGCCGGGCCTTCGCTCCATGCTCTCGTCTCCGCAGCTCCTGTATGGGCAGCACACCGGAGGGCCCGCTGCGTCAGCAGTGGCATCTCCGGCCGCGCATGCGTACGGCCGTGGCGTTGCTGGGCCCGCAGCAGGCACTCCAGCGCCAGCAGCCGCCCGCGGCACCAGCGCGCTGGGTCGAGGGGCCTCTCCGTCTGCTGGCGTGGCCAGCCCAGCGTACCCGTAGGTGCACACCCTTGCGAGCCGCTCGCACGCATGAGCAGCGGGGAAGGGAGCAGCTCCTGGCTGTCGCCCTGGAAGCCCGCACGGGGCGGCGCGGAGCCAGCCATTCCAGCATGCCCCGCAGACATCACTACGGTGTTGCCTACAAGCTGTGCAGGCAGCGGCACGGGTTCCCGTGAAGGCGCTAGTCCTGGCGCCGCGCCATCGCGCTGTATCAACGCGGCTGCCTCTCGTCCGCACTCTCACTACCAGTTCGCTGACTGCGCGGGTACTCTGGGCCTTATCCCCGTTCTCTCGCCCTCCTGCACTCTTTCCACATCCCTCCCCACCCCCCTGCCTCGGCCTTCGTCCTGTGCGCCCATCGGCTCTGCATTGGAGCAACGCACATCCGCCGGCCGCACCTGTCCGCTGCCACCCCCGACGGCCCTGCATTCCATGCTCGCCGCCCTCCCCGCCTGCCTTGACTCTTGCACTGGCGCTCGCTCCCCTCGCAGCAAGTATCCACAACCTGCTGTGACGGCCTGCCTTCGTAGCTCTGGCGTCTGTGCCGTGGTCTTACGTAGCTAGGTGTTGTCACGTGCGGGCAAGGCCATCGTGCGGGCGAAGCAGCTGCCAGAAAGAGCGGTGATGACCTCGGTGCGAGATGTTGTTCATCCGCGGCATCGACGGCACAGATGGAGGGGTGGCCTGCGCTGGTTTGATGCCTCCGTGGGCCGCCTCATCTACAGCACGCGGCTGCATGAGCTGGCTGTAACGGCCCCGCTCCAAATATAGCAGCGCCCATGCATGCTTGCGGGCTTCTTGTGCTGGTATTTGAATCTCGCCGGACCCGTCGACCCCATTGTCGTGTGCGGTTTGCATTGGAACTGATCGCGGCGCGCAGCTGTGAGTGGATCGAGGTTTGGGACTGTCGCAAGGTTTGTCGACCAGTGTGCACTGCGCCGCGGCTGTCGAAAGTGGCCATCGTCCGACCGAGAAACGGACTTAACGAGTCGCTCACATCACGTTGAGTCCATCGACACATGCCCCTATCCTCTTTCCCCCTGCTGTCGAAGGCTGCGACAGCGGGCGCGCCTTCTGCCAGCGCCGCAAGCAGTCGCAGTGCGAGCGGTACCTCCGCGAGCGCTGACTTGCCGGTATGCGCGAACGTACAGCGGCGATGTGCTGGCCGCCCGGACCGCTGTGCGTGCGTGGGTACACGCCTGGCACCGTGTTGGCAGCGCAAATGGAGTGCGTCGAGGAAGTGATGACCCTGACACGAAAGCCACAGCCTGCCAGCCAGTGAGTGTGGCGGTCTGCTGCTCGTCCGAGGAGCCGAATCGGAGGACCGGACTCTGGGAGCCTCCTGAGGAGCTGCTCGCCCCTTAGCGCGATAGTCGGCCGCGCACGTTCACCCGATGACTGTAGCCATATTCAAAGGCCGGTCGAGCTATCCGGCCCGCACGGTTGCGGCAGCCGCCGCACTGCGGATATCAGGATAGGCGATCTCTCTCAAGGCTTGATGGAATCGCGGAATGAGTCGATAGGTGGCCTGCGGCCTCTTAAGAATTTTGGTCAGCTTCACGAATATATGCTGTCACAGCACCGAGAGAGCACCGTGGACCCTTCTGCACCCCGAAGTTAAGCTCGGTCGCGCTGAGTCAGTAGTGACGTGGGTGACCAGTCGCGAAGCCTCAGTACTGCATATCTTTTTGCTCGTCTTTGACCCCTCACCGAACTCGAGTTCAGATCGTTGAGCCCGCTTTTCCTTTTTTTGGTCTGTTGCACAATAGCGCCCCTGCAGGGCTGGAGCTCGCAGCACTGCTGGATTAACGCTTCAATACGGTGCTATCCTTCGTAACCTCACGTCGCGAACCGAGTGGGTTGGGTTAACGTTTTTGCTCGCGTTAATCACCCAAACTCGGTGCTTAACAATACGGGCCCTCCTTAACACCGCCGGGCGCCAACCAACATCGCGATCACAACAATAACATCGCCTCCAAAACGTTAACAAGGCGGATGAACTGTCAACGTTCGCCTCGCAAGGTTAATGTTGCAAACAACACCATTAACACTCGCTGCACCGATAACGTCTGCATTCGTTTAGTTAATGCTTGCAGGTCCTCTCTCCTGCAAATTCACACAGCTCCGTGCGGCATAAACAGACCCGCGTCATCCCCACGCGGCACAGAACGCCATCTCCACCCGCTGCTGACGGCGTGTGTCGGCACACGTGCACTTAATGTGCTCGTCACGGCCTGCAAGCAGCATTCAAAGTGCGGAAAGGTTTGACTGCCCCTCGAAGTCCTGCATCCTCGTGCAAAGCTTTTGAAGCGCACACACGGCTGCGGGAGGCGTGTTTGCGGCTTGCACGACCACCTTTGCGCGTTACTTGGCATGCGCGATCCAATTTCCATGGTAGGTCACCACCCAACATCGGTACGCGCTGCGCGCACGTGCTCACCAGGTCTAACGGCATGAGCGGCGCGAACGTCTGATTGAGCATGGTTGCTTGCGCCGCAACGTTCCGAGCGCGTGACTGCTGCGCAACGGGCGCTGTTTTGCTGAAGCTGGCGGCTGCAGGAGTAGCAATGCGCCATGTTGTTGTCATCACAAGCGTGGAAAGTTGGTTCCGTTGTTTCGTGCTCGCTGTGCAGTTGCGCAAGTAGTCGCCCACCGCCGGGCCCCAGAGGCCAAACGATGGAGGCCTTCACTCAGGGCACCCGACGCGCTCGACTGATTTGATGACTCCTGGGTCGCAGTGTGAGTTCAACGTGCCTTGTAACACGACCCGTGTTGATGTGCCTGCGCGGTTAGGTGCTGGACGCGTGGCGCAGAGATCGGCACTGCGGCCGCACGCAACAAGTTGGCCACACCGTGCTTGATCTCTTCATTTCTTTGTGGACCGGGATGGGAGGAAGGCTTGCTCATTCTCGACTGGTGTGGCTGGGTTGAATTTTGAAGGCTGGTGCTGGTTTCTTCAAGCTGAAGCACATCATCGCTGCTTTTCATCGTTGCGCGGCTACTGTGCTCTCTTGCAGCGCTCATGTCTCCAATACGTTGCACTTGGGAGGAGACGGCTTCTGAACGAGAGGCAACCGAATGGAATGGTTGCCAGCTTGACGGAAAGCGCCCGCACAACCGACGATGTTGCAGCAGGTGAGAAACCTAGCTGACGGCCTGAGCAACGATTCGCCTGTTCGCGTAAGGGTTTTCTTGCCTGCGAAATGTTGGCTTGGAGGTGGTGTGTCTCCTGTTGCTGGCTCATTGCTGCTGGCTCATTGCATTCGGCGACAACGCTCAGCACAGTTTCCCGTCGTTGAGCACTTCGATCTCTGTGGCCTGGCCCCACCATTTGTGATTTATGTCCTTTTATTCTCTGTCGTTGTCTTTGCAGCGGCTGCTCGAGCAACGTTACCCGACATCGTCACGAAGGTTTGCCGACGTCCGCTGGGCTCGCTCGCTGGGCTGGTAAAGACTTCGTCAGTGTGCTGCGTCGTGAATCAGCGATCTCTCCACGTTGCTGGCGACGGGGCTGACGCATTGGTAGATGGTTCGGATGGTGTTGAGGTAGCGCGCGCGGCGCCCCGCAAGAAGTCTGATGATGCGCGGGACTCGGGCGATCCATGCTGACATGTGGCGGCCCGTTCAAGTAGTGTGCATGATGGTGTGCTCGGCGTGTGGGCCGGGCGGTCCATCGGTGTCGCCAGTTCGGCTGCATGATGTTCAGGACAACCTGCCATGTCGTACCACCGCTTGCCAACAGTGTAACTACTCGCCTGCGCGACCGTGGTCACGGCGACGTTGAAGTTGTTGCTTGCCTATTACGCGGAAGACTCTGTAAGCTATCTCTGCCATCGTGGGTGGCAGCGCGCAGCGCAGCAGTTTCAGGGCTCCACGCCGCGGATACTTGAGTGTCTGGTGGCCAACTGGAACGATCGCGACTCGAGTCGAACTCGACTGGAAAGTCAACACTCGCTGTAGCAACCTTAAAGCAACCAAAACGATTGTTAATACAGCTGCAACATTAACATTTTGTCCCGAGCCTTAACAACAGCCCAAACAATAACAACAAGGCCAGCAATAACAATTTTTGAGCGCTGTTAATAGTCAGAATGTCGATGATAATTCTAGTGCCATTGCATATCTTCGCCCCGAAAGATTAACAAGCTCTGAGGGTTAACACCGCAATCTTGAACGTTAACCCAGCCCACTCGGTCCACGACGCACTGTGGCACAGTGACTGCCAGTCTGCAGTGCCAGAGTCGGCCCGAGTGACTCTCGGGCCCGGCGGCCGAGCCTCAGGCTGAGGCTCACTGGCTGCCAGTGACTCAGTCGGACTGGCAGCCTGAGGCTCAGCAGGCTGACACTGGCAGTGGCAGTGTCACACACTGTGGCACGGGCGGTGACGGGCCGTTTTTCGAGGACTCCTCGGAGCCTGCGGTCTGCGGTAGGGCAGCCTCAGGCTGACACTGTCAGTACTACTAGTAGCTCGACTCAGTCGGACCAGTGGCGGCCGATTGCATGAACAGAAACCTTTCCTGCACCGCCGGCCCGGGGCGGCCCGCGTGCGCCGCGTGCCTTGACCGTTGAAGATATCATTATGATAGCCTCAGGTAGGCTACTGAGCGAACACTGTCAGAACTTCAAGTTATTGGTAGCTTAAAGAAGTGTTCTGTTCGGTTGTAGAGTCTGTGGCCGCACCCTTACTAGTAGGTAGGAACTCGGGTTGGAGGGAGTACCCCGGGCCAAACCGAACAGTACAACTTGAAGTGTGAAAATCCGATTGGGTCACCCATTTGTGGGACATCCGATGAGTCATGATCACTGACTGTTGGCAACACGGGTTCACATGTGTATTGGCGGGACATCAACACGGGTACACGTGTGGATGGCCCATCCAGGATGGGTGGGACAACAGCATGTGTCACACGTGTGTATGGGTGGGTATACAAGTGTGTAAGGCTGACACGACCTGCGTTCACCGCCGCACCGTGACATCATCCACACTCCTCCACATCCGCGCATATTAGGAACAAGCAGGAGCAGCATGTCTGCCAGTGCTGCGGGAGTCGCGCCGCGGGTGGTCGCCAGGGCACCGAGCTGGCGGGCTTGATTGCGGCGGCTGCAAAAGCTGTTGCGGGGCCTGCTGGCTCGTGCGCCGCTGCTGACAGTCCACCACTGGCAGGCGCCGATGCCGATGCGTCCAACCCTGACTCCGTGCGCGGCTCCTTTGCGCTGCTGAATCCCGACTCGGACGAGATCGACGCCTGGCTGGCTGCACCTCCCCAGCAGCTGCTAGCACTGCTACTACTGAGACTGAAATCAGTGCATGGGGCCGTCATAACAGAGTGTGGGGCCGTCACAACAGCGGGTAGTCTCAACAGAGTGTGCGATCGCTGCGCCAGGGGACACCACGTGGTTTCTGTCATAAACGCAACCCACAGCGCGTGAGAACTGCAGCAGCAGCGCAGTACGTTGTCATCTTTACCTGCCGCAGGCACTGCGGCTCTTT
>Ga0208629_101303_pt1 | contig 10461 bp, 8 predicted proteins | sample LakWasMet19_HOW5_2_FD_183865 | JGI IMG/M metagenome (GOLD analysis project Ga0208629, IMG submission 183865) | Freshwater sediment methanotrophic microbial communities from Lake Washington under simulated oxygen tension - Sediment Metagenome... | ecosystem: Environmental > Aquatic > Freshwater >...
GTGGCGGCGACGCAACGATTCCCGCAAACATTGTGAGGAGCCAGTCCAGTGTCCGGAGTCCGAAAATCCGACAGAACCTGTTCCGTCACGGTGATTCTGCGAGACGTGCACCACCGCAAACAGATACTGCGTACTTCGCGCCGTAAATTTACTGCTGGCGCACGACTCACGTTGCGTAGTCAGCCCTTCAACGAGTTTCCGTGGGGTGACTTCGGCGTTCGTTGCCAGTCGTTCCTTCCGCGCCGGTTGGCGAGCGCTTCGCGCGAGAGACCACCTCTCCTGATACCAGCGCACGCCCAACTTTCTGGCACTGCTCTGAATTGCGGCGCGGCTCTCTGTGGAAGGGCAACTCGTACCGGCGTCGCCCTCATGGAAGGAAACCCGTGCCACCCAACTAGCCGCTCCACCGTTTTCTATCGCAGAGTATGGCGCAAAGAGCCGAGCACCCGCGCACCCAATTATTGCCGTCATTTGGTGACGGCGGCCAAGGCGCTGCCGTCGAGGTGCGGCCTGCGTTCACCCCTGATGTGTGTGTGACGCCATCGCCATCACCAGCACCACAATCGGCGGCCGCTGAGAAGGCGCGGCGCTGGCGCGTCTTCCTCCTGCTTTCGGTGGTGATCGGTTGTTTCGGCGTGTCCATGTTCATCAATGGCATCGCCTCGAAGCTGCTGCCCGCCAGCTCAGCCGCCATCTCCACGCGCTGCCGCGCCACATCGGGGTCGGTGCCCCTCGTCCAGTGGCTGTTCACGCGCATGGCGGACTCCATCTTCTCGCTGGCGATGGGGCGCGGCACCTCCCTCGTGCTCATTTTCGCCGTGCAGGTGTGGCTGGAGCGCCGGCAGGCTGTGCGGGCGGCGGCTGCGGCCGGTCCAGCACCGCACGACCCCTCAACCGCGGTGGCTCCAAGCAGGCAGGGGCCGGCGCCCGTGCCGAAGGGTGTAATCCACTCGCTGGCGCTGCGCGTGCTCACCCCCGAGCGCTGGGCCAGTGTGCGCCTGCACTGCATGCCGATCTCCATCGGCTTCATGAACTGCTGCGGATACTCTGCCTTCATGGCGCTGACCTCGCTGGCGGACGTGGCCATCTGGTCCGCTATGATGGGCGTCTCCTCCGTCATGCCCGCGCTGTTCGGCCTGCTGGTGCGCGGGGAGAGCCGCACGCCCCGCAAGCTCGCCGGCATCGCTGCCTGCGGCGTGGCGGGCATCCTCCTCGGCCTCTCCTCAGAGGCGCAGCCGACCGCTGCGGCGGCAGCTGCGTCCACTGACCCCGCAGCGAGCCCGGCCCCCGACCCGTACGGCTACGACGACGACGGCAGCGCTGGCGCGACTCCCTCCCCTGCAGCTGTTGTGGCGGTGCCCACCGTCTCCGCGCCCATCTACGTCAAGCTCTTCCTGCTCGCCTGCGCCGTGCTGCTGTGGGCCGTCAGCGACGGCATGTCCGCTTACATCCTCAGCCCGCCAAAGGGCGAGACGGCTGCAGTGCCCGCCGCTGCGGGGAGCCCCGCGCTGCAAAGCGATGCGGGATTGATTGTTGTGCCGGCACCAGCGGTGCAATCGCCGCCGCCACACGAGCAATACGGAGCATTGAGGCCGGTAGATGCTGCGCCGCTGCCTGTCGGGGTGGAATCAACGTTTGGCAGTGGGCCGGCAGGCCGTGCGGCTTCCGACTGGCATCTGCAGCCCTCGCCCGCTGCCGCCGCTAGCCTGCCCGTGTGCGCTGCAGGCTCTGCAGCGTGTCCGCCTCGCGTGCCCCCGCCTGCTGGGGTGGCCCCGACGCTCTCCGCCGCCCCTAAGCGGCTGAGCATGCAGGAGATCACCCTGTACACCGCGGTCGGCTTCTTCCTGTTCGCGGCCTGTGCAGGCGGGCTCATCATGCTGCAGGGCGCGATGGTTCCGCTGCCGATAGGCGCGCCCTGGCCCGAAGCGGTGACAGAGTGCTTCCGCAGCCAGCGCGCGCAGGCCGAGGAGGTAGCGGCGGCCACCTACAGCGGTGGCCTGGCCCTCATGTGGTTCGGGCAGCTGCTGGGCATGTGCGCCTGGTACTCGATGGTGCAGCTGGGCAGCTTGTCCGAGGTCTCCTCCTTCTCGCCGCTGGTTGCGCTCGACGTCTTCGTGCCCGTGCTGCTCGGCATCTTCATCCTGGGCGAGCGCGTCACGTCTCTCGGCTATGTGGGAATGGCCCTTTCCGCGGTGGGCGTGGCGCTCATCTCCACCTCCACGTAGGACGTCGCAGGGCTTGCCGACTCGGACCCTTCGCGGAGTTCAACGCACCGGAAAGACCAAACGCACTGGAGAAGCCAATTCGAAGACGCCTGCAAGACAGTGCTGGTCGTGCCTGGCCTCTGTTCCCCACTGGCAGGCACCCATGCGCAACGCCGGAGGGCAGCTCCGCCTATCTGAGTTACGTCTCCGCTGCTCTGCACGTTTCGTCAGGCTGCAGATGTTCGGGCTGCAGACGGCAACTCAAGCTGAGCGCAGGACTTGGGCGCTTGCTCGTTGTGCGGTGCTGCCTTTTGGAAGATTTTATTACGTGCACGGCCGCGGGCTCGCAGTGCTTATGATGGCCCGCGCAGCTTTCGAATTGCTCCTGGTCCCGCGCACGTGTGTGCTCGCCCCTGTCGCCGACGTTCCTCATGCATGGCCATGGCCGGCCGGTCGAGTTGTCATGGCCAAGCGACACTAGCGTCATGTCACCGCCTTTCGACTAGTCGCGGTATACGTAAACTAACGCCAGCTAAATACAGCGCAATTGCAATCGCTCGAGTCGCCTGCAGCTCTAGATCTACAGTGGCTACAGCGGCTCGTTGTAGCCATATATTCAGCGCGATAGCCATTGCAATTGAGAGCGCCGGCGCGCGCCATGGTGGCCACTGCAGCTGCATGGATTCAGTCTTACGATCGGCATGTGCATGCGAGCTCGAGCAGCGATGTCCACTCCGCATATGCATGCGCAAACGGTATCGATGGAGTCAATCCATGCATCCTGCGTTTCAGTGAAATACGTAGTTGGTACTCGACTCGGAGCTGTAGCCACTGGCAGAAATCGAGATACCGTATCAAAGCCAGCGCGCCTTTCTCCACAACGAAAACCCACACCTGAACTTCAGTGAAGAGAAGGGCAGAGGACAACTACTACTTGTTATTTTGTCCCGAGCCTTAACAACAGCCCAAAGGATAACAACAAGGTCAGCAACAACAATTTTTGAGCGCTGTTAATAGTCAGAGTGTCGAAAATAATTCTAGTGCCATTGCATGTTCCTTTGAGTGCTGGATTGTTGTGTCCGATCCCTCGAGCTCCGCGGGAGGGGGAGGCAAACATCTTGCACCTGGAGTTCAAGTTGGTGATTAGGGCGGCTGGCTGCCATGCACGGGCGCGCGGCCGCTGCCCGCCCCGTGCCTGTTCCTTTTGACCAGCCGCCTTGTCTTTGGCGCGTTCGCTGAGCTCAGTCGAAGCGGTTTTACCCACCACCACCCCTGCTTCCGCCGGACGATTTCTGTTGTTGTCCCGCCCACCCACGGGAGCAGGCTCTGACGGCGTCGTTTGCCCTCACCGGGTGGGCGGCTGCCCGAAGGGGGGATCCCCATGCATACGTGAGTCTGAGCTTTAAGCTGTGCGCATACTGTCGCAGCCTGCTGAGCCCCACTACGCCGGGGGGTACGACAGTACCAATCATATACTAATCGAACCACTGAGACCGTGTAGATCACCGATTCGCCCCGAAAGATTATCAAGCTCTGAGGGCTCACACCACAATCTTGAACGTTCACCCAGCCCACTCGGTCCACGACGCAGGTCTGAGGGCTGAGAAGAAGTCACTGCTGGCTCGCTCGGGTCCGAAGCCTGGCGCTCCACACTGTGGCAGCCTGGACCACAGGCAGACAGTTGCTCTGGCCTGACCGTCATGTGGTTCGGGCAACTGCTGGGCATGTGCGCCCCAGGCTGGTACTCGACGGTGCAGATGGGCAGCTTGTCCGAGGTCTCCTCAGTAGTAGAGAGTGGCTACTCCGAGTGCAGCCCCCCTCCTCACTGCGCGTTTGATGGGGTGCGCTCTGAGCAGTCACTATCAACTACTGGCGCCAGCATGATTGGTCAAATCACATCGAACCGTATCCAACGTCGTTACGCGGTTAGCTTACGAGTGGACATTAATACATGATGGTCGGACTATGCGATGTATGATTGAAGCATGCTCGGAAGGTGCCACAGTGAAGGCTTGAATTGCTGCCGAACGGATCACTGCCAGCTGTGTAAGCGTCACTTGCGCCTCGTCACCTCAGGTAAGGCTTTGCCGCACGGGCGTCCCAAGGTCCGTGAGGAGCCTCTGATCTGAGATCAACGTTTGGTGTGCTTGTACGAACGTAAATGCCTTCAAGTTGTTGTGTGTCCCAGGAGACTCTCGGAGGTCAATGTGTACTAGTCGTACTGTTGCGCCTGAACGCCGTCTGACGTGTCCGCGAAGCGGTCAGAATTAGTAAGTGGGACCGATGCACTGATTGTTTCCCCGGCAGACGGCAACGGTACTATGTAGGTCAGGCAACTTCAGGCTCTCCACGCCCCTCACAATTGCAGCCTGCCACGGCTAGTGAGGCAGTGTGCTATCAGGTGCGCTAGCTTGCAGGTCGTCGCACGTCCCGCTCCTGCAGCGGCTCTGCTTTGAGGGATAAGCTTTGGCGTTTTGTACTTGCACAGTGTGACGAGAGTTTCGCTCGCCGCAATACCAGCCTGGGACGACGTGGTGCCGCTGAGGTTGTCCACCCGCACTGCACACTGCGACCACACACCTGTCTGGAAGATCTCCATGGCCGTGTCGCTCAGAGCGAAATCATAGCCGCTCGGGGACGCTTGTGCTCGCCATCCTCCATGCCACTGGCTTCAGAACAACGCCAATGGCTGCAGGAGGTCGACCCTGCGGACACAGATGGCCGATAAGTCGTCGGTAGTCGCTGAGTCCGAAAGACACTCCCTCGACTGCACAATTTTTTTTATGAATTTACGCGTTGAGTGAAATGTATGCTGAGATGATGATTGCGCACACCCTTGACCTCGAGAGTTGAACATGGGATTGATGAGCCCCACACACGCCCCAAAAGAGACCTGTGCCTCATACTTGGGCTGACGGTGTCACCGTAGCGTGGTACAACGGGGTAGGCTGAATGTGCAAGTGTAGGTGTGCCCCCTTATGAAACACTGGCAGGTCAGCATAAAGAGAAGCTGGCCCCTTGAAAGAGTTCCTGTGACTCGCCGAAAGCATTACGCAATCACGATGGCATCCGTTCGCAGGTGGGGGTCGCCCCATTTTCTGGGTGACTTGGTCGGCGACAGCACTGCTGATGCCATTGCATGGTCACGCCAGCATCGTCACAGCAGGGAGAGACGGTCGCACAAGTCACGCACGGCTTTATTGCCTTCTGCTCCAACAGAGGCATTGAGTGCAGCGTTCTGCTCATCACCCCAGGAGATGGCGGGCTCGTCGTCTGGCTGCTTCTTGATGGCTGTCAGCATGCGCCAGGCTAAGAGCCGCATGAAGGGGAGATGAGGGGTAGCCACAGCCTTGTTTGGCCACGTCAGCTCCATTCCAAAATACTTGGAAACAGCAGCTGCCTCCTCAACAGAACGGTCTTCTACGCGCCACTTGCGCACAGTTATATTGCCACCAATGCCAGGAAGGAAAATCAGCGCATGGTTATCAAAACCGTCGTGGGCATCTTTAGGCAGGACGAGGTAGTTGCGGGGCTCAGTGTAGAAGTTGTCAGGCAGATGCAGCTCGGCAGCAATCTCACTGGCCAGCCTCGAGAGCTCTGACGGCCAGATGTGAGCAAGAGTGCAGGCCTCCAGAGGAAGGGGAGGCGCATCTGGTGCATGCAGCATGGTACGTGCAGTCCACACCTTCTTGTCATCACCCTCTCTGCTTTCAACAAGTCCGTAGTATTCGAGTGTGCGCACCTTGAGCTCAATGCGTGCTTTCTCGTCAGCAGAACGAGCAGAAGCGCGGGTCGGCGAGCCCCTGGATGCTCCAGGCTGCACGATAAAACGGGCAAGGCGTTGCTTTTCATCCCTGGCCTCAGCAGTCTCCATCGCTGCTCTGAGCTTGGTGAGCTCTGCACCTTGCTTGTCGATCGCTGCACCCTGCTTGTCGATCGCTGCACCTTGCTTGTCGAGTATGGCAACCACCTTGGCATAGCCAGCCTCGCCACCGACTGCAGGCCTCGGAAGGGGAGCGAGGGATTGTGAAGGCCTGAAAAATGGTGGCAACACAAACAGCAGCACGCAGCCGCAAGCGTCAGCTGCCTGGATACCAGCCCAACTCACCAGCAGCGCCCCCAGCACTATCAGCACCCGCAGGTGCTGCAGATAAATGGAGGGCAGGAATTGAAGACAAAAACAACAACACGGGCCGACTGAGAATGCAAGAAGGCCAGCAAAGCACCCAAGCCTAGCTGCCAGCACCCTGCGGGTCGGCTGCAGCAGCCCCAGCGGGCATCAAGGGCGCGCAGCACGGGGGACGGGAACTGGACACAGCACCGGGGTGGAGCGGTACAATTACGGGGGCACCCCCTAGCCAACCCTCGACAGCAAGTGGCCAGGCGGCGGAGAGAACGCATCGGCGGCGACAATAGAAGGTCGCCAGCAAAAATCACGTGAAGTGCCGATCGCAAGAAAGGCGAAAAGAACATCGGCCGCCTGATGGTGCAAACACCAGCACGGGGGCGGAAGCGGCGCACCGCGCGGGGGCACGTCCTCGTCAACCCCGCACACCATGTGGCCAGGCGGCGGAGACAAAACATCAGCGGCGGCGGCAGGGAGATGCGTCGCGCATATCAGGCGAAGCCTGCGCATCACGCAAGTGGCAACACTGACATGCAGCACAACGGCGGGATACAAAAGGGCGGACGCACCTGCTCCAGCCGCGGCGAGACCTCCAGTGCCTGCAGCAGAGAGGTCGAGCAGGACAACGGAGGAGGCATGATGGAGATGACATCGGGCTTGAAGGGGGCGCGCAGCACGGGGGAGCGCGACATCCGCACAAAAGCTCGCCCCCGCAATGCGGCAGGAACGCGCAGAGAACGTACCTGTGGCGGCGGGGAGCTGGATGCGCAAGTAACGGTGGGCTGCTCCAGGGAACGGGGTCGAAAGCGTGGTCGCCCCAGCGACCGAAAACGTACCCGCCACGCCAGGCTCGGGTTCCACGGCATTGACATAGACAGCGCAGGCAAGCAGGCGCGACACGCCCACGAGGAACCCGCCAAATGCGCGACTTTCCACGAGTGCTTCGAGAACCTGCGTCTTGGACATGTCGCCACACAGGCACGGAGCGTGCTCGTAGCTTTCCATATCCCCGACTTTGACAAGGAAGAGCGGCTCTTCCGCCACCGCGGCGCCACCCGCGCCAGCCGAGGCCGCCATCTCTGTGTGCAAGTCCTTGCTCGAGCGGAGCACTCTTTGGGCGCAACTACGGGCCTCAGTGCGGCTTGTCGCAGGATTGCCCGTTATCCATCGCACAGCGGCGGCCGTGACGGCGCGAGCTGCTGTGCCTGCGGGGGATGCCAGGAAAGGGCGCCGACGCTGCAATCAAGACTCCCTCGAAAAAAAGGACAGAAGATTCAATTCGCATTGACTGGCCAAGCGCTGAGGCCCCGAGGCTTCCGCGCGCCCTATTCGCGCGGCATCGCACGATTCCCGACGACGGACAGTCGCTCCAAACGCCCGAAGTTTGGGACCCTGCAGTGCCTGCTACAACAGGCCTGCAGAGCCCTACTCCCCTTGCCGCGCACAGGCGCCTTGCTGGACAGGACGCGCAGGCGCGGCTGCGCGGTCTTGCGGCGGCGCCGGACCAGTAGCACCGCTGCCGCCACCAGAGCGATACCTGCAACCCGCCGCCAACGCCCCCAGCGATGGCAGCAACATTAACACCGCCCTCGTTCGAAGAAGGAAGCGGCACGAAAAGGGCAGGAGATGGGGAGGGGGGCACAGGATTGGCTGCGACAGTGACTGCCGCTGCGCCGACCGTCACAGCATCCGCTGCCAGTGGGAGATTTGCAACCACGGCCAGCTGCGCCACAGCTCCCGTCAGCGAGGTCAGGAGATCAGGGGCACCCGCGACCGCACCCACAGAGCCGACGAGGGCGCCGGTGCTCACAGCTGCGTCCGTGTCGACGGTGATGATGGTCTCAATAGTCACGCCGCTGCCGCCCTGCAAGCGGCGCCTCCTGCCCCCGCCCGCTGCAGCCGCGCCGTAGTTGCCAGGCCTGTTCACCTCGTCAGCGAACGAAAAGTACACGGTGACACCGGAGGCCAGGTCAGTGACCGAGCGAATGTTGACGAACACGCCGCGGGGAAGGGTCGTCAGCTGCGAGCCGGCTGGCGTGGCGGAGTTCGAACCGTTGCGCGCCGCGCTCGCGTTTGCAGTCGTGGACAGCCCGCTGAGCGTGAACGCGCGCATGATGAGAAGGAAGGGACGCAGCGCCGCAGTGCCGGCGCGCTGCAGCGCCTCCATCGGCAGCCCGCTCACTGTGAACGCCACGCTGACGGAGGCGCGGGCGACACCAGGGGAGGAGATTGGAATAGCCCCGCCGCTCACCGCGCTCACGTCAACGGAGGGGATTGGAAGGCGTGAGCGGGAGGAAGAGGGGGTTTGCGTCGCAGTCGCCGTGATGGTGCTACTCGGGCTTGCGCCCGTGGACAGCGAGCTGGTTGCGGAAGGCGTAGGCGTCGCAGCAGCGGTGCCGGCTGCAGTCGTGGTCGCATCCGGGCTTGCGTCGCCGGAGGCGCTGGCGCTAGCTGATGACGAGGGTGGCGCGCTTGAGCTTGGAGGCATGCTTGGGCTGGCGGACAGCGACGGAGTTGGGCTCGGGGAAGTAGGAGGCGCGGAAGAGGCGAGCGGGGCCGCATCCCAGCCGCTTGCCTTCAACACTGCCCAGGTCGCGAGCTCTGAATACGGGTATCCGTCGACGCCGTCGCGCTCTTCGTCGCTTTGACCCATCATGCGACCCAGTGCCCCGATGCCCATATTGCGCTGGGCGTCTGCAAGCCACCCATCGAGCGTGCTCAACGCCAGGCCCAAGTCGACTGTCGCGTCGGAAGGCGCGCTATCTGAGACGAGGCTTGAAACGCCACCTGACCTCAAATCAACTTGCTCGGTGACGCGGCCCGTGAAAGATGCGAAGAAGCTGGGCACTGGCCGCGGCGTTCCGCCAAGGCGAAGCGCGTCGCGAGTGGCATTCCACACGCCGGCAGCTGCGGGGCAGGTCCAGGCCGTGTAGTCGGTGCTGGTGGCGCCCTCTTGCTGGGTGTACAGAGCGAGCAGGTCCAGCATGCAGGCGCCATCTCTCGTCACCACCGTTCGCAGGAAAGCAGAAGTCACTGTGGATGCGGCTGCCACGTCGTTCGTCAGGCTAGCGAGGAAGTTAGGCACAGTATCTCGGAGGCACGTGGACAGCCGGCCGAGTCCGTCGAGCAGCCCACCGCCGAGACCATCGCTGTCCAATGAAGAGATCTTGTCCTGCAGGGCAGCCAGTAGCTCACCGCCCCACTGAAGCGGCCGGGCGAGGCGGTCACGTACAAATACCGACGGGATCAGGCCGCTGCCCAGAATCATGTTCCTGAATGCGGCTGCCACCTTGGTGGCGTAGTTTCTCGCCAGCTCCCAGGCCAGGCCTGGGCTGTCCCCCAGGCTGTGCATGCTGCACCAGCTGCCGTGGATGCCGTTGCACTCATACGCAGTGCCGGTCAGAGCGCTTCCGCTGTACAGGTGTTCTCGTGCTGGGGGCAGCGAGGCAACCAGGTCTTCAAACCGCATCTCGGGAGGCACTACCACTTCCGCGCCACGCAAGCGCAGCTCAATCTCCACGTAGCGGGCGCGCAAACCCGGGGCCGACAACTCGTCCGGACCGTAGCCCTCACGGCCCGCGTAGGAGACGATCCCCTGGACTGTGGGCAGGTTTGCTTGGAGGCTCGTGGTAGTGAATGCCCAAGCTCGCGGCTGCGGGTGTGCGTTAGAAGGGTCTGCCGCAGCCACCACCGCAGCGCTGGCGTCGCCTGCCTCAAGTTGGTAGACGACAGCGCTGTGGATCCCGCGCACCGGCAGCTGCGCGGGGTCTGCCGGCACTTAGTTTGCAGACCCCTCGTCCCACGACAGCGCCACGCCAGCGCAGTCATACTCTGACAGAGCCATGCTGGACGGCGCGGAGGGGTCGCCATCCGCGTCGTGAAACAAGTCAGCAGTCGCGCAGGGCCCAGCCAACAGCAAGCCCCTCACGCTGGCGGCGCCGTTCGCGGCGGCTGCCAGCGCAACGGGTGGGGCAGCCAAGGCGGGCGCGTAAGGGTCTGCGTAGGCAGCCAACAAATCCAGCTTGCTGTAGCCCTGGTTGACTGAGGCGCCGGGGGACGAGCCCCAAGTGAGTGCGGCCAGGGCTGTCGTGTCTTGGTGAAAGGACGCTGTCGCAGCGCTGGCTGGGAACA
>Ga0208629_101304_pt1 | contig 10460 bp, 3 predicted proteins | sample LakWasMet19_HOW5_2_FD_183865 | JGI IMG/M metagenome (GOLD analysis project Ga0208629, IMG submission 183865) | Freshwater sediment methanotrophic microbial communities from Lake Washington under simulated oxygen tension - Sediment Metagenome... | ecosystem: Environmental > Aquatic > Freshwater >...
TCACCTCAATCAACACCGTTGGCAACACGTTCATGTCAACAATGGCAATGAACCCGGGACCATCACCTTCCAGCAATTCGAGCCGGCTCGGAACACGCGCGAATGCACGGCGATCGACTTGCACGGCGATTGCTACCACGTCCGGCGCGGCGATCGGTTTGATCGCCGCCGACGCAAAAACATGAATTGAGTTTGCGGACCGCGTACCGGTACTGCCAGTGCACGCGCCTCAAGAGGAGGGCTGCGCATCGTCCTGTGATTCCTGATGTCCTTTGCATCGCCCGACACCGAAGTCGCTGCCGTCGCGCTGGCGCTCCACTAACTCGAAGAAATTCCAAGGGGGCCTTGAAAGACGCGACGCGGCTCCCTTGCAATCGATTGAGGTCGCGCGCGTTCTCGATTTCCTCATCCCACCGTGGTGATTTCTCCCGCTCGAACCAGCGAATTCCGATGCGCTCGCCCAGAACGTTGCCCGCAAACACGCAGAAGCCCACCAGCACCGGCATCACCAACGCGTCCCAGCTCACAACTGCGGCAAACGTCGGCGTCGCCGCAGCCGAAGCTCGCCGGCGCTCTCGAGCAGCCTAAAAAAGCGTCCGCGCCTGAGGCGAACGTGTGAAGCCATTTGCGTTTCGAGGGAGGCTCGCAGCGATTGGACTTGAACTTGCTCGCCCGCGCCACGCACAAACCGTTGACACGGTGTCAATGACATCCCGAAATCTCAACCGCCGAGCTTGCACGACAGCTCCAAAGCCCAGTTCACCGACTGAGCGCCGAATGGAGTTGTACCTCACAGATTGTTCTTTGACTTGATTCCAACATTGCGTGCGTGCCGCGCCGACCTTTCAACTTGAAAGTTTCAAGAGTCGACGACACGGGGATCGGGCCCCGTGCACAGCGAGTTCGACTCAGTTCGTGATGAACGGGGCCGTTCTTGAAGCTGCAGTCATTCGAGGCTCTGTGAAATACACCAGCTGCCAACACGGGTCACAGGGCTAGTCAAATCGCGCATCGCGCTCCAACCTGGCCGACGATTGCACCTTTCGATTGCGTCGCGTCACGACAACCGGCCGTGCTGTTGCCGACATAGGGCATGGATGCCAAGCGCAGCCTTCACCTCAACGTGGCTGCTGCTGCATGAGGCTAGCGCACACGCCGCCACACCCGGGGGCGTGAAACGATGGGGCTCCACGCGCTGCTGGTCGCAGCCTTGTTAGTGTGCGGCTCCTGTCCTGCGAACGCCGCCACGACGCGCTTCGAGGACAACCATATCGTCATCGTGGCACGGTTTGTCCACCCGCAAGATGGTCCTGGTAGACGGATCGCGAACTCATATTTCTTGCAAGGCTTTCCGGCAGACGGAGCAGGGAATACCTCTAGTGCCTCATTCAGCGTGTGTCCTCTAACGCCAGACGGGGGCTCATTTCGAGTGGCAACGTCTTTTGACAGAAGCGTCGTTGCCACGCTGTGTACACTCTCTGCGACAGGCACCGTGGTATCGGACACGGACTTTGCGGCAGGCTTTGCAGGCGCAAAACGAATCGCCGTGGATGCCTCAACCGCCCTCTACCCAAACTTGACTTCTCCTGCCGCTGGCTTCGTTGCGGTCGGATCGCAACACGGCTGGTTGTTATCGCACAGGGCTCCGCTGAGGTACGTGCGGTTGTCGGGCAACTCTTGGAGTTCGGTCAACGCCACCGCGAACGCGCTGCTTGGGCCCGTGACTGCGGCGGCTGTCACCTCGGACCTGGTGCTGTACGTGTCGAACGGCACCGCAGTGATGCGTACTAGCGTAGGCAACGCCAGTACGTATCAGTCGGCGGAGTATGAGCTAGCTGCGGGCATTCCGGTCATCGGCACCCGGCAGATACGTGCCTTATACATCCACAACGACACCACCATCTGGGTGGCCGACTCCGGGCTGGATCCCTCGCGAGCGCTGTGGCGCTACGTGCTGCGCTCGAATAACTCGTGGGTGGCGGCAGGCTCGTATTACCTGGAGTTCGACCCCCGCCCTGTCATCGCCATCACAGGATACACGCCTGCGGGGAGCGACACGCCATGGCTGTTCTTTATGACTGGTTTGACGGTGCTGCGGGGTACGCTGCAGGCTGGAGGCTCTTTGACGACTGAATTGCTGGTGTACAACGACCCGTCCAAGTACAACTTCCTCAGCGTGGTGCGTGCACCCTTGCCGACGGCGCCCGCACCGACGCCGTCGCCAGTTGCGCTAGCATCGCCCTCTTCCGCCCCTATGCCGCTGCGACAAAACCACTTTCTTCCTGGTGATGTGGTTGTCATGTCCGCGATGTCGGACTTCCTGGTGTTCTCCGGAGTCTCACGAGCCTACGGATTGCAGCTGATACCATTGTCGGACGACGGGAGTTTCGTATACAGCCGCTCCTCCACCCTGCTGTCGAGTGGCGCGTATGCGTGCACGCTGTACCCAGATGCGGACTTTTTCCCGACCAACGAGCGACCGTTGCTGATGCGGACTCCCAGCGGCGACGCTGTTACTTTCGTAGCCTCGGCAGATTTCGACGGAACGTCGAATTCCTCATCTCCCGCGTGCCGCCTATGCATGATCTCGGGGGATGACATACAGCGAGTTGCGACGCTATCGGCACAGCACAGCCGCTCTAGCGCCCTCATCAGCGCCACCGCCTCGAACGTCTTCTATAGTGCTGGAGCGGACGGACGCCAGCCACTGACCGCCAGCACTTTCTTCGGTACGACAGCGAGTCCCCTGAACCTGATTACGCAGCTGACGAGCCCAAATCTCACCCTGCGCATAAGCTTCATGGAGGAGGTGTCTGGCACTCTGTACATAGCCACACGAGACCCCGCGCCCGGCGGGATCGCTGTCGCGGGCGCAGGGGGCCGCCCGCATGAACAAATGCGGCTCCCGATCGCTCTGCAGCTGCTTCCAGGAATGGAAGTTGCAACACCTGGCATGCTGGCGGCGGGCAGGGAGCCGCAGCAGTTTGTGTTTGCGGAATCCTCCACGGCTCTGTACTACCTTGACACGGCGAGTCCAGCGGCTGGGCAGCTCTTCGAGTGGCGCTTGGGCGCAGGGGCCCGCTGGAGCTTCGTGCGGTCCGTGGTGCTCAACGTGCAGCTGCGGCTTTTCGGCCTCGCTGGGCGGTGGGTGACGCCGCCGGCCGGGGGAGCTGCGCAGTGGGTGATGTATGCCATTAGTCGCTGGTACGTGCTTGGGTGGAACAGCGCCACGGGAGCCGTATGGCCCGCGTACGTGGCCGACATTGACCTGCAGAACGAAATCTTTGTCGGCATCAACATGGCGCCCATCCTCGCCAGCGCGCTCCCGGCCGCCCCAAGCGCGAGCCCCACCGTGTCGGTCTCCGCGAGCCCATCATGCACCATGACCACCACACGCACGCCCAGCGCATCGCTCCCGTCAAGCACCGTCTCCCCGGATGCCGCAGCATCGCGCTCTCCAACCGCCACAGCCTCCGCAAGTGCGAGCCTCTACCGCGAGGACCACGTGATCTTGGTGCGGGCAGGCTCACCAAACACTACGGTTGTGGAGAGCGACACATCCGTCGCCCGCGTGCAAGACATCCACATTGACATCCGCACCCAGGGCGGATTCGAGGTTGATAGCATTGATTTGCCGCCGGGCGTTCGACTGTCACTGAACGGCTGGACCGGCCGATGCACTCTGGCCCCCGGAGCCGAGCACTTGGACGGCCGAGCAGCATGGGCTCCAGACGGTCGCTCTTTTTTCGTGTCCTGCCACACGAGCGCCGTCGACAGCATCCCTTACACATGGAGCGGCAACCCGACACCGTCCGGAATGATCGTGCGCATGGACCTGCGATCCTCATCTATCAACGCTTTTGCGTTCGTGGAGTCGGGAAGTTCCGCGACCGGATCTGTGGCTGCGCTGAGTAACCAGCAGCTCTACGCAGCAAGCACCATATTTTCTGATGCGCTGACGGGTGGTTTACATTTGGTATCGGAGGGGTCGATAGATGGTGGACTATATATCGATAGGGGCGTGGTGGTGCCGGGGAGTTCAACCGCCAGCACCGTTTGGCGGCTTGTTGTGGATGTGGTTGTGTTCAACAGCACGCTGTACACCCTGCGGGCTCTCGAGCTTGGCGTGTACCGCCACAACGACATTGGAGACGTGGCAGGCTTGCCGCTAACTGAGTACGGATCCCCGCCCACCCTCCTCGTTGCGCTCACACGGACCGTGTTTAGCGATGGGTGGGTGGTGCCGATGGCCGCCTGGCCCTTGAGCATGGCAGTGGCAAATCACAGCTGTGTGTACGTTTCTTTTCAAGGGGTGGACAGGCCGCTGCGCAGCTTCCAGCCTGACCCAGCCACAGGCGTGTGGACGCTGTCTCGGGACTGGCCTCTACCCACGGGGTTTTCCGGCCTGCTGTGGGATCTCCACTACCTTACACACACAACCGAGGACCACCATCCGATACTCTGGACAATCTTTTCTGCGCTCAACGGTGGTAGTTACGTGTATCGCCTGCATACCGATACGGGCGCCTGGACCCTCTTCGCGAGCCTGCCGTGCTGCGGCGCGCGCTATCGCAGCGTGCTCCCGCCGTTCGTACCCTACGTTACGCCGCCGACGCCATCGCCAACCCCGTCCATGACGCCAACCCCTTCCATGACCGCCACAAGCACTGTGTCGCCGTCGCAGTCCGTGAGCGGGAGTGTGACTGGTACGGCCAGCGGTACGGAGACTGGCACGGCCAGCGGCAGCGTGTCCGCCTCGGTGAGCGACAGCGCTTCACTCAGCGGGTCGCAAACCCGCAGCCCCAGCGCACCCGGCACGGTGTCCGCGAGCGCGACCTTGTCCTCGACTGCTGTGCCGCCCAGCGAGCCGCGGACCCCCTCTCCGTCGCTCACGGCGGCGCCGACGCTGTGCGCTGCGGCGTCGGTCTACCGCGCGTCTGTGAGAGCTGCCTTTGTCGTGGCTCCTGCGGCTGCCAGCGTGCTGGTTGCTCAGCACAATGACAGCATCTTGTGGGCAGCGACTACCGGGCCAACGATTGCACTACGGACGTCGCCGCTTTGCTTGATGCGCCTTTCGCTCGCTCTTGCAATCAGTGGGGAGAATCTCGCCGCGGCGCTCCTTCAACGCTTGATGGACGTCGCAGCGGAGGCGGTAGACGAGACCCAGGCATGGACAGACGTCGGCTCAGCATGGTCCCGGTACGCCGGAAATGATACGCTGCAGACTTGTGACGTCGACCTTCACGTCCTCCTTGCCACTGGCACGCGGCAGCTTGCGAGCGCTGCCGGAGCACCGACTACGGCCGAGCAATTGCCTGCCGAACATTCGCGCGCACTTCAGACGGGCAATGAGTCGGCAAGCGGGCTGCCGTTCTGTGCCGCATCCGCGACCTCGGGCACAAGACGTGCGCTGCAAGGCGCCACCAACTCGTATGCCGCGATGGTCACCTTCAACGTCAGCATGGCAGAGGTGGTGCCCCCCGGCGGCTGCCCCGATGCTAGCGCTGCGCGTCAGCTCGGCGCTTCCGCACCTGGCACTGTCCGACAGCTACAGTCCGCCGGCACTACACCTCCCCCTCGAGCAGCGGCCGTTCTAGAGCGCCTGTCTGCGTTCCACAGCGCTGTGACCAATGCGTCACTCTCGCGCGTAGAGCTGAATACGTTGCCCGTCACCCAGCTCTCCGTGTACGCCTTTCTGCTGGCTGTATTTACAGCCCGCGCTGCGGCCATCAACGCGGGCCTGCTTGCGAGTGATGTGGCGTTTTCCATTGCGTCAGTCTCCCCCTTGTGTCTGTCAGCCGAATCTGTTGCGAAAGTCTTGCAGGCGGGTGCCAGCGCAACCCCGACCGTGGAGGTGGCCGTCGGTGGCCTCAGTGGCGCCGCCGTCGCTGGTATCGTGGTTGCGGCGGTTCTCACGTTTGCGCTGGCGGTGGTGGTAGCTCTGTATTTCAAGTTCAGGCGGCTTGCTCGCATCCTGCAGACACAAGCCGCCGTCGCCGCTGCTGCGGGCGCCGACGAGTCTCACCATGCTATACGCCCTTCACCGACAGCCAGCTCGGCGCTTACCGTTGCTGTCAACCCGCTTGCTGCGCTGCCCGAGGCACGTCCCGCAACCTCCGATGCTGGCGACGCGGTGCAGGCCGCATCAGATGGACAGCTGGGCGCTCACATTCCTCCAGTGGAAGCGAACGCTGCAGCAGCGACGCTCTCTCGAGCCACAGACGAACTGCTGGCAGCCTCAGCTCTCCCGAGACCCGCCAAAATGGATCCAGCCCTGTTGCAGATGGCGGCGTCGCAGCTGGTGGACGTGGTGATGCACGAGTTTGCACGCCAAGACCAGGAGGCGGAGGCAGAGCTCGCGATCGCGCAGGCTGCAGCGCTCCAAGTCGCTATGCCAGCTGCCGACTCAGACAGCGAGGCAGCGAGGTTGAGCGCGACTGTTCGTCCCCACTTCGGCAGCCACGGCACAAGAGGTTCTGCAACGCCCGCGCTTGCAGTCTCGTTCAGCCAGCTGCAGGCAGCGGAGCGCCTTGAGTTTGCTGCCACGCGGGTCCGTGATCACCAGCACCGCTTGACGCGAACGCTTGTGCGCCGCGCCACCGCGCTCCTCTCAGAGGCCCTGAGCGTGGAGGTGCATGAGGCGCTCACTGCTACCGCGCTTGCTGCCGCCATCGACATCGTCAACAGTCTATATCGCGAAAGCGGGGCTAGCGCCGAGGCTGCCGAGGCCTCTGATGCGGGTGCAGTGCCAACACCGGCCACATCTGGCGAAGCGAGCGGACAGGCTGAAACACCTGTCGTTGCTGTTGTGGAGCATGCTGACGACCCCACTCCCAGTGCGGAGCTTGCCCTGAGTACTGCAGGGCGCCCCTCAGCGAGTACGGAGCACCTTGCAGTGGCGCCCACCGTGCGCACACACCACCGCGTCGTGTCAGACACAGTGAAGGTGCGGGCGGGATCTACTGGCAAGAAGGGCACGCTCACGGTGGAGGCTGTTGGCGCCGCGGGCGCTACGCAGCGCCAGGCTGCGAAGCTACCAGGGCCGCTCGCTGCGGGCCTCCCGAAGCACGTACTGCTTGCCATTATCACCACCACGCTGCGCGCCACGGCCGTTGAGGTCGAGCGGGTCACCACCCGCATCGAACGGCCCTCGGGCAGCACAGTCCCGGTGCCCGGTGATGCGCCACCGCCTTCCAGCACCGGAGAGCCTGTCAATATCGGGGAATTATTATCGCTTGCAACTGACCCCACCTCGACGATGGGCTGCGCTTCCGTGCAGCGCTCTGAGCCAGCACCCCCTGATGTGCCGGCTGTCGACGCTGACGAGTTCGGTGACTGGGGCGCGGCCCTCAGCCAGCCGGCGCGCCGGAGTGCCTTTGCTCCTCGCATGTCTGGTGCGCGTCCCTCGGGAAGCTTCTTGCCTACGGGTGGCCCCGACATCTTCGAGGCGCGGCCGACTGGCAATTCTGCCGGCGCCGTTGAGCTTGCCGTGTTGGATGGCTCAGCCACCGGAGGGGTCGCGATGGCTGTCACTTCTGCAGCGGCTCCAATGGCAGACTTACAGTTGACCGCGGACGTCCTTGCAAGCATCAGAGAGATGGGCACTACGATGGCGAGCAAGGCCCTTCTGCTTGCACTGGTACCACCTCCCGAGCCAGCCGGGCAGGCTTCGGTGCCGCAACTGCGACAGAGCTCCTCTCGCGCTGCGGCGATGCACAGCAGCGCCAAGCGCGGAACTGCCGTGTCACATCGCAACGCCCGAGACCCGACTAGTCTTGCGGCGGTGCTTGCCCGCGGCGGCGGTGCTGCGCGCGCCTCTCCCGATGACAGCCGCTTTGGCGATGCAAACCCGTTCATGCTCCGGCAGCTCGCAGCCGAGCGCAGACAGGCCAAGTCCCGGGCCGCACTGGTTCACGTGCCCTCCTTTCGGGCGTTCCTGAGCTACCATCTGCGCGCTTCTCTCGCTCTCTGCTGCGCGGGGCTGGCTTGGCGCGGCGGGCACCACCGCAGCCACATGGACGTCATTGACGCCCTGCTTGCTGCTCACATGATCGACGCGACAGATGCAGCGGAGCGGCGAGCGGCTGCGAGCGGGCAGAGCGGCCGGCACTGGCAGCGCAAGCAACTGAGGGCTGGGGCGGAGGTGCAGCTGGCGATGTTTGTCAAAGCTGACACTGGCACTCGCAAGAAGGCGTCGCAGCAGGCCGCCCAGGCTGCCGCCTCGCGCGCCACGGCGGGCTCTGAGCCCGCGTCTGCGCTGCCTCCCGCCCCTCACAGCGGCCGCCATCGATCCACGGCGCGCACACTGACCCCACAACTATCGCGCGCCAACAGCATGGCCGCTGCGACCAATTCTCCACGCCCCACCGCAGCTCTCGCATGGGGTTCCGCCAAGCTCCTGCTCTGGTCTGCTGAGAGGGGCTCTGATACCTCCTCACCAGCCCCTCGACGAGGGTCCGAGCTCTGGATGGTCTCCCCGCTGCAGGCTGCCGCGGCCGCAGCTGCATCTGCTGCGCAGGGCGCCGCGGTAGCGGCCACGGCTCAGCCAATGGGTGAAGGGAACCTGCGGCCCCGCTCGAGTCGATCGGTCTCTGGTGCGACGGAAGCCAAGTCAGCCTCAGCGCCTTCGGGATACAACCCCCAGCCGGTGCCTGCGATGCGTCGGCAACTGCTCAGCTTCGCTGTGCGTCCGGTGTCCGCGAATGGCGTTCACGAGGGCGCTGGCGCCGGCAGCAGCAGACGTGATGTCTCTCTTGCCTCGCACACCAGCGGAGATATTCAGACATCTGCCTCTGCTCGCTCAATAATTCGGGACTCTCTTCCCCGCGGCTATTCCAAGCAGGTGCTGCTACCCCCCGCTCCCGACACGGCGACGGGTTCAGCCGTTTTGGCACCGCCGCAGGACGTGTGGGGGACAGACGATGTTGCGGAGAATGCCGCGCTAGCATTCGACACCGCTACTCGCAGCAGAGGCGCAAAAGTGAGCATCGGACTGGCGGTGCCGGCTCCGCCGCGCAGCCTCCCGGCTCCGCCGCGCAGCCTGCCCCCACCGCCCTTGCGCTCTGCCCCGCATGCTCCGCTGCCCCCTCGCGGTGCCGGCGCCCCCGTGCTGCTTGTGCCGGCCCATCCGATCACCATTCGGCGGCACCGCTTTCTGGCTAACAGCGCCCCTGTGGACGTGCCTGCGCAGCGGGGTGCTCAGCAGGTCGCGGCCCCAGCCGGTGCTTCTAACCAGGATCACGGGCAGGAGGCGGCGGAGGATCCAGCGGCACTGGAGCCTGCGCACCGTCACAGCCACCGGGAGAGCGTCGGCGTGTTCGAGGACGCATGGTCGTAGCGGCTCCGTTGCGGGTACCAGTGCAAGTGCCGCGCGACATCCAACTGCCCATTTTTAACCACGGCATTGCACCACACCAGTACACGCCGTTTTGAAACGGCGAGCTGAGGCTCTACGCTCTTGTTCCTCATGCCCCACGTGTCCGTCGTATATCCTCACACCACCATCCTGCTGTCCATCCCGTCTCGCAAACGTCCCGCTTGTCTTCCGTGCCATGCTTGTGTGGCGCCACATTCCGCTGTCCGCAGCGAGAGCTTTGCCACGGGAAATCGACCCCCACTGTCAAGCTCCTGGATGCACCCGCGCGTCATCCTGCGTTCATGCAATTGTCGGCTGGTGTCCGCGTTGCATGCTCGAGGGCCGCGTTGTGCCGTGGGCCGCACGAAACCGATGGCAGGCTGGGGGTTGACAGAACCCACCGGGCGATTGCTACTACGTTCCATTTGGCTGACATTGCCTGCGCACCTGCGGGCTTGCGCAATTGCACGTCAGGGGCGCCACCGGGGCGCAACAGCTGCCGCGGTGCCGGCGTTGTGTGTGCGGCGCACGTGCGGGGTGCTTGCGGCTATTTCTGCTGCTTCAATTATGTGCGAGAAGACCGTCTTGATGCAGCACGGCCCGAGTTGTCTGAATGCAGCACGACCCGAGTTGTAACAGTGCGATGTTACACTGCTCTATTATGCTTTGGGCCTGGCCATGGCATGCGCATCGTCTGCTCGTATGCATGGCACACAGCTACGCGTACGATGGCTACAGAGCTGTTTTGGATCACGGCGTGGCCATGGCCGCGAGCTCGAGCGCGATGATTGCGCGAAACTTGCGTGCTGACGTCGACGGTGCGGTGCACGTGGCCATGGCTGCAACCGCCTACAATGCATATGCACAGTTTTCGGGAGTTCCTCGAGTCGCGATTGATGACGAGTTTCGTCGTCCCTCGAGGCGCCCGATCGCGATTCGACAAGCATACTCCCGTTCGCCTCGATTTCTTTCAATCGTACACGACGTTTTGACCCGACAATCAAGTCGCTTGCCCCGCGGCCGGTGTGCGACGGCGTCGAGAAGTTGAAGCGGTGACTCAGCGCTGCAGAGAGCTGGATGCCGTCGCCGATACGCTTGCAGCCGC
>Ga0208629_101306_pt1 | contig 10448 bp, 9 predicted proteins | sample LakWasMet19_HOW5_2_FD_183865 | JGI IMG/M metagenome (GOLD analysis project Ga0208629, IMG submission 183865) | Freshwater sediment methanotrophic microbial communities from Lake Washington under simulated oxygen tension - Sediment Metagenome... | ecosystem: Environmental > Aquatic > Freshwater >...
TGCAGCGCGGCGGCTGCGAGGCTGCGGGGACCCACCCCGTCGTTTCAGGGTCGGCTTGCGAAACGCCTTGGCGGCGGGCAAGTTGGCGGAGCGTCGCGGGTCGCGCGTTGTTGGCTGTAACGCGGCGTTTCATTCTGCGAAACGCGGCGTTTCACTGGCGTTTCACTTTGCGAAACGCTGCAAGTTGGTTGCGAAACGCGGCGTTTCACTTGCTCTGTGGCTGCATTGCTTCAACGCAACCGTTTACGCGATTCACATCGAAGTTTAATTTGGCTCATATTACGAGCGTTTTGTTCCTGGAAATAGCGACCCGGGCGACCCTCGTGTGCCCTTTTGAGGATCAGGCTTTTTTTCGATTTTTTCATCTCGAACTTCGCTGGGGGGCGGCGTCCGATGTAGCCGACGCCTCAGGCACCTTACCACATAAACCCAACATTGTGCACTTATTGCTCCGATGGGAGTTCGCACGTTGGGGGTAGGGGGGCTACATTCGGATGCCAATGACCACCCAGTGGGTTCGGGCAAGGGCGCGAGCTCTTGCTTGGCGGGGGGGACTAGAGAAGCGTCGTGCGGGGGTGGCCTGGCCCCATTTCAACGTACGGGGTATAAAACTGGTCCTAACTCGCCTGGACAGCGGTGCCGGCTCGATCACGGTCGGAAATGTGAGGTCGCCAGCTTAGGAGGCGGCGGCTCTGGCGCCCACCCCCCCTTTTTTGGAGTTGCTGCGCTGCCGGCTTGTCGAGCCTCGCTCTTCCTCGACGCTTTTTTGTTTGTTGGCGGGCTGGGATGCCGACTGTTGCGACTCGGAACTAGGATCCGCGCTTCTTTGGGTTAACTTGCTACTGTGGTTGCGGTTTTGTACCTCGTTTGTATCAGCGTATATATCAGCAGGCTTCGTCTGCTTCCTTTGAAAAACGCCTATCATCACCGATTTTCACTACTTAGTTTCTTTTTCCCGTGGAATATGGGAGTGGTTCCAACTCACGCAGTGGTCCGTTTGGTTTACCGCGGTAGTGCTGCCAGTGGACCATGTTGGCGGCCGCGTGACGAACTGTGACACCGCCGGCGAGTCGAAAATTGCGAGTCGAAAACGTTTACACACAGGCTACGGAAACTACTACATCGCGATCAACGATTCCCTGGGCCGCGACCGAGTTGCTTGGCGAGTGCCGGCGTTCAAGTTGTGTGGAGCGCTCTGCACAGCCTGACCACCTCCTGATGGCTTCGCGAAAGTCGTGCCCTTCACCGTGCTGCGTGGTTGCCAAGCGATTCTCGGCCCGCGCGTCTCACAGTAGCTGCTCCTCCATATTAACGAGGGCCTCCACGATCTGCAAATACGAGCGCTTGTCGGCGGGCATCGAGGCCCGGATGCCATCCAGAGTGAGCGTGTGTGCACTTCCATCACCGTCCTCCACTAACCCTGGCTCCTGCTCCATGTCCCCACCGAACAGCGCCTCTTTGACGGCATGGTATGTCCGCTCAAAGAGCGGGCCCCCCAGGTTAGAGAGGCAAAGTCTGCGGTACTTGTCCACACGCTCGGACAGCGGGCCTAAGTGCAAGTGCTGCAACGACGCCGAGGCCTCTCCCACAGCACCGTGCACGCCATGGGGCTGGTATGCAGCTGCATCCAGCGCGTGCAAGAGCTTGAACTCTGTTGCCACCGGCAGGCCGCCCTTGCCCTCCGTACTGCTGTAATCAGCGACGGTGTGGTCGGCGCCAACCTCGGACTCCGCGCCGCCGCGCAGCTGCGGACCGAAGGACTTGGTGACGTACCGAGTGCCGTAAATGTCCTCATCGTCATCGTCCTCATCATCATCTGTATCCTCGTCAACTTCAGGAATGGCATCGCCGCCGGCTCCCACCCCGGCCCTGTGTTTGAACGACACGCCGCCCTCCACGTCGCCGTCCTCGTCGCCGATATCATCCTCGTCGTACGTTTCTGGACTCTCGGCGTCCCCTGACTCTGCGCTCGCCGTCTCAACCGTCACAGCGTGCGGGTCGGATGTGCAAGCGGGTGCCGGCGCCTGTGCTGGGGCATCGGTGGTGCTCCGTGCTGCTGAAACCAGTGGTACATCAGTACCGGGCGCGGCTGCGACCGGATATCGCGGCGCAGGCAGCAAACCGAACACGGCCGGATCCCGAGATGGGCGAATGGGACGCTCGTCCGCAGGGCCGCCGGTCGTGCCGCTGCCATCGGCAAAATGGTCATCTGACACTCTTGCGCGTGAGCCCGCGGACGGCGGAAACGGGTCTCGCGAGAGCGGGATAGACGCAGAGACGCTGGGCAAGGCGGCGGAGACGGGCCTGCTGCCGCCAGCGGCGGACGAGGCGCGAATACCGGCGACCCCACCCGCGGCTGCATGCCCGCCGTGCATGTGTACGCCCGCGTCCACCGCAATCTTGCGAGCCACCTCCAGCGAGGCGCGCAGGCCGTTGCAGCGCATGGTGGAGCGCATCAGCTCGGCGCGCAGCTCCTCCTCCGCGGTCTTGATGTCATCGTCGTCGGCCTCGCCGCTGTCCAGGCCCAGGCGCTTGCGGGCGGGCTGCGGTAGATGCCGCTGGGATGCGCCAGGCGGCACGCGGCTGCTGCTGCTGCCAGCGGGACCAGCGCCGCGGCGGGGAGGCGACGCAACTTGCTCACGGCCGGGCGCGCCTGCTGCCCGAGCCCCGTGGCCACCGCCCCGCACAGACACCACGACCAGCGGCTGGCCACCGGTGGCGGCAGAGGCGGCGCCCGCTCCGTCTCGCGCGTCGCCCTCCCCGTCGTCCGTGCTCACCGTGGCAGCGTCACCGTCGTCGTCGTCGGAGGCGTCGCTGCCCACGAGGCCGCCCTGCACAGCATCGAGGATGACGCTGTCTTCGCTGTCCGTGTCCGGCAGCTCGCCGCACTCGTACCCGTCCTCAGCAATACCGCCGTCCTCGCCGCCCTCGCCGTGCGCACCCGCGTCGCCCTGCGCGTACAGCCCATCGACACCTGCCGCCTCTGCGGCCGGCAACGCGTGGTGGCGCGAGTGCGAGGGCAGCTCGCCCGCGGCGCTCTGCGGCCTGGAGCGCGCTGCAGGGCTCTCGGCGATCGGCGACAGCATGCCCGCAGCGGGGCCTGCGCGCGCGGAGCCGTACTTGGAGCCCGGCAGCTCCGGGCCCTGCAGTGTGCTGAGCAGCGCAGTCGCGTCCGCAGCGGACTCTTCAAGGACCGCTGTGTGGATGGGCAGGTGCCCCGCGATGGCCGCGCCCACGCCCCGGTACTGCTCGCGGGCTGCGTACTGCGCGCGCCTGCGCTCCGCCTGCTGGGTCACGGCCGCGTCGTGCAGCGCCTGCCGCTTGCGCTCTTCGTCCGCGCTCCGCTCAGCCTCGCGCCGCACATACACCTTGTCGCGGGCGCTCAGCGCGTCGTAGTGGCAGCCCGGCGGCAGGAAAGCTTCCCACGATACACCGCTGGCGCTGGCGCCGGCGGCTGCGCTGGCGATGCTCGCAGACGCACCTGACGGCGAGGCGCGTTGGCTCGCAGGGCCGGACGATGCGCCGCCTCCGACGGACGGCGAGGGTGCCCTGCCGCTGGATGAGCTGGGCAGCCCGCGAGCGCCCTCTGGCAGGAGGGGCGGCGGCAGCGAGCCGGCGGCAGCAGAGCGCGCAGGCTGCGGCGCGACCGGGGGACGATCGCTGTAGAGTGAGCCCGTCGACGGCTCGCGGCGCAGCGGCACCGCGCTCCCCCCGCCCACGCCGGCGCTGCCGCGTGCGCTGCTGCTGCCAACGACGTCTGCCCTCGCAGAAATGAAAGCGACGCCAGACGGCCCGCCGGCGGAGGAGGGAGCGGCAGAGACGGATGAGACGGCAGACGCAATGCTGTACCTTGCGGACGCACGGTCGTCATCCCTGCGGTCTCGCTCGCCGCCACCTGACCCTACGCTGGAGCTGCGGGGCAGCCCGCTGGCTGCTGGGGGCGTGGCGCCGCTCGGCGTCGCCTTCTTCGCAGCGCCGGCAGCAGCAGATGCGGCGCTGCCGCCGACTGACAGCCGCTCGCGCGAATCGCGGCTGCTGAGCGCACCACCAGCTGCAGCTGCAGCAGCGGGAGACGAGCCCTGGGCCTTCGCGTGCGCGCGGCTGTCGCGCTCGCGCTCCCACTGCTCCAGCTCCGCCACGCGGCGCTTGTCCGCCTCGGCGCGGCGCACCGACAGCACGTCTGCGGCGGCAGCAGCGGGGGCGGCGGCACCGGCGGAGGGCGTGCCGTTGCCTGATGAGCCCGCGGAGCCGACGGAGGCAGCAGCGGAGGCTGCGGGCGACCCTGCCGGCACCCCAAACAAGCGCGCCCGCCGCTGCGCCTCCGCGTCGGCAGACGCCTTCCGAATGGCAGCCGCTCGCGACGCCAGCTGCGACGCCTTCTCGCCGCCCACGCCCACCTCAGCGCTGGAGGGGGCTGCAGGCGCACTCAGTCGCGCACCGCTCAACCCGCTGGCGGCTGGGGCCCCTGCGCGGGCAGCGGCCGCCGGCGCCGCTGCACCGACAGGAATCGGCTTAGCGCCCCCCACAGGCATGCTGCCTCGTCCGCTCGACGGCGCAGCTGCAGGCGGTGCGTACAGCGGCTGCCCGACAGCTATCCTGCCCGGCTGACCCGCGGCCGCACGCACACTTGGCGCCGCAGCGCCGACGGGCTGCTTCTCGGGCGAGGAGCCGTGGGCGCCGGGTCGTCTGTCGCCAGCTGCAGCCGCTGCACCGCGCTGTGGCAAGCCGTCCAGTGCTCCGCCGCCCGCACCACCGGCGACAGCACCGCCGGCCGCCCCAGCGCCCGACCCAGCCACCCGCAGCCGCATGCGCTCCGCCTTGCGCCTGAACTCCTCGCGCTGCTTGGCACGCAGCTCCTTCTCCTCGCGCAGGCGAGCCAGCGCCACCTCCGCGGCGCGTCTGCGCTCCTCCTCCCGCTCCAGCGCCGCCTGCGAGTCCTTCACCAGGCGCTTAGCCGTGCGCGGCGTGAGGGGCCGCCCGTAGGCGTCGTGGGACGGCAGCGCTGCCGCCGCCGCCGCCGCACCAACAGAAATGGGGGCCACCGGCGCAGGCGCTGCAGAGCCGACTGCGGCGCGGTCGGCAGCAGCAGCGGGCCGTGCAAATGCGGCTGCGGCTGCGGGCGCAATGGCGGCAGCTGCACCACCAAGAAGAGCAGCGGGTATCACGGGCCTGACGGCTGCTGAGGCTGGATACAGACCCGCAGCAGCCCCAGCAGAGGACGCCGGCGGCAGGCTGGCAGCGCTGGCTGACGAGGAGGACGAGGAGCCGCCAGCGCCCAGGCCTGAGCTCGCTGGGGCCGCTCCACCGAGCCCGCTGACGCCCGCTGCGTCTGCGAGCGCCTTCGCCACAATGGGCTGCAGCCCCAGGCTGACCAGCTGCTGGTGCAGGTTGTTGGCGTGGGGCCCCAACCCCGCGGCGATCGCCTTCGCCATCGCGTCGCTGCCAGCCCCGGCAGCGCTCGCAGCCTTCAGCGCTGCGGCCTTGAACATCATCGTGCCCTCGCTGATGGGGAGGCTCGCAGCGTCTGCCCGCGCACCCGCCAGCAAGCTAACCGCCCCGGCGCCCGCAGCGGCCGCCGGTGAGGCGCCGGGCATCGAGCCCAGCCCCACAGCGCTGCGGTCTGCGATGTCCTTGATGAAATTGTACACGTGCTTCTTGCAGTACGGCTGCTGCAGCACCTCCGCGACGGAGGGACGCGCGGTCGGGTTCTGCGCCAGCATGCTTGCGATGAGGGCGCGCAGGCTCTGCGAGTACTTTGCGTTAATAGGGGTATACCGGCCCGCGGTGATGCGCTGCGCCAGCGCATGCAGCGAGGACGCCTCGAAGGGGTGCTGCAGCGTGCACAGCTCGTACAGCACGCAGCCCAGCGCCCACACGTCGCTTTTGTGGTTGTACGGCGCGTTGCGGAAGAGCTCTGGGCTCATGTAGTAGGGGGTGCCTGCAGCAGCGCAATGGAGGCATCCAAGAGCATGCTGGTGGCATGGAGCCAGCCGTATTGGCAAAGACCTGCCAGCTCCATGGCAGCCCAGCAGCCGACACGCCCAGATGCGGGCTGCAGCTGCCGCCTCTGCAGGATCGTCACCACAGTTTGCTGCGCAAGTCATGCAGCCCGTGGGGTCCCTACCCACATCAGCAACTCACCGATCTGCGTTTTGGCGAAGGCCATGGTGCCGTCCAGGACCTTGGAGATGCCCAGGTCACCGAGCACGAGGCGCCCGTTGCCCAGCAGGAAGATGTTCTGCGTCTTGATATCCCGGTGCAGCACGTGATTCTCGTGCATGTAGTGGATGGCGAGCGAGATCTGCAAGCAGCAGCAGCAACGGCGGCGGCAGCGGACAGCCCGTGGTTAAGGTGCTGTGTGGACGTCCAATATGGCGCCCCCAAATACAAGGAATGAAGCCATGGGACCGGTGGAGGTCGGAGAATCGACCCTGAAGCCGTTTGTGGTCCGCGAACTCAAGACATTGCATCTATCAGCGCTACCTGTCGCGCCCAGGATCGCCAACGCACCTGGACAAACCAGTGCATAATCTGGTCCTCTTTGATCAGCGTGCCCTTGCTCGCAGACAACCGCGCGGCCAGGTCGCCTCCGTCGCAGTACGTCATCACAATGCAAAGGTTGTCCTTGCCGTTCGCAAAAAACGAGTCCTTGTACGCCACAATGTTCGGGTGCTGTAACCGCTTCATAAGCATGACTTCGTTGCGGCACGCCTCTCTGCAAGGCACAAAGGAATCCACCGAGTCGTCGTCCGCGGTCAGGCAGATGATGCGTCGGGTTCGCCGCTGTCACTCGCTGGTGCGAGGCCGGGAATGCATGCGCCGAGCTGTTGACCAACGCCACACGGTGGCATCTCCACTTCGAGGGGTGATTGCTGCTCAAAGACGCCGCGAACGCAACGTGCCTTTCTTTGGGCGGAATCCCCTTCAACTTGATCACTTTCATCACATACTGCCGCGCCTCTGACACGTGGCGGACCAAGTACACCTTGCCAAACGAGCCCTTGCCAATAGCACGGATGACTTTGTAATCTTCCATCGTACTGGTTGGCGGGCTGCAGGGTGCAGCGCGAGACGAACGCGCTTCTGCAACGCGGGCCTGCACGCCCCGGTCAGCGCACTTCACGAGAACTCATAAGCCAACGCAGCGCAAAGCCCCCACGCCAAGAATGGTATGACAACAAAGTAGCTGTACCGCTTCCGCGCTCCGCGGCGTGCCTTTGGCTGGCGTGACTCCGATTTTTTTGCGACGGACGGATTCGTTTGTCAACTGCGACTCAACTCAATCCGTTGCAGCCAAATTGCGCGTGAACAGCAAGGTGCAAAAGCCGATTGCTGAAGAATCGATGCGCTTGCAGGTTCCAGCTTGAGGGCGTGAAGCCTTACAGCCAACTCACCGAATCGCTGACTGCTCACTGACAATGCATTCTGCGGTTGTCGATGGGGAGGTGCTGAAGCCCTCGGATCCACCCTCGAACTGGTTGGACTGCTGCGCTTGGCGTGATTGGTCGTTTGTTGCGCAGACGTCGTCGCCCCACCGCGCTAGCCAATCCAGCGCCGGGAGGCTGTGCTGCCGAAGTTTCCCGTGTGCCAGGAGCACAGGGCGCATAATGCTCGCAGCGCCGTCCGGAGCATCATTGCTGCCTCCGCTCCCAGGAACTGCCGGTCGGCATAGCGCAAAGTGACTCAAGCGGCTGCGTGCTGGTACATCGACTGACAGTGTGAAGTGGTTCTTCGAGTTGTGTGAAAGCGCACAGGCTGCTTGCACGTGTGCGATGGTTTGTAGCACACCAACGACGTGTGCAAGCGATAGCAAGTTTTGGAGCCAACACTATTGAATGGATACGCTGACTTGTTGGCGCGCGCCAGCGTACGTGGGCCGCTTCGCGAGCAAGTTTGCTCCTTGAGTGATTTACCAGCCCGACGCACCACATGCGGAGATCTACCTAGAGGCTGCAACGCTCAGACCTCGGATACGAACACGTGTGCTTCACTCTGACGCGGTGGACCCACGTAGATAGGCAAGAACTTGACAAATCTGGGACAGCGCCGCATCGCCGCATGAGGTGCAGAATGCAGCCGTTCACGCGCGTCGTGTCTCGCCGAGCTAGGTGCCACCGCATCGCACGAATGAGACAGCTGTCGCATTCGCTTACAGGAGCATACTGCCGGCTCCCGATCACCACATACGTCAGTCCATTGCAGACGATGGGTGTACAAGACAGGTCGCTCAGAGCAGGGACTTGAGCACCTCGTGGCTGCGGAAGAAGTCGATGCCCTCCTTGTTGATCACGCAAATGTGCGGCATCTCGCGGAAGGCCTCGTTGTAGTCGAGGTTGTAGCCCACCACGAAGTGGTCGGGCACGGAGAAGCCGACAAAGTCGGCCTTGTACCCGCACGAGCGCGGCGTGCGCTTCTCGAGCAGCGAGGCCACGCGAACGCTCGCGGCGCCCGCCTCCTTCAGCATCGGGATGAGCTTGCTCATCGTCAGACCTGCCGGCCGGTGGTGGAGAGCGGGGCAGGGGGCGATTCAGTGACAAATTGGGGGCGATCCTGTGACTGTCCTACACCGCGATGAATGCAAGCATCTCTCTGCGGGGACAGCAAAGCAGCGGCAACCGAGGCCGAGACTCACCCGTGTCAATAATATCCTCAACGAGCACGACATCGCGGCCCACGATCGTCTTCAGGTCAATGCCCGAAACCTTGACTGCAATCGAGGAGGGCATACGGTACGGAGGGCGGGCGGTGGGCGCGGTTGTCAAATTGCACCCACAGCTGCCTTCGGCAGTGGTCACTGCGCCGTGAAAACGCACCGTTACCGGTGGACTCCGTGCCTTCGTAGCTCTTCACACGGATATAGTCCACAGTGAACGGCAGGTGTTCGCTCGTGGCAAAGGTGTGCCGGGTGCGCAGCGACCGCGTAAGATCCGTCGCAAACTCGCTCCCGCCCTGCAACCAAAGGTGTGACCGGGGGTGGTTGATGTTGAGGGCTGCACACGGAGGCAAGCGGAGGTGCGAGCTTGGCTTCAGCCAGGCTCCGCACCTTCAGCACCACAAGGATGTGGGGAGTGCTGGTGGGGTACTGCGCGCGGATGTCCTCTGCCAGCTTGTCAGTGCGGTCCACGATCATGCCGTGCGGCAGCAGCACATGCGACAAGTAGCCCTTGTACTGCGGCGGGATGGAGAAGGCCTCCAGCGGGAACTTGAAGTCATCCTCGATGAAGAGCGGCTCATTGCGCTGCAGGACGAAGGAAGCGCCAGCGCAACATGGCAAACAGGTTGGCCGACGCTTGATGGCGTAAAAATTTTCTTCAGATCCCCTGCATGGCCGCGAAAATGGCGCGGTGGACGCTTCTGTGGTCGGTGTCATGTGACTAACGCTCACTGCCGCCTCTGTGGTGGATGCTGCCATGTTAGCGACGGGATGACAACTCCAGCGCCCAAAGAAAGGGAGTCGATCGCAAGGCTGCTGCGCTGTCGTTTGACGCCGATGCGCAGGCTTCGGGTTTTGGAAGCGCACAAGATCGCCAGACGCTGGATTCGGCGGCGAATTTTGTACCGACTCGAATCGGTCCCCACGCTGGGAATACCTCGCTGGTTCTCCGCAAACACTTTTGCCCGTGCTTGCATTCCGCATTCACAAAGCCAACGTATGGGCCTGACAGTCGCCCGCGCGCGGTACTGACCGCGCAGCGCACACCAACGGGCAGCTCCTGCTAGCTTGTTCTCGGCTGTGAGGTGCGGCAATCCTACGGCCACCGTGAAGTTCAGATGTCAGAAATGTCGGACATCCCAACCATGCCGCTGTCCGCGGCGCTGAAGGAGGCGCTCGCCAACGCCAACCTGAGACACTCAGCTGCGGTCTTAGCGCTGCCCCTTGAACAGCTCGCCGGTGGTGGGTGCTTGCGCGCACGACTCATTCTGAAATCTTCGCGAAGCATCGCGCAATATCGACTGCATGCTTGCACATGTGGTCCCCACTCTTCGTACACGCTACAGCGATCGGCGTCAAGCCCGAATCTGCGGCGGCTTATGTGCGAGAGATCAATGCTGCCGTTCACCTCGCACAGCCACGCAGCTCCCGCATTACGGCGGGTCACAGCGCGCTGGAGCTGTATGAGCAGGTGAGGCGCTAACCCTGTGATCGTGTGTCAAGTAGACAGCGCGCCACCGGGGACCCTGTGAATAGTGATCGCACTTTGTCGCTCATTCGCTGCAGCGCGCTGCGCAACACCCGATCGTGACGTTTTGTCGCGAGCTGGACGACTTGCTCGGCGGCGGAATTCAAGTGGGCGACACCACGGAAATATGTGAGCACGCGGCGCAGGGCAGGCCGTCGCCAATTACGCCGCGCTTGCGCCGCCGCACCCCCGATGACCGTGTGGCCCGACGCGCTGCCCACCCCGCTTCTTCCGCTGCTTCCCCCCCCCCCCCCCCCCCCCCCCCCC
>Ga0208629_101307_pt1 | contig 10448 bp, 10 predicted proteins | sample LakWasMet19_HOW5_2_FD_183865 | JGI IMG/M metagenome (GOLD analysis project Ga0208629, IMG submission 183865) | Freshwater sediment methanotrophic microbial communities from Lake Washington under simulated oxygen tension - Sediment Metagenome... | ecosystem: Environmental > Aquatic > Freshwater >...
CGCTACCGTGCCTGAGGTGGAGACGGGCTCAGAGGCAGGGGAGGGGGAGGGCGCTGCTGACTGCCCGCGCTGCCCCGACTGCGGTGCTGCAGCAGACGGCGCGGCGTCAGTCACAGGCGCAGCAGGAGCCACCACCGGCGAGGAGGACCGCGGCGGGGGCGGCGGCGGCGAGGGGCGGCCAGCGGGGGCGGGAGCGGCAGCAGCCGCAGCGGCAGCCTGCCCGCCTGGGCCTGCAGCTGCAGCCGCATCAGCGGCCTTCCGTTCGTCTGCGGCAGCGATCAGGGCCTTGGCCAGGCTGGAGCCGAGGGAAGACTTGCGGCCAGGCGGGGGCGCGGGCTTGAGAGCCGCTGCGGCCGCAGAGGCTGCTGCCGGGGCGGCGGCGGCCACGGGCGCTGGGGCTGCTGCAGCGGCCGCAAGCGCGGAAGCCGGTGGCGAGGGCACCCCAGCGGAGGCCGTTGAGAGCACGGGGTCGCGGGGAGGGGGCGGGGGCTTGCGCTGACCCGGCTCCCCGCCAGCCGCAGGGGTCGCGGCAGGTGCGGGGGCTGCGGCGGCGCCTGCTCCCGCCTCGGCAGCAACGGTGGCCTTGGCTGCGGCCACGAAGGCCTTGGCAAAGCTGCTGCTCGCGGCTTCGGCGGCGGCTGAGGCCGAGGGCGAGGGGCCCGCTGCACCGCGCGGGGCAGCGGCAGGGGCAGCCGCAGCGGGTGCGGGCGGTGCCGCTGCTTTCGCCGCGGGGGCAGCAGCAGCAGCAACGACGGGCGCAGGGGCTGGTACCGGGGCAGCGGCGCCAGCAGGCTTGAAGTCGGCGGCCTGCGGCGGCTGCCCGGGCCTGGGGCTGAAGTTTAGGTCCTCGCCCATGCGCCTGTCCTTGGCCGTGGTGACCAGGGCAGCCTCCTCGCTGTACGCGCTGTCTGCGTCCTCCTCGTCCTCCTCGCGCACGGGGGGCAGGCTGGGGGAGGGCGGACCATCCTCCTCCTCGCCCTCCTCGTCGTACTCATCGCCCTCGCCCTCCCCTCCGCCCGCCTCCGCCTCAGCCTTCTCGAGCACCTCATCCCGCGTCACCACGATCTCCTGCGAATCAGGGTCGATGAAATTGCCCTCCATGTCCATGCTCAGCCCCTCGCGCTCCGCGTACTGCGTCAGGTAGCACTGCTGGTCCACCAGCCGGATCCACTGCTCGTAGCTCTCCTCGTCGGGGCACGCAAACAGCGTCTCGCGCTCCCCCTCGCCGGGCTTCTCGCCCTTCGTTATAACTGCGAACACAAAGTCGCGAATGTCCTTCGTCTGCACAGTGCAAGAGGTGCAAGCAGGTGCAGGGAGTGGACTGACGGCACAACCGAGACGGCGTGGCAGATCAATGGCTGCGCGTCGAACTGCAGCCCGGGCCAGTATCCTGCACGAAACAGCAGCTGTAAGGGCTGCAGACGATGCAGCTACAGCCGTCAACGCACCGGCAGCTCCTCTTCCAACACTTCCTCGACGCGCGTCTCCTCGCCCAAGTACAGGTCCGTTTTGGGCTTTGTGCTGGGTTTGGGCTGCTGCGCGTCCTTGAAGTACAGCAGGTTGGTGGGGGTGAGCACCACGTAGCGAGACTCCCATTTGTACTTGGACCCAAACATGGAGAAGCCCGAGGTGAGTTTGGCGAGAACGCCCTCCAGCAGCACATATTGCGGGTCGTAGAATTCTGCAGTTGAGGATGGCGAAGCGACGGCCGCAACGTCGTTCAGTGGCACAGCAGACGTTTCAACGATCCAGCGTCGTCACCAACAAGTTCAAGATATGCCAGTGGGCCAGTAACAGGACTGGCAGCACACCTGATGGATCGCCCATGTTGATTTGGGTGTTGGGTCAAGCGTGTGTCCGCGAAAGAGAGGCCGCCCACGCTAATGCGGTGCCATGGAAACCCCGCCAGCAGCGGCGGCGTTGCAGTGGGAGCAGCGCCGACGAATATGAAGCGCATTCGTGATGCTGTTGGATCACGTCGCTTGTGCCATTCGATTGTCGTGCAAATTCGATGTCTGCGAGTCTGCGCCGGCAACTCTGCGGTGTATCAACTGACACAAGGGCCCTTTCACGCACGAAACGAAAAAATAAGCATATCTGTGAGCTATTCAAATCGTCACCATGGCTGGCCGGGGTGCAGGCGCGCTTCCCGCCCCGCCTCACCGATCAGCGGCGAGCGGAGGAAGGCCACTCTTCGACGAGGAGTTCGGACCTGGGAGTGCCGGCGGAGCAGGGGCAATGGAGCGGGAGGTGAAGAAGCCTTCTACTACAGACCATTTGCGTGCAGCACTTGCATCGACGACCGAGACTCAAGAACTTGGCATTGCCACGCTGGAGTAAGTGGATCTGAAGCCAGCGATCCTGTGCCAGCGCCGGCAAGCAGCACGCGCATGATCTGAGGACCCCCGCGTGATGCTTTTATCTTGCAGAGAACTGGAGGCGCAGCGGGAGCAGTTGCAACGCATCCAGAGGAAGGTGGACGAGGTTGAGGCACATGCCGATCGCGGCACGTTCATCATGAAAGGGATGAAGTCAGTGTTCGGGGGGCTCTTCCGCAAAAAGCCAGACACGCCAAAGGAGGTAGTTGATAAGCGGGAAAAGGAACGCCTGGCGAAGTTGGAAGCCGTGGATGCTGAGCTGGAGCGGAGAGCGGCCGCGCGGGAGGCACGGGATGCCAGCCGCTCCGGCGCGGGTGGGAAGGGTGCGGCCTCCGTCTCGGACGCAAAGGTGGTGCGCGATGCCCGCATCGCGGAGGAGGACGCGCTGCTGGAGCAAATCTCGCGAAACTTGACTGGCATCAAGGCGATTGGACACGCGATGGGCGATGAGCTCACACGCCACGACGGCATCATTGACGAGCTCAACACGAGCATGGACCGCACCGCCGGAAAGATTGACAAAGTTCGCAGCGACGCCGACAGGCTGGCCGGGCGGCGATCTTGAGCCTGTCTTGCCCTCGTGGGGTCTACATCATGTTTGGCTGAGGGCTGCATTGCTACACCGCAAGCCGCGGCCATTTGCTGACGCCAGGTCTACAACAGCAGCCATGGCAATGGGCCACGATAGTCACCGCTGCGCGCATCGTGAGGTCGCTGGTATTGTGCTCGTCAGTGGCACGTTTCGTGTGGCAACTTCAGCCTCTGCTGCAGTGTGCGAGCGCGACGGGATCGACATTTGCGGCCCACTGGCCCAGCACATGTGACGCGGCTTGCGCTGGGCTGCGCTTTCAGCGGCATTCATCGGGAAGGTAGCAGTACGGGAAGCACGGAGCCGAAAGAGCCCCGCCGGGCCGGGGCCTGATGCGGACGGCGATCTCGCGACTGAGAGTCGTGTGGATGTGGAGGGCTGAGGCGCACGACCAGGGCCCAAGCGGTCTCGAAACGAGGCCCTCTCGCGCCTTCTGGGCGCCTTGCAGCGGTCCGACGCTGAGCGGTCGCTTAACGGTGTCAGCCTGGAGGCAGGGAGTCCCGAGTTTGAGCGGTTTCAGCGGAAATGTACTTCGTTTTTCGTTGCTTCCGCGCGTCACTGAGTGCAAAAAAGTGTTGTCCAGTACCAAGTCCTACCGATTCACTCGTGCGAGCCAAAATTCGACATCCTCTGACGGCGCCGTGGGGCCGAACTGAATCGCGCCCTCAGGCTGCGGCGCAGCCGCTGCGGCACCGCCCGCTGTTGCGCTCACGATGCAAATACGGGCGCACGCGATGCGCGTGGTGTGGACTGTCTTTGCAGCAGCTGTTGCCGCGCACATCATTGACGAGGCACCGGAGTGCGATGTCCTGATAGCCGGAGGGTCAACCGCAAGTTTGGCCGCCGCTCTGACCGCCGCAAACTCGAGTGCCAGCCTCAAGGTGTGCTTCCTCGAGATCACCGACTGGCCAGGAGGGCAGATGACCTCATCAGCGGTCCCGGCTATTGATTTTGGGCCGAAGAACTCGAATCCGCCGTCGCCCAACCTGCCGCGGTTCTTTAACGAGCTCCTCGCTGCCCAGCCGGGGCGTAGCGACTGCTGGGTCAGCGCTAAGTGCTACCAGCCGCAGCTGTTAGTGAAATGGATGTGGCCGGTGCTGTCCGCGTTTCCCAATCTTATCGTGTATCTCAATACGACGGTGGTGGCTGCCGAGCGCGACGGATCCACCGGCAGGGTTACGTCAGTGACTGCAGTACAACGAATGCCACAGCCTGGAATAGACCCGTGGGCGGGGGCTGTTAGCGCTCAGATCGCCGATTGGTATGATCCCGCAAACTCCACCCTTTTCAGCAAACGGGTGCTTCGTTTCACCGGCTTCGGTGTTGTGGTTGACGGCACTGAGTTCGGCGACGTTCTGGCAACAGCGGGCCTCGGCACAGCGCAGGGTGTGGAGACGCCGCAAGAGGACTCTACTACGTACCTGGATTACTGCGGCCAGGGCACAGTCTTCCCCCTTTTCATCACGCTGGCCGACGTCCAGCAGCCGCCGCCGCAGCCAGTTCCGGTGCCGCCTGGCAGCAGCGAGGGAGCTCCCTTTTCGCTTGGCAATTTCACGTGGGAGAGGGTGTGGAGCTACCGGCGCACGGTGTCGGCAGGCAACAGTACATTTGACTCCGTCGCGTCCGGGGAGACGAGCAACCAGAATTGGGGTGGCGGTGAGTGGAGATACATTGTCGCCGTTGGTGCGGGCGAACTTGTGATTGACGCTGGCGTCAGAGCGCCCGGAGTGCACCTTTTCGTTTCGCGCGCTATCGGCGCTGCTAGCGTCATGAAGGGTTGTTTCCGAGCTGCGGGGTATGCATTGTGCCTGTGTGCCCCGGACCGCCTTCGTGTGCTCCCGCCGACTCGTCTCCGCCGTGTATCCTTTCTGCTGCTGCGCCACGTACAGGCAACGACTTCGACACCGGGTACCTGTTCACCCCGGGGAGTCAGAATTCATCAGGTGTTCCTTGGACTGGCGGCCTGAACCTGACGGCCATGCTCCAGGCAGAGCAGCGCGCCTACGGCTGGTATCACGCCTACGTGAACTGGAGTTCCCCTCCGTTGCAGCCGTACCTCCTGCTCAACAAGTCACTCGCGGGCACGGGCACAGGCTTGTCAAAGCTACCGTACCTGCGGGATACACGCCGCAGCGCTGCGGGCATCCAGGGCTTTCGCCTCTTTGCGGAGGCGTTGCGCAACTGCACGTACCCAGGACCACTGCCGCCGCAGGCCCTCACCGAGCCTTCGCGCTGGTGGCACCCACCTGCGCAGAGCGGCAGGGCTGTCGGGGCGGACCGTTCTCCCGCAGGCGCGGCTTGCTTGACGGGTTACCACTTCAAGGACACGGTTGGCATCGGGCAATACTTTTACACGGACGTGCACGAGGAGGTGCGAGGCCTGTGCCCGTACCCGGCCTACCTCGTCGCCGGCGACCCCGTCCTGCCATACTACCTGCCCTTCCGCGCGCTCACCAGCGCAGACGCACCCAATCTACTCGTGGCGGGCAAAACGATGGCGCAGAGTTTCTGGGCCAACGCAGGCACTCGCTTGCACCCAGAGGAGTGGGTGACGGGCACGGCTGCGGGCGCGGCGGCAGCCATCATGACTGAGCAGGGCTGGGATAGCGAGCAGATGTACGACAACGTTGCCGAGCTACAGACTGTGTTACAAGATCGCTTCGGCTCGCCGCTCGAGTGGACACTGTAACGCGGTAGTGGAATGTTGTGACGTGCATCCAATGCGCCTGGACTGCTGAGGCCTCCGTGTGCCGGTGTGGCTTCTGGCAGGGTGGGTTTGTTTTTGTGTGCAGTCGGCTTGCTACCGCAGATGTTTGTTCCACTGGCAGCTGCAGCAGGTTCGGTGTGTTAGGCAGCCGTACATTCACAATTGTGTGTTCACTTGCAAGGGCATTGCTGGCAGCACCCGAACACCTCGTATCGCTGTTAAAGCTGCATACAATACAATATCGCTGTTAACGCTGCATGCCTTCTACTCTCGATTACGTCGTGATCACGGGACACCCCCTCGGCCTTGATTCACGGTCCGAGTCATCTGTGACACGGGAGTTGCTGTATGTAGCGATCGCGAAGACATGATCAAACCCCGTCGGCGAGGCACACATCGACCAGCTCGAACACCGAGAAGCTTGCGACGTCGACCGCGAGCGAATGCATATGTGTCGGTGCTTTGAGGGACACCAACATGAAATCAAACAAATGGAGTATTTCGACAGAAAAACGACGAAGCCACGAATCCCATGGGCGAACGCGATGACAAGACGCCGTCCAGCTTAAAAGCTGCGACGCAGCGTGAGCGGGTCAAGTGGGTTTTGCTCTGTTGTCTGGTTGCGTTTATACAGTTGTTCGCATTTGCATGCGCAGCGATTGCAGGCACAGCCCCCACACGCCGCAGCAACCGCCGGCCAAAGCCGACGATGGCCAGCAGCATGCAAGACGCTGCCCTCAAGTCTCTCTCAACGATTGCTGTTGCGCAGTCAGCGAGGATTGCTGCTACCAATGCACGCACTGGCAGCATGACCCTCGCCGCAGGCCCGCTGCACGCGGCCCCTCACGGCGCCGCGTCAGCTCCTCCCTCAGCATGCTGGCGCCCCCGGTGTTGCTCGGAGGCGCTGGCATGGATTTCCACCAGCGAGATGCTGCAGCGGCGCGCGCTTACAGCAGGTCCGCCACGTTCATGGGCATCTCGGAGATGGTGGTGTGGTAGTGCGCCTCGATGTCCTTCATGTAGGTCACGTCGCCCGTGGTGATGAAGTTGATCGCAACACCCTTGCGTCCGAAGCGGCCGGAGCGACCGATGCGGTGGATGTAGTTCTCGCGGTTGGTGGGCAGGTCGTAGTTGATGACCAGCGACACCTGCTGCACGTCGATGCCGCGCGCCAGCAGATCCGTGGTGATCAGCACGCGGGTGCTGCCGGAGCGGAACTCCTTCATGATGTTCTCGCGCTCGCGCATCTCCATGTCGCCGTGCGTGGCGGACACGGTGAAGTCGCGCTTGGTCATCTCGGAGGTGAGCCAGTCCACCTTGCGGCGGGTGTTGCAGTAGATGATGGCCTGCGTGATCTTGAGCGTCTCGTACAGATCGCACAGGGTGTCCAGCTTCCACTCCTCCTTCTCCACGGGGATGTAGAACTGCTTGATACCCTCCAGCGTCAGCTCCTCCTTCTTGACGAGAATGCGCGTGGGCTCCTGCATGAACTTCTGGGTCAGCTCCAGCGCCTCGTCGGGCATGGTGGCGGAGAAGATCGCCACCTGGGTGTCGCGGGGCAGGCCGCTGTTGAAGATCTCGTAGATCTGGTCCTTGAAGCCGCGGTCCAGCATCTGGTCCGCCTCGTCCAGCACGAACAGCTTGAGCTTGTGCAGGCGCAGGTTGCCGCGCTGGATCATGTCGAACACGCGGCCGGGGGTGCCGACCACCACGTGCACGCCCTCGCGCAGGATGGCGAGGTCGTCGCGCACGGCGGTGCCGCCCACGCACGCGTGCACGCGCACCTTCATGTACTCGCCGATGGCGGCGACGACCTGCGCAGATGGGGAAGGACAGATAGGGGAGGAGAGGGGTAGAGCGTCACCACAACGGCCTCATTGCGCGCGAAGCGGAGGTTCCACACCCACAGCAAGGCGGAGCAGCCCCGGCGCTTGCACTGGCGACGGGCCACTCCCACCGGCATACACGAACGCACCTTCTGGATCTGCTGCGCCAGCTCGCGGGTGGGCGCGAGGATGAGCGCCTGGCAGTCGGTGTCGTCCAGGTTGATGCGCTGGAGGATGGAGATGGCGAAGGTGCCAGTCTTGCCGGTGCCGGACTGGGCCTGCGCGATCACATCCTTGCCCTTGATGACGGGCACGATGGCGCGCTGCTGGATGGCAGAGGGCTTCTCAAAACCGTAGGCTGCAGGGGCAGGGGACAGACGGTTGCGTCGCGGTGGCAGAGTAGCGTCGCTGTAGGGACGCGGGGGTGGCTGCGTGGCTCGATTGGCATGTGACGTGCACAATCATCTGGCACCGACGCGTATCTCGGCGAGCAGCTGGTGTGCGTCACTCACAGTAGATGCCGCGCAGCAGCTCCTCCTTGAGGGACATGTCGTCGAAGGACTCGAACACGTCCACGACGTTGGACTCGATGATCAGGCCATCGGCGCCAACAGTGACAGTCTTCTTGTCGCCACCGGCACCGGCCGCAGGTGCTGCTGCGAGGCGACACATGGACATCAACGCGCGAGGAAAGCAATGAGAGAAAGCAAGGGTCTGACGATGTGTTCATGAAACCAGCACAAGAACAGGGCAGAACGTCGAAGAACAGCCTCAACGCTGAGATTGGACACAGTCACTTTGTCTCAACCGCTGGCTGCGTTTCGGGCCAGCACAGGCGCTGCATCGGCTGGATACGTCGGCGCCTGGCGGGCTGACGCCACTGAGCACAACTGCGTCACTTGAGCCCATGCGGAGCGGCAAGAACGGCCCGAAACAAGCAAATGCCCAGGACCTTTCCGAGGATCGCTCCCCAGCTGAGGGAACCTGCATTCAATACCGCGCCCCGGCCCCTCAGCCTCGCCCAATGTCAACGATCAGGCAAGAACAGCGCCCAGTGCACATCCGGCAAACCGACAGCAGCGGAACGCACCGGCGGCCGGCGCGGCAGCCTCGGTCGTGGGCTTCACAGTTGCATCGCTGCTCATTGTTGAGTTTTGGGCCGTGCGGGATACGCAGGCAAAGGGTTTGGGTTGGTTGAGTGGGGGAGGGGGTTGAGAGAGAATTGGAGGCCGCCGTGCCGTGAGAAGGTCCGTTGGCCGTGCAGCGCTGGCACCGAAAAACGTCAAAATCCCATTGATGGTCTGGGCACAGACTTCCGGAGGGGAGTGCAAAACGGCGTCGGTTTTTTGTTTCGAGTTTCCCGAAGGAGCACGAAACAAGGGTTGTTTCCGCAGTGAAAACCACTTGAAGGCGATAAGCTGGCAAAGCGTGTGAGCCAGCGTGCGCTCAACCGCGCCCCGCCAGTGCTGCAGTCTGCGACGCAGTCGACAGCAGAATGGCTGCCCTGATCAAGCACTTCAGCCCGGCGGCCAAGCCTTTTCATGCGTATATGAGGTGCATTTCGGTATTGAGCTCTTGCATTACGGCATCTGTGGCGTCGTTTCCCTTCCGGATCCATAGTTGTGAAGCCTGCGCGATCAAGAATCTCGAGCTTGCAGGCAAGGGCGAGATGAAGCTAAAGCGCGCGTCGCCGCCACTAGCCGAGCCCTCTACATTGGCAATCTTGCGTTCGTGACGACCGACGCCCAGATCCATGCGCTTTTCGGGCGCTGCGGCACAATCGAGCGCGTCATCATGGGTATCAACAAGGTCACCAGATTGCCTTGCGGCTTCGCGTTCGTGATGTGAGTGCCAGCGGCTGCAAACCTGTGCTGGCTGAGCTCAGCAATAAGAGGCAACCGTACTTCGCGCGCGGATCGGGCTGCCGTGGCTCAAACTCGTTCCCGATTCCGGTGTGTCAACGCGCCGATCGTCCCCTGCGCTCCGCTGCGCCCTGCAGCTTCATGCGTCGCGAGTCCGCGGTCGAGGCGGCTCGCAGCCTGCACGGCACGGTGCTCGACGAGCGCATCATCAAGGTGGAGATGGACAAGGGCTTCCACGAGGGCCGCCAGTACGGGCGCGGCCCCTCGGGCGGGCAGGTGCGCGACGACCTGCGAACCGGCTTCGACGAGGGGCGCGGCGGGTACGGCACAGGCGCCGCGACACCCTTCGCGGGCGTTGTCGACTCGCGGCGACAGAGCGGCAGCTTTCGCGGCGGCAGGGACGGCTACGGGGGCGGCGGCGGAGGGCGGAGCTCGTACGGCGGCGGCGGCGGCCGGCGTGACTCTGGCTCCGGTGCGGGCGCAGGGCAGTACGGCGACCAGCAGCAGCGGGCGTACGGCGGCGGCAGCGGCAGCGCGGAGGCCGCCCTGCAGCAGGCGCTGGCGATGGCGGCAGCGGCTGTGAACCCAGCAGCCGCCGCAGCCATCATGGGCAGCCTCGGCATGCGGGCGGCTGCTGCGGGCGCGGGCGGCAGCCTGCTGGGCTCCTTCCAGGCCGGGCCGGGCGCAGGCGGGTACGGGGGCTATCCGGACCGACGAGACAGCTTCGGAGGGGGCGGCGGGTACAGGGGAGGGCGCGGCGGCGGCCGCGGCAGGGGCAGAGACAGTTACGGTGCGGGCGGTGGCGGCTTCCGTGGCGGTCGCAGCTCCTTCGGCGGCGGCGGCCGGCCATCGTTCGGCGGCGATGGGGCGGCCGATGCGGTGCTGGGCAGCGGCGGCTCGTCTCTCGGGGTGGGCGCCAAGCGCCGCCGGCCGGACGAGGCCGCAGCAGAGGGCGAGGCGGAGCGGGACCGGTACGGGGACCGGCCAGCGGGCGACCGACACGAGGAGCGGGGGTACAGGGATCGGGGGCCGCGCGCAGCGGAGCGCGCTGACGCTGATTGGAGCGCCGCTGGTGGCAGTGCGGGC
>Ga0208629_101308_pt1 | contig 10444 bp, 3 predicted proteins | sample LakWasMet19_HOW5_2_FD_183865 | JGI IMG/M metagenome (GOLD analysis project Ga0208629, IMG submission 183865) | Freshwater sediment methanotrophic microbial communities from Lake Washington under simulated oxygen tension - Sediment Metagenome... | ecosystem: Environmental > Aquatic > Freshwater >...
CCGCCGCGGCCGAGCCTGCGGGCGCGGTGGCGGCGGCTGCGGCCGCCGCACCGCTGAAGGGGCAGGCGCCGGGGGCGGCGGCAGGCATGGGGCCAGTGGCCTCCGAGGGCGCGCCGCCTGCGCCCACGTCGTAGCCCCACATGACGGTGCGCAGGGCCTTCAGGAACTCGCGGTGCGGCTTGGGGCGGTACGCCTCCAGCTCCTGCGGGGCGAAGGGGGTGACGTCATGGGAGGGCGGGTGTGTGGAGGGGAGACGCGTGGGACGCACACGGCAAGGAGCTCGAGGCCTCGAGGCAGGCGAGGGCAGGGCGGAGGGTTGCCTCAGGCAGCCGTCGCAACGCATCTGCGCCCAGCACCTGCGCGGCACCCGTGCAGCACGCACCACCAGGAAGGTCCGCAGCATGTCTCCCTTGTGCGTGATGCCCAGCACCAGGTCAGCCGAGGGCACGATGGTGGACTGGGCGCCCGTCTCCCCGCGCAGGAAGGTGGGCGCCTCCTGCACGCCCTCGAACACCACACCCTTGGGGTGGTCCTGCGAGCGGGGCGTGTGGGGTGGGAGAGAAAGAGAGATGTACACACACGCGGCCGCTGTCCGCGCCAGCGCTCCGCGACTCGGCTGCTGTCCGCGCCACTGCAGCCACTGCGCAGGTGTACTTGCGCTGCCCGAATTCAGCAACCACCGCTACCCCTTCTCGGCTGTGCCCGGGGGCGGCACACGCACCTCGGAGCCCTTCCAGCCGAAGATCCAGGGGCGCACCCACTTCTCGTAGTTGCGGGGGTCGCTCGCGTTGAACCTGGAGTGCAAAAGAGGCAGCGACAGCGACAGAAGCGTTGATTCAGTTGGATGCCCTCACCAGCTCCATCAAAGTGGGAAATGGATGCGATTCGGTGCGCTAGTAGATCTGGCCCCCGCAACCCACATCTTGAGCTGGCTGACCACCACTCCCTCCAGCACACCGCGGAGGGCAGTGACGGCAGCGGTGACGCAGGGCACGCTGCCCGTGCGCAGGCCCGCGAGGATGCCGGCGTAGGCGCGGATGAGCTCGGGCGTGTGGCTCTCGATCTCGCTGTGCACCGTGATGAAGGTGTACTCCTCGGCGCCGCCGTCGAAGGATCGCACGAGACGCAGGTTGTCCCACTCGAAGCGACGGTCTGCGGGGTCGTAGGACGCCATGTCGCCGTGGACGGTGCCCGCGGGGGCGCCCGCGGAGGCGGCAGACGCCGCGCCGGCGGCGGCCGCGGCCGTGCTGTCGTCCTTGAGGGAGAAGCAGTTGCTGAGGCAGTACGAGTCGTAGCTCATGATCCACTGCTGGTCCAGCTGCCGCGCAAGCGCGCAGAAGGGCACGGCGACGTTGGCGGGCACGGTGGCGCGCGCCTTGCCGGCCTTGGTCTTGCCCTCCAGCAGGTAGGCGGACACCAGGATGGCGTAGTCGCGGTACACGCACTGGCGCTCCAGCGGGGTCAGCTTGGCTGGGATGGCGTACTGCGGCAGGCGCGCCACAGCCTCCGCCAGCGCCGTCTCCTTGGCGTCGTGCAGGTAGGCGGGCAGACGCGCCATCATCTGCGGGCCGGGGACAGGAGGGAGGAAGGGGCAGATGGGAAGTTGTGGTGAGCTCGTGAGAGAAACGAGGGGCGTCAGCTGAGCACGCCAGCAGTCAAGCAGTGCGGTCCAGCACGCCGTGGCTACGACCTGTGGACTCAGAGACGGGGACCGAGCAACCAGCACCAGAGGCAGCGCACGTGATCACGCACACCCTCGCGCCGCACACTGTAACTGCCTCGCAGAATTCTGAGCGCGTCACTCACTGCATCGAGCTCTTTGAACTCGGCCGGTAGCTTTCGCAGGCTCTTCACCAGCGGCAGGAAGCCATTCTTCGTGGTGACACGGAAGATGCTCTCTACATTGTCTGCCGTGGTGGGTGCGGTCCACTCCGCGCTGATGTCATCCGTCGTTTGGAGTCGGTGCAACGGCACGCTGGATTCGGGTGTCGCTTTCACCTTGCGGGCCGTCAGGTGCCGGTACAGAAAGAACGCACCGATGGCGGCAGCGCCGACACCAGCACCAATCAGCGCCCCAACGAAGGGGTCGATGCGCTTGCGGGAAGACATGCTGCTGACCGGCGGATAACCGTTCCTTGCTTCGCGGTTCGCGAGGTGAGAATTGCCGATGTATGGGGCGATACACGATGGAGAGGGCGAAGCAAGGGGCGGAGCACATGTATCGCAGCCGACCGGCGCGAGTGGAGCAGCTGTGCGAAGAAAACGGTAACCGCTGCAGGTGATTGCGCCTTCGGAAGACCGACCACGAGGACCGCAGGAACGAAACGGTTTCGCTCGCTGATTCTACCAGTTTTTCAAAACGCCCTTTGCGCTATCCAAAGCTTTTTGCAGACAGTTTGGCTCTTCTCATCCGGGACCAGCATCTGGGAGCTCACCGGCCAAATGCTTCCAAGGAAACTTTCGTTTCTGCTAGATACGAGACTCGTCACAGCCGCGGTCCGCGGATCTTAGGAGGCTATCGCGGGCGGCATTTGCGCCCGCCGCCTTCCGGTCAGCTCAGCCCATCAGCCGCCACTGCCCTTCACTGTCCACCTCCCGCGAGCGGAGCGCCTCCTGCAGCCGCGCTGCAATGCCCTCCAGAAGGCTGGTGCCGGCCGCAGGCGAAGGGGATACCGCGGGAGGCGACACCGCCCCCCTGATGGCAACGCCGCTCCCTGGCGCGGCGGTTTCAGAGGCAGAGGGAGTCAGAACCGCAGCAGCAAGAGGCGCTGGTGCAGACTCAGTCGTGTCGGGGACGCCTCGCGTCCACAATGATGCCGCGGAGGGCCCAACAGGGCAGGGCAGGCCATCCCAGCCCAGGTACGCATCGTGGTCGGCTGCGAGCTGCAGCAGCGCGCTCCAGCAGGGGTCGCGGCGCCACACCAGGGGGTCGCCTACGCACACCAGGCAGGACTGCGGGCGCGTGACCGACACGTTGAACGGCTTTGGGTCGCCGAAGAGGCCGACTCCGCGGGGCAGAGCTGCCAGGCCGCCGGATGCAATGCTGCCGGCCGTGCGTTGCGGCAACGCCGCAGCGGACGGGTCAATCCCGTTCACACTGATGCGGGCACTTTCTGACGCGCCGTCACCGGCGCTCCCTGGCCCGACCAGCGGCAGGTTGGCTGCGGTGACCGCCCTCTCGCCGTACCGCTGGCTGAGCACGGTAGAGATGACGACGACCCGTCGCTCCCCGCCCTGAAGATGCTCCACTGTGCCCACGTTGACGGCGCCGAGGCCTGCAGCGCGCAGGGCGGAGCGGAGCCGCAGCACTTGCTGCCGATAAGGTGTGATCACAGCGACATCGCCTGCGCCGATGCGCACAGCCGGAGGCGATGGCGAATCGAGTGGCAGCGACAGTGGCTGTGGGGGGCACGGCTGCACGCGGCTGGGGGAGGCGTGTGTGGCTCTCCAGAGCGCGGGAAAGCCGCTGGCTGCTGCGATGTCGGCTGCGGCTGCACTGGGCTCCGGCTCTGATGTGGGGGGCGGGGCCGCCAGCCCGGCCGCGAAGCTGTGAAATGCCCCCTCGCTGGTTGCCGCCTCCGCCAGTAGGTGACGCACTGCCCACACCACGGCAGCCACCTCCCTCTCGTTCCAGTAGGAGGGGGAGTCCATCTCATGCGTGTCGTGCAGGCCCCGCACGCCGAGGGCCAGGATCGGGAAGCCCTGCTCGTGCGGGGTGCTGGCTGCGCGGCCGGCAGCTCCCGCGGTGGGTGAGAGCACACGGGCAGCCGACTCCCCTGCGGCACCCTCTGTGCGAGCAGCACGGCTGCGTGACAGCAGAGACCAGGCGAGAGCGGAGGACGTCAGGACCGGGTCCGCCTCCGACACGAGCGTTCCGCTGTAGAAGAGGCGGGACGGCAGCACAAGCAGCAGCGGGTGGCTGCGGTAATTGACTGACAGGGTGCCGATGAAGGGGGAGGCCGCATGCTCGGGGGACACCTCCGCGAGGTCCAGCCGCAGCTGCGCACGCATCGCTGAGCCCTCCTGCGTGCTGCTGTCGTCAGAAGAGGCAAGCGCAACACCATCGCAGGCCAGCCCAGCCGACAGCAAGGCGGGCAGCGCACAGTCATAGAGGCTGGCTGTGCCGCCACTGCTCTCAGTCTGCAGCGCAGCGCCGTCCGCGGCCGCCGAGGCCAGACCGCCATAGGCAAAAGCGAGGGGCGTGCTTGCTCCGCCTGGCGCGGCTGCTGCAGCTGCCCCCGCTCGCGCATCCGTGGCACCGGAGGGCAACGGCCGGTGTGGCTTCTTGAGCGACTCCGCGACTAGAGCTGACAGCCGCGGCACAGCGACGCCAGGCAGCGGGCTCCGGGCGGTCGCAGCCAGTGTCGGCTGAGTGGCCGACCCCACGGGCGGTGCGGGCGCAGCAGCTGGCTTCGCGGCAGTGCGCGGGAGGGTTGGGATGTCAGCGGCATCGCGGGCTCGCTGCGGCCCGTCGGAGCGGCTTGCTGCCCTGTGCAGCTGTTCCTCCGCTTCCAGCAGCCGCCCCTCCAGCTCGCGGAAGGCCGGCGGCAGCTCGCACGCCGGCGCGTCATGGCTTCCGCTGCCACCATCGCGACCGCCGGCGGCCGTATCTGCTGCCCCTCGCCCACCGGCTGCGTTGTCCAATGGGGGCCGCTGCTGCCCAAGAAGCAGCCGCTCCTGCAGGGACACCCCGAGGCCCAGGCACTGCGCTGCAGCGGAGCGCACAATAGGCCCCAGCTGGCGCGGATCTCCACTCATGATGACCCGCGTCTCCGGGCCAGCGAGCAGCAGGGGGAGCAGTGCCTCGGGCTCCAGCGCCTGCGCCGCCTCGTCGAAGACCACATGGGACAGGCGCAGAGGCCCCCAGGCAGAGGCCCCGTCAACAGCGGTCCCGCGGCCCCTCGCGGAGTCACCCGCAGCGCAGTCCGCACCGCTGCCGGGCGCACGCGCTCCGCCCCGTTCGGGGCAGTGGACAGACGCCGCTGCGGCAGCCGTAGCCTGCCCCTCCCGCACGAGAGAGAGCAGCGGCCCCACAGCCAGCGCCGTCGCAACGATCACCCGACTGCGCAGAACGTCAGCGTAGGAGGGGTACGTAAACACGCCCTCCGCCTCGTGCAGCGGGGAGTATCGCCGCAGCTCGAAGGCCATCAGGGACTCAATTTTGCGGGTGTGGAGGTTGAATCGCAGAAGGCCGTCGCACGCGGGATCGCTGTGCTGCCGCACGTCAGCTGAGTCATGCGCGGCGCCAGGACCAAGCCCGCCGGCAGAGCGGTTTGGAGCCTCAGGCAGCAGCTCTGTGAAGGGCAGCAGCCCCAGCGCCTGCCCGATCGTCAGGGGCGCCGGCGGTGGCACAGGAAGCCTTGGCCTGCCGGCGAGCCCTAGCAGCCCAGGGGGAGAGCGGGCAGTCGGACGAGCACCTGCGCCTGTGGCGAGGGCAGGGACCTCCTCAGCCGCAGCCGCGGGCGCGGTCGCCCCGGCCTGCACCGCGTCTGCGTCCTCCAACAGCACGCCGCCGGCCTCCTCCGCGGCGTCAGGGATGGGGTCGGGGGAGCCAGCGCCAGCAACAGCCGCAGCCGCTCCGCTCGTGGCAGCGCCGCCGCCGGCGACAGGTGCGGCAGGTGCGACGCCGCCTGACTTCGCCCGGCGCTGCAGCAGTGGGTGCGACGCCAGGTGCGGCGGGCACGGCAGCTGCAGCGCCCTGTGCAGCCCCAGAAGCACGAGGTCAGCAGCGGGGTCCGACGGGGCCACAATCAGCAGCCGGCGCGGACGGCTTGCATCGTCTGCGTGCCAGCTCGCATCGTCTGGCGGTGTCTGTTGGGCCTGCACCTCACGTGCCAGGGTACGTACCAGCAGCTGCATGATGGCCTCAGTGAGACACCGCGACTTGCCGCAGCCAGCGGGACCTATCAGCATGTAAGGGGCGCGCCCGTGGCCCCCGTGCAGCACCGAAAAGACCGCCCCCCGCTGCTGTGCATTGAGGGCTCGGTCAAGGAAGACCAGAGGGGGCAGCGGGGATACGGCACAGTGACTGGCAGGGGCTGGGGCGAGGGCAAGGGCGCCGCATTGCTTGGGCTGCGCCGCGGTGGCGGCTTTTGCGGCAGACACACACTTGTCGCTGCCCGCAACAGACGGCTGCTTCGGCGATGAAGGGTCCTCGGCTGGAGGCGTGCCGTTGACCCCGGCTGGAGGCGTGCCGTTGACCCCGTCCACGGCCTGCGTCCGCTCAGAGCCGTCAAGCTGCACAGCTGCAGCCGGGGCCAGGGCTCGGTCGCGAGACGGCAGAGCGCCGATGCGACTGGCGCCCGGAACAGCGCGAGCTGCTGTCGCTGCCGCGGCGTAACTGCGCGTTGAGCCACCCTTGCCGGCAGCTGGTGCGGGCTGGGGCGGGGCTACGCCTGGCAGTCGCGCTGCCTCGCCCGCAGTCGCCTCGTCTTTCGGTTGCATCATCGCCTCGACAGCGGCATCTGCCGCCTCCGCTGCCCTGCGTCGGGCGGTTCGTGCTGCGGCCGCGGACTGCTCGGCGCTTTGAGGGGCACCCGTGAGAGGGTCAGCACCAGCACCAGCCACAGCCACCGCATCAGCCACAGCCACCGCACCAGCAACAGCGCCCGCGCCCGCCGCATCCGTTGACCCCTCTGGCGGGAGCACACTGAAGAGGGCTGCCAAGGTGTCGTGGTCTGCATCCAGGGGCTGGGGGAACAGCCTCCGCAGGCAGTGGAAGCGGGAGCGCAAGCCCCGCAGATGCTGCTCCACGGCACGCAACTCTGCAGCAATCCGCTGCACGGCCACCAAAGGTCCCTCTGCGGACCCCTCTGCGGCGGCTGGTCCTGCAGCGCCCGCCGCGGTGGCTGCTCGCCGCTCAGACTCTGGGCCGGCGCGGACCGCTGCAGCGAATGAGCCAATTGGCTTCGTTGCGCTCCCTGCCGCACTCGCACGAGAAGCGGCTCCCGCTCTTGCCAGCAGCGACTGCACGCGCAGGTGCAGCTGATCCAGCCGCTGCATTGCATCGCTGACTGTGCCGGCAGCAGCATCCCCCAATAAGGTGGTGGCGCCCGACGCGCCACCGGCTTCTGGGGCCTGGACCGAATGGCCTGGCCTGGTCTGCGAGCCCGCAGCAGCCTTCCCTTCAAGGCGAGGCAGCCCTCCCGCGGCGGCAACTGTAGGGGCGACTGACGGGTGTTCGCGGCTATGTGGTGCCGTCGGAGAGGCGACGTCACACAGCCGCAGGCTCGCACTTACGGCCGCAGCCTGAACTGTTCGCACAGCCCCCAGCAAGTGCTCGAGAGGGCCGAATGAGAACTGAAACCGCACGTTCCAGCGCCCTGTGTGCGCTACGGGGGCAGCGGCAGCCGCAGCAGTCCGAGCGGCGCGCCGCTCCAGCAGCTCAAGCGGGTCCCCCGTAACTCCGCGAGCGGGGCGAGCGTCGGCCGCACTGTTGTCGCTCGATGTGCGATGCGAGGTGCCAGAAACCCCCGCGGTAGCCGCCGGCTGCACGAACGACGGCGGAAGCAGGCCCCTCGCAGCCAACAGGTGGACGAAACGCGGCACCTCTCCAGCGCCTGCTGCCGGCGAGGGCCCAGCGCCTGCGGATCCCGACGTTCGGGCTGGGATTGCAAGCGCAGGTGATGTTGCGCTGCCCCATCGCAGCAGGCCAATCATGTCGCGCTGGCTGGACGCCAGAGCCGCCTTGAGGGCTTGCAGCGGCGGGGACAGCTCCACGGTTGCGGTGTATTCGAAGCCGTCAATACACAGGAAGCGGCCGTCGGGCTGCAGCGCGGGAAATGCGACGCCGGCACCCGCTGCGGCGGACAAGTCTCTCGGATCAGCGACGGAGCGCATCCCACCCACCGCCACGCGAGATGGGTCGCCGCGGCTGTGGCTCTTACGTACCGTGACTGTGGGGAGAGGCACGTCCGCAGCTCCGAAGGCCCGCGCATCGGCCATGTCGACGCAGCTGGACGCCAGCTGCCCACACACTCCGCAAGTGCAGAGCTGGGTGAAGTAGGACACGGAGCTGCGGGGGTCTGCTCGCAGCGCGACCACACTCGGTTGCTGCAGCAGGATGCTCAGCAAGGGCGGGCTGAGCACCGGCAGCGGCTGCGTGGGCTTCGCCAGCGATGTGAGAGGGGCACACCAGAGCTCGGGGGCGGATAACAGAGCGTCTCGCTGCGCGGCCGTTAATGTTAGGCGCATAGAACCGTCAGCCGGCACTGCACCGGGCTCAGGGGCGCCAGCGATGGCAGCGAAAAGCGGCGAAGCTTGCAGCAGATCCTGCAGACCGGCCTGCTCTGGAGCGGTGGCAGGGGGCAAGTCGCTGGTGCGCCACACATACGGGCCCGAGCGAGCTTGTTCGGGTGGGACTCCGCCGCCCCAGGTCTCCAGCAACACGTTTGGGATAACCAGGGGGCTCGGGAACGCCCCCGCAGCGAGCTCCAAACGTGCGGGGTCGGCTGAGGCCTTCACGTGATTGGCAGCCCAGGTAGCAATTTCACCTTCCGAACCACTGGGGGCTGGAAACCGGTTGTGCAGCCGCATTTGCAGCTGCTGCCTCCTCTGCGCGCCCTGCAGCCGTGCGAGCCCCGGCAGCAACGCCTCGATCTCCTGCGCCTGCGCGGCGAGCAGAGTCGGGCTCAGCGCTGAGGCAGCGAGCGCGTGCATGAGGATCGCCTGCTCCAGCTGAGGCGAGCCGCTGTCCGACGCAGGAAGCGGGGGCAACGCACCGACTATCGACCACACCGCGGGCGGCACTCCGGCGCGTCTTGCTTGCACACTAGCAGCGTGGGCACCGCACAGGCTCTGGTGGCCGCACGGCCACGAGATTGCCGTTGCGCGGTGGACCGTGGGGAGCCCTGCAGCGACGCAGAGCGCGCACCAGCTGGCCGCCACCCAACCTGGCACCCGGACAAGGACGCTGCCGCCACGCACCGACACCACGCGCCCCGCCACCTCCACCGAGGGAGACTGGACGGCGCCTCCCGAAGTGCCTGAGAAGTCTGGGGAGGGCCTGAAACGCACGATGGAGCCGTAGTTCAGGGCGGGAGCGTTCTCGGCGGCGCCGGGGACATTCAGAGCCACGTGCAAGCTATCGGAAGGGAACAGCGCGGGCACTGCGATCGGTACCGCCACCACTCCTGCCGTGACCGGAATTCGAATGGGGCCTGCTCCTCCCGCCCCCTCGATCTCGGCTGCGTGGGGATCTGAGGGCGGCGGCGGCCAAATGCGTGGGGTTGGAGGAAGGACCACCGCCTGTCCGGGCGCCATGGCCGCAAGGGCGGCGATGTCGACTCGCACGAGGGCAGTCCGCCCCCAGTTGCCCGGATATAGTGCGTCCAACGCAGGTGGAGCTGTTGCGGCCCTTTCCCCTGCAGGCGTTAGTCCGTGCACGTCGCGGCGTGGTCTCGACACGACATGCAGCCCCGCAAACTGGAGGTCGTAGTGCGGCGCCTCAAGCCGGCTGCGGTACTCCTCGGCTCGTAGGAGGGCTTCAAAGTGCCTGGGATACCCGGACGAGGAGAGCGCTGTAACCGGGAAGGTGGTTTGCCCGAGAAGTGCTCGGAGCTCATGCGTCGCCCCCTCAGCGCTCGGGACAGGCGGAAACACGGCCTTTGCCAACACGGTCGCCTCTGAATCAACAGGTGCCGGCGCCGCATCAAAGATTCCGCCCAAATCTGCAAACTCTTTGTGGAGCCAGCGCTCCGCGCCGGGAACGGCTGGCTCAAAAAGAGCATCCCCGACCACGGAGGCACCCAGGGAGAGCCCCGGGGTGTCGAAGTGGTGCTGCACCCGCCGAGCGAGAAATGGGCGGGCCTCAGGATCGAGGGCGCGCAATCGAACCGACGATGCCATCAGAGAGCGATTGCAAGAGAGAGGGACTCCTCTGAGGGAGACGAATCTCCGATGAGAAGTTCTGCACGGCGTCGCAGTTGCTAGAGAAAGGGAGACGACGAGAAGTTCTGCACGGCGTCGTGGGGCACGCAGCCAGGTTCACGACGGCCGGATTGTGCACGCTTTCGCATTCTGCGAAGCGGGATCGCCAAGATCGATCTGCGAAGCGGGACACCGGACGAATGAAAAATGCTCGTTGAGCCGCTCGCGATCATATCTCACAATGCACACGGTTGGCGAGCAGTTTCTATTGTATCCATACCATTTGTTTTCTGGACAACGGTGCGTTTTTCATGGATCGCGCGCCGTCGACGGGGGGGGGGGCTCGCTCGTTGGCCATGAGAATCCCACGCGTGTGCAGCGCTGCTGTTGCCGGCAGCACACTTGCTGAGTTCCAACCAGCTTGAACGTGCTTGAAGATGCTGTTGTATTCATCCGCTGGCGCGAAGCAATGCCTGGCACTGACATGACCCACAGGTTTCTCCGCTCGACGGCATGATCGACACTGCAGCCTCTCACACACAGGCAGCCGTCATTGCCGTTCGAGATGGCTACCATG